>JACRYN010000008.1_pt1 | contig 191587 bp, 169 predicted proteins | sample 8023231 | NCBI WGS metagenome assembly JACRYN01 (sample SAMN15756473, study PRJNA655841) | gut metagenome | isolation source: fecal sample D84 from domestic dog with diarrhoea | host: Canis lupus familiaris | place: South Africa: Mmabatho, Mahikeng | collected 2019-09
CTCCCTCGCCACAACAGCGCGTTTGGTTTATCCGGCGAAGCGGTGACAGGGCTTGCCTGGCACGTCGACCTCAATGGCCAATACCGCACCATCAAGGGGGTGATCCAAGGGACTCGCCGCGCTGGTGATGTACAGCGTGGTGAGCTCGGGCCCACCGAACACGCAACTGGTGGGACGGCTGACCGGTAGTTCGATGATGCGATCCACCTCACCTGAAGGCGTTAGCCGCAGCAGGCAACTGCCGTCCCAGCGCGCGTTCCAGATGTAGCCGTCGGCGTCCATGGCCGAGCCATCCGGGCCGCCGCGTGTGTGCGGCCCGAACCAGGCCTGGGCGGCACCGAGTTGACCGTCAGCCTGGATCGAATGCTGATAGAGCGTGCCGTCCATGCTGTCGCCGAAATGCACCTGGCTGCCCTCCTCGTTCCAGAGCAGGGTGTTGGGAATGCCCAGGCCCGCCAGCAACGGCGTGACCCGCGCATCGGCATCGATGCGAAACAGGCCACCGGAGCGCCGGGTAATCGGCAGGTCTTCGCCCTGCTCGCCTATGTTGTTCTGCATGGTGCCCAACCACAGCCGGCCCTGGGCATCGCAGCGTGCTTCATTGCCGCGGTTGCCCGTTTGCGGGTCGGCTACGCACAGCAGGGTCAAGGCTTCGGTGGCCAGGTCCAGGCGATACACACCGCTGCTCAAGGTCACCAGCGCATCACCGCTTTGACAGGGGATGAACGCCGAGACGTGCTCAGGCAATTGCCACACCTGCAACTGCCCCCCCATCAGACGCAGCGCCTGGCGGGCGGCGATATCCACCCAATACAGGGCCTGGGTCGGTACATCCCAGAACGGCCCTTCGCCCAACCGGGCACGGTGCGGGGTGACTGCGCTCAACGACATGAAGCCTCCTGATCAGTTACAGCGATTCGCGCGATGGCGTGCCATTTACCAGGCGCTGAATACGCAAGGGGTTGGCGTTTTTCAACGCGTCGGGCAGCAGGCTATCAGGGTAGTTCTGGAAGCACACCGGGCGCAGGAAACGGTCGATAGCCAAAGTGCCGACCGAGGTGCCACGGGCGTCGGAAGTCGCCGGATACGGCCCGCCGTGAACCATGGAATCGCACACCTCCACGCCAGTGGGGTAACCGTTGAGCAGGATGCGCCCGACTTTCTGTTCCAGCAGGGGCGTGAGTTCGGCGAACTGGTGCAGGTCGGTCGGTTCGCCGATTAGCGTGGCGGTCAATTGCCCGTGCAGCCCCTGCAGGGCGGCGCTGAGTTGGGCCTGATCGGCCACTTCGACGAACACCGTGGTGGGGCCGAAGACTTCTTCCTGGAGCACTTCATCGCCGTCAATCAACAGACGTACATCCGCCTTGAACAGTTGCGGTTGCGCCTGGTTGCCCGACTGCGCGCTGCCCGCCAGATGCTGGATGCCAGGGTGAGACCGGAGTTTTTCCAGGCCCTTGCCGTAGCTGCCCAGGGTGCCGGCATTCAGCATGGTTTGCGCCGGTTGTTCACCGATCAATTGCGCGACCTGCTGAGTAAACGCGGTGAACGCAGGCGAGCCGATACCGATCACCAGGCCTGGGTTGGTGCAGAACTGGCCGCAGCCTTGTACCACCGACGCGGTCAGGTCACGGGCAATGCTTTCAGCGCGGGCTTGCAGCGCCTGGGGCAGCACGATCACGGGGTTGATGCTCGACATCTCGGCAAACACCGGGATCGGTTGCGGGCGCGCCGCGGCCATGTCGCAGAGGGCGCGGCCGCCTTTGAGCGAGCCGGTAAAGCCTACCGCCTGGATCGCCGGATGCTTGACCAGCGCCTCACCGACGCCGCCGCCAAAGATCATATTGAACACGCCAGCCGGCATCTCGGTGGCCTCGGCAGCACGAATGATCGCATCGGCCACGCGCTCGGCGGTCGCCATGTGCCCACTGTGGGCCTTGAACACCACCGGGCAGCCGGCGGCCAGCGCGGCAGCGGTGTCGCCGCCAGCCGTGGAAAATGCCAGGGGGAAGTTGCTGGCGCCGAACACCGCCACCGGGCCGAGGCCGATACGGTATTGGCGCAGGTCCGGGCGCGGCAGCGGCTGGCGCTCTGGCAGGGCCTTGTCGATACGCGCGCCATAGAAGTCACCACGGCGCAGCACGGTGGCGAACAAGCGCATCTGGCCGCTGGTGCGCCCGCGTTCGCCTTTGATGCGTGCGGCCGGCAAGGCGGTTTCGCGGCAGACCAGTTCGACGAAGTCATCGCCCAAGGCGTCCAGCTCATCGGCCACCGTATCCAGGAACTGCGCACGCCGTGCGGCGCTCAAGGCACGATAGGCCGGGTACGCCTGGGCCGCGGCCCGGGCGGCGGCGTCCACTTCCTGGGCGGTGGCCTGGTAGAAATCCTGGGGCAAGGCTTCGCCGGTGGTAGCGTCGATGCTTTGCAGCTTGATGCTGCCGTTGGCGCTGCGCTGGCCGCCGATGTAGTTGTGGCCGAGGAACGGGGTCATGTTGATCTCCTTAAAGGGGGGTGACTTGGCCGGGTTCAAATGCCGCATCGCTGCTGCCGATACCGTTGATCAACGGCGCGCCGAATTCAGCCTGGCTGATCTCGAACACATCGCCCGGCTGGGTACGTATACCGTCGGCGAATGACAAGGTGGCGGTGCCGAAGAAGTGAATGTGCACATCGCCCGGCTTGAGGAACTGGCTGTATTTGAAGTGGTGGTATTCGAGGTTTTCCAGGCTATGGCACATATTGGCCTCGCCACTGAGGAATTCGTTCTGCCAGATCACCTCGCCGTTGCGCAGGATGCGGCTGGTGCCCGCCAGATGCTCGGGCAGTTCGCCCACGCGCAACTCCGGGCCATAGCTGCAACTGCGCAGCTTGGAATGGGCCAGGTACAGGTAGTTCTTGCGCTCCATCACATGGTCGGAGAACTCGTTGCCCACCGCAAAGCCCAGGCGATAGGGTTTACGGTCATGCCCGATCACATAGAGGCCGCCGATTTCCGGTTCTTCGCCGGCGTCTTCGGCGAACGGCGGCACCGGGAACGCCTGGCCCGGGCGCACGACGATGCTGCCATCGCCTTTGTAGAACCACTCTGGTTGCACACCGGCCTGGCCGGCGCCTGGTTTGCCGCCCTCCACGCCCCATTTGAAGATGCGCATGGTGTCGGTCATCGCGCTGTCGTCACCGGCCTGCTGGTGCATCTTGTCGCGGGCCGAAGCACTGCCCAGGTGGGTGAGGCCTGTGCCGCTGATCAGCATATGGGCCGGGTCCGGATGGTCCAACGGCGGCAGGATTTTGTGTTCCGCCAACAAGGCGGCGTAGTCATGGCTGACGCCCAGGCCGAGGGCTTCTACCTGTTGCTGCAACTTGCCGCCGACATCGATGGCAGCCAGCGCGAGTTCACGCACGCTGTGGGCGCCGCGCACTTCGCGTACCTGGTTGCCTTCTACCACGCCGACGCGGCGCTCACCGTTGCTCAACTCGAACTGAACTAAACGCATGCAGGTTCTCCTGGATTTAAGTGCGTGTGGCGCCACGGGCGCTGGCGGCGAATTGGTCGACGGGCAGCACGTGCTTGCGTTCCAACAAGCGGTAGACCACGAGGGTCAGCAGCAACCCGAACACCATCACACCGGATAAGAAATACAAGCCTGAGGCCAGATTGCCGGTGTACTCCTTGAGCGCACCGATCACGAACGGGCCGATGTAACCGCCGAGGTTGCCCACCGAGTTGATCAAGGCAATACCGGCTGCCGCACTGGCGCCGGCAAAGAAGCGCCCCGGCAGGGTCCAGAACACGGCGGTGCAGGAAAACATGGCAAACGCCGCCAGGCACAGTGCGGCCATTTGCAACACTGGCACCGTGAGCCAGGCGCTGCAGAACAGGCCGATGGCGCCCAGTACATAGAGCACGGCGAGATGGCCGTAACGGTCGTTCAAGCGGTCGGAACTGCGCGGGATGATCAACAGGCCGATGATGCCGAAGATATAGGGCACGGCGGAGATGAAACCGGTGGTGAGGTCGCTGCCGCCAAACTGCTTGATCAGGGTCGGCAGCCACAAGCCGAGGCCGTAGATGCTCAGGGTCACCGGCAGGTAGAACAGCGCCAGCAGCAACACGCGCTTGTCCTTGAGCGCATGCAAGGGGTTGCCATGGCGCGTCTGGCCGTAGGCTTGCAGGTCTTTGTGCAGCTCGCCGGTGAGCCAGGCTTTTTCTTCCTCGCTCATCCAGTTGACCTTCTGGGGGCCGTCCGGCAGGTACCGCAGCACCGGCCAGGTCAGCAGGATCGCCGGGGTGCCGATCACGATGAACAGCCACTGCCAGCCATGCAGGCCAAGGATGCCGTCCATGCCGAGCAAACCGCCGGACACCGGGCCGGTGATCATCATTGCAATAGGTTGGGAGAGGATGAACAGCCCGAGGATCTTGCCGCGATGGCGCACCGGGAACCACTGGGTGATGTAGTACAGCACGCCGGGAAAGAAGCCCGCCTCCGCCGCGCCCAGCAGAAAACGCATCACATAGAAGCTGTGCGGCCCCTGCACGAAGGCCATGCCGATGGTGATGGCGCCCCAGGTGATCATGATGCGCGCAAACCAGCGCCGCGCGCCGAAGCGGTCGAGCATCAGGTTGCTGGGAATTTCAAACAGGAAATAGCCAATGAAGAACAACCCGGCACCGAGGCCATAGGCGGCGTCACCGATGCCCACGTCAGCGCCCATGTGCAGCTTGGCGAAGCCCACGGCGGAACGGTCCACGTAGGCGATCAGGTACAGCAGGATCAGGAAGGGAATCAGTTTCAGCGTGATGCGCCGAATAAGCCGCAGTTCCTGGCTCATGGGGTCGATCTCCGATTGTTGTTTTTATAGAAGCTCGGGGGACGCCTCTGGCGAAATCCGCCAGGGCCATACCTCAGTTGAGACCGACTATATAGTATGACTATTTGCAAAACAACACTTCCAAAGCGGCGATTTTGCGCTTATGTTTAAGCACGCATAGAACATATAGTCATACAATAAGAGAATCGATCATGCCTGACAAAAAGCCCGGCCTACGCTCTGCCCAGTGGTTTGGTACCGCCGACAAAAACGGCTTCATGTACCGCAGTTGGATGAAGAACCAGGGCATTGCCGACCATCAGTTCCATGGCAAGCCGATCATCGGCATCTGTAATACCTGGTCGGAGCTGACGCCGTGCAACGCGCATTTCCGCCAGATCGCCGAGCACGTCAAGCGTGGCGTGATCGAGGCCGGTGGCTTCCCGGTGGAGTTCCCGGTGTTTTCCAATGGCGAATCCAACCTGCGCCCTACCGCCATGCTCACGCGCAACCTGGCGAGCATGGATGTGGAAGAAGCGATTCGCGGCAATCCGATTGACGGTGTGGTGCTGCTGACCGGCTGCGACAAGACCACCCCGGCGCTGCTGATGGGCGCGGCCAGTTGTGATGTGCCGGCCATCGTCGTCACTGGCGGGCCGATGCTCAACGGCAAGCACAAGGGCCAGGACATCGGCTCGGGGACGGTAGTGTGGCAGCTCAGCGAACAGGTCAAGGCCGGCACCATCACCCTGGATGATTTCCTCGCGGCCGAGGGCGGCATGTCGCGCTCGGCGGGCACCTGCAACACCATGGGCACGGCCTCCACCATGGCCTGCATGGCCGAGGCGCTGGGCACTTCCCTGCCCCACAACGCGGCGATTCCGGCCGTGGATGCGCGCCGCTATGTACTGGCGCACATGTCGGGCATGCGCGCCGTGGAGATGGTGCGTGAGGACTTGAAGCTGTCGAAAATCCTCACCAAGGAGGCGTTTGAAAACGCTATCCGCGTGAACGCGGCCATCGGCGGCTCGACCAACGCCGTGATCCACTTGAAAGCCATCGCCGGGCGCATCGGCGTCGAACTCGACCTGGATGACTGGACCCGCATCGGCCGCGGTATGCCGACCATCGTCGACCTGCAGCCCTCCGGACGCTTTCTGATGGAAGAGTTCTACTACGCCGGCGGCCTGCCCGCAGTGCTGCGTCGCCTGGGTGAGGCCAATCTGATCCCCCACCCCAACGCCTTGACGGTCAACGGCAAGTCCCTGGGCGAGAACACCCAGGATGCGCCGATCTACGGCCAGGACGAAGTGATCCGCACGCTGGACAACCCGATCCGCGCCGACGGCGGCATCTGCGTGCTGCGTGGCAACCTCGCGCCCCTGGGCGCGGTGCTCAAGCCTTCGGCAGCGAGCCCCGAACTGATGCAACACCGTGGCCGCGCCGTGGTGTTCGAGAACTTCGACATGTACAAGGCACGCATCAACGACCCGGAGCTGGACGTGGATGCCAACTCGATCCTGGTCATGAAGAACTGCGGCCCCAAGGGTTACCCCGGCATGGCCGAAGTCGGCAACATGGGCCTGCCCGCCAAGCTGCTGGCCCAGGGCGTGACGGACATGGTGCGCATTTCCGATGCGCGCATGAGCGGCACCGCCTACGGCACCGTGGTGTTGCACGTGGCACCGGAAGCCGCCGCCGGCGGGCCGTTGGCGACAGTGAAGGAAGGTGACTGGATCGAACTCGATTGCGCCAATGGCCGCCTGCACCTGGACATTCCAGATGCCGAGCTGGCAGCGCGCATGGCCGACCTGCCCCCCGCGCAGAACCTCATTGTCGGCGGCTATCGCCAGCTGTACATCGACCATGTGTTGCAGGCCGACCAAGGCTGTGACTTTGACTTCCTGGTGGGCTGTCGCGGGGCAGAAGTCCCACGGCATTCCCACTAATTGGGATGCTATGATGCGGCGAATCTAAGCCAGAGCCTCCCCGTCGTTATGGATCACCAGCCGCCCAAGCCGCGCAAGAGCCAGCATGCCCAGATCGTTCAGGACTTGGGCATGCACATCGTTTCCGGTCGCTTCAAGCCTGAAGAACGCTTGCCCATGGAAGCCACGCTGTGCGAGGAATACCAGGTCAGCCGCTCGGTATTGCGCGAAGCCACGCGGGTGCTCAGCGCCAAGGGCCTGGTGTACTCCAAGCCACGGGTGGGCGCGGTGGTACGGCCACGCTTGAAATGGCACCTGCTCGACCCGGACGTGCTGTCCTGGTTGATGCAGTCCACGCCCCACAGCGAGTTTTTCAACACCCTGGCCGGGGTGCGCCGCATTCTCGAACCGGAAATCGCCGCCATGGCCGCGACCACCGCCACCGATGAAGACATCGCCACCATCGAACAAGCCTACCAAGGCATGGAAACCGCCAAGACCCACGAGGACCTGTTACAGGCCGACCTGGACTTCCACCGCGCGATTGCCGACGCCACCCGCAACGACCTGCTCGCCTATATGTGCAACATGCTCTCGCTGCCGTTGCGCGAGTCGATCAACATCACCAACCGCCGCCCGGATATCCAGGGCCTGAGTCTGCCTCGGCACAAGGCGATCCTCACGGCGATCCAGAACCGCGATGCCTTGGGTGCACGGCATGCGTCGCTGGTGCAACTGGACGACACCCGAGTGGCGCTGGATACGGTGATGAACGTGTTGACGCCGTTGTGAGCCCGCGTCATTCCTGACTGTTATTGTTGGCCCTGGGGCAGGTGTTATCGCCCTCTTTTTTCAGCGCCAGCACGGCCTGGCGCTCGGACAACAAGTGAGTGATGGCGCCGCCGATCGCAGCGGAAATCAACGCCAAGGCTTCTTTAGGCAGATTGATCGCCGCCCAGGTCAACCCACCGATCAGCAAGATGACAAACAGGATATTGAAACGTGACACGCCGAGTTTTATCGAGCGGACGATATCGGACGTGTCCTGCATTTTCTCGAAGCGTTTAAGGTCTTCGAACTTGCGCACCGATTCCAGGGTTTCCAGGTAATGGGTTTCGGCCCGCTTCAATTTCTTGATCACATCGGCTTCGAGCATGACCTCCTCTATCTCGATCCTGACCAGGCTGATATTGGCGCCTGGACGGCCTAGAATTTCCGAACTCAGCGAACTTTCGGCCAGCTCGGCCAGCAGATAGGTATAGGAGGTTTCGCTGATCTCCTTGGCATATTTTTGCAAGGCTGACGTGTAGCACTTGGTGGCGTATCGGGTGAACAGACGCTCGGCATCGTTGGTCTTTTTGATCAGGTCTTCAGCTTTCTCGATCAGTTCCCGTTCCATTTTTAATATCCCTATTAAGCGTGGCTTCGAAAAGCAATGAGCGCCGACCGCTGCGCTGGCACGTTACGAGCAAACATCCCTCGATCGCCCGCCAGTGTCTACTGTTAAACCTGACAGGGAAGCTGATGCAGGCCCCTGTGGCGAGGGAGCTTGCTCCCACGACGGCCTGCCAGCCGACGCATATCCACCTGACGCGCCGCATTCCAAATGTGGGGTGTCAGGTAGAGAAGTGTCGGCTGTCAGGCCGTCATCGCAGGCAAGCCAGCTCCCACAGTTGGATCGCGAGGGTATCAGGTAGAAATGCGTCGGCTGGCAGGCCGTCTTCGCAGGCAAGCCAGCTCCCACAGTTGGAATGCGGCGTGTCAGGTAGATAGGGGCCGTTGCGGAGCAATTTCCTTCGCTACAGGCCCTGCGTGGTACCGCAGCTGTTCATCACAGGGTGTAGGCGATGCCCACCTGCACGGTACGCGGCGCGCCGGGGTAGGCGTAGATATTGCCGAACGCGCCTTCTTCATATTCGCGGTTGAACAGGTTCTTCACATCGAGATTCAAGCGCACACGCTCATTGACCTTGTAGTAACCGAGCAGGTCGACCACGGTATAGGCGTCCATGGAGAATGCCGTATTGGCGGTCTGGCCGGCGCGTTGGTCGACGTACTTGCCGCCGGCGCCCAGGCCCAGGCCTTTGAGCGCGCCGTCCTGGAACTCGTAGACGTTGAGCAGGCTGAAGCTGTTGCGCGGGATGTTCATCAAGCGAGTGCCGGAGCGCAGAGTGTTATCACGGGTGACTTCGGCATCGACATAGGCGTAACCGCCGATCACGCGCCATTCGGGCGTGAGGTTGCCTGCAACGTTCAGGTCAAATCCACGACTGCGAACTTGGCCGGCCGCGACATTAAAGGCACTGTCCACCGGATCGGGGGTCAGCACGTTTTTCTTCTCGATCTGATAGATCGCCGCATCCACGCTCAACTGCCGGTCCAGCGCCTCCCACTTGATGCCCATCTCGTAGGACTTGCCCTTCTCCGGCGCAAAACCACCGCCTTCGCGGCTGGCGCTGGCGTTGGGTTTGAACGAACGTGCGGCGTCAGCATAGACCGCGACGGTGTCGGTGAGGTCGTAGATCACACCCACGCGCGGGGTGACGGCGTTGTCGGCGGCCTGCCAGCTTTTACCTACATAGTTCTGGTAATCATGCTCGAAACGCTCGAAGCGGGCACCGGCCAGCACTTTCAGACGTTCAGTGAGAGCAACCTGGTCCTGTACAAAAGCGGCGTAGGTCTTGAGGTTTTCTTTGTCGTGGGTCGGCGTACGGGTCAGTGCCGGACGGGGTTGACCGTACACCGGGTCAAAGATGTCAATGGGATAGGTACCCGCCGCGGCGCTGGAACGCTGGATAATCGACTTGTAGTCGTAGTCCTCGTACTCGATACCGGTGAGCAAGGTGTGATCGAAGCCCCCAGTGGAGAAGTGCCCGGTCAGGTTGAGCTGATAGTCCTTGTCGGTCCATTCCAGCTTGCGGTAGTTGAAGTTGCGTTGCAGGGTGCGGCCATCAGCGCCCAGGCTGCCCGGCCCGTTGGCTTCGATGGCATTGCCTTTCAAACTGCCGTCCAACCACTGGAAACCGCCGCCCAGGGTCCAGTTGTCGCTCAGTGCATGCTCGAAACGCAACTGCGCCATGTTGTTGTCGTTGTGCAGCTTGCCGGCGTCCTTGTCGCCCCAGAACGTATCACGCGAGGGCGTGCCACGCTGGTTGGGGAAACGCGTCAGGCCACGGTCCAGCGGGTGGTTGTTGCGCATGAAATCGCCTTCGAAGGTCACCTTGGTGTCATCGGTGGCCTGCCAGGTGATCACCGGCGTCACGCCGTAGCGTTCCGTCTCGACGTGATCGCGGAAGGTGTCGCCGCCCTCGCCCACGACGTTCAGGCGATAGGCCAGGCGGCCTTCCTCGTCCAGCGGGCCGGAGGCATCCAGGGTGCCGCGCTTCATGCCCTGGTCATTGAGCTGGCTGCCCAGGGTGACGGTGCGTTCGGCCAGCGGTTGCTTGGACACCACATTGAAGGTGCCGCCTGGGTCGCCACGGCCGTAGAGCATGGTCGCGGGGCCGCGCAGTACTTCCAGACGCTCGATGGTGTTGGCGTCCGGCATGTTCGGGTAACCCCGGTTGATCGGGAAACCGTTGCGGTAGAACTCGCCGGTGGTGAAGCCGCGAACGGTAAAGGTGGTCAGGCCCTGGCCGCCGAAATTGTTGGCGCGGCCCACGCCGCCCGCGTAATCGAGGGCATCCTGCAGGCGCGTTGCACCGAGGTCTTCGACCACGTCCTTGGACACTACGCTGATGGACTGTGGAGTTTCATGAATGGCGGTGTCGGTGCGCGTCGCACTGGCTGAACGTGTGGCGTGGTAGCCCTGCACGGGGCCTTGGGCCGACTCAAGGTCAGCGGTGGCGGTGACATTGGTCGCTTGCAGCTCGATACTGGCGTTCTCGACAGGTGCCTGCTCTGCCCACGCGAAGGGGGAAAACGCCTGGAGCACACAGATGGAAATCAGAGTACGACGCATGGGTGTAGAACCTAGTGAATGAGCCAGATGGGACGGCAAACCTGCCAAGAATTCGCGGCGCATCATATATCAGCGGATTCTCGTTTGACATCGATTCTCATTTGTTATTTTTCACCGCGTAGGTCGCCAAAAGCGACAGGCGAAAAAAAGCCACTCAATCGAGTGGCTCATGCAACGCGCAGGCGTACCTCAGCGATAGCGTTCCAGCCAATGCGCGTAAGGCGCCGGCAAGGTCCAGGAGGACTTGTCCACGCCCAGCTCCTTGGCAGCAAAGTAGGCCCAATGCGGGTCGGCCAGATGCGCACGCCCTACCGAAACCAGGTCCAGGTGCCCGGCCTGCAAAGCGCCTTGGGCCAGTTGCGGTGTGCCGAAGCCCCAGGCCGAGGTCACCGGAATACCGGCTTCACGGCGTACCCGCTCAGCAATCGGGCCCATGAAGGCCGGGCCCCATGGGATGTTGGTGTCAGGAATGGTAAAGCCGACGCTGACGCTCAGCAGGTCCAGGCCACCGTCCTTGAAACGGCGGGCCAGTTCGATGGACTCGGTGAGGGTCTGCTCATCACGGCCGTCGTATTCGATCACACCAAACCGGGCGGTGAGCGGCAGGTTTTCCGGCCAGACTTCACGCACCGCAGCCAGGGTTTCGAGGAGGAAGCGGCTGCGGTTGTCGAAGCTGCCGCCGTAGGCATCGGTACGCTGGTTGGAGTGCTCGGAGAAAAAGCTCTGGCCCAGGTAGCCGTGGGCGAAGTGCAGTTCGATCCATTCAAAGCCGGCATCGCGAGCGCGGCGGGCCGCGTCGACGAAGTCCTGCTGCACGCGGGCAATGTCTTCCAGGGTCATGGCACGCGGTACGTTGGGCAAATTGGCACCAAACGCGATGGCAGAGGGGGCGATGGTTTCCCAGCTACGGGCATCAGAAGCCGGGATGTGGTCATCACCTTCCCAGGGGCGATTGGCACTGGCTTTGCGACCGGCGTGGGCGATCTGAATGCCCGGCACCGAACCTGCGGCCTTGATGGCCTTGACCATGGGCACAAATGCCTGGGCATGGGCATCGCTCCAGATCCCGGCGCAGCCTGGGGTGATGCGCCCTTCAGGGGCGACCGCGGTGGCCTCGACCACCAGCAGGCCGGCACCACCACGGGCCATGCCGGCCAGGTGAACGTGGTGCCAGTCGTTGACCATGCCGTCTTCGGCCATGTATTGGCACATCGGTGGGATAGCAATGCGATTGCGCAAGGTCACATCTTTGAGTTTGAACGGTTCGAACAAAGCCGACATTGAGAACTCCAGGAAGGGATGAGTGATTCGATAGTTCGATGGTAATCGAACTATGGTATTGAACGCTACCCCCCTGTTATGATCCGCCCCATGCGAGCCTTCAAACACCCTACCCCGCAAGAATTGACGCTTGAGCGTGTGCTGTACGCCTTGAGCGACCCCGTGCGCCTGGACATCGTGCGCTACCTGGCCAACGTGCCAGAGGCCACCTGTGGCGAACTCGACGGGGGGCGGCCCAAGTCCAGCATGTCCCATCACTTCCGGGTATTGCGCGATGCCGGCCTGGTGCACACCCGCAATGTGGGCACCACCCATATGAACTCGTTGCGCCGTGACGAGCTGGAAAGCCGCTTCCCTGGGTTGCTGGCCAGCGTGTTGTCACAACACTAGACGCATAACTTCGGCGCGACGCCGGGCCTGTGCCGAGGGAGCTTGCTCCCGTGACGGCCTGCCATCCGGCGCTTGCCTACCTGACACCCCACAATCCAAATGTGGGAGCTGGCTTGCCTGCGATGGCGGCCCGACAGCCGCCCCATATTTACCGGACACCCCTCAATCCAACTGTGGGAGCGGGCTTGCTCGCGAAGGCGGCCTGACAGCCGGCACAGTCATACCGAGTACATATCCATTCCTGCGGTAACAGCTACTTAGGGTTCTCTTGCCCCACCATTCGGCACCTCGCCCAGGCTCGGTGTGCCCGTAATCCGCCAGCGTGGTTTAACGGGGCGCTTAAGATCAAAAGCAGATCAAGATCAAGATCAAGAGCGGCTCGCTTCGCATCGTGGTTAGCGTTGGCTGCTGCAACTTGGAAAGTTGTGCAGATACCTATGCACTAGACGCCAAGCCTCAGGACAAGACCGCCTTTAGCAGCGCGCCGTCCAGGTGCACACAGTCCTTGCCATTGCGTTTGGCGCCGTACAGGTTCTTGTCCGCCATCTTGAGTACGGCCGACAACTCGTCGCCCGGCGAAAAACGCGCCATTCCCGCACTGCAGGTGTAATGGTGGGGCGCAGGCACACTGCTGCGGATCGCTTGCAACAAGTCCAGGGCATAATCACAGGCCACCTCCACATCGTCGCCCTGCAATAACACGCCGAACTCTTCCCCGCCGATCCGTCCAAAGCTGTGGCTGCCCTTGGCGTTTTTCAGGCACAGGGCCATGGCGCGCAGAATCTTGTCCCCCACGTCGTGGCCATACAGATCGTTTTTTTCTTTGAAACTGTCGATATCCAACATGATGAAGTAGCCGCCCTGCTCCCCACCGAGCAACTTCTCGAAGCTCTGCATAAAAGCGCGCCGGTTGAGAATGGAGGTCAGGTAGTCGGTCTCGGCCAAGGCGCGAAACTCGCTTTCCACCAGCAATACCGAACGCAGGTTCTTCAAGTAGGAATAACTCAAGATAAACCCGATGGATACCGACGCGGCGCAGAACAGCAGCAAATACACCTCGGTGCCAACGTATATATCCGCCTGCATGGGCGGCCACAGGATCAGCCAGATCAATAGCGCATCGGCCAGGTAATCCTGGACACTGATAAACAAGATCGCACTGCCCACCACCAGGGTCACGGCCAACGGCAGGCCATAGATACGCAACTCTTTGTTCATATGAATCAGATAAGCGAAGCCGACGGACAACAACACCATATAGGTGACCCCCAGAACTCGCCAGAGCAGAAAGTTCGTGGTGGTGGCATGTACCCGGCAAACAATCAGCAGGCCCACCGTGACGCCCAACATATAAAAATTCAACTTCAGGGCCGCAGGAATCAGGAGCATGCCGACCCAGGCAATAATCCCTACCCCTTCGGCTTGGGTCACCGCAGGTGACAACAAACTGCGCATTCTGGGCCGCAACTTCAAGTTAGCAGGCATCCTTACGCTCCCATCTCAATAGCATGCAGGCCCATCGCAAATGAAAAGGCCATGAACCGCTTTACCAGGCTGGCAAAGGGTGGCAGAACTTCCAGCCGGGTTTTGGAGTGGGCTTTGAAATAACCCTTTTCAACCCCCTCCTGCACCATACGGATAATGTGGGTCTTGGACACGGAAAGTTGCTTGGCCAAGGCCAGGTAGGAAGACGACCGGAAGGTGGCGCGGTCGTTCTCAGGGGCAAAGGCGTCGTTGTAGATCGCCAGCATCAACAGATGGCCGGCGTCGCGCTTCACCAGCCAGTAACATTCGGGCAGCAAGACATCCACCGTCAACTCGGCCGCGAGTATCATGGCAAAACCCTTGAAATAGAGCGCAAGGAACTCGCGGTCATCCAAGTCGCGCATCTGCCGGAACACTTCCCTTTCGGGATAGAGCAGCGCCAAAGACTCCGTGAGGGCGGTGAGCATCAACCGCGCTTCGCGGCAGGCTTCATCCGAAGGTGCATACACCCTGAAGCGACTGTCTTCGGGGTGCGGCGCAACCTCCATGAAACCCAAGGCCCGGAATAGCAAAAAAATCGATTCCAGGCTGTTTTTCGAACAATATTTGCGCGTTACGCACAAGGCTTTAACTTCTGCCAACAAAGGCAGCGGTGTAGAAAAGTATTGGCTCAATAATGCAAACGACACCATCAAGCGGCTGTATTTAAGGGCACTCTTGTAGAAAAACGGTCGTCTCGAATAGGGCACGAGCAGCACGTGGTAATGCGCTCTCATGCACGATTCAAAATCCTTATGACGTTCGAGCGCTTGCGCGGTATTACACATAGCCAACTTCAACGAACTGACACGCATGAAAGAGCCCTGATCATCCAACTTGATGCCACTGATCTCAGCTACGAAATCCCTGCAGCCCGGCCCCAAAACAAATCACTTCAAAAATCCTGCCATTAATGGCTTTTTGCCTCGAACGCAATGTACAGCGATTGCCGGACAAGACGTCATCAGTACCAAAGTTGTTCCACAGTCAGATGCCCTATGGCACACACTTACGCGCAACCTTTGGTTACATTCTCTCCGCCTGGCGGTTAGAGGACTAATCGATTCAGCACACTGCGAACCTTCCTTCCTCGGCGGCGTCGTAACAGGGGATTGTTGCCAACCGCCCGCCGCGAGGTTCTCGTTTGAAAGCTGCCCTTCTGAAGAAATACCGCCTGATCATCAAGACCATGGGCTATGTGGGCTGGGCGTTGTTCTGGCTGTTGTTGTGGGATGTGGCGGTGACGGTGGATTTCATGCTGTTTCTCACCGCCAAGATCAATTTGCCGCTGATGCCCCTGACCTTGCTCGGCTCGGCACTGGTGGTGCTGATCAGTTTTCGCAACAGCAGCGCCTACAACCGCTGGTGGGAAGCACGCACGCTGTGGGGTGCGATGGTCAACAACTCGCGCAGTTTTGCTCGGCAAGTGTTGACCCTGCTCGATGACGCCCCTGGTGAGGTGAACCCGGTGAAGTCGACGCTGTTGCGCCGTCACGTGGCTTACGTCAATTGCCTGGCTGCGCACCTCAAGGGCCAGCCGTGCCCGGAGGAAGTGCGAGCCTTTATCCCCGCCGAAGAATTTGCGCGCAACGGCGCCACCAATAACTTCGCCAATGACATCCTCACCGGCTCGGCCTCGTTGCTGGCGCGCGAATACCAGGCCGGGCGCCTGGACAGCATCCGCCTGGCGCGGTTGGAGTCGACCCTGGTGGACCTCTCCAACGCCCAGGGCGGCATGGAGCGGATTGCCAACACGCCACTGCCCTACCCTTACGTGTACTTCCCGCGGCTATTCATTTCGTTATTCTGCCTGATCGTGCCGGTGGGCCTGGTGGAATCGCTCGGTTGGTTCACGCCGTTGGCCTCCACGGTCGTGGGTTTCATGCTGCTGGCCATCGAACGCATCGGCACTGACCTGCAAAGCCCGTTCAATTCCAGCGAACACCAGATCCAGATGGAAAGCATCTGCGAAACCATCGAGAAGAACCTGCAGTCGATGCGCCGCGATGCCCTGGTCGGTGACCCGATCGCCTGATTCCCCCTCCTCAAGTGCCAACTCCCTCGGCCGATATACCGAGGGTACGCATGGCCTCGCCTCTCACAAAAACGCCTGCGACACGCAGTAGCCATTTTTCTCCCCTTGCCAAAACTATAAATACCCGCGGGTGAAGTCATGAATATCAAGCAGAAGCTGACATGGGCGTTTGCGGCCATCGCGTGCGTGCCGGTCATCCTGGTCGCCATTATCGTGGTGCTGAACCTGCGCGAGGGTGCGCTGGCCAACTTCCTCGACAGCAGCGGCCGCGAGATCCGCCAGATCGACAATGGCATGCAGCAGTTTTTCGACGGCATCAGCCAGAATGTCGACTTCGTCGCCAAAGACCCGCGTGTGATCGCGGCCAAGAACCTGAAGAACTACGCCGGCGCCGATGCAGCGCAAATTCCGCTGACGCCGACCAACACCGAACTGCTGGCGATTTTTGATCAGTTCGCCAAAAGCCACCCCAGTACCGCCTACCTGTCCCTGGGACTGAGCGATGGCGGCTACGCCAGTTGGCCGGACGACGCCAAGCTGACGCAATACGACCCGCGCACCCGCCCCTGGTACCAGGCCGCCATTGCAGCGCCAGGCAAGACCGTGCGCACAGGCGCCTACTACTGGGCCCCGGACGATGTGGTGCTGATCGGCACCGTGCGCACCGTCGCGGATGCCACGGGTAACGTCCTTGGGGTGGTTGGCCTTGACGTGTCGCTCAAGCAACTCACTGAGCTGGTGCGCACCATCAAGCTGGGCGACAGCGGCTACCTGATGCTGGTGGAAGCCGACGGCAACGTGCTGGTGGACCCCAGCGATGCCACGCACAACTTCAAGCCCCTGGCGGGCCTGGGCGCGAACTACGCCGAACTGGCCAAGCACGGCGATGGCGTGACCGAGGTGAGCATCGATGGCGTGGCCTACATGGCTAACGTGGTCAGTTCCAAAGACTTGGGCTGGCGCTTTATCGGCCTGATCAAGCGTGACGAAGTGATGGCCGGCGCCACCCGCCTGACGTGGTTGATCGCTGCGATCGCCGCCGTACTGGCCGTGGTGTTCGCAATCGTCGGTGCCAGTTTCGCCCGTGTGATCGTGCGTCCGATTCGCGGTGTGGCCGACGGCCTGCAGGAAATCGCCGAAGGTGAAGGCGACCTCACGCGCCAGCTCAAAGTGCAAGGCAAGGACGAAACCGCCAGCCTGGCCGGCTGGTTCAACCAGTTCCTGAGCATGATCGCGCAACTGGTGCAGCGCATCGGCAACGCCTCCTCAGACCTGCAAACCGCCGCCGCCGACACCAGCGCCGTGGCCAACAATATGAACCAGGCCGCCGGCCGCCAGCGCGAAGCCGTGGAACTGGTGAGCACCGCGTTCAACGAGATGGTCGCCACCGCCAACGAAGTCGCGCGCTCATGCAGCGCCGCCGCCACGAGTGCCGATGAGGGCTATCGCGACGTGCACACCGGCCAGCAGCACATCGGCGAAGCCACCGGCAGCGTGCTCAAGCTCAGCGAAGACCTGCAAAAATCCACACAGACCATGCAGTTGCTCGAGCAAGACAGCCAGAACATCAACACCATCCTCGACACCATCCGCTCGATTGCCGAACAGACCAACCTGCTGGCGCTCAACGCCGCGATCGAAGCCGCCCGCGCTGGCGACCAGGGCCGCGGCTTTGCGGTGGTCGCCGATGAAGTGCGTGCACTGGCGCGTCGCACCGCCGACTCCACCGGCGAAATCGACAGCCTACTGGGCAACCTTGCCCGCCGCACCCAGGAAGTCACCCAGCAGATGCAAGGCAGCTTGCTGGTGTCCAACACCAGCGTGGAGCGCATCCAGCAGGCCCGTGACAGCTTTGACAAGATCCGCGGCTCGGTGGATTCGATTCGCGACCAGAACACTCAGATCGCCACCGCCGCCGAAGAGCAGCATCAGGTGGCCGAAGAGATCAACCGGCATATCGCGCAGATCCACGCCGACGCGCAGTTGGTGGAAGGCTTTGCGCATTCGGCGCAGACCGGTTCAGGGCGGCTGACTGATATTTCCGGCCAGCTCAATGGGCTGGTGGGGCGCTTCAAGTTCTGATGCCCGCCCAATAAAGGCAGCGCTGTACCGTGGCGAGGGAGCTTGCTCCCGCTGGACTGCGTAGCAGTCCCAGTCTTTTAAATTAAGAGCGGGGCCGCTTCGCGCCCCAGCGGGAGCAAGCTCCCTCGCCACAGGGTACGCGTCGCAGGGTCCATCTAGGCCGACTCAGAGGCGGCCCTGCCCATCATCGCAGTACCTGCAACAGTCTATTGCAGGACTCAAATGTACTAACCGGTTACTTATCTTGCTAAAATCGCGTCTTTGCCCTCTCTCACTCGAGTCCATTCGACATGAAACGAGCATCGCGCGCCGCTGGCGTCTCTAGATTCTTACTCCTGGGCCTGGGCGTCGTCATCGCCCTGCTCGGCCTTGCGCTTGCCGTCGGCGGCGCCAAACTGGTCAGCCTGGGAGGTTCCTGGTACTTCCTGCTGGGCGGCGTGGTCATGGCCATCTCCGGGCTGTTGATTGCCCGCTGCAAGCCTGCCGGCGCCTGGTTGTTCGCCGCGTTTCTAGTGGCTACCGCCGTGTGGGCGGTGGCCGACGTGGGCCTGGAATACTGGCCGCTGTTCTCGCGACTGTTCATGTTTGCGGTGATTGGCGTGGTGGTCGCACTGGTGTATCCGTTGCTGGCCGGCAAACCGGCGCGGGGTGCCTATGGCGTCGCCGCCGTATTGGCGCTGGGCGTGGCGGTGGCAGCGGGCAATATGTTTGTCGCGCACCCCAGCGTTGCGCCCACCGGTGCAGGCCCGGGCGTCACCCCGGTGGCTGCGGCCGATGCGCAGAAAGATTGGGCCCACTACGGTAATACCGAAGGTGGCAGCCGTTTCGCCGCGCTGGACCAGATCAACCGCGACAACATCGACAAGCTCAAGGTCGCCTGGACCTATCACACCGGCGACGTGGCCATCAGCGACGGTAACGGTGCCGAAGACCAACTGACGCCCCTGCAGATCGGCAACAAAGTGTTTATCTGCACCCCGCACAACAACCTGATCGCGCTGGATGCCGACACCGGCAAAGAACTGTGGAAAAACGAAGTCAACGCCAAATCGGCAGTGTGGCAGCGTTGCCGGGGCATGGCGTATTTCGACGCCAGCGCGCCGATTGCCCAGCCGACCCAGCCCGACAGCTCGCCGGTCCTGGCCGCCAGCGTGCCTGCCGGTGCGCAGTGCCAGCGTCGCCTGCTGACCAACACCATTGATGCACGCCTGATCGCCGTAGACGCCGACACCGGCAAGTTCTGCGAAGACTTCGGCACCCACGGTCAGGTGGACCTCAAGGCCGGCCTGGGCAATGTACCAGACAGCTACTACCAACTGTCCTCAGCGCCGCTGATGGCCGGTACTACCGTCGTAGTCGGCGGTCGCGTGGCAGACAACGTGCAGACCGATATGCCCGGTGGCGTGATCCGTGGCTTTGACGTGATCACTGGTCAGATGCGCTGGGCCTTCGACCCAGGCAACCCTGAAGACAAGCAGGCCCCGACGGGCGACGCCACCTACGTGCGCAGCACCCCGAACAGCTGGGCGCCGATGTCTTACGACCCACTGATGAACACGGTCTTCCTGCCGATGGGCAGCTCCTCCACCGATATCTACGGCGTGGAGCGCACCCAGCTCAACCACAAATACGGCGCTTCGGTGCTGGCACTCGACGCCTCCACCGGTGCCGAGAAGTGGGTCTACCAGACGGTTCACAACGACCTCTGGGACTTCGACCTGCCGATGCAGCCAAGCCTGATCGACTTCACCCCGCCAGGCAGCGACAAGGCTGTGCCGGCCGTGGTCATCGGCACCAAGGCCGGGCAGATTTACGTGCTCGACCGCGCCACCGGCAAGCCGCTGACGGACGTGCAGGAAGTGCCGGTAAAAGCCGCGAACATTCCCAACGAGCCGTATTCCCTGACCCAGCCTAAATCCGTGGGCATGCCGCAGATCGGCGCGCAAACCCTCACCGAGTCGGACATGTGGGGCGCGACGCCGTATGACCAGTTGCTGTGCCGCATCGACTTCAAGGGCATGCGCTACGACGGCCTGTACACCGCGCCGGGCACCGATAAATCCCTGAGCTTCCCCGGTTCCCTGGGCGGCATGAACTGGGGCAGCATCTCCACCGACCCGGTGCACGGTTTCATCTTCGTCAACGACATGCGCCTGGGCCTGTGGATCCAGATGGTACCGTCGCAGAACAAGGCCCAAACCTCTTCCGGTGGGGAAGCGCTGAACACCGGCATGGGCGCCGTGCCGCTCAAGGGCACGCCGTACGCGGTGAACAAAAACCGCTTCCTGTCGGTGGCCGGCATTCCGTGCCAGGCACCGCCATTCGGCACCTTGACCGCCATCGACATGAAGACGCAAAAAGTCGCCTGGCAAGTACCGGTGGGCACGGTTGAAGACACCGGCCCCCTGGGTATCCGCATGCACCTGCCAATCAAGGTAGGCCTGCCGACCCTGGGCGGTACGCTGTCCACCCAAGGCGGCCTGATCTTTATCGCCGGCACCCAGGACTTCTACCTGCGCGCCTTCAACAGCGGCAATGGCGATGAAGTCTGGAAAGCCCGCCTGCCCGTCGGCAGCCAGGGTGGGCCGATGACCTACGTGTCGCCGAAAACCGGCAAGCAATACATCGTCGTCACCGCCGGCGGCGCACGCCAGTCCACCGACCGTGGCGACTACGTGATCGCCTACGCCCTGCCGTAACCGCCCTCTGTTCGCGCGGTGCTCCGGCACCGCGCTTTGTGTTTGGAAAGATCCCCCATGACCCCTACTCCTCATACCGCCTGGCGCCTGGCGCTGGGCCTGGCCTTTGCGGCCGCCCTGCCCGTTCAAGCCGACGACACCACCCTGACCGGCGACTGGGGCGGCCTGCGCCGCGAACTCGACGCGCAAGGTGTGCGCTTTACCGGTGACTACAGCGGCGAGACCGCCTACAACGCCCACGGCGGCCAGCACCGTTCGGCGCGCTATTCGCAAAATATCAAGCTCGGCGTCCAGTTCGACCTGGGCAAGCTCTACGGCTTCAACAACGGCGACCGCATCCAGCTGACCATCAACGACCGACGCGGCAACAGCGCCTCCGAGGACTTGGTGGGCAACCGCCTGCCGATCCAGGAAAACTACGGCGGCCTCTACACGCGCCTCACCGAGCTGAGCTACGAGCGCACGCTGTTCACCCCGGCGCTGAACCTCAAGCTGGGCTATATGGCCATGGGCAATGATCTCGGCGGCCTGGACAGCGGCATCCTGTGCAACTTCATGAACGCCGGCTTCTGCGGGCATCCGCTGAATATGTCCGGCGGCAGTGGCTGGGCCAACTACCCGAATGCGCACCTCGGTGCCCGGGTGAAATACGACTTTTCGCCCAACTGGCAACTGCGCGTGGCGGCGTTCAATGTCGACCCGTCCAGCAATGGCAACTCAAGCCGTGCCTGGCACCTGGGGCCCAAGCACACCACCGGCACCGTGGTGCCCATCGAGCTTATCTACAAGCATGCGGGCGCACTGCCCGGTGAATACAAGCTCGGTTATTACTACGACAGTTCCGATGTAAAACGCATTGGCAGCAACAAGGACGTCAGCGGGCGTGGCGGTCACTACCTCTTGATCGACCAGGCTGTGTGGGCCTCACAATCATCCCAAGGCCGTAGCCTGCACGCCTTCGGCCAGTACTCTGCCGCCAGCCAAGCGGCCTCGCCGTTCACCAAGTGGTATGGCGCAGGCGTGGTGCTGTACAAGCCGTTCGAAGGTCGCCCGCGCGATACCGTCGCCTTGGGCTATGGCCGCGCGGTGCCGAACCCGCGCAGCCGTGATGTGCAAGAGTTGGCTGCGTTCAATGCCGGGGCGTCCTACCCCTCAATCGACAGTGCCGAACAGTTGATCGAACTCAGTTATGGCTACCAGGCCACGCCTTGGCTGACCTTGCGCCCGGATGTGCAATACATCATCGAGCCGGGGGCGTTTTCCGGTGAGAGCATCGACAATGCGCTGGTGCTGGGTTTGCAAGTCAAAGCGGTGTTCTAGCTCGCGCCCTGCTGATACTGACGTGGCGTACAGCCAAATTCGCGGCGAAACACCGTATGCAGGTACTGCGCAGAGGTGAAGCCGCAGCGTGCGGCAATGTCGGCTATAGCAAGGCTTTGGTTTTCCAGGCCCTTGGCGGCAGCGGCGAGTTTGAAGCGCAAAATCTCATCATGCACGCTGCAGCCACGCGCCTTGCGAAAATGCGCTTCCAGGGACGAGCGGGAAACACCGACATAAGCGGCGACCTGATCGGTCTTGATACCCTGGCAGGCGTACTGACGGATAAACAACAAGGCCTGCATCACGTAAGGGTTGCCCAGGGGTTGATGCAGGCTGGAGGCTTGCACGTTAATGGCGTCTGGCGGCACCAGCACCTGCGTGCCCGTGCAGGGTTTGCCATGCAGCATCTGATGCAACAATGCCGCAGCGGTACGGCCCATGGTCTCCGTGCCCTGGATCACCGAACTGAGCGGCACCCGCGTGAGGGTGCGGGTCAGCGGGTCGTTGTCGATGCCGATCAACGCCACCTCCTCCGGCACCGCAATACCCGCCGTCAGGCAGGCTTGCAGCAATTGCCGGGCGCGGGCATCGGTCACCGCGATGATGCCGATAGGCTTGGGCAAGCTGTGCAGCCAGGCAATCTGCTGCTCCACCGCGCTGTCCCACAACGGCGCACTGGTGCCCAGGCCGCGATACACCTCTACCTGCAAGCCATCACGCTGCATCAAGCGGCGAAAAGCTTTCTCACGCTCCTGGGCCCACCGATTGGCCTGGGCTTCGGGCAGGCTGAAACAGGCAAACCGCGTCAAACCCGCCTCCACCAGATGCTCGTAGGCCAGCTTCATCAGGGCATGGTTATCGGTGGCCACATAGGGAATGCCCTTCGGGTACTTGCCCACATCCTCATAAGACCCACCCACCGCCACCACTGGAACCCGACTGCCGGCCAGCGCCTCGCCAATCAGCGGGTCATCGAAGTCAGCAATGATCCCATCCCCCTGCCAACGCTCGATACCGCGCAGGCGACAGAGGAAGTCCTCTTCCAGGAACAGGTCCCAGGATGCACGGGTGCTGCTCAGGTAGTTGCCGATACCGGCGATGATGCCGCGGTCGTAGATTTTGCTGCCGTTGAACAGCAAGGCAATGCGGTGAACGGGCGGTAGGGTTTTCATTGTTTTTGTCCTGGGGCCGGTCGGTGCAGATGAGTACGCAGAGGTTTGACTGATCAGGATAGCGGGCCTCGGAGGAGGCCCGCTTTGAGGTCACCTAAATCTAAGCAGCACAACCACGACACCCATCCAAATACAGGCAACTATCATCATTGCCAAATCGATAACTAAAAGTCGCTTCAGGTACGGGGGGAACTTCTCGATGTCGACTGGATCAACCTCTCCCATAATGATAGAGGCCCTTGGCCAAACCACCATTCCGGCGATTTTCGACATTTCCAAGAGAGACCAAATCAAACCGCGCCTCCCCAAACTTGTCCCCCATATGTACATATAACGACTGTTTTTTAGAGCCTCCTTCATGGCTTCCAGATGACAGTGAGTAAGGTAAAGGCTAAAAGCAAGGCCAGCAGCTGCAAGCAAAATAGGGCCTCCGGCAAAGATAATCGCAACCCAAGGTGGCCAAGTATCGATATTAGTCATGGTTGTATGGCCTCGTAGATCTTTTCACCCACGTATTCACCACCTTGACCACCGTAGGTGGTACCTGCCCATGCGCCAGCTCCTACTAAACCCGCGACGCAGACCACTCCCCCTATTCCCGTCGTAACACCCAGTGCCAAGCAGACTGAGCCGCCTGTCGCACCGGCTAACGCTCCTGCTCCCACACCAAAAAATGTAGCGCCTGCGAACTTCCCGCCTTCAGTGAACTTAACCCTCTCACATGCAGCTCCAGAATCAGCCTTACACACCTGCTGTATAGCCAACAACGAAGACACTCCCCCAAGTCCAATACCGATATAACCCCCTGCCTTCATGTACTTCGTGGCACGGCTGACCGCTTCCACATGAGCGGCATACCCCGGAATCTGCCCCGGCCCACCCGCCTTGTCCCAGTGATGCACCAAGCTGCGACTGGATATACCCAGGGCCGTTTTCAACTTGGGGTGATCGCCCAAGGTGGTCTGCCCGCGCAGGCGGGTGGAGTTGAGCAGATGAGCATCCAACTGATTCATAAGTCGCTGACGATCAGCAAAGAACTGCGGTGACCTAAGGTGTCCGTGCTGCCGATAGCTGTCCTGATGCAGGCGCTCCATGGCCTGCAGCGTTTCGCGCAGATTGCTCAGGTGCTTTTCCATCACCACTGCGCTGACGCCGAGCCAGGTTGAGGTTTGGCCGATGAAACCGGCGATCTCTGCACCGTGGCGATGCAGAAAGTCAGCCTCGTCCGGCGTCAGCTCATCCAGTGATGCGCTGACGTGTTGTGCAGCCTGCATCAGTTGAGCTTCTTCATACGAGCAGGAGGTGTTTTTCGGATCGCTGAGCACGGTCATCGAACCAGCTTTGACGTGGCCTGTGTTGGGATTCAGCGATTGAAACTTGCGCATTACAGCCGGGTCGAGCGTCGGAAAAAGTGTGGCTTCCAGCGCCTCGCGGGTCATGCTTTTGGGCACGATATAAAAACCTGGCTCCTGACCTTGCACACCAATGGATGCCATTGATCCAACATGACCGGACGGCACGAAACCAGAATGACGTGGCGCTACAGTGTTTCGATTTACAGATGATGGGTTTGTTTGAGCTACTCGCAGGTTAATGGGCGGTTCTGTATGTTGGTTTTCATAGGTGGCTGAGTACACCGAAGGAATCAGCTCGGCTTTACAGGGACAGTCGCTGTAACTATCCAAAGTGCCGGCCATAAGCCGGCCATGGCTGTTTATGTGGGAAATGCCACCGACGATCTTATAAGTTTGCCCATCCTTGCCGCAGGTGACTCGGTCACCTTCGCACGCATGAAAAAGGCCATGTATGTTGACTCTCTTATCACCGTCCAGCACTTCCCCGCCGCAGGTGGTCTTGTCACCCAGTCCAATGAAATAACCTACGCTCATTTTTTTGCCTCTTATCCATGTTTTTTGGCCGTACTTCCCTGCTCGTCCCGATAAGAAAACTGACGCGTAACGCCTTCCGAGGTAACGAGCAAGTGGCACACCAAACCTTGAAGAGGCATATCCCCACCGTAAAGTCAGACGTTTCTCTAAATCCTGTACTCCCTCAGCCGTTCTCAGCCCCTCACTCAAAATCGCACTCCCCTTTGGTGATTTTCATAATCAGCCGCCCAAGTGCCATTGCTAGTATCCAGACACCGCTCAGAACAATAAGGAAAACCCCATGCCGTACTTCCCCGGTGTCGAAAAGGTGCGCTTCGAAGGCCCTGCCAGCACCTCTGCCCTCGCGTTTCGTCACTACGACGCCAACAAACTGATCCTCGGCAAGCCCATGCGGGAGCACCTGCGCATGGCCGCCTGTTACTGGCATACCTTTGTGTGGCCGGGGGCGGATATGTTTGGGATGGGGACGTTCAAGCGCCCGTGGCAGCGCAGTGGCGATCCGATGGAGGTGGCCATCGGCAAGGCCGAGGCGGCGTTTGAGTTTTTTTCCAAGCTGGGCATCGACTACTACAGCTTTCACGACACCGATGTGGCGCCCGAAGGCAGCACGCTCAAGGAGTACCGCAATCACTTTGCGCAGATGGTCGACCACCTGGAGCGCCATCAGGAACAGACTGGCATCAAGCTGCTGTGGGGCACCGCCAATTGCTTCAGCAACCCGCGTTTTGCCGCCGGGGCGGCGAGCAACCCAGATCCAGAGGTGTTCGCCTTCGCCGCCGCCCAGGTGTTCAGTGCAATGAATGCCACGCTGCGCCTTAAGGGCGCCAACTATGTGCTGTGGGGTGGCCGTGAAGGGTATGAAACTTTGCTCAACACCGACCTCAAGCGCGAGCGCGAACAGCTCGGGCGTTTTATGCGCATGGTGGTTGAACACAAGCACAAGATCGGCTTTACGGGTGACCTGTTGATCGAGCCCAAGCCCCAAGAGCCGACCAAACACCAATACGATTACGACAGCGCCACCGTGTTCGGCTTCCTGCATGAGTACGGCCTGGAACACGAGATCAAAGTTAACATCGAGGCCAATCACGCGACGCTGGCCGGGCACAGCTTTCATCATGAGATCGCCACCGCCGTGTCGTTGGGGATCTTCGGCAGTATCGACGCCAACCGCGGCGACCCGCAGAACGGTTGGGACACCGACCAGTTCCCCAACAGCGTCGAGGAGATGACCCTGGCCACCTACGAAATCCTCAAGGCTGGCGGGTTCAAGAACGGCGGCTATAACTTCGACTCCAAGGTGCGCCGCCAGAGCCTCGACGAGGTGGACCTGTTCCATGGGCATGTCGCCGCCATGGATGTGCTGGCCCTGGCGTTGGAGCGTGCGGCGGCGATGGTGCAGGACGACCGCTTGCAGCAGTTCAAGGACCAACGCTATGCCGGCTGGCAGCAGCCGTTGGGCCAGGCGGTGTTGGCCGGTGAGTTCAGCCTGGAGTCATTGGCTGAACATGCCTTTGCCAACGAGCTGAACCCGCAGGCGGTGAGCGGGCGCCAGGAGATGCTTGAAGGCGTGGTGAATCGGTTTATCTACACCTGACTGTGACCAGAGATTGCTCCCGCTGGGGCGCGAAGCGGCCCCAAAAAATGGGAGTGCTGCGCACTCCAGCGGGAGCAAGCTCCCTCGCCACAAAGAGGATCTTCACCTAGTGTCTTTCCAACAACAATAAAAGGACGCACCACCATGAAGTCATTCAAACCTGCCCTGCTCGCCGCAGCCCTGGCACTGCTCGCCCTGCCGGTGATGGCGGATCCTGCGCACCCCAAAATCGGTTTTTCCATCGACGACCTGCGCCTGGAGCGCTGGTCCCGCGACCGTGATTACTTTGTCGCCGCTGCGGAAAAGCTCGACGCCAAGGTGTTCGTGCAGTCTGCCGATGCCAACGAGCAGAAGCAGATTGCCCAGATCGAAAACCTGATCTCCCGGGGCGTCGATGTGATCGTGATCGTGCCGTTCAACGCCACGGTGCTGACCAATGCGGTGGCCGAAGCCAAGAAAGCCGGGATCAAGGTGGTGTCCTATGATCGCCTGATCCTCAATGCCGACATCGACGCCTATATTTCCTTCGATAACGAAAAAGTCGGCGAGATGCAGGCCAGCGGCGTGTTGCAAGCGGCGCCCAAGGGCAATTACTTCCTGCTCGGCGGCGCGCCGACGGACAACAACGCCAAGGTGCTGCGCGAAGGTCAGATGAAGGTGCTGCAACCGGCCATCGACAAAGGCGATATCAAGATCGTCGGCCAGCAATGGGTCAAGGAATGGAACCCCACCGAGGCATTGAGCATTGTCGAAAACGCCCTGACCCGTAACGACAACAAGATCGACGCTATTGTCGCCTCCAACGACGCCACCGCCGGCGGTGCGATCCAGGCCCTGGCCGCGCAGAAACTGGCGGGCAAGGTGCCAATCTCCGGCCAGGACGCTGACCTCGCAGCGATCAAGCGCGTGATCAACGGCACCCAGACCATGACCGTGTACAAACCGCTCAAGCTGATCGCTACCGAAGCGGCCAAGCTTTCGGTGCAACTGGCACGCAGCGAACAGCCGACCTACAGCTCGCAATATGACAATGGCAGCAAGAAGGTGGACACCATCCTGCTTACGCCGACGCCGTTGACCAAAGCCAACATCGACCTGTTGGAAAAGGACGGTTTCTACACCAAAGAGCAGATCGCCGGGCAATGACCGTGGCCGCCGATTACCTGCTGCAAATGAACGGCATCGTCAAAAGCTTTGGCGGTGTCAACGCTCTCAACGGCATAGACATCAAGGTCAAGCCTGGGGAATGCGTGGGCCTGTGCGGTGAAAACGGGGCGGGTAAATCCACCTTGATGAAGGTGCTGTCGGCGGTGTACCCGCACGGCACCTGGGAGGGGGAAATCCTCTGGGATGGGCAGCCGCTCAAGGCCCAGTCCATCCGCGAAACCGAGGCCGCCGGGATTGTCATCATTCATCAGGAACTGACCCTGGTGCCCGACCTGTCGGTGGCCGAGAACATTTTCATGGGCCACGAACTGACCCTGCCCGGTGGGCGCATGAACTACCCGGCGATGTTGCACCGCGCCGAGGCGTTGATGCGTGAACTCAAGGTGCCAGACATGAATGTGGCGCTGCCGGTGTCGCAGTACGGCGGCGGCTACCAGCAACTGGTGGAGATCGCCAAGGCCTTAAACAAACAGGCGCGCCTGTTGATTCTTGACGAGCCCTCCTCGGCCTTGACCCGTGGCGAAATCGAGGTGTTGCTGGACATTATCAAGGGCCTGAAGGCCAAGGGCGTGGCCTGCGTGTACATCTCCCACAAGCTTGATGAAGTGGCGGCGGTTTGCGACACCATTGCAGTGATTCGCGACGGCAAGCACATCGCAACCACCGCCATGGCAGACATGGACATCCCCCGGATCATCACGCAGATGGTCGGCCGCGAAATGAGCAACCTCTTCCCCATCGAGCACCATGAAGTGGGCGAGGTGATCTTCGAAGCGCGTAACGTCACCTGCTACGACGTCGATAACCCCAAGCGCAAGCGCGTCGACGACATCTCCTTCGTGCTCAGGCGCGGTGAAATCCTTGGCATCGCCGGCTTGGTGGGCGCCGGGCGCACGGAGTTGGTGTCGGCGCTGTTCGGCGCTTACCCCGGCCGCTACAGCGCCGAAGTATGGCTGGACGGCCAGGTGATCGATACGCGCACGCCGCTCAAGTCGATCCGCGCCGGGCTGTGCATGGTGCCCGAAGACCGCAAGCGCCAAGGCATCATTCCCGACCTGGGGGTAGGCCAGAACATTACCCTGGCGGTGCTCGACACCTACGCGCACATGACCCGCATCGACGCTGAGGCCGAACTGGGCAGCATCGACCAGCAGATCAGCCGCATGCACCTCAAGACCGCCAGCCCGTCGCTGCCGATCACCAACCTCTCAGGCGGCAACCAGCAAAAGGCCGTGCTGGCGAAAATGCTGATGACCCAGCCCAAGGTGCTGATCCTCGACGAACCCACACGCGGGGTGGACGTGGGCGCCAAGTACGAGATCTACAAATTGATGGGTGCGCTGGCCGCCGAAGGCGTGTCGATCATCATGGTCTCCTCAGAACTGGCCGAAGTGCTCGGCGTGTCCAACCGCGTGCTGGTGATTGGCGACGGCCAGTTGCGGGGGGATTTCATCAATGAAGGGCTCACCCAGGAACAGGTGCTCGCCGCCGCGCTCAGCCATAACCCTAATGATCGGAAGACCGCGTAGATGAATCAGGTCAAACACCTTTTTACCCGCTACAAGATGCTCGCGCTGGTGATCGCCGTGGCGTTCATCTGGTTGTTTTTCAGTTGGCAGACCGAGGGCGGTTTTCTCACCCCGCGCAACCTCTCCAACCTGCTGCGGCAGATGTCGATCACCGGGATATTGGCCTGCGGCATGGTGCTGGTGATTATCAGCGGCGAGATCGACTTGTCGGTGGGCTCGTTGCTCGGACTGTTGGGCGGGCTGGCGGCGATTCTGGATGTGGTCTATCACGTGCCGCTATTGGCCAACCTGAGCCTGGTGGCGCTGTGCGGCTTGATGATCGGCCTTGCCAACGGCTACATGACCGCTTACCTGCGCATCCCCTCGTTCATCGTCGGCCTGGGCGGAATGTTGGCGTTTCGCGGGATTCTGCTGGGGATTACCGGCGGCACCACCATTGCGCCGGTGTCGCCGTCGCTGGTGTATGTGGGCCAGGGGTATTTGCCCCACAGTGTGGGCGCGGGGCTTGGCGTACTGCTGTTCGCACTGACGCTGTTCCTGACCTGGAAGCAGCGGCGCAACCGCGCACTGCATGGCTTGGCCGCGCACGCTTTGGTGCGCGACGTGTTACGTGTGGTATTGATCGGCGCGGTGCTCGCCGGGTTCGTCACCACCCTCAACAGCTACGACGGTATCCCCGTGCCGGTTCTGCTGTTGCTGGTGCTGCTCGGCGTATTCAGCTACGTCACCAGCCAGACCGTATTCGGCCGCCGCGTGTATGCGGTAGGCAGCAATATGGAAGCCACACGGCTATCCGGCATCAACGTGCAAGCGGTGAAACTGTGGATCTTCGGCATCATGGGGGTGATGTGCGCGCTGGCCGGCCTGGTCAACACCGCCCGCCTTGCTGCGGGTTCACCCTCGGCGGGCAACATGGGTGAACTCGATGCCATCGCGGCCTGTTTTATCGGCGGCACATCGATGCGCGGCGGCTCGGGCACCGTCTATGGCGCGTTGCTTGGCGCGTTGGTGATTACAAGTTTGGACAACGGCATGTCGATGCTGGATGTGGACAGCTACTGGCAGATGATTGTGAAGGGCAGCATTCTGGTGCTGGCGGTGTGGGTGGATGTGAGTACGCGCTCGGGCAGGCGATAACTCGTCCGCCAGAACACCACCGATCACCTGTGGGAGCTGGCTTGCCTGCGATGGCGGCGGGTCAGCCACCTGATGGACCGACTGACACACCGCTATCGCAGGCAAGCCAGCTCCCACATTTGATCTTCATGGCTCCCCCCACATTGATCTCATTTTTACCTCAGGTTATTGCGGATAAAAACTAAAAGTCCATAATGGACAAATTAGTTTATCCGGAGAACCCCATGTCCACGACGCCCCTCGTCATCGACCAGGCCCAGGCCCGTACTTTATTGGCTCAAGTCGATGTACCCGCGATCCTGCGCAAACTGTTCCGCGACCTCGCCGCCGGGCAAGCGGTACAGCCGGCGCAACAGCTGGTGGAATTTCCTCAAGGCGCCGGGGATTTCATCAACTACCTGGGCGTACTGGCCGGAGACGGCGTGTACGGGGTCAAGACCTCCCCCTATATCGTGCGTGATCAGGGCCCTTTGGTGACGGCCTGGACCTTATTGATGTCGATGCACAGCGGCCAGCCATTGCTGTTGTGCGATGCCGCTGAATTGACCACTGCACGCACCGCCGCCGCCACGGCTTTGGCAGTGGATGCGCTGGCACCGGCGGCGGCGCTACGCCTGGCGATCATCGGCAGCGGCAAGGTCGCCCAGGCGCACCTGCGTTATGTGCAGAACCTGCGCGACTGGCAGCAGATCCGCCTGTACTCGCCAAGCCTGGGCAGCGCCAGCGCCGAGACGCGTGCGCAGTTGACCAGCCTGGACCCGCGCCTGAGCCTCGTCTCAAGTTGTGAGGCCGCCCTGGAAGACGCGGATGTGATCCTGCTGTGCACCTCGTCCGCCGGGCCGGTCATCGACCCCTCGCGCCTGAGCAAACCCGCGCTGATTACCTCCATCAGCACCAATGCGCCACGTGCCCATGAAGTACCGCCACATTGCCTCAACCAGATGCACGTGTTCTGCGACTACCGCCAGACCACTCCGGATTCGGCCGGTGAGATGCTGATCGCCAGCGAACAGCACGGCTGGGACAAACGCACGATTGTCGGCGACCTGCCCGAGTTGTTCAGCGACATGGCCCAGCGCCCCGACTACGATCGTCACGTCTTTTTCCGCTCCATCGGCCTGGGCCTGGAAGACATCGCCCTGGCCAATGCCCTGTATCGACTGTAGGAGCGAGCTTGCTCGCCAAGACCTCACAGGCACTGCGGTCACACAGAATCGGCGCGTTATCGTCAACGTTTTTCGCGAGCACGCACGCGCCTACAATGCTTATTTCAGGAGATCTCCATGAGCCAGGCAGACTTCATCATTATCGGCGGCGGCATTGCCGGCGCGTCCACCGGGTTCTGGTTGTCGCAGCACGGCAAGGTGTTGGTGCTTGAGCGTGAAAACCACCCGGCCTATCACTCCACCGGGCGTTCGGCAGCGCTCTACACCGCCGCGTACGGCACCCCGCAAGTACGCGCGCTGACCTTGGCCAGCCGGGCCTTCTTCGACCAGCCACCCGCAGGCTTCTGCGAACATCCCCTGCTGACGCCCCGGGGCGAAATGACCGTTGATTTCAACGGTGACCCGGCCGAACTAGACAGCCAGTACCTGAGCGCCAAGGCGACCGTAGAGCAGGTGCAGCGCCTGACGGTCGATGAAGCCTGTGCACGCTTGCCGATCCTGCGCCGTGAAAAAGTCCACGGGGCAATCTACGACCCTACCGCCTGTGACATCGACACCGACGCCCTGCATCAAGGCTACCTGCGCGGTATCCGCCGCAACCAGGGCGAAGTGCGCACCGACAGCCATGTGCTGGGCTTGAGCCGCGACGCCGACGGCCTGTGGCAGGTGCGCACCCAGGATGCGACCTTCACCGCGCCGGTCATCATCAACGCCGCCGGTGCCTGGGCCGACCATATCGGCGGGCTGGCGGGCGCAGCGTCCATCGGCTTGCAGCCCAAGCGCCGCTCGGCCTTTGTCTTTGCCGGCCCCGAGGGCATGGACAGCCACGACTGGCCGATGCTGGTAGCCCTCGACGAAGCGTTCTACATGAAACCGGATGCCGGCATGTTCCTCGGCTCACCGGCCAACGCCGACCCGGTAGAACCCCAGGATGTGCAACCCGAAGAGCTGGATATTGCCATGGGCATTTACCAGATCGAGGAAGCCACCACCCTGACCATCCGCCGCCCCACGCGCACCTGGGCCGGGCTGCGCAGTTTTGTGCAGGACGGTGATTTGCTGTCGGGCTTTGACCCGCAAGTACCGGGGCTGTTCTGGGTGGCAGCGCAAGGCGGCTATGGTATCCAGACCTCACCCGCCATGGGCCAGGCAAGCGCCGCTCTGGTGCGCGGCGAACCGCTGCCGGAGGCACTGACCCGGTTCGGCCTGGACGCTGGTATGCTCTCACCGGTCCGCCTGGAGCCCCATTGATGAACACCGCTGAACAAGACAAGGTCATGCAGAACTTTCGCGCGATTGCCGATGCAATCGCTACGTTGTTCTTTCCCCATGCAGAAGTGGTGCTGCATGACCTGCGCACGCAAACCGTGGATTACATCGCCAATAACCTGTCCAAACGCAGCCTGGGTGACGACTCGTCCCTGGAGGACATGCTCGACGGCGACGTCAGCGAGGTGAATATCGGCCCTTACGAAAAGCTCAACTGGGACGGCCAGAAAATCCGCAGCCTGAGCACCGTGCTGCACGACCACAAAGGGCGCAGGCTGGCTGTGTTGTGCATCAACCTGAATATTTCAATGTTCGAAACGGCCAAGGCGGCGCTGGATTTATTCCTGTCGCCAAGCAAGCTGATCGCACAGCCGGACGCGCTGTTCCGTGATGACTGGCAGGAACGCATCAACACCTTCCTGCATGCCTGGCTGCGCGAGCGTCAGTTGAGCCTGAACCTGTTGACCCGCGACCACAAACGCGAACTGGTGCTGGCGCTGCATGCTGAGGGAGCCTTCAAGGGCAAGAGCGCCTCCAACTATGTGGCCAATGTGCTGGGCATGGGGCGGGCGACGGTCTACAAGCATTTGAAGGAATTGAAGGCCTGATCAGTTGTAGGAGCGAGCTTGCTCGCGAAGAACTTTAACGATAACGCGTGCATTCTGGGTAAACGCGGTGCCTGAGAGTTCTTCGCGAGCAAGCTCGCTCCTACAAGAGTTCGATCCGCTAGAATCAGTCGCCGTAGATATCGGCCTTGAAGTACTGCTGTGAAATCTTCTGGTATTCGCCGCTGGCGCGAATGCCGTCGATGGCCGCATTCAATTCGCTGACCAACTCGCCATTACCCTTGCGTACTGCGATGCCGGCCCCCTCACCCACGTATTTCGGGTCTTTGAGCTCCGGGCCGACAAAGGCATAACCCTGCCCGCGCGGCATCGACAGGAAGTCGCTCAGGGGAATGGTGTCGGCAAAGATCGCATCCAGGCGCCCCGCTGCCAGGTCCATGTAGATTTCTTCGTTATTGCTGTAGCGCTTGACGTTGATGCCCTTGGGCTCAAACACCTCGGTGGCATACCGGTCGGTAGTCGTTGCGCGCTGTACACCAACGTTCTTGCCCTTGAGGCTGGCGTACTGGTCATCCACCACGGCGCCGTCCTTCATCACCAGGCGCGACGAGGTGAAGTAGTACTTGTGGGTGAAATCCACCGACTTCTTGCGGTCTTCGTTGATGGTCATGGACGACAACGCCATGTCGATCTTCTTGACCTTGAGGGACGGAATCAGCCCGTCGAACTCCCCTTCGATCCACACGCACTTGACCTTCATTTGCGTACACAGGGCGTTGCCAATGTCGTAGTCGAACCCCACGATCTTGCCGTCACCGGTTTTGGAGGCGAACGGTGGGTAAGCGGCCTCAATGCCAATACGCAGGGTTTTCTCGGCGGCCAGCAGGTGGCTGGCGGCAAACAGGCTCAGGGCCAGGGCGGGAAGGAGATGGCGTTTCTTCATGGAGGGGTTCTCGCAAGTTGTTGTTGGTTTGGCAAGAGTGAAGAAAAACGTGGAGCGGCTATTTTGTACTTATAATTCCATACTGGACTTTTATGTGTTCAACCGTCAACAGGCAAAAAAAATGTGGGAGGGCTTGAGCCTTCCCACATCAGATCCTGCAGCACAGCTTGAACGTTACTTGGACACCGGCATCGCAAACTCCGCACCCTGCTCGATGCTCTCCGACCAGCGCTGCATGATCGACTTCTGCTTGGTGTAGAAGCGCACGCCCTCGGTGCCGTAGGCATGCATGTCACCGAACAGGCTCTTCTTCCAGCCACCAAACCCGTGCCAGGCCATGGGCACCGGGATCGGCACGTTGATACCGACCATGCCCACCTCGATACGCCGCGCAAACTCACGAGCAATGTTGCCATCGCGAGTGAAGCAACTGACGCCGTTGCCAAACTCGTGGTCGTTGACCAGCTTCACCGCTTCGGCAAAGTCGTTGACGCGCACACAGGCCAACACCGGGCCGAAGATTTCTTCGCGGTAGATGCTCATGTCCTGGGTCACGTGGTCGAACAAGGTCGCGCCGAGCCAGAAGCCGTTTTCCAGGCCGGGTTCGGTGGGCACGTAGTCACGGCCATCGAGCAGCAACTGCGCGCCGGCTTGCACACCCTGCTCAATGTAGCCACTGATGCGTTCCAGCGCGGCCCGCGACACGATCGGGCCCATCTCGGCTTTGAGATCGCGACCATCGGTGATGCGCAGCAGCTTGGCGCGTTCGGTCAAGGCGGCGATGACTTTGTCACCCACGTCGCCTACCAGCACCGCCACCGAGATCGCCATGCAGCGCTCGCCGGCACTGCCGTAGGCGGCGCCCATCAGCGCGTCCACGGTGCGTTCGATATCGGCGTCGGGCATCACCACCATATGGTTTTTCGCCCCGCCCAGGCCTTGCACGCGCTTGCCGTTGCGGGCGCCGCTCTCGTAGATGTATTGGGCAATCGGCGTGGAGCCGACGAAGCTCACAGCCTTGACGTCCGGGTGTTCGATCAGCGCGTCCACTGACTCTTTATCCCCCTGCACCACGTTGAACACGCCTTTGGGCAGGCCGGCTTCATGCAGCAACTCGGCCATGAACAGCGACGCGCTTGGGTCAGTCGGGCTGGGCTTGAGGATAAAGGTGTTACCCGCCGCAATGGCAATGGGGTACATCCACATCGGTACCATCACCGGGAAGTTGAACGGCGTCACGCCGGCGACCACGCCCAACGGCTGGCGCATCGTCCAGTTGTCCATGCCACGGGAGACCTGGTCGGAGTGTTCGCCCTTGAGCAGGTTGGGAATGCCGCAGGCAAATTCGAGAATGTCGATGCCACGGTCAACTTCGCCCTGGGCATCGGTGAATACCTTGCCGTGCTCGGCGACGATGATGCGCGCCAGGTCGTCCTTGCGTTCGCGCAGCAGGTGCAGGTATTGGAACAACACCCGGGCGCGACGGATCGGCGGGGTGTCGGCCCAGCCGGCAAACGCAGCCTGGGCGGCGGCGACGGCTTCGGCCACGGTATGGCGGCTGGCCAGGGCCACACGGGCGGTGACTTCACCGGTGGCCGGGTTGTAGACGTCCTGATAACGGTCATCGCGGCTGACGCGCTGGTCGTTGATGTAGTGCTCGATGGTTGCAGTCATGGCAGTCGATCCAGGTGGGTAGCGTTGGTCCACACGATAGGCTTTCACTTTGTTCCGAACCAGAGCAGAATCCAGAACTTATTGTCCTCATATGCGAACAATACCCCCATGGAAAAGGCTGAGATCGAAGGGCTGTGGACCCACATTCACTGGCTGTCTGTGCTGGAGGAACAAGGCACCTACACCGCCGCCGCCGCGCGCCTGGGGGTGAGCAAGTCAGCGGTGAGCCAGCGCATTTCCGACTTGGAAAAGGCCACGGGTACCCGGCTGGTGACGCGCACCACCCGCAGCGTGCGGCTGACCGATGCAGGGCTGTCATTGGCCCGCGAAGTGCGCAGCGCCTACGCGCAGATCGCCCGCAGTTTTTCCTCGGTGCGCGACTCGGTCGGGGAAATACGCGGGCTGGTGCGCCTGACCGCCCCCGTGGCCTTCGCCCGGCAACAACTGGTGCCGCACCTGTCCGGCTTTTTGCAGCAGTACCCCCAGGTGCGTATTCAACTGGACGTCTCCGATGCCTTGAGCTCACTGGCCGCCGAGGGTTACGACCTGGCGGTGCGCCACGGCTTCCAGGTGCCCGAAACCCACGTGGCGTGGAAACTGTGCGACACCAACTCGGTACTGGTCGCCACCCATGATTACCTGCAACACCACGGTGAACCCCGCGAGCCGGGCGACCTGTCGGCCCACAACTGCCTGTTTTACCCACGCGGCACCGACCAGCCCGCCTGGACCTTCGAACGCGGCAGCCAACCCCTCGAGCGCCTCACCGTGCCCATCGCCGGCAGCTTCGCCACCAATAACAGCGAAGCCTTGCGCGACGCCGCACTCAACCACCTGGGCATCGCCCTGCTCCCGGACTTCAGCGCCCAGGCGGCGCTGGCCGCTGGCAAAGTGGTGCAGGTATTGAAGGACTGGACACTCAAAGGCGCGTTTGCCGATGAGATTTACCTCATTCGGCCCTACTCGCCCCATGTGCCCAAATCGGTGACCGTATTGGTAGGGTATTTGAAGGAAAAGCTGTCAGGCGGGTTTCAATTTGGTGGCTGCTGATGAAGGCTCTTGTAGGAGCGAGCTTGCTCGCGAAAAAACCGAGAACCCCGCGTTAAACCTGATAGCGCGCGTTATCGTTGGCGATCTTCGCGAGCAAGCTCGCTCCTACAGAGGACAGTGACCCAATCCTGTTGAATTCTTGCCTGATCCTCTGAACTTGAGGGCAATCGGATAGATAGCCCTTGCGCGTTGGTCTAGAGTTCGACGATGGGCGACTTCCAGTCGCACCGCTCCTATAAGAACTCAGCACCACCAACCGATGATCAGCAGGTGAGCCCGCATGGAATTACGTATCAACCAAAAGGCCTATCAGGTCGATGCCGAAGCCGACACCCCGTTATTGTGGGTGATCCGTGACAACCTGGGCATGACCGGCACCAAATACGGCTGCGGCCTGGCCCAGTGCGGCGCCTGTTCGGTGCTGGTGGACGGCAACGTGGTGCGCGCCTGCGTGACGCCCGTGGCCGGCGTGGTCGGTCGCGAGATCACCACCATCGAGGCCGTGGAGGCCGATGACGTGGGCAAGCGTGTGGTGGCGGCCTGGGTCGAACATCAAGTAGCGCAATGCGGTTACTGCCAGTCCGGGCAGGTGATGGCGGCCACCGCGCTGCTCAAACATACCCCCGCGCCGACCAAGGCGCAGATCGACGCGGCGATGGTCAACCTCTGCCGTTGCGGCACCTACAACGCGATCCATGCCGCCATGGATGCCTTGGCCGCCGGGAAGGAGACCGCCTGATGAACACCACCGAGATCATTCCCGGCGTTACCCTGGGCGAACCGATCAACCTGTCCCGTCGCCGCTTCCTGGCCAGCACCGCGGTGGGCGCGCTGGTGATCGGCTTCGGCTTGCCGCTGGGCACCTCCCGCGTGCAAGCCGCGACCGGCGCGGCCGCTGAGCGTGGAACCCAGGTACCCGCCTTTCTGGAGATTCGCCCAGACGGCAGCGTGCGCCTGCTAAGCCCCTTCATGGAAGGCGGCCAAGGTACCCACACCGCCATGGCGCAGATCGTCGGTGAAGAATTGGATGCCGACCCGGCCACGTTCATCGTCGAAGCGGCCCCGCCCGGCGAAGCCTACGTGGTGATGGAAAATGGCATGCGCATCACCGGCGGCAGCATGTCGGTGCGCATGAGCTACCCGACCATGCGGCGCCTCGGCGCCCTCGCCCGCGCGATGCTGATGCAGGCCGGCGCCGAGCAACTGCGCGTACCCCTCAGCGAGCTGACCACACAGCCCGGTCGCGTGGTGCACGCCGCTTCCGGTCGCTCCCTGGGCTACGGCGAATTGGCAGGTGCCGCCCTGGATATGCCGGTGCCCGACCCGGCCAGCATCACCCTGCGCGACCCGAGCCAGTTCCGCTGGATCGGCAAGCCGGTCAAGCGCCTGGATGCCTATGACAAATCCACCGGCAAGTCGCAGTACACCATCGACCTGAAAATCGACGGCATGCTCCATGCCGCCGTCCAGCATGCGCCACGCCTGGGCATGACCGTGGGCAGCCTGCGCAACCAGGCGCAGGTGCAAGCCATGAAAGGCGTGCATTCGGTTCACACCCTGCCCGGCGCCGTAGCTGTGGTAGCTGAACGTTGGTGGCATGCCAAGCGGGCCGTCGAAGCCATCCAGGTGGAGTGGCTTGAAGCCGCCGCCGACTCCACCGTGCGGGCCATGCCAGCGGATTTCTCCAGCGACAAGTACCGCGACTTCCTCGCCGCCCAGCAGGGCCCGGCCCGCGATGACGAAAACGAAGGCGATGTGGCCGGTGCACTGGCCAGCGCCAAGACCCGCGTCGAAGCCACCTACCACAACCAGTACCTCAACCATGCCCAGTTGGAACCGCCTTCAGCCCTGGCACGCTTTAACCCCGACGGCACACTGGAGGTGTGGCTGCCTAACCAGGCGCCGGATATGTTCCGTGCCGACATTGCCAAGCGCACCGGTCTGAGCATTGAGCAAGTCACCCTGCACTCGCCGCTGCTGGGCGGCTTTTTCGGCCGGCATTTCCTGTATGACTCGGCAAATCCTTACCCGCAAGCCATCGCGTTGGCAAAGGCGGTGGGCCGGCCGATCAAGCTGATCTGGAGCCGTGAAGAAGAATTCGTGCGCGATGTATTGCGTCCGGTCGCCGTGGTCAAGTTCCGCGCCGCGCTGGATGACAAAGGCCTGCCCGTAGCCATCGAAGCGGTGAGCGCCACCGAAGGCCCCACCGAAGCCATCGCCGGCAAACAGGGCGACGCCATCGACCCTACTGCCCTGGAAGGGTTGTCGGGCAAGAGCTACGCGATACCCAACAAACGCATCGCGCAGATTTACGTCAAAGGCCCGGCCATGCTCGGTTATTGGCGCTCGGTGGGTAACTCGCTCAATGACTTTTTCTACGAAGCCTTCCTGGACGAACTGGCCGACAAAGGCGGCCATGATCCCTATGAACTGCGCCTGCACCTGCTGCGCGACAACCCGCGCCTGACCACCCTGCTGCAAGCGGCCGCCGAGCTGTCTGGCGGTTGGAAGCGTGGGCCCTACACCGCCGAAGACGGCACCCGCCGTGCACGCGGCGTAGCCATGGCCTCGCCGTTTGGCTCCCATGCAGCGGTGGTGGCCGAGGTGTCGATCGAGAACGGCCAGGTCAAGGTTCATCACATCTGGGAAGCGATTGACCCGGGCAGCATCGTCAACCCGGCGATTGTGCAAGCGCAAGTCAACGGTGCCGTGGCCTTGGGACTGTCGCAAACCTTGTTGGAGGAAGCGGTATACGTGGATGGCAAGCCAAGGGCGCGCAACTACGACCTTTATCCGGTGCTGCCGCCTTCGCGTATGGCGCAGGTACACGTGAAGATCGTCGAAAGCGGAGAAAAAATGGGCGGTATCGGCGAACCGCCGTTGCCGGCTGTGGCCCCGGCCGTGGCGAATGCCGTGGCGCAGCTGACCGGCCAACGCATCCGCAGTCTGCCTTTGAGCCGTTACACCTTCAGCTAACCGACAGGGAATGCCCATGAATAACCGCCGATTCGCAAGAACCGCAGGGTGGCTGGTGCTGCCCTGCGTGGTCGCCGCCGGCCTGCTGGCCTGGTACGTCACCCGCGAGCCTGCCTCGCCTTTTGAACAGCAACAGGCCACGAGTTTCGACCCCGCCTTGGTCAGTCGCGGCGAATACGTCGCGCGAGTGAGTGACTGCGTGGCCTGCCATAGCCTGGCCGGCAAGCAGCCATTCGCTGGTGGCCTGGAAATGGCCACACCGCTGGGGGCGATCCACGCCACCAACATCACCCCCGACCGCGAGCATGGTATCGGCACCTATAGCCTGGCCGACTTCGACCGCGCCGTACGCCACGGCGTAGCACCGGGTGGGCGACGACTCTATCCGGCCATGCCCTACCCGTCTTATGTGAAGCTCAGCGACGATGACATCCAGGCGCTGTACGCGTTTTTCATGAAAGGCGTGCAACCGGCCAACCAGCCTAATATCCCCAGCGACATTCCCTGGCCGCTCAACCTGCGTTGGCCCATCGCCCTGTGGAACGGTGTGTTTGCACCGACCGCGACCTATGCCGCCAAGCCCGGCCAGGACGCACTGTGGAACCGGGGCGCCTATATCGTCCAAGGCCCCGGCCACTGCGGCAGTTGCCACACGCCACGGGGGCTGGCGTTCAACGAAAAGGCCCTGGACGAATCCGGCGCGCCGTTCCTGGCCGGTGCCCTGCTCGACGGCTGGTACGCCCCCAGCCTGCGCCAGGACCACAACACCGGCCTGGGGCGCTGGAGTGAGGAACAGATCGTGCAGTTCCTCAAGACCGGTCGCAACCAGCATGCCGTGGTCTATGGCTCGATGACCGAAGCCTTCAACAACTCCACGCAGTTCATGCAGGACGATGACCTGGCCGCGATCGCTCGCTACCTCAAGTCACTGCCCGGCGACCCCCAGCGTGACGGCAGCCCCTGGCAATATCAGCCGGTAACGGCGCGCTCGGATGTCCCCGGTGCTCACACGTACGCCACCCGCTGCGCCTCCTGCCATGGGCTCGACGGCAAAGGCCAGCCCGACTGGATGCCGCCTCTGGCCGGCGCTACCTCGGCCCTGGCCAAGGAAGATGCGTCCGCGATCAACATCACGCTCAATGGCTCACAGCGCGTGATCACCGCCGGCCTGCCGGACGCCTACCGCATGCCAGCGTTCCGGGAGCAATTGTCCGACTCGGAAATCGCCGACGTGCTGAGCTACGTGCGCGGTACCTGGGGCAACCACGGCGGTGCGGTCGATGCGAAGGCCGTGGGCAAGTTGCGTGGGCATACCGACCCGGCGAGCAGTAGCCCGATCATCCTGCATATGCGCTGATCGGTCGCGATCAACTGTGGGAGCTGGCCATGCATTGCCCACAAAATCAGCGCCTGGCACAGGTCCGCTGTGGGAGCGGGCTTGCCCGCGAAGGCGGACGGTCAGTCACTGCATCGTTAACTGAACCACCGCTATCGCAGGCAAGCCAGCTCCCACATTCGGCAATGAGCATCAATGATATAAGCGGCGGCTGGCAGGCCGCTCTATTTGCTCTCGTCCGCCTTGCCTTCCTGCATCTGCACCGACGACTGGGTGCCACTGTTGTTGTCTTTAGTGGCGTTGTCGGCGTTGTCAAAACAGCCGTGCAGCATGAATGCGCTGCACAGACCCAGGCACATATAGAGCTTCTTCATGAGGGTTCACCTGCTGGCGAGTGAGTGATATCCGCGTGACGACAGCAACATTCGTCCGCCCATAATCTATCTGTCTGGAACAGGCGCGCTAGCGTTCAAAAAATAGCCCCTTGGCTGACGAATGGGCGCCGCGTGTTATTCAAACGGGATCACCGAAATCTTGCCGTTGCGCTCAAGAATCGCAAAGCGGATCTGCTTGAGTTCGACAAGCCCTTGGGTGGACCGGGCCGCCTCAAGAATGTCGCCCTCGTCCAGGCGCGCATGCTTGAGCCTTTTATGCAGCACCTGGCCTTGCTCGACCAGCACCGTCGGCCCGCCATCGAGCACCCGTGCGAACCAGGCTGAACGCTGCTTGGCCAGCGAGAAGCCAATGTCGATGGCAATGAGGGTGGCGATGACCAGCACGGCGTTGGTCATCGAGAAATCTTCGCCCAGCAACGCCTGTTGGGTGGCTTCGCCGATGACCATCAACAACACCAGGTCAAAGGTGGTGAGCTCGGCCAGCGTGCGCCTGCCGGCAACTTTGAACAGCACCAGCAGCACCAGGTAAATCGCCACAGCCCGCAGTACAGAGTCCATGGTTGCCCCTCGGAACAGTGAATGGGAAACGACCGATTCATACGGATTAGGTGAGCACCGTGCCGCTCAGGTTCATTCTTTCGACGCGTCCCGGCCACCATCTAAAAAGATGATGGTTCCAGCGCCGCTGAATCGGTGAAATGATCGAAATTTCGGCAGCAACCCAGTTGATACCCGGGCGCTGGCAGCGGGTCACAGCTATATATCGATCACGCTGAAGAAGGAATCCCTGTCATGAACGACTCACAACGCGCCTGGGAACTGGCCATGGTGCTGATTGCCAACGGCCGGATCCCCTTCGACCCCGCTAACCCGAGCGGTTCGGTGAAAATCCTGAACAAGCATTTGCAAGCGCTGGAAGCAGCGCTGCATCAACAGGCAAACACCGGCACGCCGCTCACAGAGATCAGCACCCGTGAGCGCCTGGGCAAGAACAACAGCCGCAGGCCCTCGTTGGTGTGTGCCGAATAGGCGTCAGACTCAGGTTCGGCTACAGCCGATCCGGCTCGGCAACTGGCCCTGCCTGGCCTTCAGCGTGGCTTGCATCGCTTGCGGCAAGGTGCTCCAGAACGTCAGCCCCGAGCGCTCTTCGATGTGATCCACGGTGACCTGGTAATCGCAGAAGTCTGCGCCCTTGGGGGTTTCCTGGTTCATCACGAATGAGGCGTACAGGCCCGTTTCCGGCGAACTGCCGACCACGATGATTTTCCAATAGCCGCTGGGGATGGTGTGCACTTTGTTCGTACCTGGCAACGAGCCAACAAAATGCTCATACAGCGGCCCGGTGGCCACATACACCTGATCGACGCCTGGCTCCTTGCTGAGAGTGCGCTCCTGGTCTTCCAGGCGCGCCCACGGCCCCTGGTTGAGTTCGGCTTTTTGCGGCGTGATGTTCGACAGGTAGTTGAGGGTTTGCCAATCGGCCACCCCCGCCATTGACGCGAGGTTGGCCTGATGCCCACGGTCGATTTTGAGCGCGACGTTGGCGCCGTTGTAATCCACCGGGTCCAGGGTTTCCCCGGCTGGAATATCCGGGTCGGTGCGCCAGTCACGGGAACGCCCGCTGGCCGCGCTGGCCTTGGTGATCTTGTAGGACACCCAATTGGCAAACTTGGTCGAACCGTTGTTGTTCAACGTGTAGGCCTGGCGGTTCAACGTCACTGGGCTGCCGCCGGTGGGGCAACCAACCGCGCAGTTATCGAACTGCAAGGGTGGCGCAGGGAGGACGGCGGACTGGCGTGTGGGCGTGGTACAGGCGGCCATCAACGGGATCAACGAAAACGCCAGGTACTTGAGCGATGTGCTTCCTTGCATGGTGTTACTCCTTGGGATGAATCTGTTAAAAGACTGAATGGCCTCGGCCGATGCGCTTCCTGCGCAAGTCGAGATAACCATTGGAACACATAAACATTTCTAAACAACGACTGCAATCAGGCCAACAAACGTAACCCCTTCGCGCCCCATAACTGTGCTATCCATAACGCCGCCCTCTAGCGGGCGATAGCATCGCGTCATCAATGCACAAGGGACTGTCATCAAGCACGTGGGGGCAAATGTTTAAACAGAGGATGCTCCACGACCATGGCTGAATACCTTCTGCCTCCCGCTGCTCCACACTGGCTGATCCGCCAAGCCATCCCCGACGATGTGCATGCCTTGGTCGCACTGGATGCCTACGCAACCGAGCATGCCAGCCGTCGTGTGTTTATCTATGATGCCGTGGTTCGCCAGCAATGCCTGGTAGCCGCCAACGCTAACGTGTGCGCCGGCTACCTGGTGCTCACCCACGATTTTTTCAACCATGGGTTTATAGCGCTGGTGGTGGTTTCACCGCTGTACCAACGCCAAGGCGTCGCCCTTCGTCTGCTGGCAGCGGCCGAAGCGGCCTGCAAGACGCCCAAGCTGTTCGCGTCGACCAATGCCTCCAACGGCGCGTCCCAGGCCCTGCTGACGAAAGCCGGCTTTATTCCCAGCGGGCAGATCGAGAATCTGGACGATAACGACCCTGAACGTGTGTACGTCAGGTTCATTCGCTGACGATACCTTTTGTAGGAGCGAGCTTGCTCGCGAAACACTCACAGGCGCCGCGCTTATTCAGGGAGCGCGCGTTATCGTTGAGGTTTTTCGCGAGCAAGCTCGCTCCTACAGAAAGCAGAACGCCATCTGCGCTACGCAGGAACCTTTTCTCGAATGCACAATCTGTGGTTCACCCTTTTGAACCGATCGAGACCCTGCGCATGCTTGTGAAAAAAGCCGTCCTCTGCCTGGCACTGCTAAGTGCCGGCTTCATCGCAGGCTATGCGGCCAAACCCACCCCGCAGCTGCAAGTCACCGCTGGCCAACTGATGGAGTGCGGCGAACTCATGATCCCGACGCTTGGGATGTGAGCCGCGCATACCCAGGTAAAAGCCGTTTCAGCCGCCCGAAGCCACGTGCGCAGGATGCACGTTGAACCCATTGCGCCCAGCCGCCTTCGCACCGTAAAGCGCTGCATCGGCCGCCTCGACCAAACCCAACACCGGCTCCAGCCGTGAGCCCATGCCCGTCGCAACGCCGATACTCACACTCACGCGCCCGAAGGGGCTGCCTGGGTGTGTGATGTTCTCCTGCTGTAGACGCGAAAGAATGCGTTGCGCGACCACCGCAGCGCCTGCACTGTCAGTCGCGGGCATGATGACCGCCATTTCTTCTCCGCCATAGCGCGCCACCAGGTCCGACGGCCGCCGCACGCACGTTTCCAATAACGTGCTGACCGCCTGCAAGCAAGCATCTCCCGCGACGTGACCAAAGGCATCGTTGAAGCGTTTGAAGTGGTCGATGTCGATCATCAGCAATGCCAGTGACGTACCCTCGCGCTGCGCCCGGCGCGCTTCCACCGCCAGCGTTTCGTCAAAACAGCGGCGGTTGGCGAGGCCGGTCAGCGCATCCTTTTTCGCTAATAGCGCCAATTGCCGATTGGAGTCGAGCAACTGTTGCTGGGCGACACGCAACGCCTCTTCCGCCGCCGTACGCCTGCGGATATCCAGGATCAGAAACCAGCCGATCAGCCCCGTCAGCCCCAACAGCCCCGCCACCACGACCGCTGACAGTGCCGCCTCGATGCGCCACGCCGCGAGGGCTTCGTGCTTGCCCAACGCGACCGTGGTGATCAGCGGCAGGGTTTCGCTTTTGCGAAAGGCATAGAGTCGCTCTACCCCGTCCAGGCTGGAGGTATAGGCCGCAGTGCCCACAGGCTGGTCGACGAGGTACTTGGAATAAATAGGCGAGGTGGAAAAGTTGCGGCCCATGTCCTGCTCGCGGAAGGGGTAACGCACCAGCAACGTGCCGTCGGCGTAGGACAGGCCGATGGCGCCCTCCTGGCCCACATCGAGTTTACCGAATACCCGCAGAAAGTTTTCCACCCCCAGGGTCACAGCGACCACGCCAGCGAAGTTGCCGGCCGCGTCGTTGAAACGGCGGCTGATGGTCACCACCCATTCATGGTTGGCGCGGCTTTGAATCGGCGGGCCAATAAAAGGTTCAGCGCTCGGATCGTCGCGATGGTGGATGAAATAGGCCCGATCACTGCTATTGGCGCCCTCCGGAATCGCACGATTGGAAGACAGCAGCCACCGGCCCTGATGATCATAAATGGTGATGCCGCTGAGCTGCGGCATCAGCGGCTGCTGTAGGTTGATCAGCGTGCTGATTCGCTGGATTTGCACCGGGCCACTGCCTTCGGTTTCCAGGCGCTCAACCAGCCCCAGCAACAGCAACGAGCTTTGCCGCACGATGCCTTCGGTATAGGTGTTAAGGGCCTGGGTCAGGTTCAAGCCATGCACATCCACTTCCGCCAGCGCACGGTCGCGGGAAGACAGGACTTTCCAAATCGTCAGCGAAGTCAGGGAACAGCCGATCACCAACAGCAACAGCATCACAAGACGGGTATCACGCTTCACGTCAGCACCTTAAGGAAGTCCGGTTTCCGTTCCAGCCATCATTCGAACGTCGGTACTCACAGGGCAACCGGTTCCAGAGTGCCAGCATACAAGCAGTCTGTGCGGGCTGCAGCAACAGAGTGTGCGGCTGAGCGCCGGCCAGCGGAGCCAGCGCCTTTAATGACCACTATCAAACAGGGTATTGAAAGCTAAACCAACCGTTAAGGTCGCCATTAATTCAATATCAATCGACGCAGAAAAACTTAGACGAAGCGGCACTTTCTGAGCCTACTTGTACAAGTTTCATCTGCCACTCTACCGTTCATCGCCCTTTTTAAAAAATTTCAAAACATCTGCGCACTTGCCCTTATCAGAAAAGATGTCCGTTGCATAAACGGGCAACTAGCGAAACGACATTTCAAAACTGGGAGTATTGTTATGACGACGAGCAATAAAAACCCTGGAAACTTTGCCAATGATCGCGAAAAAGCATCACAGGCGGGAAAGAAAGGTGGACAGGCCTCTGGCGGCAACTTCGCCAACGACCGCGAGAAAGCCTCGGAAGCCGGGCGTAAAGGCGGCCAGAACAGTCATGGTGGTGGACGTAAGTCCTGACCACACGGGCAGTACCGCTGTTCCGTTCGTTAACAAAGGGCATTCATCATGCGTGCGTCCATTGATAATCAGCGCGGCGAGCCAGCTCGCAGGCCGATTGTAGAAGTGCAAACTAAAGCAAGGACTGGCCTGCGTTCTAATACGTCTGCGTGTTACGAACATCAGCAACTTTCTGAACAAGCCGAAGCCACGATAAGTGCATCTAAAACGCCACCCTTGTGTGAAAGGCACTTATAACCGTGCAGCTTGACTCACGCGCCTAAGTGCACGTTTCCAGCACAATCGAAGTGAACGTTACATTACCGACATAACGACGAGGTAACTGAACATGACTACTCAAGACAAGCAAGGCCAGATGAGCGTCAGCGAAGCCGGTAAAAAAGGCGGCGAAGCCACTTCTGCGTCCCATGACAAAGAGTTCTACCAGGAGATCGGCAGCAAAGGTGGCCAAAACAGTGGCGGGAACTTCAAGAATGATCCCGAGCGCGCCGCTGAAGTCGGCAGCAAAGGCGGCCAGAACAGCGGGGGCAATTTCAAGAATGACCCCGAACGCGCCGCCGAGGCGGGCAGCAAAGGCGGCCAGAACAGTGGCGGCAATTTTGCCAACGACCGTGAAAAAGCTTCCGAAGCCGGGCGTAAAGGTGGCGAACACAGCCACGGCGGCGGACGCAAAAGCTGATGTGCTTGATGCAGGGGAGCCGTGCTCCCCTGCTTTCATTGATGAGGGACACCATGCCTTTACACATTATCAACTTCACCGCACCGGTCACCGCTTCTACGTGCAGCCAACTGATTGAAAAAGCCTCGATGGCCGTACAACAAGATGCCCAGGGCCTGGTACTGAATATCGCCACCATGGGTGGTGAATGCAGCTACGGCTTTACGATGTACAACTTTTTATTGTCCCTGCCGATTCCGGTGCATACCCATAACCTCGGCACCGTGGAATCCATGGGCAATATCATCTTCCTGGCCGGTGAGCGCAGAACCGCCTGCAAGCACAGTAAATTCCTGTTCCACCCCTTCCACTGGCATGTGCAAGGCGCGGTTGACCACTCGCGCATGTCCGAATATGCGATGAGCCTCGATTACGACTTGCAGTTGTACGCACGCATCGTGGCCGAGCGCACCGCCGATGCTGTCGAAAAACTGGAGACCGAAAAGTACCTGATCGCCGCGCCACGCATTCTCGACCCGCAACAAGCGCTGACCGCCGGCTTGATCCATGGGATCGAACCTCCCGTGGTCAAGGCGGACTTCGTGAGCAGCTTCATTCACTCATAGCACCTTTTATTCAATAGGGGAGCCTCACAATGGACGAAGAAACGATCCGACTCACCGCGTACCGCATTTGGGAACAGCAAGGGAAGCCTGGCGGTCAGGATTTCGTGCACTGGTTACAAGCCAGGGAGGAGCTGACAACCCCGCCGAATGACGGCCTGGCAGGCTCGATAGCAAGTAGCGTCACCCCGCCCAACCCGGACCGATCAAAGCGCCAGGCGACCGCCGCCGGGCAAAAAACCCGCAGCAGAAAACCCAACTGCTGAACCCACAGAGCAGAGAGTGAGGACGCGCCTGTCGATAAACCTGCCAGGGTTCTAAAACATCGACAGCCGTCCAAGCGCCATCCCCGCCCCGCCGCCTCTCGATACCGGCATTAAAACATCAACTAATCGCTTGTTTGAATTCTTCCTTTTTAGCAGTTGAAAACGCCCATTTCTTAATCGAGAGTGGCCGTTCATTCAGGGAGGAATCGATGTGCCCCATCTACAAGCGAACCGAAGTTGCCTGCAATGCAAACAACCCTACGAATCGACGCTGGATGACCCCGACTTTCTAGTGTCGTCGGCCTCTGACATGCTCTGCCCAGCGTGCAAGCAACACTATGCAGCCGACCTGATGAAAGAGGCACTTCAACGCAGCGTGCAAAAGTTGTGCATGTTGCAGGAGCGACGCAAAAAACAGTAAACACGCGCCTCGCCCCTACCGCCACCCGCATGGACACCGTCCATTAAAAATACATTCATCCGGGTGGCGGCGGCACATAAGGCTTTGCAATAAACGGGATACTCCCAGACGGGCGCCATCTTACATTCTCAAGACCGTAGCGCTCGGCCAGCGGTTTACTGATGCGTTTGATCTTTTCATTACGCGACCTGGGAATAATACCAATGCCTGCATCGCAACAGGCCCAATGCCACGCCTCTGCGTTATTCATCACCTCCGCTCTTCAAACAACCCTACGAATCGACGCTGGATGACCCCGACTTTCTAGTGTCGTCGGCCTCTGACATGCTCTGCCCAGCGTGCAAGCAACACTATGCAGCCGACCTGATGAAAGAGGCACTTCAACGCAGCGTGCAAAAGTTGTGCATGTTGCAGGAGCGACGCAAAAAACAGTAAACACGCGCCTCGCCCCTACCGCCACCCGCATGGACACCGTCCATTAAAAATACATTCATCCGGGTGGCGGCGGCACATAAGGCTTTGCAATAAACGGGATACTCCCAGACGGGCGCCATCTTACATTCTCAAGACCGTAGCGCTCGGCCAGCGGTTTACTGATGCGTTTGATCTTTTCATTACGCGACCTGGGAATAATACCAATGCCTGCATCGCAACAGGCCCAATGCCACGCCTCTGCGTTATTCATCACCTCCGCTCTTATAATGAAAGACTTAGGCTCGTGGTGGTATTCGTACTCGATGACATATAAAGAATTTTTCATAACCTCTCCTTCTGATTTTTTGTTATTTGCTCAGAACGAAGGTTCAGAAATTTTAATTTTTTAATGACGACGATCACGCACTTGCTGTTGCACTACCGTTCGTCGGCCTCGCATTAAAAAAATAAAACTGCTCATGCTTCTTTTGTTTCTTAATACTGAGTCTGTTCACTCCAGGCTCTTGGTAAAAACTCCTGTCTTGCCCGCACTCTGTGCGGGCTTTTTTATTTTGCCGCGACGCTACACCCTGTGGCGAGGGAGCTTGCTCCCGTGACGGCCTGGCAGCCGACGCTTGTCTAACTGACGAACCGAGGTCCAAGCTTGCCTGTCGGACCAAAATCCTCGTCGGCTGTCAGGCCGTCATCGCAGGCAAGCCAGCTCCCACATTCAAGATCGCGGAGCCACTCAATCATCGTCGTGCACGTGAGCGTCAGCACAGGGCAGTCGGCCGGACTCACCTCCGGCAATACGTTCCGCCTGATCAATACCGCGTTTGAGCGCGTCATTCACCGTCCATTCGGCACCCGGCAACTGCTTGATGCGTTCAACCACACATTGTCCCGTCGCGGTATAAACACAGAGCAGCACTTCAATATCAGCATCGTCCCGCTCTCGGGCCCTGACTTCGATATGGCAGCCGTTTTCGACTTCCCGGGTGAAGCATTTTTCTTCCAGTGCTTTTGAGACCCAGGCTTTATAGGTGTTGCCACGTATAAACATAGCGCTTCTCCAAAACCGTTAGTGGGGTTGGCCATCAACTAACGACTGAAATCCCTAATCAGAATTCAGACTTTCTGCAAGGCCACCTCCATCATGCACCGATAAAAACCCTTTACCGTTTCGCCTGTTAAACCGTTCGTCAGGCGAGGAAACAAATTGTTAAACCAACCCATCGGGCTCTATTCAAAATGTTCGGGAGCGCGGCGAAATGCGCCCTGCAGAGCGGCAGAAAAAGCCAATAGAACCGGACAGTAGACGCACTTTATCTACTGACGGCAGCTTATTGCCGAATGTTTATCACCTGATGGTTCCTGATGTTAACAAGCGCTTCGCTTAGTTAACGCGCGAGCACAGATTCGGCACAGCAAAACGCAAGTTTCCAATACAGGAGCAAGGCATGAAACGAGCGATGGGTTATTGCCTGGTCACTATCACCAGCCTCTTCTTACTCACCAGTTGCAACCTGGTGGTATTCAACCCCAAGGGGCAAGTAGCAACCGATGAGCGCGACCTGATTATTCTCGCTACGGGCCTGATGCTGCTGGTGGTCGTTCCGGTGATTGTGATGATGTTTGTCTTCGCCTACCGCTACCGCGCCACCAATAAAAAAGCGCGTTACTCCCCCCGCTGGGCCAGTTCACACAAAATCGAAGCGGTGGTATGGGGCGTTCCCCTGCTGATCATCATCGTCCTGGGGTGGGTGACCTGGGAGACCACCCACGCACTCGACCCCTATCGCCCGCTGGAGTCAGACACCCCGCCGATCAATGTGCAGGTGGTGGCCACCGACTGGAAATGGCTGTTTATCTACCCTGACCTGGGCATCGCCAGCGTCAACGAACTGGCCCTGCCGGTGCACACGCCGGTGAGTTTCACCGTCACCTCCGACGCGGCCATGACCTCGTTCTTTATTCCCGCACTCGGCGGGCAGATCTACGCCATGGCCGGCATGCAGACCAAGTTGCACCTGATCGCCAACGAAACCGGTGAGTTCAGAGGGATTGCCGCCAACTACAACGGCCCCGGTTTTTCCGACATGCATTTCACCACGCTGTCCCTGAGCACTGCCGACTTTCAAACCTGGGTGACAAAGGTCAAGGGCGCGGCCACCTCTCTGGATCACAGCACTTACGCGCAATTGGCCAAGCCGACCCTCAAGCACCCAGTGACCTATTACTCGGCGGTACAGGAGCGCTTGTTCCTGGACATCGTCGATAAATACGAGGGCATGAACAAGGCCAATAAACCCCGGCGCTCGCCATTGAGCGACGCTGCACAACGCACCGATCAACACCCAAGTCTGCTGGCTGAGGAGCGGTAACCATGTTCGGAAAACTGTCGTGGGACGCGATCCCAACCACTGAACCCATTGTGATGTACACCCTGGCCGTCGTGGGCCTGATCGGGGTGGCGCTGGTGGGCTCGATCACCTGGAAACGCAAGTGGGGTTATTTGTGGCGCGAGTGGTTCACCTCGGTGGACCACAAGAAGATCGGTTGCATGTACATCATCGTCGCGCTGGTGATGCTGCTGCGCGGGTTTTCTGATGCGATCATGATGCGCACCCAGCAAGCCATGGCCGCCAGCGGCGGGCCGGGTTACCTGCCGCCGGAACATTACGACCAGATCTTCACCGCCCACGGCGTGATCATGATCTTCTTCATGGCCATGCCCTTCGTCGTCGGTTTGATGAACATCGTCGTGCCGTTGCAGATCGGCGCTCGCGATGTGGCTTATCCGTTTCTCAACGCCCTGAGTTTCTGGCTGTTCGTGGTGGGTGCGGCGCTGGTGAATATTTCGCTGGGGGTTGGTGAGTTCGCGCGCACCGGCTGGGTCGCGTATCCGCCGTTATCCGAGCTGGGCTACAGCCCCGGCGTCGGCGTGGATTACTACATCTGGTCATTGCAGATATCCGGTATCGGCACGCTGCTCACGGGGGTGAATTTCTTCGTCACCATCCTGAAGATGCGCACCGAAGGCATGACGCTGTTCAAGATGCCGGTGTTCACCTGGAATGCGCTGTGCACCTCGGTGCTGATTCTGGCGGCATTCCCGATCCTCACCGCCACCCTGCTGATGCTGACCCTGGACCGCTATCTGGGCATGCATTTTTTCACCAACGAGGCCGGCGGCAACCCGATGATGTACGTGAACCTCATCTGGGCCTGGGGGCATCCGGAGGTGTACATCCTGATCCTGCCCGCGTTCGGGGTGTTTTCCGAGATTGCCGCCACCTTCAGCAGCAAGCGGCTGTTCGGCTACGTGTCGCTGGTATGGGCGACCATCGCGATCACCGTGTTGTCGTTCATCGTGTGGCTGCATCACTTTTTCACCATGGGCGCGGGGGGCAACGTCAACGCGTTCTTCGGCATCATGACGATGATCATCGCGGTGCCGACCGGCGTAAAAATCTTCACCTGGTTGTTCACCATGTACCGCGGCCGCGTGCGCTTCGAAACGCCCATGCTGTGGACCCTGGGCTTTATCGTGACCTTCAGCATCGGCGGCATGACCGGGGTGCTGCTGGCGGTGCCCGGGGCCGATTTCCTGCTGCACAACAGCCTGTTCCTGATCGCGCACTTTCACAACGTGATCATCGGTGGTGCGGTGTTCGGCTATATGGCCGGCCTGACGTATTGGTTCCCCAAGGCGTTCGGTTTCCGCTTGAACGACAAGCTGGGCCGCATCGCCTTCTGGTGCTGGCTGGTGGGCTTTTATTTCGCGTTCATGCCCTCCTACGTGCTGGGTTTCATGGGCATGACGCGCCGTCTCAATCATTTCGACAACCCCGAGTGGCGGCCCTGGCTGCTGCTGGAGCTGGTGGGGGTGGCAATCATCCTCTGCGGCGTGGCGGCGCAAGCCTTGCAATTGTTTGTCAGCATCCGCAACCGTCATCAATACCGCGACCGCACCGGCGATCCGTGGGACGGGCGCACCCTGGAATGGGCCACCGCGTCTCCCCCGCCGCTGTACAACTTCGCCGAGCAGCCCAAGGTCAATGACCTGGACGCGTACTGGGGCATGAAGGAGCGCGGCGTCAGCACCCTGAGCCACACCGACTATCGCAGCATCCATATGCCGCGCAATACCGCGTCGGGCTTGGTCATCAGCCTGTTTGCGCTGGTCTGCAGCTTTGCGTTGGTGTGGCACATCTGGTGGTTGGCGGCGTTCGGCCTGGTGGCCTCGGTGGTCGCGTTCGTGGTGCGCAGCTACGACGAAGACATCGATTACTTCGTGCCCGCCCAGGAAGTCGCGCGCATCGAAACGGCCCGTCTCAAAGACCTGGCGGAGGCTTGACCCATGTCCAATATCGTTATGGAAAAAGACATTGCCCATACCCACGAACAAGGGCATGAAGACGCCGGTTCCCTGAGCCTGTTCGGGTTCTGGATCTACCTGATGACCGACTGCATCCTGTTCGCGACCTTGTTCGCCGGCTACGCCGTATTGCGCGACAGCGTGGCGGGCGGGCCGTCGAGCATGGATATTTTCGAACTGCCCTATGTGCTGGCCGAAACCATGCTGCTGCTGTTGAGCAGTATCACCTACGGCTACGCCATGCTCGCCATGAACCACGGCAAGCAACGCGATGTGCTGCGCTGGCTGGGGCTCACGTTCGTGTTGGGCGCGGGCTTTATCGCCATGGAGATCAACGAATTCCACCACCTGATCGAAGAAGGCTACGGGCCGGACCGCAGCGGCTTCCTGACGGCCTTCTTCACCCTCGTGGGCACCCACGGCGCGCACGTGTTGACCGGGCTGATCTGGATGGCGGTGCTGATGGTCCAGGTCAAGCAACGCGGCCTGACCAGCACCAACGCCACCCGGCTCAGTTGCCTGAGCCTGTTCTGGCACTTTTTGGACGTGGTGTGGATCTGCGTCTTTACCGTGGTCTATCTGTTGGGGGTGGTGTGACATGTACAAGCAAAGCTCGCTTCACAGCAGTGCCGGTACCAGCCATGGCAGCAGTCGCTCCTATCTGGTCGGGTTCCTGGTGTCAGTACTGCTCACCCTGATTCCGTTCGCCCTGGTGATGTTCCCGTCACTGCCGCGCACCGTCACCGCCTGGTTGGTAGTGGCGTTGGGCGCGATACAAATCGTGGTCCACCTCAAGTTCTTCCTGCACCTGGACACGGCCGAAGAACAACGCTGGAACCTGATTGCGCTGATTTTCTCGGCGGTCATCATTCTTCTGTTGGTGGGGCTTTCGTTATGGATCATGGACAGTATTCATCACAACATGCTGGCGCACTGAAACACTGGCGGGGGCTGTTCAATACCGCCATCGAGCTCACCAAGCCGGGCATTATTGTCGGTAACCTGGCCTCGGTGCTGGGCGGTTACCTGCTCGCCGCCAGCGGGCATGTGGCCTCGGTGACGCACGGGCTTGCCACCCTGCTCGGCACCGCCCTGGTGATCGGGTGCGGTTGTGTCATCAACAACTGCATTGACCGCGACATCGACCGGCGCATGGTGCGCACCTGTCATCGGCCATTGGCACTGCGCATCATCAGGGTGTCCACTGCCGCAGGCTATGGGATCGTCCTGGGCGCCTGCGGTTTTGGCTTGCTGTGGGGCGGCAGCAATGCGCTGGCGTGTGGGCTGGCAATGGTCGGGCTGGTGATCTATGCGGGGGTCTACACCTACTGGCTCAAGCGACGCTCCCACTGGGCCACCTTGATTGGCAGCCTCTCTGGGGCGATGCCGCCGGTGATCGGCTATTGCGCGGTCACCGGGCGGTTTGACCTCACGGCCATGCTACTGATCGCGGTGTTCTGTTGTTGGCAGATGCCGCATTCACACGCCATCACCGTGATGCGCCGCGAGGATTTCCGCGCCGCAGGCCTGCCGCTGTTGAGCCTGGCCCAAGCCCATCGGCAGATCCAGGCGTACATGCTGGCCTTCCTCGCCAGCGCCCTGATGCTAGGCGCGGTGGCGCAGATGGCGGCGTTGTATTTTGTGGTGATGCTCGGGCTGGGGAGTTATTGGCTAACCCTCGCGGCCAGCGGTACACGCCTCGCTGACCCGACCGGCTGGGCACGCAGGATATTCGGGTTTTCGATTGTGTTGGTGCTGGCGCTTGACCTGGCGCTGGCGGTGCTGAGGTAGCTTTGTGGGCGGCGCCCTCGAGGGATGCAATGCTCAAAGCAACGAAGATCAACTGTGGGAGCTGGCTTGCCCGCGAAGACGTCGGCCCACCCAACATTGATGTTGACTGACCCGCCGCTATCGCAGGCAAGCCAGCTCCCACAGGGGATTGCGCTTAACTGACTGGCATTGGGGCAAGCCCGCTCCCACATTTTGGGCACAGTGGCCTGCTCGATCAGGCATCGAGCACAGCCCGGATTTTGCGCGGCAACTCAGCAGGCTGATACGGCTTGGGAATCAACTCGAACTCATGCACCTCTATCTCCGCGCGGGCCAGCGCGTCTTTCGCATAGCCGGTGGTCAGCAAGATCCTAATGTGCGGATACGAGCGCGACACCTCCCGCGCCAACGCTGCGCCATTCATCGCGCCGGGCATGATCAAGTCACTGAACACCAGGTCATACGTCGCCTGCTTGAGCATGCCCAACGCCTCGGCGGCATTGAGGGCGATGTCCGTGTGGTAACCGTAGTCAGACAGAATGACCTGCGCCAACTCGGCCACCTCGGGCCGGTCCTCCACGATCAGGATGCGTTCGTTACCTTGCGGTGAGATGGCTGTGGGGGGCTGCTCGACCCACAGCTGGCTGTCATCTGCAGGAAAGTACAAGCGAATCGTCGTACCGATGCCCGGGTCTGAATGAATCCGCGCCGTGCCGCCCGATTGCTTGACGAAGCCGTACACCATCGACAACCCCAGGCCCGAGCCCTGGCCTTCTTCCTTGGTGGTGAAGAACGGCTGCATGACTTTGTCCTGAATACCTGCGTCGATGCCGTTGCCGTTATCCGAGACCGAAATACTCACGTAACAGCCCTCGGTCAACCCATCACGCTCGGCACCGACATCGCCCGGTACCTGGACGTTGCAGGTCTGGACGGTTACCGCTGGGTCCGCACGCCCGCGCAAAGCATCCTGGGCATTGGATAACAGGTGCTGCACTGCCAGCTCCGCCTGGACAGGGTCGATGCGGCAGTTCCACAGATCTTCGGCAAGTTCTACATGCAACTCGACGCCCTGCAGCGCACGTGCCATGAATTCGGGGCGGCTGAGCAAGCTGTTCAAGTTGATCACCCGACTGTCGAGCCGTTGCTTGCGCGAAAACGCCAGCAACTGCTGGGTCAGGGTCTGAGCTTTTTCCGCCGCTGCTCTGGCACGGCTGGCACTGTTGACGATGCGCTGCGGATCGCTACCGGGGCGCTTGGCGCTCTGCTGGATCAAGTCGAGATAACCCATCATCACTTGCAGCAGGTTATTGAAGTCATGGGCAATGCCACCGGTCAGTTGCCCCAGCGCTTCCAGGTCTTGTGCGCGACGCACGCGCTGTTCGGCATCGTGACGCCGGCTCACGTCCAGCTGCGATGCGAAAAAATACACCAGTTGCCCACGTTCGTTGAACAACGGCGAAATGAACAGCTCGTTCCAGAAGGTCGAGCCATCCTTGCGGTAGTTGAGCACCTCGACACAGGCCTCATGGTGCTGCTCAACCGCGCGCTGCACCTGGTGCAGCGCGTTTTTGTCGGTTTGAGGCCCCTGCAAGAACCTGCAATTACGTCCGATCACTTCGTCCAGTTCAAAGCCTGTCAGGGTCAGGAACGCCTGGTTGGCAAAGATGATCGGATTATCAGGCCCCGCGGGGTCGGTCACGATCATTGCACTGTGGCTGGCTTGCATGGCCGCAAAGAACAGGTCTTTGCGGCTGGCAGACAGCATTGCCAATTCCATACCGTCGACCACAGGCTTCTTCTTTGTCGCCAAGGTTCACCTCCAGATACGTGGTACGTGTTCCATGGACCGTGAAAACGCTGCGCAGTGCCATCTTGTGCCGAGCGGACGCGGCGCCCCCCAAGGGCACCGCACGTGTCATTAACGCTTGGCTTGTGTGTCAGGCGCCTCAGAGCGTTGCAAAAACGCTTGCGTAAGCTCTGGCAAGTGCTCGAGCAACCACTGAGCCATGGCGACTTCCTGGGGTAGAATCTTTTCGCACGCCGCTTGTGTCTCGGCGTCACCCGCTGCCTTCGCGGCCGCGATGAGCACCGTGTAGCTGGCCACTTCCATATTTTCAAACACGTAGCCGGCCATCGCGCCCTTGATCACCTCGTCACTCATCAGCGAGCCACCGACCGCCTGACCGAAAGCCATCAGCTTGCCGCCCACGTCTTTAAGGGTCGAGGCACTGCCTCCCAAACGCGTCAGGCATTCGTCAATCAGTTGCTGCTGCCCAAGGGTTTCCTCAATGTGCTCGTCGATTCGCGCCTTGAGTTGGGGGTAATTCTCCAGGCGCTCGGACTGTGCCTTGAGCATTTTCTCGGCCTGTTGCTCCATCGCATGGGCATCACGTAGCCAGTCGAGCAGGTTTTCCTGTGGGGTTGCCATGTCGTTGTCCTCGTCAAGAAAGTCGAAAGCACCGCACGCCCTTCAGCGTGCGGCTATTCTCAATCAAAGGTCGGGCTTGGGCTTGAGGCCCGCCCCCAGGTCAGCGCCGGTGGTGGGGTCGCTGGTGGGGTCCGAGAGCGTGCGGATTTTCATCGCGCTCAGCACCGCTTCATCGTCGGCGTCCAACTGCACGCTGGCGGTGCCGTCACCGCCATCGACCGCCGGTTGTGGGTTTTCCACAAACTCCCAACCGTCACCCTGGTTCCAGGGCCCGCGCAGGTTCTCCGCGCCTTGGGACATGTTGAAGTACACCTGGGTGAACTCCGGTTTGCCCGGCAACTTGCCCTGGGGAAAATTCGGCTGGATCGCATGCAGCGCTTTTTCGAAGGATATCTGGTGAGCGATTTCCCGCGTCATCAAAAAACCCAGCGCATCTTTTACACCCGGGTCATCGGTGACGTTCATCAACCGCTCATAGACAATTTTGGCCCGGGCTTCGGCGGCGATATTCGAGCGCATGTCTGCGGTGGGTTCACCAATAGTGTCGATGTAGGCGGCGGTCCACGGCACGCCGGCAGAGTTGGTCAAAGGCGAACCCGCCCCGTACAGCAGGCTGGTGATATGCGAGTCATTGCCGGCGCCATTGAGGGCACGATACAACTCGCCCTCCTCTTCCACGCCTTCGGCCATTCGCCCCTTGGCGCCCTTGTTGAGCATGACGATGATGGAGCCGACGATCTCCAGATGGCTGAGTTCTTCGGTGGCGATGTCCATCAGCAAATCTTTGCGCCCCGGATCGTCTTCCGCCAAGGCTTGGGTGAAGTAACGGGACGCGGCGGCCAACTCACCTTGGGCGCCGCCAAACTGCTCGAGCAAAAGGTTGGCCAGGCCCGGATTGGGCTCGGCGACGCGGACGGTGTATTGAAGTCGCTTGTTATGTAGAAACATGAACAAATCTCCTCAGGCTTACGGAAAAAGGCGCCCTGCTGGAATGCGCGCCTACCTTGCATGGGAAGTGGCCTGCGCGTGGAAAATTTCAAAATAAACCGACGCCTCACGACCAGCGGTAATGCGCTGCAGGCCAAGCGAAACGGCACTTGTAGCGCAGTTCTCTCAATCGGCGCCGTGGTTTTCCGACTCGGGCACGGCGTCGATGCCGGGCGTACCGTTGGCGGGCTTGATGCTGGCGTCAGCGGGCGTTGCGGCGCTGTCGGGATGGTCCCAATCGGTGGTCGCGTTGGGGTCTTCGTCGCGCCCGGCAGTGCCGATGACGCAACCGTCTTCATTGGGTGCGTCTGGATGCTCGAGCGGCCGGTACTGTGGGTTGGATGGGTTGTGTTTCATGGCTGAAAAGCTCCCGTTCACAGGTTAGGAACCTCGTTGGAACCACACCCTTTTTTGGAGTGCGACGAAAAAGACGAATGGCAGGACCGTTAACTAAACCAGCAGTTTCGATCTGATTAATATCAAAGCGCTGGCCGGCAATAAAAGTTATACGAAGCGGCGCATCAACCAAGTTTCTGTATAACTTTTTCAGCGAAATTACCGTTCGTCGCCGGTTAGAAAAATCGGTAAAACATTTTTCAAAAAGCCAATATCGGAATAAGTGTCCGTTGCGAAACGGCCAACTAACGAAACGCAAACTTAGCGACTGGAGAACTATCATGACTACAGGTAATAAAAACCCGGGCAACTTTGCCAATGATCGCGAAAAAGCCTCCGAAGCCGGTAAAAAAGGCGGCCAAGCGTCGGGCGGGAACTTCGCCAACGACCGTGAAAAAGCCTCGGAAGCCGGCCGTAAAGGTGGGCAGCACAGCCATGGCGGCGGTCGGAAGTCGGGTTCTTGAGTAACGGTGGGAGGGGCAGCCTGGCTGCCCCTTCAAACCAAACGCACAGAACATAAGTGACATATTCATCACTGATAAATAATCGTAAACGTCGCCGACGCATTGGCCGGGCCTGGCGTGACTCGGTTGGCGGTTTGCAGATAACGGGCACGCAAGCGGATGTTGTAGCTGGACTCGAAGGACAGTGGGTTAATACCGCTGGCCCGATTCATCCCCAGGGGTACCGGGGTACTGTCTAGTGTCGCTACTTGGATGCCGACTCCGCTTGCGGCAGGCGAATTACCTGTGCCTGTGGGATCAATGCTCAGCACGCCCGTACTGGCATTGATCGCCGGGCGCGAGGAGTCGATGCGAAATTGCAGGGTGTTACCCGCTAGGGTTCCGCCGGAGCCAACGCCGGTGGGTGAATTACCACTTTGCGAAAGCCAGCCAGGTCCGGTGGTGGAATAGGTGCCATGGAACGCCGGGCAATCATTCAAGTTGATGGAAAAATCTGTCCACCCTGTGGCGCTGTTAAGCCCGGTGAACTTATTGGTCAAGTGCGTCCCCATCGGCACTGAAACATCCGGCGTACTGCAGGTGCGCGAGACAATCTGGATACTGCCGGAGATGCCCATCCTGAAACCCTGCATCCTGGCATCGCCGAAGTTGCCAAACAGGCTCACGACCGGCAATGAGCTGCCCGCCAATACACCTGGCGTTACTTCCCCTAGTTTGATCAGTATCAATTCGAAGTTCGAAGGTCCATCAAACGGAATCAGGCAGCGAGAGCCCGATGTGCAGGCAGTCCAGGATTTGTTGGTTTGCCTGGGCAGCACGCCGCCGAGACTATTGATAACCACCCCCAGCCCTGGAATTCGGGTTCTGTAGACCTTGTTGGCATAGGGGCCGCTGGACCAATTGGCTAAGCCAGAAGTCGCCTCGACCGTCAACTCGGTCCACTGTTGAAACGGAGCAAACCGGCAGTCCAGCTCGGGTGCCTGGCCCAAGGCCATGCTGAAGCGCTGTCGATAGACTTCGGCGCCCACCGGCACATCACGTCCGACGGTAATCGCCGAGACCTGCAATGGCATGTTGCCCACTGCGGCCTGGATACCGTTGTTATATGTACAGGTCACTGCCATGGCCGTATCGGCCATCGCCCAAAGTGCCGCCAGCGCTAGGCTGGGTTTGATCAAAGCGCCCATGTTCATAACGGTACCTTTTGCATGTTGTTGGGCGGCGTGCTGCCCGCGACCTGTTTGCCGGCGGCGCAAATAGCGTCCACCTGCTGCAATTGCTGGCCCTCGCCGGGGCCGGGAGGAATCATCAGGGCACACTGTTGATGGGTCTTGCTGCCCCAGTTGATCAACAACTGGCGGGTTTCTGGCTTGATCCGGGCATAGAGCAGACCGCCCTGCCCGACCATCCCCACCGAGGCGCCTTCGCCGTCGGTCACGCCTGCGCCAAATGGCAAGCTGCTGCCATCGTCCAGGCGCACATTGAGCAGCACCGCACGGCCCTGATTAGTGGTGTATTTAAGATGCACCACGGCGCCAGCGCGTGGGGCGACTTGTTGGCTGGTCTCGTTGAGTTCGACATCCAGCGAACTGCCAATCGGGTCGATGGCCACCTCGTTCAGCTCATAAGGCCGCAGGTACGGCACCACGGCATTGCCGCGACTGTCGAGCGTCAGGCCGGGGTACCCCGAAACCTTGGCGCCCGCGGCACCCGGCGCACTGACCACCGCCATGGTTTCGCCGCGGTACGGCGTCATGGTCACGCCCTCTGCATGGGCCACCACGGTGCCGCTGGCGCCCATCGAGGCGCTGGTATAGCCATCGCCACGCCCCAGTGCCGCACTGAGCATGGCTCGCCCACCCGTGTACTGACCGTTAAGCGCGGCGCTCTTGCTGTGGTTGGCGCCGTCATGGCCGAAATTGGCGCTATAGCCATATTGACGGTCTTGGCCGGCGGTGCCGCTGATACCGGCCTGCTCACTGTAATTGCCTTGGGTATCGCGGCCCACCTGCGCGGTTATTTGCGGAGTGTTACCCGACGCGCCGAAATCCAGGGGCATGCTCATGGTCAGCAAAAAGCTGTTCTCCATGTCGCCCAGCCCCATGCGGCTGCGGTGGGCATTCACACTGAAGCTGACGCGGTTGAACTGCTTGCTGTAGCTGAACTGGTACTGCACATCACTGCCCGGCTGATTCCAGTAGTTTTGCGCGTAACCGCTGATGGAGACTTGCCCCCAAGCCCCAAGGTTCTGGTCGGCGGTCACCGAAAAACGGCTGCGCGGGCGACCGAACATGCTCGAATCCCAGCCATTTTTCTCGGCATCCAGCAGTTGGATGGCGTTGCTGAAATCCAGGTAGTCCTGAGTGGAAAACCGATAGGCTGCCAGCGAGAAGTTACTGCCGGTACTGAGCACATTCTTGCTGTACGACACCCGCATGCTCTGGCCCTTGGCAGCGCCGCCGGCCAGGTCGGTCTGGGCGTGCGTGATGTCCACGGCCATCGCACCGATGGGTGTGCCGAACGCCAGGCCGGTGAGCACCGCCGTGTAGTCATCGCTCGATTGCAGACCGGCAAAACCGGTGAAGGCATTGTTCAAGCCGTACTGCACAGTCCCTTGCAGCAGGCGCGCCTGATCGTCGACGAAGTTGTTGCGGGTTTCACCCGCAGTGAGGCTGAACCGCGAGGTGCCGGGGCGCAGCAACTGGCTGACCGAGGCGTAGGGCACGATAAAGTTCTGCTCAGTGCCGTCGGCTTCGGCCACGCTCACGCTGAGGTCGCCACCATAGCCGGTGGAGTACAGGTCATCGATCACGAACGCGCCGGGCGCCACGGTGGTTTCCAGCAAGATATTGCCGGCCTGGCGAATGGTTACCCGCGCATTGGTGCGGGCAATACCCCGGATGACCGGCGCATACCCGCGCATCGAATCGGGCAGCATGCGGTCGTCAGTGGACAGTTGCACACCGCGGTAGGACAAGGTGTCGAAGATCTCGCCGGTGGTGTTGGACTCACCCACCGTCAGTTGGCTTTTCAACGCGGTGATATCACGCTGGGCGTATGTGTCCAGAGCCTGGTACCGGCTGCCCAAACGTGACTGCCAGCTCATGGACGCGTTGTGGCGCAGGCGCCAGTCCCCCAGGTTCAGGCCCGCGTTGAGGCCCATGAACGCCGAATCGGAGTTGCCACTGCGGGTGCGGTTACGATTGGCGTTGAAGTTGTAGCTGAGCATGGCGGCCGTCACGCCACGGTCCCACAACTGCGGGCTGACGTAACCCCGCGCATTACGCTTGAGCGCCACCTGGGGAATGCTCAAGTCCAGCGCCTGGTTCTCTGGGGAGAAGTTCGCGGTAGCGCCAGGGATTACCTGCCCCACTGCCGGGCACGCCTGACTGTCGAGCATCGTGCTGGCCTCGGGCGTAAGGCTGGCCATTTGCACACCCTGGCGCTCAAGCAAGCCACGGTTCATACACACCACCGGCTTGCTGCCGTCGGCCTGGGCGTCAATGCGAATATCCTGCCGGTTGTTCAGTTGCCCGTTGAGGATGATGTCGGCTCGGTATTGGCCTGGCATCACCGGGTTGCCGGCCTGGTAGGCACTCAGGTCAAGATTGCGCGAGTCTTCGGGCAGGAAGGCGTCATTAAACTGCACTTCTTGCGCCAGTGCGCCTTGCATGCCCCACACGCCTGGAGCAATGGCCAATGCCTTGAGGATCAGGGCAGTGAGCGGATTCAAGGCGAAGCGAGGCCGCGCCCGCAGAAAAAGCCTGGAGCAAGAAAAGGTCGACATAGATGACTCGCGGGTAAAAACGTCAGGAATGGATCAGGGCTGCAGCGTGTTGTGGGTCGGGACCAACGCGCCGTAATCGTTGATGGCGCTGAATTCCACCTGGGCCTGGCTCGACGGCCTGGCCTTGAGCGTGGGCAGCGCGAACTGCCGGGTTTCTCCAGGGCCGACCATGCCGTCCTCACTGCGATAGCGTTGGTTACCCGCCACCAGGTCCAACTCGATCAGCGAGACGTGGAACGCCGACGGGTTGTACGCCTTCAGCGCCAGGCCTTGGCCATCGCGTGCCGTAACCAATTGCCACTGCACCTGCTCAACCGCCTCATTGGGATTTCCAGGCAAGCCGACCGGGCGATAGAACAGCTTGATGCGCGAACGGAAAGCCATTTGCAGCGTATTAAGGTCTGCACCCGCCTCGGGTTTGGGCGGGATTTCGAGAACGTTGAGCCAGAACACCGACTCTTTGTCCTGCGCCAAAGGCGCGCCGGTAAAGAGCACTCGCAAGCTTTGGCCCTTGGTCGGGTCAATGCGCGCCACCGGGGGCGACAATAGGAACGGCGCCTTGGAGCTGGTGGGTGTCGATTCGACGCTGCCGGTGTCGATCCATGATTGGACCAGTGCGGGCAACGTGCCGTTATTGTTCAGTTTTACGGTGATTTCTTTCTGGTCCGCCGGATAGACCAGGCGCGTACCGGTAATCACCACTGCAGCGAATGCATGGGAACACATCAGTGTGGCCAGGCCGATCAGCAGCAGTGGTTTGAATGCACGTGTGCACGACATAGAGCAATCCCTTTACCGTCTGGATGCACGCCCTTCAATACCGAGCAGGGCGTGTGTCCAAAGCCTGCGACTTACTGATAATTGATGGAGTAAGTCACGGAGCCCACAACGGTGCCCGGCGTGGTAGCCGACTGGGCGTAGTACTGAACGGCGTACGGCAGCACAGCGGTCAGGGCAGTTGGGTCAACAGTTACGCGGCTGGTGGAGGTAACCTGAGACGTGTTGCCGGCCTTGATCGCGTTGCCATTGGTGGCATCCACCAACTGCAGTTGAACCTTGGTGGCTGAACCGCTGATGTTCTTCACATTACCGCTGGCCGGATCAACACCACCGCCCGACTCAAAGAACGCCGCCGCGGTTTTGATCGCAGCAGAGCACTTGCTCAGTTCGATGTTGAAACCGGTCTGGCCAGCTACTTGCCCGGCGGAAGCCAAGGAAGCGGTGGAGATGGTTGGCAAGGTGACGGTGGTCGCGCCGGAAGCTGCTGCACCATTGACGGCCACTTGGCAGGTTTCGGCTTTCAGCTCACCGTTGAAATCAATTTTGCCGTCCGAAGCCATGGCAGCAGAAGAGACGGTGGCAGCGACCAGTACAGCGAGGGCGCGAGCTTTGTAATTCATGAGTAACTCCGAGAGCACGATAGACTTGATTAAGTTTTGAAGTTCCCTGGACGGGAAATACTTCTGCGTTGTTGCGAAGTGAAGTGTAAGCAGCGCACTTAATTTTCAAAATAGGAGTGCTCTGAAAAACAAATAACCCGGGCAAATTACCTTATAAACAGGCGATTAAAAGCAACAAACAAAGCCCCCCACCATAGTGGGCTGGCTTTAATAAGCCAACAGACAAAGCGTCTATAGGAGTGGTCCTAAAAGCGCGCCTGAACGGTATATTTAAATCCAGCTTATATAATGGGTCATCGTTATTCTGATCATCAGATGTTGATTGACCCACCGTTATCGCAGCCTAAGCATCTACACAACTTCGAGGTTAGGCTGGACCCGTGGCGGCCTGACAGCCGACGCTTATTTACCTGGCGCCCCGCGATCCAACTGTGGGAGCGGGCTTGCTCGCGAAGGCGACCTGACAGTCAACACAGTTGGATTGGGTACATATCCGTTCCTGCGGTAACGGCCACCTAGGGTTCCGCCCTGACGGCGGCTCCCTTTTGAACAGCGCAAAAGCAAGCAAAACGCTCTTGCCCCACCACTCGGCACCTCGCCCAGGCGCGGTGTGCCCGTAATCCGCCAGTGATTTGGGGGCCGCCTGAGCGGCTCGCTTCGCATCGTGGTTACCATTGAGCGCTACAGAGTTGTATAGATACCCATGGCTATCGCAGGCAAGCTCTAATGCCGTTCAGTTAAGGCATTTTGTAGGAGCGAGCTTGCTCGCGAAAAACTCACAGGCGCCGCGCTCATTCAGGAAGCACACATTATCGTTGACGTTTTTCGCGAGCAAGCTCGCTCCTACAGAGGGCGATATACGCTTAACTGAACGGCATTAAGGCAAGCCCCACCTGTGAGAACGAGCGGGTACAGCAACGAGGCTATGCTGGCGCAGGCCTTTGACCAAGCAGCACGCTGAGACGCTCGGCAATCTGCTGCGCTGGCCAGTCACGCTCATCGCGCAATAGCCGCCCCAGGCTTTCGACAGTGCCCACCAGGTCGTCCCGCTCCAGCCCCAGCGCCGCCTCGTGCAGACGCTGAACTGCCTGCAACGCTTGGCTTCGCTCGCGCAAGGCCAGTGCCTCGATCAAGTCGTTGAAGGCCGTGCGCAGGATATGCGACTCCTCCTCTGGCTCTTCCTTGGGCATTGCCGGCAGCGGACCTTGCGGCATGTCACACCAAAGCTCGATCATCTGCTGCAACTTGGCCGGTGTAACCGGCTTGACCAGCACCCCGTCGAGCCCCGCATCAAAACAACGCTCAAGGTGCTCGTTATCGCTGAAGCCCGCGACAGCTACAAGCGGACAATGGGCACGCTGCAACACCTGCTCCAACTCACGAAAGGCGCCCGCCAGCGGCTCGATTTCACTGTTTGGCAAGTCGCAATCGATCAATACCATATCGACCCGTCGCACATTGAATAGCGTCAACCCTTGGGCGCCATCAACCGCCAGCAACACCCTACAACCCAGCGCTTGCAGGTGTGCAGGCAGTGTCTGTTGGCCGGTCACAGGCGCCTGCACCACCAACACGTGTACACCGTTACCCTCCACTTGGGCCTGCGCCGCTTCAGCCTGGGGTATATCCAGGGTCTTGGCCCACTCGACAGACAGTTTGACTTCAACCTCAGTACCCACGCCTTGGGTGCTGTTGAGGGTCAGCTCACCCGACATCAGCCTCACGAGGCGACGGCAAATCACCAGGCCAAGCCCGCTACCACCGGTACGTTTGTAAGAGTGCTTGGCCCGTGCATAGGACCGAAACAGGCTGGCCTGCGCCTGCTGTGACAAGCCAATGCCGCTGTCGATGATGCGGATCAGCACGTGCGGCACAGGAACCTCTGGCCATTCAACCACCTTGAGCTGCACCTCCACCCCGCCTACCTCAGTGAACTTGACCGCATTGGAGATCAGGTTGCGCAGCACCTGACTCAAGCGCATGCCCTCCAGCATCAAGGGGCCGCTGGGGCGTTCACCACTCAATGTCAGCAACAGGCCTTTTTCTTCGGCGCCGGCGCGATACTCCTCCACCACCTGCTGGACTAAGGCCCAGAGGTCCACAGGCTCCAGGGTCAGGGTCAGTTCCCCGGCCTCCATCCTGGAAATGTCCAGCACGTCATCCACCAGCCGCAGCAAGGTATTGGCGCCGCTGTTGGCCAATTGAGTGAAGTGGCGCTGCTGTTCGTCCAGCGGTGTGTGCTCCAACAACTCGATAGCCGCCAGCACCGCGTTCATCGGCGAACGCACTTCATGGCTGACCACCGCCAAAAACATCGCCTTTTCCCGCTCGCTCTGCACGGCCTGGCGGCGCTGACGACGGCTTTGCCAGGCGAACGCGATCAACAGCAGCACCACCGACAGCAACAGCCACAACTCACCCTGGAAATGCTCGGCGATGTCCTTGATCGTCGGAATGTCCAGGTTCATGTCATCGAACCAGGCGTCATAGATCGCTTTGCGCTCATCGTTGCTGATGGACCCCAGCACTTTTTCCAGGATCGACAACAGGATCGCGTCGCTGTCACGCACCGCCATGCTCACGCCTGTGTGCAATTGCGGCACCACCCCGGATACTTGCAACACCCCCTGATACTGCCGGGAAAGATAGGGGATCAGTAACCATTCAGAGGCGATGGCGGCATCCGCCCGACCGTCCTTGACCATCGCCATGATGTCGACAGCGTTCTGGCCGGAGATCACCGTTATGCCGGGGACTTTCTGCTGCAAAAACGCCTGATACCCCTCGCGCCCCAACATCACCAGGCGTTTGCCGGCAAGTTGTTCCAGGTCCACGAATGGCTGTTGGCCAAAGCGGCTGACGAGGATGGTGGAACTGGTGTTGTAGGGCGTCGTATAGCGCATGCCCAGGTCCTTGACCGGATCGTCGTCGCGGCGCCGGGTTGGCAAGATATCCACCTCGCCGCTGATCAGCATGTCCTTGCGGGCGCTACGATTGCCGGTGACCACCGACTGAAAATGCAGGCCCGTACGCGCCGCAATCAAACCCAGGTACTTGGCCGATAGCCCACGCAACTGGCCGTCGCTGATGTACTCGAAGGGCAGCAGGTTGTCGAACACACCGACACGCAGCACGGGGTTGGCGGCGATCCAGTCACGCTCTTGCTGGGTCAAGGTCATCGACGGCGGGTCGGCCTGCGCATCGGCCAGGCCCGCGCTTGCCAGCAGCAACCACCCCAGCAGCAGGCGCAACCGTACAACCTTCATTGTTGCGTCATCGGCGGCGGCGCGACCATGGCCAGCATGTCCAGCGGGGTCTCCTCGCTCACGGCACGCCAGTGCTGAACCAACGCCTGAAGCGTGTGCACGTAAACCGGGTTGCCCCAGCCCTCCTCTGCCCGCAACAGGTTCTCCATGTGCGCGGCCGCCTGGGCCAGGGCCGGCCATTCGATGATCAGTGCCGCGCCGTGTAACCGATGGGCAACATGGATGGCCGAAGGGCGATCACAGAGCGCCATCGCCCTGAGCAGGCTCCCCAGGTCGGCCGCCATCTCACGGTTGATAGCGGCCTGATCAAGTGTCGGGGCCATTAAGCTGGCACGCGGTGCCGCCAACGTGACGCCGCACCACTGCTCGATCACGTCACTCAACTGCCCCAGACGTATGGGCTTGCTCAACGCCCCATCCATGCCCGCCGCCAGGCAGCGTTGAAGGTGCTGCTCGCCGGTCAAGGCGGAAATGGCAATGATCGGGCAGCGCGCTCGCCCCCATTGCTGTTCGAGCGCCCGCAGTTCGCAGACCAGGCTGTAGCCGTCCTGATCCGGCAGGTCGCAGTCCATCAATACCAACGCGTAAGCGCGCTCAGCGAACCGCACGCGGGCCTGGGCCGCATCGGCGGCAATCACTGGCACACAACCAAACCCGCTGATTTGCGCCCGCAGCACTTCCTGGTTGGCCAGGGTGTCTTCCACCACCAGCAGCTGCAAACCATCGGTGACATGCAAAGGCATTGGGGCTGGGGCTCGCGTCGGTTCAGCGGCCTCAGGGGCAAGGGTTGCGGGCAAGTACAGGTTGATACACGTCCCCACTCCCGGCTCGCTGCGCAGGGTCAGCGAGCCTTGCATCAAATCGACCAATTGCCGACATATCATCAGCCCCAGGCCGCTGCCTCCCGCACGCTTGTAGGACTGACTCGCCTGGGCATAAGGCCGGAACAAAGAGGCCTGCACCGCTTCGCCCATACCGATGCCGGTGTCGCGGACTTCAACCTGCAACTGATGCTTACCGTCCAGCAAGTCTTCCAGGCGCAGGGTGATGTCAACAGCGCCGGTATCGGTGAACTTGATGGCGTTGGACAACAGGTTATGAAACACCTGCGTCAGCCGCGAACGGTCAAGCCACAACGACGGCAGGGGTGTCTGCACGCTCACATTCAGACTCAAGTGTTTTTCCCCCGCACGCAGGCGATGCAAGCCCACTACGCCATGCACCAGCGCGATGACATCCGTCGCCTCAAGTGTCAGACGTAACGCCTTGGCCCCTGAATCCGGCCGGTGCAGCACATCATCGAGCAAGCGCACCAGCATATTGGCGCCGCTGTTGGCCAAGTGCGCGAAGTGGCGCTGCTGGTCATTGAGTCGGGTGTGCCACAGCAGCTCCATGGCCGCCAGCACGGCGTTCATTGGCGAGCGTATTTCGTGACCCATCACCGCCAGGAACATGGTTTTTTCCTGCTCGTTCCGCTCGGCCTGCCGCTGCTGGCGGTAACCGCGATAGACCAGCACACACAAGCCAATCAACGCCAACATGCCCAGGATCAAAAGATGCAAGTAATGGCTGGCGATGTCCCACAGGGTCGGCGCATCTACCTCCAGGTCCCGGTACCAATGCTCGTACATCGCATTCTGTTGTGAGGGGCTGATCGAGCCTAGGGCTTTGCCAATGATCGAGGCCAGTATGGCGTTATCGGTGCGCACCGCCATGTTCACATCCAACATGCTGCTGCCCACCACGCCAGAAATTTCCAGCACGCCCTGAAACTGTCGATACAAATAGGGCATCAAGAAGGCTTCGGAGGCCACGACTGCATCGGCACCACCGTCCCGGAGGGTGTTCAGCATGGCCAAGGCCTGGGGGCTTTTGATCAGAGTGGCTCGGGGTGCCCTTTTTCTGAGCAACTGCTCGTAATACTCCACATCGGGGATCACGACCGTTTTATCTTGTAGCTGGTCAAGGTCAAAAATATCGGCGTCGTCGACACGGGTCACGATGATCGGCACGGTAGTGTCGTAGACCAGCGCGGTAAGATCCTCGATAGGCGGCTCGTCACGAAAGCGAAAGTGCGAAGACAGCAGGTCTACCTGGCCATCCAACAGCATGCGCTCACGTGCAGCCCGGGTCTTGACCGGCACATAGGTGAATTCAAGCCCCGTGGCATCGCGCACATATTGCAGGTACTGCACCGGCCGCCCTTGCAGCACGCCATTACTCATGTACTCGAAGGGGACCAGGTTTTCCATCACCCCCACTCGAAGGACCGGATGCTGCGCTATCCACAGCCGCTCCTGCTCCGTCAGCTCAACCGGCGCCGCACAGGCAAGCGCGGCATCCAGCATCAGCAACATGAATAAGAGGGCACCCGGTCGCCATCGCCTCATGGTGAGCCGATGATTTTATTGAGTTTGAACAGTTCATTGTTCGAGGTGACCCCCAATTTGCGAAACGCTGAGGTTTTCTGGGTGCTGATGGTCTTGATGCTGCGATTGAATTTTTCTGCGATTTCACTCACGGTCATGCCCGCCAGATAGCAGCGGATCACCTCCTGCTCACGGCTGGTCAGCTCGGCCTGGACCAGGGCATCCGAGGCTTCGCTGGGGTCTTTGCGCGTCTCGCTGGTGACGGTTTCCGCCAGGCGATACGTCATGTCGGTGCTCAGGTACACCGCGCCGGAGACCACCTTGCGAATGGCCTTGACCACTTGCGTCATGTCCTCGCCCTTGCCAACAAAGCCACGGGCACCGACCCGCATGGCCAGGGCCACGGTAGCCGGGTCATGATGGGCGGACAACACCAGGATCTGGCAACTGGGAAACTTGACCCGCAAGGCGCGGATCAGCGATACGCCATCCATCTCGTCGGGGCTCAGGGAGAAATCCAGCAGCAGCAGGTCAGCCGGAGCGCTGACCAGGCCGGCGAGCAAGTCGCGGCTTTTTTCATAAATGCCAACCACGTCAAAGTTGGCCTCGGCCGCCAAGGTGTTGGCGAGCCCATGCCGAACAACAGCGTGGTCGTCCAATAGAGCAATGCGTACAGGTTTCATCGTATTCGAACCCACTTGGCCCCGCTTAGGTGGCGCGGTCAAACAACAGGGACAGCTATTACGGCACTTCAAGGAGTATATGCAACAACCGCCAAAGGGCACGCCCGCCTACCGCTGTTTTTGCGCGCGTCGGCGTGGCCTGCGTTTAGCGTTAAACACTCTCGATGATGTGCTTGATCCGAAACAGCTCGTTGTTGGACATCACGCCCAACTTGCGAAAAGCCGAGGCCTTTTGCGAACTGATGGTCTTGATACTGCGGCTGAATTTTTCAGCAATTTCGGTGATGGTCATGCCCGACAGGTAACAGCGGATCACCTCTTGCTCCCGCGCAGACAAGCTGACAAAACGCATCGCGTCATCGCGTGATTGCTCCTCACCGTCATAGTTGACCGCCGTGGCTTCGGCCACCCGATAGGCCATGTCAGCACTCAGGTAGACAGCGCCCGAGGCCACCAGCCGCACTGCGCTGATCAATTGGCTCATGTCTTCACCCTTGCCGATAAACCCACGGGCACCGACGCGCAGGGCAAGAATCACCGTGGCCGCGTCATGGTGAGTGGAAAACACCAGGATTCGGCAGCCCGGGTACTTTACCCGCAGAGCACGGATCAGCAGGATGCCATCCAGCTCATGAGGGCCGAGCACAAAATCGAGCAACAACACCTCGGCCGGGTGTGTCAGCAGGCCGGCCATCAACTCACGACTGCGAGCGTAGACCCCCACCACTTCAAAATCAGGTTCCTGTACCAACCGATTGACCAAACCATGCCGCACGATTGCATGATCATCCAGCAAAGCAATTTGTAGGCGTTTCATAAATGACGGAACACTCTGTATAGCGTGCAAAAAAATGGACAACAGCGCTGCCTCACTCTGAATAAGTTAAGGTCCTCTCAGACTCATCCATTTCATCAATTACATCCGTGCAACTGAACATCACACGCCACACGCTCACTCCCTATAACTTAACGCGCACAGGCTCACCATCGCAGTTAAAAAATGCGCCAATTCTTCACAATAACAACGGTATAAAACTTAATAGATCTGCGAAAAACTTAATATAAGAAAACTCCTAAAAACCAAGAGCTGACCTACACACATCAAGTTCCAATACTTACCTGCCCGCCAAACTTTACAGCCTCAGCCGTTCTTTTCCCGCTCAATCACAAAGTTCAAGAAGGCGTCTATTTCCATCGGGCGCGCCAGCGCATAGCCCTGCCCTACCCGGCAACCCAGGCGGTGCAGCAGGGGGATCGTGGACTCGTCCTCGATCCCCTCCGCCACCAGGCTCAGGTTAAGCAGACCTGCCCAGTTCACAATGCCTGCGATCACCTTGCGTGACGAGGCGTGCTGCTCGACACCGCGCACAAACGAGCCGTCGATTTTCATTTCATCAAACGACAGGTTCGCCAACAGCTTGAAAGTGGCTGCGCCGCTGCCGAAGTCATCCAGCGAAACCTGAAAACCCTTGGCGCGAATAGTCGTCAATGACGCCGAAAGATGCAGCTCATCCGGCTCCTGCACATCTTCGGTCAGTTCGACTTTCAGCAAGCGGCTCGGCAGATCTGCCTGGCGCATGCGCAAGGCCAGGCGCTCGGCAAAATTGGGGGTGCACAGGGTCTTGGCCGACGCATTCACCGCGATAGGGATCGTAATGTTTTCGCGCTTTAACGCTAGCATCACGCGCAGAGTCCACATCTCCACCAGGCTGAACAGCAACAGGTCCAGGCCGAGACGGTTGACCAGCGGCATCAACACCGCAGGCGGAATTTCACCAAAGCGCGGGTGCTTCCAGCGCACCAACGCCTCAGCGCCGACGATGCGCCGGCTCAGCAACTCGAACTGTGGCTGAAAGACAAAGCGCAATCCCTCGCCGGTGGTCAGGGCGTTGATGACTTCATCCTCAGCCAGCGACTCAAACGTCATGGCCTGCAGCTTGGGGTCCGGTTGAGCGAGGGTCAGCAGCACCGTGCGCAAGGCATCGCCCAGCTCCAGCGGGCCACCGTCACGCAAGATCTGCACGCTGATTCCCGCCGACTGCGCCAGGCGCGAATGGGATTCCAGTGCGCTGATGGCTACGCCGCCCATGTGCTTGACCCACAACTGCTTAGCGGGCGCTTCGCACGCCGGTGTAACTGTTGCTTCGATCAAATTTTCCTGCACATTCAGGGTGGTTTCGCCGGTCCAGAAAATACTCGGAAACTGCATTAACGTACCCGCGTCATGCAGTGCTTTGAGCACACTTGGCAACATCAAGCCATCGCCACACTCGGAGCGGATTTCGCACACGATGATGTCCACGCGGTGCGCGCTTAACCACGCCTGCAGCGCCTCCAACGAGGCGACCGTGGCCAGCGGCGTGACCCCCATGCCACCCAACGCAGAGGCGAGGCGCAAGACACACGCAGGGTCGGTTGCCAACGTGATCACGCGCAGGGCGCTGAACTCGTTAGGCACGGCGGCATTTAAGATCATGACAAAGAATTTCCCGAGATTGTTTCAGCGAAAAAGCTTATCAGTGCCTAAAAAGAAGCAAATAGGAATGGGACTAAAAGCATAAAACTGAGGCGGTGGCGGGTCCCGCGAAAAGCGTGCAATAGCTCACATCAGGATTAATTGGATTCCAGCAACGGTCTGCCCGAGCGCTGTTTTATTTGCACATCCACCCGATCCATGACGCGCGCCAGAATCGATCGGTCCGGAACACCGGAGGCAATAAAGCCGCAGCGTTGCGCCGTGACTGGATTATCGGGAAACGCTTGCAGGGTCACGCCCTGATAAATCAATGAGTGTCTGACACACGCGTACTCCTCAAGCATTTGCTTAAACTGTGCGCCCGCCGCGTGCACGGTTTCTTCATTGATCACCAACAGATCAAATACATCCCTTGCGTTATCCAATAACGTAATCAACACCTTGAGGGAATCGACAGGCACAACGCGGTGGTATCCCAAATGGCCAAGGTCTTTTTCAATACTCATTCGCCGGGTGGCATCGCTATCTACCAACGCGATCCGCAAACGTGGATTGGACATAAAAGCCCTCCTGATTGACATCAAATATTGCTGCGCGAGTTCAACTGGGTCGCCAGCCAGGCCAACGCGCGCGCAGCGTTCATGGGACGAGCACAGAGATAGCCCTGGGCCTCGTTGCATCCCAGCTTCAGTAATCCCTGGCGCTGGTTTTCGTTCTCGACGCCCTCCACCACCACTCGCATGCCCAGTGCCTCGCCCAGTGCCAACGTGCTACTGACCACGGCACGGTTGCGCGCACTGCTTTGAAGATCGCGGGTAAATGCGGCGTCCAGTTTGATTTCGGTAAACGGCAACTGGCACAGGCGCTCCAGCGAGGAATAGCCGGTGCCGAAGTCATCAATCGACAGGCCGGCACCCATCATGCGCAGTCGTATCAGGGTGTCGAGCACGGCGGGAGAAACTTCCAGCAGGCCGCATTCAGTGATTTCAAACGTCAGACGACACGCAGCAATGGCGTGGGATTGGAGTGAATCGCAAAGACGCGGCAATAATGAGCCACGACCGAGCTGGTCGGACTCCAGGTTGAATGCCAGCGATAAGACCTGCTGCTGCTCTGCCGACTGCTGCAAGAACTCAAGGCCTTGTTGCAACAGCGCGAAGAACAGTTCATCCAATGCGCCAACTTGAGCGAGCAGCGGCAAAAAATCTGCCGGATACAACAGGCCGTACTGTGGATGTTGCCAACGCGCCAGCACTTCAAAACCGCGCACGTGCCCCGTGCTCAAATTGAACTTGGGCTGGAAGAACGCCTTGAACTCATGCCTTGAAAAACCCCCAGCCACGCAGGCCTTGCTCAAGAACCCAGACCGGCTGCTTCGGCGCGCCTGCTTTGTCGGCGCGCCAATCCTCTCCAAGTAGCGGCTGAGCATAGGCGCAATGGCGCTTGCTGGCACCGGGAAGTCCACATAACCCAATACACTGATGCCCAACAGGCCTGCCATGCGATCAATTGCATCGTGCAGGTCCGTGCCATGGGCGCTGAACATAATGAGCGCTTTAGCCAAGTGGCCACGGCCGAGCACTTCGATGGCCCTCAAGCCGTGTGCGCCCTCGTCCTTCAAGTTGCACAAGGCGATATCGACAGGCCCGGTACGCTCGAGCAACTCAACGGCCGCCACGACATCGGCAACGGCGGCCACCTCTTCACACCCGACCTCCCGGAACACCTGGGTGGCAACAAGCCGCTTGAACGGGTGTTCTTCGATGACCAGAACACGAATAGGTAGGAAGGACATGGCAGAGCACACATAAGTGGGGATGTGCGAATTATCGGCAGACCTTCAGCCGGCGTATTTAGGAACGCTCCTAGAAAGGGCCAGAAATATGTAAGGTAGAACATCTGCCCCAGCAGCCATTACCTTGCCAGTATTTACGCCAACTGATTCTGAGCTAGCCTTAACGCGCTGAGTCCTTTATGCGGTGAACTCATGGATACGCTAACGAAAGCCGAAATCGAAACGGCCCTTTCCGCTCGCCTTCCCAAGTGCGCGGTCAAGTGCGCGCTCAACGCAGACGGCAGCCTTTCAGTCACTGTAACGGCGCACGGTATGGACCAATTCACCATCGCGAACATCAACCGCGCCCACTACCACGGTGTTTCGGGGATCAACCGGCTTGTGCGGGAAATACGTGAAGAAATGGTCATCGCCAGACAGTCTTTCTGGCTGTCATCGGTGGGGTAACAGATATGCCAGACGCTACTGACGCAACGCTGCAACCGGTCAACATTCAATACCTGCATGACACGCTGTTCGGTGTGAACACGCTCGCCAGCGAATGCATGGGGCAACTTGTGCGCACTGCGCCCGGCGTGCAGTTGCGGCTTGCACCGCCATGGCCAAAGCTATTGCCGAAGGCCCACTGGATTAGCTTTGAATGGAATGGTCAGGCCTATCGTGGCGTGGTGCAGGAGGCTGAATCCTTGACCAACGGCGACTTGCTGATGGACATCGAACCGCAGCCGTAAACGCGCACACTTGGCAGCATTAGGCGCGTTCACCGACCATCGCCCGTTGGTGAAAATGCGGCAGCCATTTCAATGCATGAAGAGACGCGGCCAACTGCACCTGCTCACGAGAACCCATAAAGCGTTCCTTGCGACTGAACACACTCAGTGCCCCGCCGTTTCGATAGGCCCAGGCAAAACAGACAGTGCCTGGGGGAATGCCATCAATTCCATCCGGCCCCAGCAGGCCAGTGGTGGCGACCGCCACATCAGCGGGGCTGTCGCGCAGCGCGCCTTGGGCCATTTCCTGGGCGACCTCACAGCTGGTGAGATTGAAGGTATCGATGGTATAGCGACGCACGTTCAACAGCCGCTGTTTCGCTTCTGGCGAATACACCACGTACCCGCTTTCGATCCACGAACCGCTGCCGTCGACCTGCGAAAGCAAGGTGATGATCTTGCCTGCGGTACACGACTCCGCCGTCGTGATGACCAACTGATGGTGCTTGAGGTATTCAACGATAGAAGCAGCGACCGACATGCTGAGTGCTCCTTTGCAAGAGGGATTTGCTCATTGATTTTTGTCAAAAAAAACGATTTGTAAAAAAGAATTTCGAAATTCTGCTGGGGTCTACAGAGGAACATCCCCCAGGAGACAGCACCATGAAGTTCGCGAAATTCTGCCAAAAACTCTCCAACCAGGCGGGCAGCTCAAAAACCTTTCTGACAGCCGTCAGCTTGATTGCTGTTTGGGCGCTCAGCGGGCCTTACTTTCATTACAACGACACCTGGCAGTTAATCATCAACACCTCCACTACCATCATCACCTTCCTGATGGTGTTCCTGATCCAGAATACCCAGAACCGCGACAACGATATTCTTCATCTGAAACTGGACGAGCTGATTCGTGCCACCAAAGAAGCTCACAATGCGGCGTTGAGCCTGGATAAGCTTGGGTCGCGTGAGTTGCAAAAATTGCGCGAGCAATACAGCAAGCTGGGGCAACCCAATGCGGCCGATGAAATCAGGCAGGAGACAGATTCTCCAAGCGGCCCAATCTGAGCCCCACGCCGGTCAGCGTACCTTGCACCGTCTATCAGGCTGCAAGGTACTCGGCCAATGTCTCGGCACAGGCCTGCACCGCCCCATCCAGAATCAATTCATAACCATGGGTATTTTCCGTTGGAATGGCCAGGCAGCCGGCGCGGGCACAGGTCCCGTTACTCATGACCGCACTGGCATCCGAAGCGAAATCCACCAACAGCGCATATTGGGGGCTGTAGCCGCAGCGCTCTGCGGCAGCCGCCAGGTCGTTGACCACCGCCCGGGTGTAATAGCCTTTCTGGTCCCCCGTATTGATGATCGGGTCGACGGCCAGGCGCGTGCCGTATTCCTGCATCACCGGCCCCACCTCCACCGCGATGGTGGTGTCGCCGGGTAGCGTCGACGCGGCATACATTGCCCCGGCATTGCACTCCTCTTCGAGCGTGGTGAATACCAGATAGACATCCCTGGCCAACGCCTCCCGGCGCGAAGCCAGCAGCTGGGCTGTATGCAGAACGGCAGCAATCGGGGCGCGGTCATCCAGAAAATGCGCGGCAATGGCATCGCCCACCTGGAAGGGCTCACGCCAATGACGGCTCAGCACCACACGGCTTCCGGGCCGAATGCCGTACTCGCACAATGCCTGGGCAGTGCATCGCGTGATCACATGAACGTCGTTCCAGTGCACATCGCCCGAGAGCACATCAGCCCCTTGTGCCGTATTACTGGTGGCGTGCATCGAGCCAAAGGACAGCACGCCAGGAAGGATGCGTGTGTCCCCCAGGATATCCACCGGGCACACGCCAAAGTTGACCGGGTTGGCCCCACCCAGCGCCGTCACCCGCAACGTGCCATCCGCCTCGACGCGTTTAACCACCATGGCGATTTCATCCATATGCGCCATGACTTTAACCGCACCGGCAGGCTCGGCATCGCTGTGCTTGCCCTTGATCAAACCCACCACATTACCCGCCTGATCGACCCAGGCCTCATCGCACAACGGCGTCAGGCTTTCCAGGCAAATGGCGCGCACCTCGTCTTCCTGACCGCCCGGCCCGCGTGCCCGGAGCAATTGGGTAAGCAGCGTCGACGCTGGATTTTCAGTCTTGTGCATGGGATGAACACCTCACTGGCAGGTAAGCAATTGCGCTGTCAGCGCCTCTATAAAAAACGACCTGATGAATGAGTGAGTGTTCAACTCAAAGCATTTTGAACGCCCCGTACGCGCGTCTTTCCAACGAGAACAGGATCAAACCTGGCTTTAATCATCGCGCATGAACACACCGGCAACAGGAGGCAGCCGACCATGACTGACAACCCCATCCATCAAGTGACCCAATCCCTGGCCGCAGCAGTGACGCTGGCCCTGCTCAGCGCCTGCGCTGGCAACAACTCACGTTCGAATGTCGAGGCACCTGGGAAGCCGACAACACCTTCGACCCGAACGCTGGAAGCCGGCGCCGCCCTGCTGCAATCACGCCCACCGATTGATGCCCTGAATGCCTACCTGGACGGTTTTCACTTCTACAACGGCCATCCCGATGTGCAAATGGAAGCCCATCACTACTGCGCAATCCTCAACGAGGAGGTCATCCAGTGTGTGATCTACGACGGCAACCGCAAGGATGCCAAGTTGATGGGCGTGGAGTACATCATCAGCGAGGCGCAGTTCAACACGCTGCCCGCGCCTGAAAAGGCGTTGTGGCATAGCCATGTGCATGAAGTGAAGTCAGGGCAACTGGTCGCGCCGGGCATTCCTGAGGCGGCGGAACATGCGCTGATGGAGAAGCTGGTGCACACCTACGGCAAGACCTGGCACACCTGGCATACCGATCTGGATAAACGCCTGCCGTTAGGCGTGCCTCAGTTGATGATGGGGTTTACCGCAGACGGCCAGGCTGACCCGCGTATGGTCGCCGAACGCGATAAACGACTGGGCATCGACAGTGCCGACAAGAAAAAGACGCGCGCCGATATCCCCGCGCCGCCCATCGCCCCTGGGGCGGACGCGTGGCGCCAGGGCACGGTTATCCAGATCGCCGACCCGACCCTGAAGGCCCATCAACATTGACACCGCCATTCAGTCATTTGGATTGAACGATCATTTGCGGGCCTTTCTCTACCCAAGACCAGCCAAAGGAGGATGTCATGATGATTGATACCGCAACCGGAATGAGGCCTGGCGAGCGATACGCCGTGGAAAACCTGGAGCGCACACCGAACTTCAGCGGTTTTTTCCTGGACGGAAAGTACTACCTGGGCCCTGAACTGATGACGGCTGTCGGATGGCTTGAGGGCCAGACGTTTATTTATGATGAGCTCGACGCCACAGGCGAACCGGTGTTTCCCAACCGCGTCGCTGGCACCGTCGAAAACCTGACCCTGATACTGACTGACGGTACCCGCCTTCAACTGCACCCGGTGCCCGTCCACGTGCCCGAGGATTCGCCTGGCGTCATGCAGGCCAAGGGGAAACTGCACGGCAAGACCGTGGTGATCACCGGCGCCTCCAGTGGCATTGGTCGCGCGGCTGCTCACGCCTTTGCCGAGCAAAGTACCCGCTTGGTGTTGGCGGCCCGAGATGAAAAAGCCTTGGAAGAGGTCGTCGAGGAATGCGCTGCGCGTGGCGCCGAGGCCATCGCCGTTAAAACCGATGTAACCCAGGGCGACCAGATGCGCGCCCTTGCCGAACAAGCGGCGGCCTTCGGCAATGGCCGCATCGATATCTGGATCAACAACGCCGGAGTAGGCGCCGTCGGCAGTTTCGAGGACACGCCCCTGGAAGCCCACGAACAGGTGCTGCAAACCGACCTGCTCGGGTACCTGCGCGGCGCCCACGTGGTGTGGCCCTATTTCAAAGCCCAGCACCGCGGCACTCTGATCAACACCTTGTCGCTGGGCAGTTGGGTAGCCCAGCCCTATGCCGTCGCCTACTCCGCCAGTAAATACGGCCTGCGCGGCCTGACTGAGGCACTGCGCGGCGAGCTGACTGACTACCCGGATATTCATGTGTGCGACATCTATCCCGCCGTGATGGACACACCGGGCTTTCGCGATGGCGGCAATTTTACCGGCCACGAGTTGACGCCACCGCCACCGGTCTACGACCCACATAAAGTCGCGCAAGCGATGGTGGCCTGTGCGCTGCAACCGAGGGACAGCACCACGGTAGGCAGCGCTGCCACCGTGGCCCGCGTCGCGCATTTTTTGCTGCCTGGCTTTTCGCGGCTATCCGGCTGGCTTACCCGCCTCGGCCTGGAGCGCAGCCCGCGCGCCGCGACCTCTACGGGCAACCTCTACGCCCCGGCAAGCGGCGAACGTCGTGTCGAAGGCGGCTGGCGGCAAACCCACCGTACGCCCTATGGGATGGTTGCAATAGGCGCAGCGCTGCTAGTGGGCGGCGTTGTCGTTGCGCGCAAATATTCAGCTCGTCACAAATGAAAACGGGGCACATCCCGAATACCAGCCAGTCAAGCACAACTCCTCTGTGGGAGCGGGCTTGCTCGCGAAAGCGGTGGATCAGTCACATCAATGTTCGACGTCTTCGCGAGCAAGCCCGCTCCCACATTTGATCTTCGTTGTTCCCATTACATGAGGTAACCCAGCATGTCTTACGATTACCAAGGTACTGCCAGTGTCATCACTGCCTCGCGCCATCTTGGAACACCCTCAGATGAACGCCTTAACGAGCCCAAAAACATCCAAATGACCAGCAGCGGCAAGCCGACCATCGCGCGCCTGGACTTTGACACGCCAATGGATTGGCCTGGCAATCCCAACTTTATCACCGTCAATTTGCCCGACGGATCCTCCGTCAGCGGTGTCATCGCCGAACTGCAACGCCCGGCCGATGGGCCTGGATGGGTCACCTTTACGGTAGATGATTAGTCTTCATCCATGCCTTGCGCCCAGTCATCGAATTGTCGGACAACTTATTTGAATTATTTTTGACGTCAAATATCTGTAGTTCATGAGTATCAAGGAGGCCTCATGAAACACAACGACCTATTCACTATCGAGTACCAGCTGCATGGCGAGCCCAAGTCCTTCATCGTGCGCGCGCCGCGCATGGACAATGCCGAGGCTTGGCATTGGGCCAGTTGTGACGCTGGTGTGGCGGTCATCCCCAAATTTGGGCAACACACGTTCAAGCGTGTGTCCAAACCGATGGCGGAGAAATACGGCATTACCCAGGTGCGCTGGAGTGGCGCGGCACAGATTCAATGGGCGGAGGGCCTCAGAGGATGAACAGTCAGACTCTTGGTTATACAACTACAAACAGGCGGGACGACGAAGTCGTGCGAAATGCCGAGATGTTTTTCGAAGCGGATCGATTGGATGCGTTGGCGTACGAGATCATTGAGTCCTACAGCGGCGATGCTCAGACGTGGGCGCGCTTTACCGAGGCGAAGAAACGTGCGGATGCGCAGCGTACGGTGGCCTATCGAGAGTGGATGCGAATTCATCGTTCCAAGCGCAAATAACGTCAGCCTGTGGGAGCTGGCTTGCCTGCGATAGCGGCCTGACAACCAATCAGGATGTCAGGCCGAGTGTATATCCCCTCGCGTTCACGCCCCTGACTCAGGGTCTGTTGAAGGCCCTCCAGGAGCGACACCGCCTTGCCTCTGTGCCTGTTGCCCGCCTGCCGGTGCCTGCGACTTATCGTTTCGCTTAGCCGCCGGCGGGCGCACCTTGCGCTCAGAAGGATTCGGTTCGTGGTGCTTCGAGGCTTCGCTCATACTGCCCTCCTCAATCACTGATCAAAGTATCGGCTTGCCACCCGTCACGCCGTAGCGTTCGCCGGAGATGTAGCTGCCTTCATCCGACGCCAGCAGCACGTAGATCGGTGCCACTTCCACTGGCTGGCCTGGGCGTCCCAATGGGGTGTTGCCGCCAAAGTTTTTCACCATGTCCGGCGTCATCGTCGAGACGATCAACGGCGTCCAGATAGGCCCGGGGGCCACGCTGTTGACGCGAATCCCGCGCTCGCCGAGCATCTGCGCCAGGCCGGCGGTGAAGTTGGCAATCGCGCCTTTGGTGGCTGCATAGGGCAACAGGCTGGGGTTGGGCATATCGGAGTTGACCGAGCTGGTGTTGATGATCGAACTGCCCTCGGCCATATGAGGCAGCGCGGCCTTGCAGATGCGAAACATCGCGGTGATGTTGACGTTGAAGGTTTTCACCCAGTCCTCGTCGGGGATGTCTTCCAGCGATTGATAGGTCATCTGGAACGCTGCGTTGTTGACCAGCACATCGATGCGGCCGAACTTCTCCACGGTGTCGTTGACGATGGCCGTGCACTGCGCCGCATCGCCCAGGTCGCCGGGCAGTAACAGGCATTGACGACCCGCCGCCTCGACCCAGCGTGCGGTCTCCTTGGCGTCTTCATGTTCATCCAGGTACGACACCGCCACGTCCGCGCCTTCACGTGCGAAGGCAATGGCCACGGCCCGTCCGATGCCGCTGTCGGCGCCGGTGACCAAGGCGATTTTATTGGCGAGCCGGCCCGAGCCTTGGTACGACTGCTCACCGCAATCGGGGATCGGGTCCATCTTGCGCTGCTCACCGGGTACGGGCTGTTGCTGGGTGTTGAAGGGTGGTTTTGGATAGCTGTTCATCAGAACGTCTCCTGGGTGGGTTTCTCTTTGCGAGGGTTCGCCAGGAAGCGAAGTTCAGACGGATTTTCAGAAAATCGGATAACCGTGCAACCACGATGGCCACTCGTCAGTTTGATTAAACCTTCCGCAGGCTGCGCGCCTCAACCGGGTGTAAGTGGTCGGTCGAATGACCGGGTGGCCTAAACGCATTTTTTGTTGGCGGCAGGTTTTCAGCTATATTTCACTGTCGGTTCAGCCCTCGCCCTCGTTGCTCAAGTTCTTCCCTCTACACCCGTCTTCCTGTGCGCCGTTATCCAAGGTTGGTATTTATGAAGTCTGCCCCCCCGCGGTCCCCCAACGTTCCGCAACGCAAAGATTTGACCCCCAGCAACTTGAATTTCCCGGTGGTGGGTATTGGCGCGTCGGCGGGCGGGCTGCAAGCCGTGAAAGCGTTCTTCGAGCACATGCCCAGAGACTGCGGCATGGCCTTTGTGGTGATCCTGCATCTTTCGCCCGACCATCAAAGTGTGGCGGGCAAGATCATTCAGGAAACGACCCGCATGCCGGTGTCGCAGGTCAATGACGCCACGCCCATCGAAAAGAATCACGTGTACGTCATCTCGCCAGCACAGCTCTTGAAGATGAATGATGGCTACCTCGCGGTCTCACCTTCCGTGCGCGAAGGTGGACCGCACATTGCCATCGACCTGTTTTTTCGCGACCTGGCAGACACCCATAAAGAACGCGCGTTTTGTCTGATCCTGTCTGGTACCGGCTCAGATGGCGCGGTAGGGCTGTCACGCATCAAAGAGCAAGGCGGCATCACCCTGGTACAAGCACCGGAAGACGCCGAGTACGATGGCATGCCGCTGGCGGCCATCGAAACCCAGATGGTCGACCTGGTGCTGCCTGTGGTGGAAATGCCGCAGAAGCTGCTGGAACTGTGGCGCAATGCCCAGTCGATTGTGCTGCCCACCGCCAACGACCCTGAGATCAAGACCACCCCACCCAGTACCGAACGCGATGCCGCCGTGGCCGAGCAGCTGTTGCTGGATATTCTAATCCAGTTGCGCGCCAGTACCGGGCATGACTTCAAGCATTACAAGCGCGCCACGGTGTTACGTCGTATCGAGCGGCGCTTGCAGGTCACGGCCCAACCCGACCTCGCCACCTATTACAACTTCCTCCAGGCCAACCCGGACGAAACCAAGGCTTTGCTGGGCGACATGCTGATTGGCGTGACCAACTTCTTTCGCGACCGCGAGGCCTTCGAAGCGCTTGAGCGAGACGTAATCCCCAACCTGGTGAAGTCACTGGAAGACAGCGTGCCGCACCGTGAGGAAGTGCGTATCTGGTCGGCAGGATGCTCCACCGGCGAAGAGGCCTACAGCCTGGCGATGCTGGTGGCCGAGCAACTGGCGCTGGACGCCAGCGGTGCAAAGATGCAGGTGTTTGCCACTGATATTGATGAGCGGGCCATTACCCATGGCCGCAACGGCGTGTACCCCGAAGCGATCATCACCGACGTACCGCCTCAACGGTTGCGCCAGTACTTTGCCAAGGAGAAGAACCAGCACTACCGGGTGCGCAAGGAAATTCGCGAAAAGGTACTGTTCGCCAAGCACAGCCTGTTGGCCGACCCACCGTTTTCGCAGATCGACCTGATCGTGTGCCGCAACCTGTTGATCTACCTGGACCGCGAAGTGCAACGCGACATCCTGCAAATGTTCCACTTCGCGTTGCGCCCCGGAGGTTACCTGTTTCTCGGCTCCTCGGAGTCGGCCGACGGCTGCCTGGACCTGTTTGTACCGGTGGACAAGCGCAACCGCATTTTCAGGGTGCGTGCCGGCTCGTCCGCCGTGCGTCGCGCCCCGACCATGCCGCGAGGCGGCTACCTGCGCCCGAGCGCCACGACGCTGGCGATTGAAACCAAGGCGCCCAGCAAGGTCTCGTTCGCGGACATCCATCTGCGCGCTCTGGAAAAAGCCGCGCCGCCCAGCGTTATCGTGAATATGCAGGCCGATATCCTGCACATGAGCGAAGGCGCAGGTCGATTCCTGCGCTACGTGGCCGGCGAGGTGACGCACAACCTGCTGACGTTGGTGCATCCCGATTTACGCCTCGATATCCGCACCACCTTGTTTCAGGTCCAGCAATCGAATAGCCCGGTGTCTTCGCGCAAGATCCGCATCCAACGCGAGCAAGGCCCCTTCCTGGTGGACATCAGCGCCCGCCCCTACCGCGATGAAGCGACCGAAAACGACTACGTGCTGGTGATCTTCCAGGAAACCGCCGTCGACCCACAGCTGCCCGACATCGACACCGTCAGCCAGGCCGAAAACGCGATCATGAGCAACCTGGAGCGCGAGCTGCAACGCACCAAGTTGCACCTGCAGGACACCATCGAACAGGCGGAAGTCTCCAGCGAGGAACTCAAGGCCTCCAACGAAGAAATGCAGGCCGTCAACGAAGAACTGCGCTCGGCCACCGAGGAGTTGGAAACCAGCAAGGAAGAGTTGCAGTCGATCAACGAAGAATTGCTGACCGTCAATTTCGAGCTCAAGACCAAGGTGGAAGAGACGGACAAGGTCAACGACTACCTGACCAACCTGATCGCGTCCACCGACATCGCCACGGTCTTTGTCGACCGCAACATGCGCATCCGTTGGTTCACGCCACGGGCCACGGATATTTTCAGTATGTTGCCGGTGGACACCGGACGCTCATTGCTGGACATCACCCACCGCCTCAATTACCCGCAAATGACCGAAGACGCCGCCACCGTGTTTGAGTCCCTGAGCTTGATCGAGCGGGAAATCAGCAGCAACGACGACCGCTGGTACATTGCGCGGTTGCTGCCTTACCGCTCCAGTGAAGACCACATTGATGGCACCGTGCTGACCTTCATTGATATCACCAAGCGGCGTCAGGCCGAAGAGGAACTGCGCCTGGGCGAGGAGCGCATGCGTCTGGTTGCCGAGAGCACCCACGACTTTGCCATCATCATCCTCGATGACCACGGCGCCATCACCGACTGGAACACCGGTGCCGAACTGATCTTCGGCTACACCAAGGACGAGGTGCTGGGCGCTTACTACGACCTGATTTTCTCCCCGGAAGACCGCTCCGCTGGCGTGCCGGAGAGCGAACTGCGCACCGCCCGCGAACATGGGCGTGGCGAAGATGAACGCTGGCATGTGCGCAAGGATGGCAGCCGTTTCTATTGCAGTGGCGAGGTGACGCAGCTCAAGAGCGACAGCTTGCGCGGCTACGTCAAGATTGCCCGCGACCTTACCGGCCACAAACGCACCCAGGACGAACAGAATCAGCGCTTGAAGGAAACCCAGACCAAAAGCCATCTCAAGGATGAGTTCTTCGCGGTGATGTCCCACGAACTCAAGCATCCGTTGAACCTGATCCAGCTGAACGCCGAACTGTTGCGGCGCTTGCCAGCCACCAAGGTCGCGGGCCCGGCCATCAAGGCGGTCAATACCATCTGCGAAGCGGTGTCCAGCCAGGCGCGGATCATTGACGACCTGCTGGATGTCGCCCGGGTTCGCACGGGCAAACTGAAGCTGAAAAAGCAACCGATCGACCTGATTCGCACCCTCAAGGACATTCACAGCGTGGTCCTTGCCGACGGTCATCGTCGCCAGGTCAGCCTTCAGACACCTTCGGTGCCGGGCCCGTTGATCGTTGACGTAGACCCCACGCGCATCGAGCAAGTGATCTGGAACCTCGTCAACAACGCCCTGAAATTCACCCCCGAAGACGGCCAGGTGCAGTTGGTGGTCAGCCGCTCGGACGGGCGCGCGCAACTGGACGTCATCGACAGCGGCGCGGGCCTGGCCCAAGAAAGCCTGGAAGAAATCTTCGACCTGTTCGGGCAAGCGGAAAACCAGCACCAGACTCACCAGCGCGAAGGCCTGGGGATTGGCTTGTCGTTGGTGCGGCAGCTGGTGGAGGCCCACGGCGGTTCGGTGAGCGTGCATTCGCGAGGGTTGGGCTTCGGTTGCACCTTTTCGATCTGGTTGCCGCTGTGCGAACAGCAGGATCATCTGCTGGATAGCGGCGCTACCCAGAACGAAGATCAGCGCCTCAATGGCCTCAAGGTTTTACTGGTCGATGATTCAGCCGAAGTCCTTGAGGTGCTGAACATGCTGCTGGAAATGGAAGGCGCCCAAGTGAGCGCCTTCAGCGACCCGTTAAGCGCACTTGAAACAGCCCGGGATGCCCAGTACGACGTGATTATTTCGGACATCGGCATGCCTAAAATGAATGGCCATGAGCTGATGCAGAAGCTGCGCAAAGTAAGCCACCTTCGACAGGCTCCCGCCATCGCCTTAACGGGCTATGGCGCTGGCAATGACCAGAAAAAGGCGACTGAATCGGGCTTTAATGCGCATGTCAGCAAACCCGTGGGCCATGACTCGTTGATCTCCTTGATCGAAAAACTGTGCCGCTCACGCCGTTAGGGTTTGGGCTGACGGTCAAGGGTAGATGAACTGAGAGAAGCGCACGGACGCCCCTGTTGGTCGCGACACCTGGGTATCCACGCTGCCCACCGTGTCGCTGCGCAAGGTCAGGTACAACACGGCCTGGCCGGCGCTGTCACTCAGCATCCAGACGCTTACACCCTCCCCGGCCGCCCTGGCCTTGAGCGGCTGCGGCTGGAGCGTCTCGATATTGAAACCGCGCAGCAGCTCACCGCTCAGCTCGACCTCCAGGGGTTGTTGCGCCTTGCCTTGCACATGAATCACCAGCCCATCGGAGGCGCCATTGCGTAAAAAGCGTTGGTACTCCACGCGCAACTGCCCATCGGCACTGCGCACTTCGCGGGTGCTCAGCGGCCCGCTGGAAAACAGGCCCGCCAGGCTCAGCCCCATCAGCACCAGCAGCGCGTACCAACCCACCCTTTCAAAGCGCCAGACCTTGCGCTGCAAGGCCATATCTTCCGGTACCGGGTAGTTGCGGCTCTGTAAGTCGTCGGGGTCTGGGTTGTTCATAGCGCGGCCCGGACTCAGCCCTTGCTGTGCTCGGGAGAAGACGGCCCCTTGGTGACACCCCTTGGGCCGGCAATCGCCCATATCGCGGCGCCCAGGAACGGCAGTACCACGACGACAGCACTCCAGCCTGCCTTGCTGGCCGATGCGTTATCGCTGCGCCAGATGCTGTTGATGATCCACGCGTCGAGCAGTACGAGGATCACTGCCAGGCCTATCCAGAAGTAAGTGGTTTGCATGATGCACCTCCAGGTTATGTAACTTTGGGTGCGCAGGCGCAGGCAGGGTTCATTATTTTTAAGGGCCTACCGTTGGACTCATCGACACTAAGCAAGCAACAACTGCAGTCCCTGGTGGCCATCTACGATCAAGCTTTGAATCAAGGCTTGATAGTGTTGCGCGGTATTGGGTTCTTGGAGATCGAAACATGCAGACCAAGTGATGCACGTTTGGTCTTGCCCCGTCAAAGCCACCAAACGTACCGTTGCCACATAGTTGTCCAGAGGCAGTGGCGCTTCCTCAAAGCGGTAGGACAGCGTTAAGGTGCGATCATCGACTGATAACAAGCGCTCTCTCACAACCGCTCCATCAGACAGCGTCAACGTGCGCATACTCCCAACAGCCCCATCGGACTCACCGTCCTCGAGGCTGCTTTCGACAATCGCAGGGTGCCATTGCTGGATCTCACCAAACTTCTTCACCACGCTCCAGGCGCGTTGTGCATCGCTGTTCAAAACAGCGGAGAATTCAACCATTGGCATCGTATAACCCTTTGAATAGACAGCCCGGCGATCCCGGCATCAGGCGTGCCGGGATCGGTTGATGCTTACGCGTCGAACTGGTGATACACCTTGGCAATCACCTTCCAGACACCCTCAATTTTGATCAGTGTCAGGTAGTCGTTGTAATCGGCGCCAATCGCATCGTTTTCCATATCGACACGTACTACTGCGGTGCTCGGCGTGATTGCCAATACGTCAAGGCGAGTGGTGATTTGGGGTGCACCGCCGTTCTTCGCAACGAAATCAAACAGGTTGTTGATCGGGCCGCCGAGCAACTCGCCATTGGTGAACCCATACATCACTGCGTCTTGATGGAAGGCTTGTGCAACGCTTTGAGCATTACCGGTACGCAGACCTTCCACGTACTGATTGGCTGTGGCGATGACAGCGTCGTACTCGTGGGTGGGTACTGCCTTGATATTCTTCGACATGCTTGTTTTTCCTTTTATGGGGGATGAGATGCCACACCGCTCGCCTGACATAGCCGGGGGGTCTTGCTGAATGAGTCAATGACCGCCGCCCGCTACCAATCCTGGCGCGTCGGCGAGATGATCAAGTCATTGACGGTGACGCTTTCCGGCTGGTTGAGCGCGTAAATCACTGCACGGGCGACATCGTCAGGCCCAATTGCAATCCGGTTCAGCGCCTGGGCAGCCTTGCGCCCCTGCGCATCACTGACCTTGTCCGCCCACCCTGTATTGATGACGCCAGGGCTGATCGTGTTAACGCGAATACCGTGCTGCACGCCGAGTTCTTTGCGCATGGACTCGGTCATGGCCTGGACGAAAAACTTGGTCGCACTGTAGACACCCGCAGACGGCCCTACCTGATGCCCTGCAACAGAGTCCATATTGAGAATCTGCCCGGACTTCTGTTCCAACATGAACGGCAATACTGCAGCCGTCATGTTGAGGTAACCCTTGATGTTCACATCGATCATCTTTTTCCAATCCTGCACGGCCAGATCAACCCAACGGGAAAAAAGCATCAGGCCAGCGTTGTTCACCAGAATGTCGATGGCGCCGTATGTTTCACGGGCAAACCTGGCAAGTGCCTGGGTTTGATCCGGTTGAGTCACATCAGTAGTAAACGCGACCACCTCACTTGCGGCCTCGCGCAGGTCAGCGACGAAAGACTCCAACGCCTCTTCATCAAGGGCGGCGGCAACCACACGCGCACCTTGCGCTACCAGCGCCCGGGTGGTTGCCGCGCCGATGCCTGAGGATGCGCCCGTGACGATGGCTACCTTGTTTTGCAGGTAATTCATGTTCCATACCTTTTTGCAATGAATGCTATTGCGACGCCTGCACCTTAATTAGCGCGGGACCTTGCTATTGAGGCGTCAGCGGTTGGCCAATCGATGTAACCTTTTGCCCCCCCGCCGTAGTAACTCTCGCGTGGAGCGATGGTCAGCTCAATACCGCGACGCAGACGCTCGACGAGGTCGGGGTTGGAAATGAACAAGCGACCAAATGCAACCGCATCGATCCGGCCCTGCGCGCGGCGTTCGATTGCCATCGCCAGGTCATAGTTGTTATTGCCTATGAATGGCCCTTCAAACTGGGCACTCAATGCATCCAGGTCCACACCTTCGGGCACTGTGCGGGAGGTCGCCGTGGCGCCTTCAACAAAATGCAGGTACGCCAGGTTCAATTGATTGAGCTGCTGGATCAGGTAGCCATAAGTCGCCATGACATTGCTGTCAGGAGGCGTATTACCGGCATCAGGGGTCACCGGTGAAAGGCGAATACCGACACGGTCGTTACCCCATATCGAAACCACGGCTTCAGTGACTTCCAAGGTCAGTCGCACCCGGTTCTCAATGGAGCCACCGTATTGATCGGTGCGTTTGTTAGTGGAATCCCGCAGGAATTGATCGAGCAGATAGCTGTTGGCCGAATGCACTTCTACGCCATCAAAACCGGCTCGCTTGGCGTTCTCGGCGGCCCGCTTGTATTGCTCGATGATCCCTGGGATCTCCGAGGTTTGCAGCGCACGAGGCGTCGATACCTCGACAAAGCCATTTTCGGTGTAGGTGCTACCTTCAGCCTTGATCGCCGAAGGCGCTACGGGGGCATCGCCGTTGGGTTGCAACTCGACACTGGAAAAACGTCCCACGTGCCACAACTGACTGACAATTTTGCCGCCCGCCGCGTGCACTGCATCGGTGACCTTTTTCCAGCCGTCCACCTGTTCTTGCGACCAGATTCCCGGAGTCATGGCATAGCCACGTCCTTGGGCAGAAATGTTCGTCGCTTCGGCAATGATCAAGCCGGCGCTGGCACGTTGAGCGTAGTAAGTGGCGTGCATTTCATTTGGCACACCGTCGTCGGCCATCCGGCTACGTGTGACGGGCGCCATGACTATCCGGTTAGCCAATTGCAGCGCCCCCAGATGCATGGGAGAAAAAAGGTCGGTATCCGTGGTGATATCGGTCATAAAGCCTCTTTATAAATTAGACCGGTCGTCTAGTAAAGTGGTAAAAAAAACGCCTCTATGCCAGCAGGCGCTTACTCGTGTTCAGCGCTGTTTCGAAAGCAGCCGTTGTGTTTCGCACCTTCACTAACAGTGAAGCCCCAAGCCACAGTTGATACAACGATTCAGCCAATGTTTCGGCGTTCTGGGTCGATGTGATGGACCCATCAGCCATCCCCTGTTCAACACACCGGGTGATCCTCTGGATAATCAGTGCGGTGCCCTCTTCAAGTACGCTGCGCATGTCATCCGAAAGGTCGCACACTTCTGCGCCGAGTTTCACCACCAGGCATTTCTCCTCGGGATGATCGAACGCCTGTGTCTTCGCCCAATAATCCAGGTAGCCAATCAACCGCTCGGCGCCAGTCCCTTGCGCTGCCATGACGATGTCTACCCGACCGATATACTCTTGGAAATACTCTTCCAGTAGTGCCTGGCCGAACTCCTCCTTGGAGCGGAAGTAGTGATAAAACGAGCCCTTGGGCACGCCCGCCGTCGTCAATACTTCCATAAGACCGACGGCGGTATAGCCCTTGTGGGTCATCAGTGTCTTCGCTACATCGATGATGTGCTGTCGCATGTCCAGATTAGATTTTTTCATAATGACGAGAGCCTATCCAAAACTAGACCGGTCGTCTACAAAACATTAGCAATACCTGACGAATGACCCCCTGCGTTCTCGCCTATCGTTGCTCCTGCAAACGACTAGGCCCGTGCGGCTGGATAATCCGTTGAAGGTCTGAGCTCGACCTTTTCCCACTTGGCGATGACTAACGGCGCAATGGCATTGCCCAACACGTTCAACGTAGTGGTACCACTGTCGATGATCCTGAAAATGCCAGCGATCAACGCGACGCCTTCCAGTGGAAGACCTGCTGAGGCCAATGTCGCTGACAAGATGATGATGGCGAAACCTGGCACCCCTGCTGCGCCCTTGGAAGTCAGCACCATGGTCACCACCAACAGGATCTGCTGGGATAACGACAGGTCGATGCCATGGAGTTGCGCGACAAAGATCGTCGCCACCCCAAGAAAAATCGACGCACCATCGAGGTTGAACGCATACCCCACCGGCACCACGAAGCTGACGATCCGACGCGGCACGCCGTAACTTTCCATCTTTGTCATCAACTGCGGCATCACTGCGGCTGAGGCGGCACTTGAGAACGCGAGCATCAACTCATCGCGCAAGTACCCGATCAACTTGAAAATGTTTTCGCCTATCAAGTAACAGATACCGCCAAGTACCACCAACGCAAAAACAATCAGCGCCAGGTACACAACACCAATCAACTTGAGCAATGGCAACAAGGAAGCGAAACCAAACGTCGCCACGGTCGCGCCGATCATGCCGAACACACCCACAGGCGCATAAGCCATAACCATGGAGACAACCTTGAACATCGCATCGCAAACACTTTGAAGCAGTGCGATGACCGGTGCGTTTTTCTCTTTCGGCAAGGCGTTCAATGCCAAGCCGAACAGCACGGCAAAAAACAACACCGACAGCAATTACCCCTCGGACATCGCAGCCAATACGTTATCGGGCACGATGTTCTGCAATATTACCAGCGCTCCTTTGGGCGGCTCCAGCGTGATGGATGCGGCACCGTGCGAAACACCGGAAATATCGGTACCTGTTCCCGGTTCGAAGAGATTTGCGAAACACAAGCCTATGACGACGGCCAGCGCGGTAATCGCAAAGAAATAACCGAGCGAGCGCACCCCCATGCGGCCAAATGACTTGCTGTCTGGGCCACCGGCAATGCCCAGAATCATGCAGCAGAACACGATTGGCACAACGACCATCTTCATCATCTTGATAAAGATGTCACCAAGCGGTTTCAGAACCTGCACGCTGACCCATGCCTGATAGTGCGGATGGGTATTGAAGTACCAACCGACAAGCACGCCAAGCAACAGCCCGGCAACGATTTGCCACATCAAGGGAATACGTTTCATGTCTAGCCTTCTTGTTGGTATGTAAGGTCTGCGTTATCAGCAGTTGCTAGAGTCATGAGCTTGCAGCTCACGTGAGCCCCCATGGCACAGCTCAGCTGTGCCATGGGTGTTCTTATTTCGCGAAGAGCTGGCCCATATCCTTGAACGCCTTGAATTCAAGGGCATTGCCGCAAGGATCAAACAGGAACATGGTGGCTTGCTCGCCAACCTGACCTTTGAAACGAATGTACGGTTCGATCACAAATTCGGTACCAAACGACTTCAGTCGCTCGGCCAGCGCTTCCCATTGCTCCCAACCCAGAATGATGCCGAAGTGCGGAACAGGAACATCGTGACCATCGACCGGATTGCTATGAACACTTTCTTGAGAGGCGGTTTTGGGATGCTCGTGAATCACCAGTTGATGACCATAGAAATTGAAATCGACCCATTGAGTGCTGGACCGCCCTTCTTCTAAACCAAAAACCTCACCGTAGAAGGTCCGTGTTGAAGCCAGGTCGTAAACAGGTATTGCGAGGTGGAATGGCGAGAGGCTCATCAGATCTCCAGTGCTTTTTTTGTGGGCTTGGCGAACATTCCCCCGTCATTGCCTCGCTTGGCTCAGCCGTTGCCGGGGATGGAAAACATCGTAGGACGGAAAACCCAACATAAAAATCAATATATATTTCTTAGAAACACAATTAATATTTATGAATGATCAAAGAACTCAAGACACTCATCGCTGTTGCACGGGAAGGCACTTTTGCCGCTGCCGGCAACAGAATCGGCCTGACCCAGGCCGCTGTGAGCGCGCAAATCCAGCGCCTCGAAGCTGAACTGGGCGTCGAAATTTTCGACAGAAAAGGACGCTCTGCGCATCTCAATAGAATGGGCCACCAAGTACTCTTGCAAGCTCAGGAGCTGCTCAATCTTTACGACAACCTGGGTTCCTCGACGATGGGACAACCCACCAACGAGCGGGTGACTATCGGCGCAATCGCGTCGGTGCAACGCTCATATTTGCCCGAATCGCTGGCCAGGTTTCACCAGCAATGCCCGCAATGTCGCACGCGAATCATTCCAGGGCTGTCGATGGAGTTGGTCAACCTCGTCGACGCTGGCGAGATCGACATGGCCACCATCATTCGCCCACCCTTCTCGCTTCAGAGTGACCTGCACTGGACGACGCTGGCGCGGGAGCCCTACCGGCTAATAGTACCGAGCGAAGTGCCGGGTGAAGACTGGTCGGCGCTCCTGTCCAGCCATCCTTTCATTCGCTATGACCGCTCATCGTTCGGCGGCCGGCAGGTTGATCGATTTGTGCGGCAAATGCATTTCGCGCTGCATGAGGTGTGCGAACTGGATGAGCTGGAAGCCATCCTCCAGTTGGTTAAAAAGGGCGTGGGCGTCGCATTGGTGCCGCAAACGTGCAGAGATCCGGAGTGGCCTATGGGTGTTCGAGCACTCGATCTGGGCATACACACCTTTCATCGTGATATCGGGCTCATACACCGTTCTCGCCAAAGCCTCACCGAACCGGTGCGGATACTGGCTGACTTGATCTCTGACCAGTTCAAGCGAGGCCTGATCTAACCAAGCGCTCGCCAGTGGTCGCCACCCGACCACGCCGATAGCTCGAGAACAGAACGTCTAGAAACGAGACGAGATGAAACGTATCAGCCTCACAAAAAACACATTTTATGCATAAATGCATTTTTATCCTTGACCGAGAGAGCCGAGTCTTTTAAATTCAAATAACTGTATATAAATACAGTATTTTGAATCCCTTCATGGACGAGGCTTACTATGAAAAGCACCCCTTCGAAATTTGGCAAAACACCCCATCAACCCAGCCTGTGGACCCGCGCCGATGCGCTCAAAGTCCATGCGGACGACCCCACCACCACCCAGCCGCTGGTCAGTGCGAACTTCCCGGTATTGAGTGACGAGGTTTTTATCTGGGACACCATGCCGCTGCGTGACATCGACGGCAACATCACCTCCGTCGACGGCTGGTCGGTGATCTTCACCCTCACTGCGGATCGCCACCCGAACGACCCTCAATACCTCGATCAGAATGGCAACTACGACGTCATCCGCGACTGGAACGATCGCCATGGCCGGGCAAAGATGTACTACTGGTTCTCCCGCACCGGCAAAGACTGGAAACTCGGCGGCCGGGTAATGGCTGAAGGGGTTTCGCCCACCGTGCGCGAATGGGCTGGCACACCGATCCTGCTGAACGAACAAGGCGAAGTGGACCTGTACTACACCGCCGTCACGCCCGGCGCGACCATCGTCAAGGTGCGTGGCCGCGTAGTGACCACCGAGCACGGCGTCAGCCTGGTGGGCTTCGAGAAGGTCAAGCCACTGTTCGAGGCGGACGGCAAGATGTACCAGACCGAAGCGCAAAACGCCTTCTGGGGCTTTCGCGATCCATGGCCATTCCGCGACCCGAAAGACGGCAAGCTGTACATGCTGTTCGAAGGCAACGTGGCCGGCGAGCGCGGTTCGCACAAGGTCGGTAAAGCCGAAATCGGCGACGTGCCACCCGGCTATGAAGAGGTCGGCAACTCGCGCTTCCAGACCGCCTGCGTCGGGATCGCCGTGGCCCGCGACGAAGACGGCGACGACTGGGAAATGCTCCCACCGCTGCTGACCGCGGTCGGCGTCAACGACCAGACCGAACGCCCGCACTTCGTGTTCCAGGACGGCAAGTACTACCTGTTCACCATCAGCCACACCTTCACCTACGCCGACGGTGTAACCGGCCCGGACGGGGTGTACGGTTTCGTCGCCGATTCGCTGTTCGGCCCGTATGTGCCGTTGAACGGCTCTGGCCTGGTACTGGGCAACCCGTCCTCCCAACCGTTCCAGACCTACTCGCACTGCGTCATGCCCAACGGCCTGGTGACCTCCTTTATCGACAGCGTACCGACTGACGACACCGGCACGCAGATCCGTATCGGGGGCACCGAGGCACCGACGGTGGGTATCAAGATCAAAGGGCAGCAAACGTTCGTAGTCGCCGAGTATGACTACGGCTACATCCCGCCGATGCTCGACGTCACGCTCAAGTAAACGGAGGCTGTAAGACAACGGGTTTGAATTCGATGACAAACCCGTAGTGGATAGCATCGAGATATCCCGTCTGATGCAACTCACCCCACCTCACTGGCTACAAGGATGTCGCCAGTGAGGTGGGGTGCGCCGCACCTGTGGCGAGGGAGCTTGCTCCCGTAGCGGTCTGACAGCAGACGCTGATCTCACTGACACGCCGCGATCCAAATGTGGGGAGTAAGGTAGATACGCCTAGGCTGACAGGACGTCACGGGAGCAAGCTCCCTCGCCACAGGTTCAGCGTCACATCACCGTTATTTGGAGACTCAGGAAATATAAATCCCCGCCCCATTCAACTGAGTCATATTCACGCCAACCAACGTCACAGAATTGTCCCCGAAGGACAGCAGCGCGTTGTCCTCGAACATCGAGACATGGGAGCGATAATCGTATTGCTGTCCCAAGTCAGGAATACCCATGAACACCAGCTTATCGCTGGCCTGGTACCCCTCGACCCGGTCATTACCAAAGAGGCCGTTGAACAGGAAGGTATTGCTGCCACCGCCCGACACCATCAGGTCATTGCCCGCCCCGCCAACGAACACGTTATTGCCCTGCCCACCGATCAAATGATCGTCGCCGCCCAAACCAAATAACCACTCCCCTGCTGCATGAGCGGTGAGAACGTTATCCTGTACATCGCCGTTGACTGAGGGCACGTAGTGCGTCAAGGCTGTTCCGGCCAGCAGGCCCTGGCCGGTTACGGTATAGGTGATGTCGTGAGAACCCCACGGAATTGAATTCCACAGTATGTAGGACGTCTCCTTACTCACCAGCGCGCTGATATCCCGAGTCATACTGATACCACCATAGGCGTCGTTGACGTACAGCGTGCCATCGCCATCATTGGCAAAGCTGAAGCCGGCCAGTGGTTTTTGGAGTTCGAAGACGTTATCGCCCTGCCCGCCCAGCAGGATGTTGTAGCCACCGTCATCGCGAAAACGATCATCACCGGCCCCGCCTTCCAGGAAGTCATTGCCGGCCCCGCCCTTGAGCAGGTCGTTGCCCTCGGTGCCGAGGATGAAGGTATTGCCGGTGTGTTTTTCAGCGTAGCGGTTCAGATCTTCTACCCAGGTGGTTCCACGCGCAGCCTCTGTAAGGCTGGAAACCACGATGGTCGAGTCCTTGTCGGTCAAGTCATAGAACTGCGAGGACGCGATGCGCCCCAGGCCCTGGATATAACCGTCCAGGGAGTGGGCCTTGGCGACGCCCCAATTGAGGCTATTGGGTAAATGCGCCGAGAACGACGCGTAATTATCGGTAAAGCTGACGAGGTTGTTCGCGGCCGAATCCCAGCCCCTGTCGTTACCCCAGAAGAGCGCCGAGGTGTTGATGCCGTTTCCATCAATGGCTTTGAACACCGGATCGTTCTCGTAGCCGATATTCAATACCTGAGTGTCACCTGAACGTTGGGTAGGTGAAGCGAAGGTCACATAGTGAGCGTCCTGGTAGAAGCCGCCCCAATAATCGGGGCTCAAGGCCGCCAGGCTGTTGGCCCCGAGCGCGCCGAGGCTATGGCCGGTGACCAGGATATCCTTACCGCTCAAGCCTTGGCTCACGGCGTAACGGGCGACGTTTTCGAGCAAGGCGCTGAAGGCGAACTTGGCGTAATTGGCGGCGTATCCGGGAAGTGCAGCGGCTGCCAGGTCGCTGGCCACGTCACCCGCGCCATCCCAGGTCAAGCCAAAGGACGTGCCACGAAAGGCAATGCCCATGGCAATCAGCCTGCCACCCCCATCGTACTGCCCGAGAATCTCGACGTTTGCCGAAGGGGCCAAGGCAGTCTCGCCCCAAAAGGTGCCTTGCTTGTCGACGTTCTGCGTCACGCCCAACGCTTGCGCACCAATGGGCGCCCAGCCACCGGTGGCCAGGGGTTTGCCGGTGGAGTCATAAGCGTACTCGGACAACGCCAAGGCGTTGTCCAGCAGCGCTTTGGCTTGCTCGCCCCTCATGCTCTTGTAATCGAAAACGCCCATGCCCTTCGCCCCTTTCAAATGACTATCAGATGGCGATCAGTTCGCACAGCCGGGGTCGATTGAGTGCGCGGCGCTGGGGAGTGTCAAGGGTTACCTAGAAATTCAATAATGCTCATCAAATCACCCTCTCATCCGTGCGCAGGTGCATGCCGTCGATCAACGTGTGTTCTCAATCACCCAATAGTCGGCTGTGTCGACGTTGATGTAACTACCCTTCTCGATGCGTCTGTGCCTGGTCGGCGTCAGTCAGGTCGCTGGCAAAGGTATGCACCTGCAGGCCCGCTCGCTCGCACTCGCGTTGCGCCTGTTCCAGCCGCACTTGCGACCTTGAAACGATCGCCGCTCGGGCGCTTTCACCGGCGAATGCCCGGGCGCATGCCAGGCCAATCCCCGAGCTGCCGCCCGCGACCACAACCAGGCGTTCTTGCAGAGACAGATCCTTTCGGGCAGTACCTCCGTCAGGTGTTTTTTTTCAGTTGCACGAGGTAACGCTCCACTTCCCCCGATAACCAATGGGAGAACTCGCGTTGTTTATCTTCCGAACTTTCCCTGGGTGGCCACACCAGCCAATAGGGGTACGCGTACGGTGCACTGACGTCACACAGCTGGATCAGTTCGCCCCGCTCGACAGCGTCATGCACCAGGCTGCGCCGCTCCAGCGTGATGCCTTGCCCCAGGCGAACGGCTTCCAGCACCAGGTTGGAGTCATTGCTGCATAAACCCTTGCGCTCGCTGCCCATCTCGACACCTGCAGCCTCGCACCAGGACAACCAGGACTCAGTGTTGTAGATGATGGTGCTGTCGACCACCTCCTGCGGCGTCTGTGGCAGGTGCCCACCATTGAAATGAGGGGCGGCAACCACAACGACTTCATCATGAAACAACAGCTTTTGCTCGACGCCCTCCCAATCCCCCTTGCCCATGCGGATGCCGATATCCACTGACTCCTGATGCAGATTGGAGATGGTCAAGCTGGCTTGCAGACGAATGCTGATATCAGGGTAAAGCTGCTGAAAACCCGGTAGTCGCGGTAACAGCCAGGACCGGCCGAACGACGGCAGAACCGCTACCACCAACTCCCCCATCTTGGGCAGTGCCTGGATCAATCGGGTGGCCTCGGCGATGTCGCCCAGCGCTTTGCGGATCTGCAACGCATACAGGCGCCCATCCTCGCTGACTCGCAAGCCGCGCCCTTCGCGCACGAATAGCATCAACCCCACAATTTCCTCCAGCACCTTGATCTGCTGGCTGATAGCAGAATGCGTGACGTGCAACTCCTTGGCAGCAAGGGTGACGCTCCCCAATCTGGAAGTGGCTTCGAAACTGCGCAGGCAGGTCAATGGAGGAAATGCACTCATGTAAGCTCAGCTAACCTGTTCTGGTAAAAATTATCGATATTTTGAGGGCTTTACCAACGTTAAAGTAACCTCAAATTAACAATTCCTGCCAGCCACGGGCGTCTTTGCGTTCCACCGTCACCTCGAGAACAGCGGAGCGTCTTCGATGAAAACCACCCTCATGGAACCAAGCCTCCGGACCACCCGCCTCAACCAGGCCCCGCAGGTATTACTGACGAAAATGAGCCAGGGGCGCCATGCCCTGAAATGGCTGGTGACCAAGGATCAACTACTCTCCTTCTGGCTGGAGCAGCAGGCCTATGTGATCGCGCTGAAGGGCCGCCATTGGATGACGTCCCAAGGCATTGATGTCTGCCTGGAACAAGGGACTTTCACCTGCCTTGCGCCGGGCCTGATCCTGCTGGAAGGCGAAGGGGAAATTGCGCTGTACCTGGCCGACCACGAGGCCACCCCCCGCGCCTGGGGGCTGCTGTTCAACCTGTACAAGTACCTCAAGCATCCCCACTGCACGTTGAAAATTACCCTGACGTAAATGGAGGTTTCATGAAACTGGTCGGCATGCTGGACTCGCCTTACGTGCGCCGCGTAGCAATTTCCCTGGATCTTTACGGCGTCGACTTTGAGCATCAGCCACTTTCGGTATTCAGCACCTACGAACAATTTGCCAGCATCAACCCGGTGGTAAAAGCGCCCAGCCTGGTGCTGGACGATTCAACCGTACTGATGGACTCAAGCCTGATTCTCGATTACTTCGAAGCGTCGGCCCCGATTGATAGAAAGCTGTTGCCACAGCAAGCCAGCGCGCGCGTCCAAGACCTGCAGTTGATTGGCCTCGCCCTTGCTGCCTGTGAGAAAACCGTACAGATCGTGTACGAACATAACCTGCGCCCCGCAGAAAAACTCCACGAGCCCTGGCTCGACCGAGTAACCGGCCAGTTGCTGGCCGCCTACTCAGCCTTGGAAAAACGCCTGGCCCATGCGCCGGATGCAGGCTTGACCCAAGGTGCCATCAGCGCAGCAGTGGCCTGGTCGTTCAGCCAGTTCACAGTGGCCTCAGTGATTAACGCCGAGGCCTTCCCGCACCTGCAGCGCCATGCTGGGAGGCTCGAGGAACACCCGGCATTCAAGCGATACCCCATCGCATAAGCCCCCTGCAACGTACCGCGAGCCGGCACCTGCCGGCTCTTTGCCCTGCGCTCACATGAACGGCCTCTATGTACACCGTCTTTTTCTCACCCACCGCCAATGGCTATAAAATGCTGCTGATGCTGGAGGCCTTGGCGGTCAGTTATGACATCTGCCACATCCATCTCGCCGGCGATGAACAACACCTTCCCGCGTATCTGCAGGTGAACCCGCACGCCAAAATCTCGGTGCTGCTGGACAACGACAACCAGCAAGTGGTGGTGGAGTCTGCCGCGGTGCTTCTATACCTGGCGGAAAAACACGCACGTTTTGGCGGCACATCGCCCGTACAACGCTGGCAAGTGATGCAGTGACTGATCTGGCAAGTCAGCAGCCTGGGGCCGATGACTGGGCAGAGTTACCACTTCCATCATCAGTTGCCCCAACCCGATGGGTACTCGGCTACGCGCTATCTGAACCAGACCCACACATTGTGGTTTTGGTTGATTGCGTAAGGCACCTGGCTGAACTTATCCGCGGTCGGCGTCGCAAAGCGGTCGCTCAGCAGTTGTTGCTCATGCGCCAATACATTGATCGCAAAGCCCTGCGCCGCAATCGGTAGCAGCGTCGCAGGGCCCTATAACTGCTTGGGTTGTAGCCGATTTCCGTCAGCCCCAGCACGGTCCACCGTAGCTTGCGTCTCGATTTCCTCCAGGTGATTGTCGGGCTCTTTACGCGCTTCTAGACTCCGCCGCCGTGGGGCAAGTCCCTTTCCCATCATGATTCCCACAGGCGGCACGGCGCAGATTTTTTTGCCGCCGCCATTCGCAAGGAGAATTTCCTGGGCGGCGCTGGACTGAACTCAAAGCCGCGACCTCCAGAGGCCGTCTGGTCAACTGCTCGACGGTCAATAACCCGAATCACTGCATCCTGTCCATCACCATGGATCAGGACAGGAAGGTTGTCGGGTTTGAGGCCGATGCAGGCGAACCGCTGCTGCCCAGTGGTTACCAGTCAGTCAAATTTGGGCCGCCTTCGCTCTCTACGTTGATGCTGGCGAACAAAAAACGAAGCCTACCAACGTCATTTTCACCAACAAAGGATCGTCCTCGACAATGAAACCCGTCATCGTCGCCATCGCCCTACCGCTCTTTGCAGGCTGCGTCACGCCGAAATATTGGGAAGCTACCGGCGGCAACCCGTCCGATGGGCTGGTCCAACTCTCCTACGTACATACGCCATTCGAGCTCGGCCAAATCCGGGAATCCCAAGGTTTGGCGATCGCCACGGGGCGCTGCCAGTTTTGGGACTACGCACGCGCAGAACGCGAAGGTGCGGAGAAATCCGTGTGCCGAACGATGGGGCAATTTCATTGCCTGGAAACCACCGTGACTCAGGATTATCGGTGCCAAATGTGACATCCACCCAAAGCGCAACGAGGCAGTTTGGAAAACCGAATCAAAGGTGCAATGCGGGCGTGGACTCGCGAACGCCATGGACAGAAGGGACCCGGACACGCAGCGCAATCAGCAACGCAGCCAGCAGCATCAGCACCGCTGCCGCTATGAATACGCCCGCGCTGCCACCGAGGCTGAACACTGCACCGCCAGCGGCGGCGCCCGTGGCGATGGCGGACTGCACAGATGCCACCACCATGCCCCCGGCGCTTTCCGCCTGATCAGGTACCGCGCTGGCGACCCAGTTCGACCACGCTACCGGCACACCGCCGAAGGCCAAGCCCCATATTGCCAGCAGTACTGCCTGCACCGGCAACGAGGGTGGCAACAGCACCAACGCCAATGCTGCAACCCCGACCAGCGCAGGCATTAACACCAGAGTGGCCAGCGGGTGGTGCTCCAGCAGCCTGCCAGCCAACAGCGTGCCGAAGAAGTTCGCCACACCGAACCCCAGCAACATCAGCGACAGCCCTTGCGGGCCGATGCCGGTAGTGCCTTCCAGGAATGGCCGAACATAGGTGAACATCGCAAAGTGACCGCTATGCACCAGCACACAACCGAACATCCCCATGGCGATGCCCGGGCGCTGCAACACTTCGAAAACGGTGCGCAGACGTGTCGGCCGGCGCGGCGCGAGGTGCGGCAAAGTCAATGACTGAAAAGCCAGGGTCACCATGCCTACCGCCGCCGCTGCAAAGAACGCGCTGCGCCAGCCGTATAGCCCGCCCAGATAACTGCCCAGCGGCACGGCAACGACCGTCCCGATGGCAATCCCGCTGAAAATGATCGACAGCGCCCGAGGCAACAAAGCACTCGGCACCAAGCGCATCGCCACCGCCGCAGCCATGCTCCAGAACCCGCCTAGGGCAATCCCCAGCAAGATGCGCATCAACAACAGCACCGCGAAGCTGGAGGAAACGGCGACCAGAAGATTGGAGGCAACCATCAGCGTTGAAAACCCCAGCAACACCCAACGTCGGTCGATACCGCGGGTCAGGCCTGGCACCAACAAACCGGCGAACAGCGCTATCACTGCTGTCACCGTTACCGCCTGGCCAGCCAGTGCTTCGGACACTCCCAGATCAGTCGCCATCAGTGTTAACAAACTGGCCGGAAGGTACTCAGCGGTCAGTAATCCGAACACCCCCATTGCCAGCGAGAAGACCGCCATCCACGCGGGGGCCGCAGGCTCTGCCTCCGAGAAGGCGCCGGGATGGCGGTTGGATACGGCACTACATATACAGTCAGTCATTGCAGGGATCTCCAGTCTTCATTTCAGGCCGCAGTCTAGGCGCCGGAAACTGGATGATCTATGATCAAAAACCTCTACTTTTTGACTAAAACACCTGAACAATGTCTGCAGAACAGTTTGCTCTTTCCTCGGATCTCATCAACGAGCTGTTGCGCGGTATGCGCCTGCGTGGCGTCGAATACCGGCGTATACAAGCCAGTCCGAGTTTCGGTTTGGGCTTCGCTGAAAAACCTGGGCATGCCTGGTTCCATTTCATGGCGGTCGGCAATGCGGTGCTGCGAATGGCGGACGGCACCACCTACGCGCTGTCTGCCGGCAACGCCGTGTTCATCTCCCATGGCGCCGCCCATCAACTGTCTTCCCATGCGGACGCACCTGTTCAGGACATCGACGGTCTAGACAGCGTCCCCCTCGGTGACACCGTGAGCGCGGTGCACACCGCAACCGATGCCAGCCCAACGCCGAGCACTATTTTGTTCAGTGGTTGCATGGAGTTTGAACTGGGCAGTATCCATGGCCTTGGCAAACTGATGCCGGGCCTGATGTTGATTGATGCCAGCGGCCAGCGCTACCCTGGACTGGTGCCTATCCTGACCACCATGGAACGCGAGGTCAGCGCCGCACGTGTGGGCTTCGCCGGTATCCTCGCGCGGTTGGCCGACGTGGTGGCCGCCATGGTCGTTCGCGGCTGGGTGGAGTGCGCTTGCGGTAATGCCTCTGGCCTGGTCGCCGCCTTGCGCGATCCACGCTTGGCCGGTGCGCTGCTAGCGCTCCATCAACAACCGGGCCGCGACTGGACCGTTGCCCAGTTGGCAGAGCAATGCAATACCTCACGCTCAGCCTTCGCGGATCGCTTCCAGGTGACGATTGGCATGACGCCGCTGCGCTATGTCACCGAACTACGAATGCGGCTTGCAAGCCAGTGGCTGACCCTGGAAAGGCTGCCGATTGAAGAGGTAGCACAGCGCTTGGGCTATACATCCCAGGCCGCTTTCAGTCGCGCATTCAAACGCATTACGGGCAAGACACCGGGGTTAAGTCGCAAGGTGAGGCAGCCCATTGTTACTTGACGCTGAGCGCACGTAGTCGACGATCTGTGCCTCTGAATCATTTAACGCCCGTTACGTCGAGTAATGGGTCACGGCAGTGCAACACCGGCTAAAGGACTGTCAAGTATGACAGTAGACGCCTGCGACGACTCACCTGAGAATGAACGCCACGCGGCAAGAATCCCAGCCTCTGATCCTGGGCCTGCACGTTTGCCGCCAGCACTCGATGAGAGGCTCAGTCATGGAGATCACTGAATGCCGCGCCGCAGACAACGTCATCTTGACATTAAAGCAGCCGATGAACGCGCGACGCACACGCCTGCTGTGCGGGTATCTGCGCCAGATCAATCCGCCGGCCGAGTATTTGATCCTGGTCGAGGAATGGACGGCGCAAGCCCATTACGTGCAGTTCAACCAGATTACAAGGTGCGCGCGCATGACCAAAAAACTGCGGCCACGCCTTGCCTGAGCTTTCCCTCATGAAGGTACGTTCACCCGCCATCAGCGTAACGCTGGCGATCGGTTTGTTCACCACCATGGGGGGGGCAGGCAGAACGCGGCCTCATTGAGCAGCCCCAGATGGAGCACCCTGCCCCCTTTACGAGCGCAGCGCCTCACCAATTTCTTCAATAGCAAAACCAACGTCATGCCCCGCACGAATCAACTCCGCGAACCGCAGCATCACTGAAGAGCCGACATCGTGGGACAGCGCCAAGGTCATCAGTTCGCGTATCGGTTCATCAAGCGCTGCTTCGACGCTGGGAGAACACGCCTGCCCTGTGAGCCAGGCAACAAGGGACGAGACCCTATGGCCAGGGGTATCTTCATCAACACCCAAAATCTCGCCTAACACCATTCCCAGTGTGCCTGCAGGATGTTGTTCCGGGCGGCTCCAAGTCTTGAGCTCAATTGACTCTCGCTGCACCTTTTCCAAGTTCCGCCGAATCTTTCCAGGAATGGTCGCCGCCGCTTTGGGGCGATTGTAGTACTCGCGGTTAGCTAAACTTGCGGCATCCCTGACAACCTTCCAGGCCACCGACCAAAGCTGTGAAACACTGTAGGTATGCAAAGCTGCGCGCATAGTACTTTTGATTTCTGCCAGCTCTTGTTCCGACAGATCATGGTTATAGAGTTCGCACTGAGCGCCCAGATAGCGCATGACATCGGCGACTGCGTAATCAAGCCACAGGTTGAACAGCCCGTCAGCATCGGTATACACCCTATCCGACAGGTTACGAATGACCTCGTCCGCACGCCTTGATGCGACATCTGGCGCCAAACGATAGACAACCTGGTCCCTCAACACCCAAATCTCATCGCCCTCCCAATAGTAGGTGCCCGGGCTTGCTTTACTGGGGTCATCAAGGACGAGCCCAGCCTCACGCAATTGCAGCATGAAGTCATCGACATATCGAGGCGCCAGCCCTCGACAATCACCCGGTCTGAAGCCGCCATTGGTCAACCTCGGGGTAACAGCCCTGTCCAACGCCAGCAGAAGCACCACCTGATTATCCGGGACCGCTGAGTAGTCCACCGTACGGGTTAACTGCTTGCGTACGTATTCGGCCAACTGCCGTTCAAGCTCTGCGGCTTTGGTCTTTTTAGCCTCAAGCGCAATGGCGTCATGGTCGTTCTGACAAAGCGTACAAAGCTTCGTGGACCGTTGAGGGACCTTTTTGGCCTCTGAGCGATTTTTGATTTCGATCAATTCCGCACACTTGGAGCAGACCTGATTATCATCGAATGCATTGCAACGTTGCCGTACGAAGCTGGCGAGTGTAACGCCTGGGGCCATTTCAATAACGTCCGTCAGAGCACTCACTTTTTCAAGGTACTGCCCTGACTCATCGACAGCCCAGTACCGCTCGATCAACTCAATTTCTTTAGGGTCTTCGGTCAACATTTGCAGCTTGATTGCCATGTAAGCAGTCCTGTTCCGCGTGTGATTATTTCGCACCCAGTCATCGCTGACTTATGGGCGTTCATAGGTGAGAGCTGTTGCGGCGAGCCTCTCGACCTTGTTCGGTTTTTTCTTTATTTGACGTTCTTCCAACAGAGTCCTGGGCAATACAAACCCTTCAAAACTGCGCTGTGTAATCGGGTTATTAGCCTTCTCCGCTCCAATCCGATAACGCATCAACCCATCGGCGACTGAAAAGGTCAGGTCCACACTGGTGTCGGTACGGCCATTTAGGTGCCCGCGACTCAGCAGCCGGAACAACGACCACGGCCCGCGGTAGCTCAGGCTGGCGGTGTTGCCGGTGCTATGCACCAGAGTCAGTTGACTGCCATTGCTGTTGCCCAGGCTGTTGGGCCACACCAGACCGGTGCGCTGTGGCGCGCCGTGCTGGTAGGGGATCAGTTGGCCGTCGACGCTGAGCATGCTGCTCAGGCGAGTGGCACTCAGGGCCAGGGGTTCGATGGTGAGCTGCACGGCCAGATGGCCGCGATGGTTGAAGAAGGTCTCGCGGATGCGCTCGGCCTTTTTCAGTTGCTCCAGCACGTCGCTGCGTACCAGGTAGCCGCCGAGGCTGTCGGAGTACAGGGCATCGAGGTTGTCCTTGAGGAACACGTTCAGGTATTGGATCAGCATGGTTTGGGAGAATAAACTTCACACTTTCTTGCAGCAGTGACACGACGGTCATATAAGCAGCGCGGATCCCCGGCATTTCTTTCCTGACCGTGAGGGTCGACTGCTTGAATTGCTCCAGTGCATGCGCGGAATAGTGCAACGATTTAACCGACTCCATCACCCCTCCTTCACCTGATCAAACCAAAGTAGAAAGAAACAACTGTCGTCCACTTCCTACAAATAGAAAGTTAATGAACACAACACATGATTAAACCGCCCCGCAGGCGCAGAAAATTAACTATTGCCTGCAGTCAGCATGCGCTCAGAACTTCATCACACCATAGCGCAAAAAGACCATGCAACTTGTTCCAAGTTCGCAGTATTACGTGACTTCCCACAAATAAAAGCGAAATCAACGAAGCCACGCAAAGCCCTAGCTAGAGCTGTTTCGGAAAAGACTTACGAAACCAGAGAAAAATCTCACACAAAATTCAAGGATCGGTCCTACTTGCTACTTATATTGCATTCCGGCAAGTATTGTTCTCACATTGAGATGCAAAATTCGCCACGGGCTAGAAACTCACCCAAAGCAAGAAAAATCAGTCAACACGGCTACTTTCTACCGAACCGTTCATCATGGACGATATAATGTGAACCACGCCCATCCGCTCTGTACTCATTACTTGCAGTTAGCCAAGTGCGCTATCTCGTCCGATGACTTTGTGGGAAGTGACCTACGGTATTGTCCAGAGTTTGAAGAACTCGAAAGCGAAGTGGGGCGCGAAGCCACATTTCATGAGACAGCGCAGACAGACTGGAAGCTGGTTCGCGAACGCAGCGAAACATTCCTTGAAACGCAGTCCAAAGACCTGCGCGTCGTAGCATGGCTGGCGTGGAGCCTGTTTCAGTGCGAATCCTATAAAGGCCTGCAAGCTGGCCTCGCCATGCTTCGCTATCTCATCAGCGACCATTGGGACGAGATCCACCCGCAGAAGCCGCGCACGCGGGCAGCGGCCGTCAGTTGGTTGTGCTTGCGCTTGGAGCAAATCCAATTTGAGCAGGTCGCCATCGCCGGGCAGCTTGCGCTTTTTCGCCAATTGATCGACGACCTACACGCCATTGAGGGCTCGCTATCTCATCACTTGGGCGAAGGGGCACCTCTGTTACTTCCGCTATGTCGTCGCCTGGATGAGTTGCTTACACGGGCCAGTCAAGGGCATCCAGAGCCCGGCACCCTGGGTGCCGCGTTCGCCCAGGTGAAGCACGTCGCGGAACAACTGATCACGCCTGGGGCACCGGTGGACAATGAAAAAACCGCCCATAAAACCCTTCGCACGCTTCAGGATCAGACCCGGCCACTGTGCCTGTACTGGCTCAAACAAAAATCCAGCGACATTCGAGCTTTACGCTTGGGCCGAACGCTACTCTGGCTGCCTATCGATACCCTGCCAGAACACAACGCCGAGAAGGTCACGGCACTGCGTGGCGTTCCCATCGACAAGTTGGCCGACTTTCAGGAGCGTTTTGCCCAACGGCAATACGCCGACCTGATGACTGAGCTGGAAGCCTGTACGGCCCGCTCTCCCTTCTGGCTGGATGGGCAACGCTTAACCTGGGAATGCCTTCAGGCCTTGCAGGCAGAACACGCCATGCGTGAAGTGGAAATCCAGCTGGCCCTGTTCCTGCAGCGCGTTCCCGGCTTGGAGGAATTACAGTTTCACGACGGCACCCCGTTCGCCGATCCGCAAACCCGATTGTGGATCCGCGCATCCGTCCTTCCCCACTTGAAAGCCAATGAGCCGCCGCCTGACCTTCACCCCAAAAATGGTGATGACACGACTGCACCGTGGGAGCAAAGCTTGCAGGACGCCCTCCCCACCCTGCAGGCATCAGGCCTGAAAGCTGCCGTTCAGCACTTCAAAAAAGACATGCGCATGGCCGGGAACCGTCGCGAACACTTCCTCTGGCAATTGACGCTCGCCCGCCTGAGCTTCCATGCCAAGAAATACGAACTGGCCAGGGTCCAGCTCAATGCCCTGGACACGTTGCTGCACAACAGCGGCCTGAATGATTGGGAGCCGGACCTCGTACTGGACGTACTCAATCTTTTGCATACCTGCTGCGAGCTGCTGCCGCAGAACCACGAAGTGCGCGAGCACAAAGAAGAAATTCACCGAAGGCTGTGCCACCTCGATGTTGAAGTGGTGCTCGACTAACCCCTCGGATCAACCCCGCGATGGAGAATGGACATGGCCAAAGAAGGCTCAGTTGCCCCCAAGGAACGTATCAACGTCACCTACAAACCTGCAACCGGAGGCGCGCAAGAACAGACCGAACTGCCGCTCAAGCTGATGGTGTTGGGTGACTTCACCCAGCGTCAGGACGAGCGCCGGATTGAGGACCGCAAACCCATCAGCATCGACAAGAACACCTTTGACGATGTGCTCGCCAAACAGGAAATACAACTGACCCTGGCGGTGCCCAACCGGCTTCAAGAGGATGCGGGCGACGACGAATTGGCCGTCCAGCTGAACATCCAGTCGTTGAAGGATTTTCATCCCGACCAACTGGTTGAACAGGTTCCTGAACTCAAGAAATTGATGGAGCTGCGCGATGCCCTGGTCTCGCTGAAAGGCCCCCTGGGCAATGCACCGGCATTCCGCAAAGCCATTGAGAGCGTGTTGGACGACGGCGATAGCCGTGAACGCGTACTCAAAGAATTGGGCCTAGCCGCCCGCCCTACTACGGACGCCTGATCCCCCGACAAGGAAGAGAGTACTCATGAGCACTCAAGCCGCCAAAGCCCAACAACACAGCACCGCCGACGTCGGCATCCTGGATCGCATCATTGCCGAAACCAGGCTGACACCGGATGACGATGCCTACCTGATTGCCAAACGTGGCGTTTCAGCCTTTATCGAAGAACTGTTGAAACCGCAGAACAGTGGCGAGCCAGTCAAGAAAGCCATGGTCGACCGCATGATTGCGCAGATCGATGCGCGGCTCAGCGAACAGATGGATGAGATCCTCCATCACCCGGATTTTCAAGCGGCCGAATCGGCGTGGCGTGGGTTGCGGCTGCTGGTGGATCGCACCGACTTTCGCGAAAACATCAAGTTGGAAATCCTCAGCACGTCAAAACAGGACCTGCTCGACGACTTCGAAGACAGCCCCGAGCTGGTTCAGTCGGGTCTCTACAAGCACATCTACAGCGCGGAGTACGGGCAGTTCGGCGGCGAGCCTGTAGCGGCATTGATTGCCAACTACTATTTCGACCCCAGCGCACCGGATATCAAAACACTGCAGTACGTTTCCGGGGTCGCCTGTATGGCGCACGCGCCATTCATTGCAGCTGCAGGCCCCAAGTTCTTCGGCCTGGAAAGCTTCACCGGCTTGCCGGACATCAAGGACCTGAAAGACCACTTCACCGGCCCGCAATTTGCCAAATGGCAGAGCTTTCGCGAGGAGGAAAATTCTCGCTACACAGGATTGACCGCGCCGCGCTTCCTGCTGCGCCAACCCTACGATATGGAAGGCAACCCCATCAAACGCTTTGGGTATGCGGAAAACGTCGCGCACAGCCACGAGCACTATCTGTGGGGCAACACCGCCTACGCATTTGGTACCCGGTTGACCGACAGCTTTGCCAAGTTTCGCTGGTGTCCGAACATCATTGGCCCGCAAAGCGGCGGCGCCGTGGAAGACCTTCCCCTGCACCACTTCCAGAGCATGGGCGAGATCGAAACCAAGATTCCAACGGAAGTACTGGTCTCTGATCGCCGCGAGTATGAACTGGCTGAAGAGGGTTTCATTGCGCTGACCATGCGCAAGGGTAGCGACAACGCAGCGTTCTTCTCTGCCAACTCGGTTCAGAAACCGAAGAACTTCGGCAACAGCGACGAAGGCAAGGCGGCGGAGCTGAACTACAAGCTCGGCACTCAACTGCCCTACCTGTTCATCATCAACCGCTTGGCGCACTACATCAAAGTGCTGCAGCGCGAACAGCTCGGCTCGTGGAAGGAACGTACGGACCTGGAAACAGAGCTCAACAAGTGGATCCGCCAGTTCGTCGCCGACCAGGAAAACCCCAGCGCCGAAGTGCGCGGCCGCCGCCCTTTGCGCGCTGCCGAGATCAGCGTCAGCGATGTGCAGGGTGAGCCGGGCTGGTATCGGGTCAGCCTGAATGTACGTCCGCACTTCAAGTACATGGGTGCCGACTTCACCCTATCGCTGGTCGGCAAGCTGGACAAGGAATAGGAGCACCACCATGTCGAGATACGGCAGCCTGTTTGAGCGGTTGAACAGCAGCGGAGCGCAGGCTCCCCGCCAGTCCCACGAGGCCGATCTCACGGCCTCGGTGGCCGGGCACCTGGCGAAAATGCTCAGTACCCGCGCAGGAAGCGTGCAAACCCTGCCTGACTACGGGCTGCCGGATCTCAACGACATGCGCCTGAGCCTGCATGACGCATTGAGCCAATCACGTCAGGCAATCGAACGCTTTATCGAACGCTATGAACCGCGGTTGAGCAAGGTTCAGGTGACCTCTTTACCCCGCGACCACCACCATTTGTCGTTGAGCTTTCGCATCTACGGCCTATTGGAGGTTGAAGGCGACAAACGTCCTGTTCAATTTGCTGCGAACCTGGATGGCAGTGGCCAGGTCACCCTACGCTGAGGAACTACTGATGTCTGCAAAACCTGCGGCCCGCAAGGGCGACCCAACCGCCGATGGCGACAGCAATCTGATTGATAGCGGCTCTCCCGATGTTCTGTTCGACGGTCTGCCGGCAGCGCGCGAAGGCGATACGACCGAGTGCGGCAGTGAGCTGTGCGATCAGCTGAGTTTGACAGTGCTGATCAATGGAAAAGCAGCGGTCATGGTGGACAGTGAAGGCAGTGCTGGAAATGTCGTGATGAGTGGGTCCAGGACCGTACTAATCGGAGATTCACCCTCCAAAGAGAATTCACACACGTCGCTGATCAATCTTCTTGCGAGTCCACCTACCCAAAAGCAACACGACAAACTCACCGAATATTTAGACTCCTTAATGTCACCCAAACCATCACCAAAACCTTGCCAGTGTAGCGGCACCGAAGTCACACAAATTTATGGTTACGACAGTATTCCAAGCTATTCAGGAGATATCCCCTCTCCATTCCCCTTGATGCCCTATGTTCCAGAAGCACACGAAGCCTTCAAGATCTACTTTCCCGCTAGCGAAATTCGCAGTTGGGTGCGTTCAGCCGCTGAGTACCACGGCATCCCACACGTTTTATTGGCTGTGATTATTCAACAAGAAAACTGGCCCAAAGCAGGTACTCTTCTGAAGATTGCCCAATTCGTCGAGCGCACCCTGACGACAATCTCTGCGATTACAGATGAGTTGATATTTGACCTATTCCCAGACAGGGTTTCCGCCAGCTCAAGTGGTTTGGCAAACATGAGCAGAGCAACGCTTAGAAATGCCGTGAAATATATAGAATTCAATTACAACAAGCCTCCCATGCCACCTGAAGTTCAGTACCGAATATTTGATTACAACCAAGATACCCGAATCCCTGGTGACGATTGGAAAGCTGATCTCTACTACTGCGCAGCGCACTTGCGAGAGTTGATTGATCGAGTCACTGGGCAGCTATGCCATAACGCAAAGGTCGACAAGGTACAACTTAGGGACATTATTTCCGCCTACAACGGGTCTGGCAAAGATGCAAGAAAATATGGGCGCGACGCTATCGCACTTCTAGAACGAGCAGACAAAGGCACGGACTATCTATATTTTTATGAAAAATAAAATCACAACCAAACGCATTTTTTATGCTTTCACGCTCTATGCAATATCAATGCTCATTACATTCACTAATCTATTCTCAAATACATTCATGCTCTTAACGGACCGAAGCAATTTCATCCCCGCCGAATCATCGATCCTATTTTTTGACCCCTACATCATTGACCAAGGCTCATCCAACAACTGGATATACGGAAAAGACAAAAAAAATTACTACTATTTTTCACACGACGACGACATACCTTACATCTATGTTTCAAAATCGAATACGTGCCCATACTTTGATAAAAATAATTATGAAACTTGGTGTAGCACTGTGAAAGGCCGACCAAATTAATCCCAACTTACAACTTGATTGCCCTACGACTTAGAACGGCAGGAAGTACAGATGTCACTCAACCACCACTACCAAAGTGAACTCACCGCCCTGCGCCAACTCGGCAAACGCTTTGCCGAGCGCAACCCGGCGTTGGCGCCGTTCCTGGCAGAAAGTGGACGTGACCCCGATGTCGAACGGCTACTTGAAGGCGTCGCCTTCCTGACCGGCCGCTTGCGGCAAAAGCTGGATGACGAGCTGCCGGAACTGACGCATTCGCTGATGCATTTGCTGTGGCCCAACTACATGCGCCCGCTGCCCGCGTTCGGCATGCTGCAGTTTGACCCGCTGACCCGCGCTGGCCCCGCGCAGCTAGTGCCGCGCCATACACCAGTGCAGTCCACACCATTGCAGGGAGTGCAATGCCGCTTCCAGACAGCCTTTGACACCGACGTTTTGCCGCTGGCGCTGAGCGGATTGGAGTACACGGTCACCAGTGAAGGCGCAGTGCTGTCGCTGCGGCTGACACTGTGCGCCGACGGTCACTTGGGCGAGTTGAACCTTGAACGCTTACGCCTGCATCTGACGGGTGAACGCTACATCAGCCAACAGCTTTACCTGAGCCTACTGCAACAGTTAGACAGCGTGCAGTTGCGACTGTTGAGCGCGATGGGACAACCGCTCGAAGACAGCAATGGCAATACCTACAACAGCATCCTGCAACGCGAGCACGTAAAACCGGTTGGCTTTGCCGAAAACGAGGCGCTGGTGCCCTACCCGCTCAACACCTTCCGCGGATATCGGCATTTGCAGGAATATTTCACCTTCCCTGAGAAGTTTCTGTTTATCGACCTGGAAGGGCTGGATGTTCTGGCGACACACCCAAAGGACGTGATCGAGCAGGCCCAGGGTCTAGAGCTGCGTTTTACCCTGACTGGCGCCAGCGCCCAGCGGGTGCAGCCTACCGTGGACAACATCCGGTTGTACTGCACACCGATCGTCAACCTGTTCAGCGACGATGCCGCACCAATCCGGCTTGATGGCAAACAGGACCGTTACCGCGTGCTCCCCGGCACGCAGGATCCTCAGCATTTCGGTGTGTTTTCGGTCGACAAAGTGATTGGCTGGAAGCCCGGCAACGCGGGGTACACCGAATACGCGTTGTTTGAGTCCTTCGAGCACGATGCCAGTTTCGATGGTCCGGGGGCCCGGCCTCATTACAGCGTACGCCAGGAGCCGTCGATGGTAGCTGGCCGCCTGGACACCTACCTGAGTTTCGGCCAGCGCGATGCCAGCCAGAGCGAGACGATTTCGGTCGAGTTGACCTGCACTAATCAGAACCTCCCCAGCCAGTTGGGTGACGGCACCATTTGCATGCCGTGTGTGGGCACGCCCTCTTCGCTGAGCTTTCGCAACATTGGCCTGATCACCCCCTGCTATGCCCCACCGCTGCACCGTGACTTCCTCTGGAAGCTGATCAGCAACATGTCGCTCAACTATTTGTCCTTGGCCAACGTCGAGGCCCTCAAGGTCATTCTCGAAACCTACGACTTGCCACGTTACTACGACAAGTACGCCGAGAAGATCAGCCGCCAACTGATGAGCAGCCTGATCGAGATCCGCCACCAGCACACCGATCGTCTCTACCGCGGCCTGCCCATACGTGGCGTGCGTACCCACCTGACCGTTGACACAAGTGGCTACCGCAGCGAGGGGGAACTGTATCTGTTCGCCTCGGTACTTAATGAGTTCTTCGCGCTGTACGCCAGCCTGAACTCCTTCCATCAACTGCACGTACACAGCAAGCAAGGAGAGGACTACGTATGGACGCCACGCATGGGACAACAGCCCCTGCTCTAACGCCCTTGAGCCATGCGATTCGCGAGTACAGCCTGTTCCAGGGTGTACAGCAGGTGCTGACTCAACTCGCCAAAGCGGCCCCGGGCCTGAGCGATGAGGCACTGTACGAGCGCCTGGAATTTCAGGCCAATGCCAGCATGGGTTTCCCCGGCCGGGACATTGATCAGGTGCAGTTTTTTACCGAGAAAGGCGTCACACGTGCCCGGCTGCGGATCAACCTGGTCAGCCTGCTCGGGGCGGGATCGCCGCTGCCATCCTTTTACAGTGAACAGGCGTTGGCCGACAGTGATGGCGGCCGCTGCACCCGTGATTTCCTCAACCTGATCAACCACCGTTTGCAGTGCCTGCTGCTGCCTATCTGGCAGAAGTACCGCTACCACGCCCGGTTCCGCGCCGGCGCACGTGACCCGCTGTCGGAACAGCTGTTTGCCTTGATTGGGCTCGGTGGCCAACGCATCCGCCAAACCTCGGAACTGAACTGGAAACGCCTGCTTCCCTACCTCGGGCTGCTCAGCCTGCGTGCCCATTCCGCCGCGCTCATCGAGTCAGTGCTGCGCTACTACTTCAAGCATGCCGACCTGTTCATCGAGCAGTGCCTGGTGCGACAGGTCGCCATTCCCCTGGATCAACAAAACGCATTGGGAAGAGCCAACCATCAACTGAACGAGACGGCCGTGCTGGGCGAACAGACCGTCGATGGCGGCAGCCGATTCCGCGTGCACATCCGCCAACTGCGCTGGGACCAACTGCACGCCTACCTGCCGATCGGCGACGACTACCGCCCGTTGTGCGCCCTGGTGCGATTCACCTTACGGGACCCCTTGAGCTACGACATTCAGTTGCAGCTGCGCCCCGACGAAATCCACGAACAACGCATTGGCGAAGACAACGAATGCCATCTGGGCTGGACCAGTTGGTTGGGCCATGAACACGCCGACGGCATCGTTTCATTGAATAGCGCACTAGAGGACAACTCCGATGATCAACGTTGATCTGCAGCACCTGGTCCAGGCATTGGATGCCGATTGCAAAGCTGAACTGGAACGCAGTGCCGAGCGCTGCATACGACGCGGAGGCCAGAAAGTTCTTATCGAGGACCTGCTGCTGGGGTTGTTGGAACGCCCGCAAGGCATGCTAGTTCGCGCCCTGCAGGATGCTGCGATAGAGCCCGGTGAGTTGGAGCGGGTGCTGCATGCCACCAGCGGCCAGAGCGAATCCCGCAACCCGGTATTTTCCACCGAACTGGTGCAATGGCTGCAGGATGCGCTGATGCTGGCCACGCTGGAGCTGCGCCAACCCTACATTGGTGAAGCGGCATTGCTGCTGGCCTTATTACACAACCCTCAACGGTATGCCGGCAGCCAATACCAACCGCTCCTGGCGCGGTTGAATGCGACACGTCTTCGCGAATACGCAAAGGCGACGCCCCCCGCTCTGACGCCCGCTGCCTCCGGTACTTCTGTCGCCGCCGACTCCGCTCTGCAACGCTTTACCCACGACCTCACCCAACAAGCAGTTGAGGGCAAGCTGGACCCGGTCTTATGCCGGGATGACGAGATTCGGCAGATGATCGACATCCTCTCGCGCCGCCGCAAGAACAACCCCATCGTGGTCGGCGAAGCCGGCGTGGGCAAGACCGCCATCGTCGAAGGATTGGCGTTGCGCATTGCGGCCAAAGAGGTGCCGGAAGCCCTCAGGCATATGCGCCTGTTAACGCTAGACCTGGGGTTATTGCAGGCCGGGGCAAGTATCAAGGGCGAGTTCGAGCGGCGCCTTCAAGGGGTCATTGAGGAGGTGAATAATGCTACCAAGCCAATCATTCTCTTCATTGACGAAGCCCATACCCTGATCGGCGCTGGCGCCCAGGCCGGTGGCTCAGATGCGGCCAACCTGCTCAAACCTGCGCTCGCACGCGGAGAACTGCGCACCATCGCAGCGACCACCTGGAGTGAGTACAAGAAGTACTTTGAAAAAGACCCCGCCCTGGCACGACGCTTTCAACCCGTTCAGCTACATGAACCCACCGTCCAGCAGGCGGTTACGATTCTGCGTGGGCTTGCGCCGTTCTATGAGCAGAGCCATGGCGTCTACCTGCGCGATGACGCGGTCGTGGCCGCCGCCGAACTGTCAGCACGTTACCTGTCCGGCCGGCAGTTGCCCGATAAGGCGGTCGATGTCCTCGACACGGCCTGCGCCCGCGTACGCATCAGCCTCGCTGCAGCCCCCTCACTGCTTGAGCGCCTACGCAATGAACTGGCCGAAGGTGAACGCCAACGTGAAGCGTTGCAGCGCGACCATGACGCTGGGCTGACAACCGACTCGCACGTACTAGCCGAGTTGCATCAGCAGCTCGATGCTACGGCCACAGAAGTGACGGCCCTGGAAGCAGAATGGGTGACCCAGCGCGAGGCGGCAAAAAAGCTACTGGATCTGCGCCAGCAATGCGCCGCGCTACGTCGCTCCCCCGCCAGTGAAGTGCATTCATCATCGGCGCTGGAAAACCTTGAAGCACAGCTACTCGAAGCGCAGTCGGCACTAGCCACCAGCCAGCACCACAAACGCCTGGTCAGCCACGAGGTTTGCCCGCGCTTGGTGGCCGAGGTCATCAGCCACTGGACCGGCGTGCCCCTCTCCCACCTGGCGCGCGAGCACAACAGCGCCGTCGCCGAATTCGGCCACGCCTTGGGCCAGCGCGTGCTCGGCCAGCCGCAGGCGATCAACGCGCTGGATAGGGCGATGCGGGCCAATGCCGCCGGTCTCAATCGCAGCGACGCACCGGTCGGCGTGTTTCTGCTGGTCGGCCCCAGTGGTGTGGGTAAAACGGAAACCGCGCTGGCAATGGCTGACCTGCTGTATGGCGGCGAGCGTTTCCTCACCACGATCAACATGGCCGAGTTCCAGGAAAAGCACACCGTGTCGCGCCTGATCGGTTCACCACCCGGTTATGTCGGCTATGGCGAGGGTGGCATGCTCACCGAAGCCGTTCGGCAAAAGCCCTATTCGGTGTTGTTGCTGGATGAGGTCGAGAAAGCCGACCCCGAAGTGCTCAACCTGTTTTACCAAATCTTCGACAAGGGCGTAGCCAACGATGGCGAAGGGCGCGAGATCAACTTTCGCAATACCCTGATCCTGATGACCTCCAACCTGGCCAGCGAGCAGATCACCGCCCGATGCGCCAGCGGTCAACCGCCCACCGCGCAAGACCTGGAACAACTGATTCAACCGACCCTGGTTCGGCACTTCAAACCGGCGCTGCTGGCGCGTATGCGTGTTGTGCCGTACTACCCCATCGCGGGCGACGTGCTGCACGCCCTGGTCGTACTGAAACTGAATCGCTTCGGTGAACGCCTGACGTCGCGCAAGCTGCGTTTCAGCTTCAGCGACCACCTGATCGAGCACCTTGCACAGCAATGCACCGATGGAACCAGCGGCGCCCGCCTGATCGACGCCTTGGTTGATCAACACCTGCAACCCCAGATCGTGGACCGTCTACTCGCGGCTATGGCCGGTGGTCAACCGATACAGCAGGTACACGCCAGCGTTGATGCCCAGGGAGCGGTAGCCTGTGAGTTCGCCTGAACCTGCAATCGACCAACTGATGCCCGACACCAAGGCGCTATTGCGCCACCTCGGTGAATTGGCGCAGTTGACGGACTGCGCCCGCCTTCAAGAGGGGTTGGTGACCACAGCGGCGCAGTTGGCCCAATGCCCGCTGAGCTACCTGTTCGTGCTGGATAACACCGGCACCGGGCTGAATCTGGCTGCCGCGTGGTGTGATGGTCAGGTACAAGCCCAGGCTGCCGATAGCCAGCCGCGCAACTACATGAACGAAGCGTTGCTGCAGTACTGCCTGAATCAGCATCAAGCCTTGAACATCCCGTTGCTGAGCAACGGGCTGTATCAGACGGACTTTTTACCTGCCGGTGAGCCGGGCTGGCGCTGCCTGCTGTGCATTCCCTTGCATGATGTTTCACAGGGGCTTCGCGGGTTGCTGTTGGTCGCCGATCGCAACGCCCGTGACCTGAATTCGTCGTCTGCTTCGCTCTGCCATCTAGGGCATTTCGTACTCGTTCAACTGGGGCGGCTGCGCCACCTGCACCCAGCGCCGGCAATGGCGCCGAAACACGCCAGCATTTCTGATCGGCCTGCCAGCAACTACGGCCTACTTGGCAATAGCCCCTGCATGCAGGGTGTTCGTGAGCTGATCAGCAAGGTGCTGGACTATCCGGTCAGCGTATTGGTCACCGGAGAGACGGGCACCGGCAAAGAGCTGGTCGCTCGTGCCATTCATGACAACGGCGCACGGGCCAGCAAGAGTTTTGTTGCACAAAACTGCGCCTCCCTTCCTGAGAACCTGCTGGAAAGTGAACTGTTCGGCTACGTGCGGGGCGCGTTCACTGGCGCCGATAGCCATCGCCCAGGTCTGTTCGATGCGGCCAATGGCGGCACCTTGTTCCTGGATGAAATCGGCGATATGCAACTGGCCTTGCAGGGCAAATTGTTGCGTGTATTGCAGGAGGGAGAAGTACGCCCGCTGGGCAGCAACAAGACCCACAAAGTGGATGTACGCATCATTGCCGCCACCCACCACAACCTGGAAGAGCTGGTGGAAGCCGGGCAATTTCGCCGGGATCTGTTCTATCGGCTGGCCTACTTCCCTATTGAACTGCCGCCACTGCGAGAGCGTGGGGCAGATGTGCGGGCGCTCGCCGAACACTTCACTGCCACGTTCTGCACAACCTTGCAGCGCCCCACCTGTCACTGGTCATCGGAAGCACTGGCCCTGCTCGATAGTGAGAGCTTCCCAGGCAATGTGCGCCAGCTCAGGGCCCAGGTCGAGCGTGCAGTCTTGCTTTGCGACAGTGGCGAACTGCTGCCCTGCCACCTCGATCCACGTTAGGCAAAACAAGAGGTAAAGCCCCCCACCAATCTTCAGCAACGCCTCGACCAGCTCGAACGCGGGCTGCTGCTGGACTGCCTGCGTCGCAATGGGGGCAACCAAAGCCAGTCCGCGCGGGAGTTGCAGGTGTCCCGCCGCACGTTCCTAAACCGGTTGGCGCGCTTGGACATCAAGCCGGCCGAGCAGGACTTCAGGCCGGTACAGAAACCAGCCAAACCCAACTTCCATGACCCGATGCTTCGCTCGAAAGGTATCTCAGGATGAGTCAATCCCCTCTCGCACTGTCACTACCCGATGTAGCCAATGACTTCAAAGTGCTGGCCTTCAAGGGCAATGAAGCCCTCAACACGCCTTATCGCTTCGAGATCGAAGTGGTCAGCGAGCGTGCCGATATCGACCTGGAAGGCCTGCTGCACCAACCGGCGTTCCTCGCCTTCGACGCCCAAGGCGCCGGCGTGCATGGTCAGATCCACAGCGTGGCCCAGGGCGAAACCGGGCGGCGCCTGACCCACTATCACTTGGTGTTGGTGCCACGCCTGGCGTACCTGGCGCACGCTCACCAGCAGCGCATGTTCCAGAACATGAACGTGCCGAAGATCATCGCCGCCGTGCTGGAAGGCCATGGCATCCTCGCCGACAGCTACCGCTTCCAGTGTGGCCCGACGGTCTATCCTCCGCGCGACTACTGCACCCAGTACGACGAGACCGACCTCAACTTCCTGCAGCGCCTGTGCGCCGAGGAAGGCCTGAGCTACCACTTCCAGCACAGCTCCACCCAGCACCTGCTGGTGTTCGGCGATGACCAGACTGTGTTCCGCAAACTGCCGGAGACCGCCTACCAGCCAGGTGCGGGAATGGCAGCACAGCATAGCGTGGTGTCACGTTTCGGTGTACGGGTGGAAACCCGCGCCGCCCAGGTCAGCCGCCGCGACTACGACTTCAAGCAACCGCACGTACGCCTGAGTGCCGAGCAGCGGGTGGTGGTGGCCGAGGGCGAACGCGCCCCACCGCCGCTGGAAGATTACGACTACCCCGGCGAGTTCCGCGATGACGCCCGTGGCAGCCAATTGAGCAAGCGCGCCCTGGAACGGCATCGCCACGACTACCGCCTGGCTGAGGGCAAAAGCGATCAGCCGGCCTTGGTCAGCGGCCACTTTCTACCGCTCACTGCCCACCCGCGCACTACCTGGAATGACCTATGGCTGCTGACCGCCCTCACCCATGAAGGCCGTCAACCGCAGGTACTGGAAGAGTCGGTGACCAGCGACACCAGCAAGGACCCGAACGGGTTTCACCAGGGCTACCGCAACACCTTTACCGCCACGCCCTGGGACACCCCCTATCGGCCGGAGCTGAAGCATCAACGCCATGTGATCCACGGCAGCCAGTCGGCGACCGTCACCGGCCCGGCCGGTGAAGAAGTGTTCTGCGATGAATTTGGTCGCGTCAAAGTGCAGTTCCCCTGGCAGCGCACCGGCCAGGCCGACGAACACAGCAGCTGCTGGCTGCGCGTGGTCAGCGCCTGGGCCGGCAACCAGTACGGCAGCGTGGTGATTCCGCGTATCGGGATGGAGGTCGAGGTGTCTTTTTTTGAAGGCGATCCCGACCGTCCCTACGTGTCAGCCTGCCTGCCCAACACCACCAACCCGGTGCCCTACCCACTGCCCGCGAACAAAACCCAGTCGGTGTTCAAGTCCTCCAGCACCCCTGGCGGTGGTGGCTTCAACGAAGTGCGCATCGAGGACAAGAAAGGAAGCGAAGAGATCCTCGTGCATGCCGAGCGCGACTGGCGCCAGATCGTCAAGCACGACCATACCCTATACGTCGGCAATGTGCGGCGCACCACGGTTGGCGCCAATTGCTATACCGAGCTGAAAGCACAAGAACATCACACAACCCACGGCGAACGCATGGTCGCCATCAAAGCCAGCGATCACCTCAACATCGCCGAGAGCCAACATATCAAGGTGGGTGTCGGGCAGTTTGTTGAAGCGGGTAATGAGCTGCACTTCAAAGCCGGCGACAAGGTGGTCATCGAAGCCGGCGTAGAGCTGACGCTGATAGCCGGTGGCAGCTTTGTGAAGATCGACCCAAGCGGCGTCTGGTGCAACGGCAAGAAGGTCGGCCTCAACGCCGGGGGCAGCGCTGGCGAAGGTTCTGGTCTTCAACTGCTGTCCCCCCTGGAGCTAGCCCCCCCACCTCCGCCACTGGCCCCCGTACAGGCCAAGTTGATGCAAGTCGCACAGGAACAGGGCAGCGAACGCTGCCTGATCTGTGAAGCCTGTCAGGAGGGTGTATGCACGCCAGCCTGATCTCCCTGATCCACGCACCATCCCCTGCTGGGGCAATCGTCCGCCCGCGTGCAGAACAAGCACATCCCCTTGCCGCCCACAGGAGCCCATCCGCATGAGCATGTCCTCCGTCCTGACCAGTCAGTGGTTAAGTGAGCAAAGGAGCCACCAGCGCGACTTGGTGGTCATTGCCAATCCGATGGCAACGCCAAACCCGATCCCGACGTTGTTTGCCAGTGCGCCCATACGTGATTACGTCAAGGTCTATCAAGGCACGCCGTTTGAAAACCTCGCGCCACTGGGGCCATGGCTGGTGCGTATAAACGTCAGCACAATGGCTGCGCTGTCCGCTCTGCTGCAGTCGCCAGAACATCATTGGGGGTGGGTCGCCAGTGCGCAGCAGTTGGATATCAACGAGGTGGTTGCGCATTGGCAAGCCCGCATGGTCATCCATGATGAAGGGCAACGTGCGCTGTATCGCTTCCAGGACAACCGCGTCATCGCGCGCCACCTTCAGGCGCTGGATAGCCACCAGATACCACTGTTGCTGGGGCCGCTGTGCAGCGCATTGTGCTGGGACGGCGAGCAGTGGGTGAGTGTGGATAATCGCGCCCCTTGTACCTACCCGGAGCCCTTCGATACACCGTGGCTGAAAACAACGTCTTCAACAGAGCAATCCGCCGCAGCGCAGAAGGCCATATTGGAAACATGGCTCTGGGAAAACCAGTTGGAAGCTACTCAGCAGTTGCTCACCCGTGAACCATTGGCGCCCTGGCTTCAGATGCAGCTAGATAAGGCTGATAGCTGGGGTTGGTCCAGGCAGGAGCAGATTCATTTCCTGTTGGAACATCAGCTCAGTGACGACCTTGCCAATCTTCCTGCCTGGACTCCGCGCGCAGATGAGGCTCCAGACGCCCACTTTGTGAGAGTTCAGCAGGACATCCTGCAAACCAGCAGGGGATTGCAGCCATGAAAAGGCTCATATCCAAGGGTTGTTTGAGCCTATCTTTGCTTGGCCTTAGTGCCTGCAGTTGGGTCGCTGTGCTCGACAAAAAGAGCATCGTGTTTGTGCCTGAACGCAGCGGGTCACAGAGTTTTACCCTTGTAGGCGATGTTCCTGCGCAATTTGGCTTGGGCGTGACCGCTTGGTACGGACCTGCAGATGACACTCAACTGCACTGCCAGGACATCGACCTTTATAGCGGTCGGCTGAAGCCTCGAATCATCACCAAGGGGTTCGACATCCCGATCACGCCGCGTGCGAATGTGCAACGGCGCCAGATTCCGCTCACACATTACATTGGGGAATGCGAACTGATCCTTGGCAGAGTTGAGTTGGAGACCACGGGTCGTTTCGGCGACCAAAGCTGGCAGGAGGCCTACAACAAAACCAACTTCTACCTCCGAGCACAACTTCCTGGTGGTGAGCCTGATTTCGACAGAAATGGAGTACGAGCGGTGAATCGATACTGCACGTGGCTTTTCGGCGAAAGCATGATGCGAAATAAGGAGCTCAAAAAATCGCTCAGCTGTGAAGGCGAACGCACCGGCTATCTCGAGCGCGCCAATCTTTCCGGAAAATTCTTGAGATTGATGGTTGAACTCAATCCTGAGGAGGCCCCCTCCAGTGAACAATCCTGGATAAAGGTTCAGGAAGGCTGGAAACCATGCACCCCAAAAGCAGCAGGCGGAAAGAGATGCCAACAACCAATTATCTTCCGAACTTTCCAAATGAACGGCCAGACCTGCACGGTCTATCCTGGCTGCACGGAGTATCACGGATGACTAATCGCCTATCCAGGAACTGCCGAGGGCCTATACGCCCCCGTCACATTCGCCTGTTCGCGCTAGCCCTGACGGCCTCCACTCTCACCGCTTGCAGTTGGGTCGCTGTCATTGCCACAGAGGGTCCACTTCTATTGACCGAACGGCGTGGTCTGGACAGTTTCACCCTGGTGGCCGACCTGCCTGAAGGTTTCGGCCTCAGCATCATCGGTTGGTACGGCCCGGTCGATAAGAACCGCCTCAATTGCCAGGTCACCAATCTTCATAACAACAAACTGCAAGCCCGTGAGTTGGGTAAGGGAGTCGATATCCCAATCAACACCGAGGCTAAGTCCACCTCCCGCACTATTCCGCTCACCTATTACGTCGGTGCCTGCGAGCTTCGATTGGGCAAAGTTGAAATGGAGATTGACGGGCGTTACGGCAAAAAAAACTGGCAAAAAACCTATTCCGACGCAATTTTTTATATCCATAAGCGCGCGCCCGATGACGAACAAGGCTTCGACATAAACGGGATTCGTCAAGTAAATGCCCAGTGCACCTGGCTGTTCCAAGAAAGCAAATTACATCTGGAACTTACCAAGCTGCTGACCTGCAAAGGCGCCGGCGCCAACCTGCAATACGACCAGTTGGCCGGCAAGACGGTGAAATTGGCCATTGAGGTCAATCCGGAGGAAAAACCCTACTACGACGACACCTGGATCAAATTCCCAAACGGCTGGAAGCCATGCAAGACAGAAGGTAACGACTGGATTTGGTGCAGAACCCCTCCCACATTCCAAACCTTTCAAATGAACGGCCAGACCTGCACGGTGTATCCCGGCTGCACGGAGTAATCACGGATGACTTTTAAACTCAAAGAAACCTGCCCCAAACGTGGCCTCTGGTGCAGCTTTCGCCTGGTTGATGAACATGGCGACGCGACACCTTATGCCGGCCTCAATTACACCCTGCATGACCGCATGGGCATGGCCTACTCGGGGACACTCGATACTGAAGGCTACGGCTATCTGGAAAACTTCTACTGCGGCCCTCTGATACTTGATCTGAGTGTACCGTATACGGGGCTCAATACTTGGTATAGACGTCTTCAAACTCGACAACACTTCAAACTTCCTTTAACCGCCCTCCAGGTCGCCGCCGAACAGTCCCCCACCGGCCCACGCATCGATGGCCGCACCTACAAGGCACGCGAACGCGCCGAAAAAGAGCAGGCCGTATTTTTCCAAGTGGAAGTTCGCGACTTTGCCAAGCCGGGTGAAGCCGCCCACCTGCCGGAGGCTGATAGCGCATTGGATTCGTGCCCCTCGCCCTTTCTCAAGGAAGCCTGCACCCACTCCAACACCCAGCCCGGCATAGCCTTGATGGTCAACAAGCACAATGTGCTAGAAGTTCAAGCCCTGCGCGCCTACAACCCATTGCTCTCCCACGACAAAGGTTTCTGTGCGCTTAACGCCTACCATTTATCGATTATGTCGCTGCTCAGCTACGCCCCGTTTCACAAAGAGCGTGCCTATAACGAAGCCCCTACGCCACCGCCCTATAGGGACGAAGGTTGCATCGGCGCTGTTCTGCAAAGCCAGTTGGCTCGTTGTGAAAGACCGACCCATTTCAGCGACGGCGGACCCTATCACCTGCTCACTGAAGAAGTGCCGTATTCCAAACGCCTGGAAGTAGTGCCCTATGATCCGGCGCGGTATGCCAAGGAGGCCAAGGAAGAGTGGGATTTTCCCGAAAAAGTCCATTTCCTTCACCACAAGTCCGATACCCAGGCCTTCATTACCCATAACGACAGGGTGATGCTGATCTCGGTACGTGGCACCGCCGGTCTCACTGATGCACTGCGAGACATGGACGCCAAGCAAGTGCCATTCCTTGCCGATGAGGGCGGCCAAGGCAATGCGCACCGAGGCTTCTACAATTCCTTCGAAGTGACACGCAAATTTGTCGAACGCTACATGAATGCCTTCTACACCGGCAATCAGACCATCATGGTCTGCGGCCATAGCTTGGGCGGCGCCATTGCCTTGCTGCTGGCCGAGTGGCTACGGCTTCGCGCAAGCAAACCCAAAGTCATGCTCTACACCATCGGCGCGCCGCGCGCCGGTAATCAGTCCTTCGTCAAAGCCGCCGCCGACCTCACCCACCATCGCATCGTTAACCACAACGACCCGGTGCCTGGGGTGCCCTCCACCTGGATGGACGCCGAATGGAAGATGGTACTCCCCGGCACCACCCTGCTGATCGCCTCCATCGGCTCGCCCTGGATCGGTCTGATGCTGACCCTTGGCGGCTTGCTCAACCTCAAGGACGATAACTACGAGCATCACGGCGAACAGTGGCACTTCATGCCACGCAAACTAGGTAAAAATTCGGTGCTGTGGCAACCAAGGTGCGCAGCCATCGAACAGAAGACGTGCGCCGAGTTCGCCGCCCATATCGAGCTCAAAGGCGATATGCCAAAACGGGCGGCGTTTCTCATGCAAGCCTTGTCGGCCGCTGAGCACTCCAGCGACGGCGGCTACAGTCGCAACGCGTTGACCACCCTGCTGCGCTGGCATGCCAGCGTTCAGCACCGCGGGGGGAAGTTGCTCACCCCCGACGAGCGCGAACAGATCGAAAAGCAGATAAAGCCGCTACGAGCAGAGATGGAAAAACCTATCAACCTTAGCTACGAACGTTTTAGACACAACCTTCGCAGCCGCCCCCATCCACGGCTCTCGCAAACCTCTGAAGTGGAACTGCGCGGACTTTTCCGAACAAGTCAGCAGCGCCTTGAATCTCTTCAGAGTGATCAGACAAAAAGTCTGAGCCGAGCACAAGCACGACTGAAAAATCAGGACGAACATCGACTCGAATGGCAACACGTTTTCGGTGACATCCCAAAGAGCGATGAACTCATCAAATTGATCGACGAGTGGCTTGATCGCCCTGAAAACAAAAAAGCCGCCGCGTTGGCCAAGGTATCCAGCCCCAGCGAAGAACAGCAGGCCTACGGCTGATTTAACCCCAAACAGTGACTTTCCTCATCGGCATGGGGCGGGCACCTGTTGCCAAAATTCAATGAAGGAGCGCCCGAATGCGTTGTTTTTCACCTGTTTTTCTTCTTCTGCTGCTGTGCATCAGCGGCTGTACCGGCAACTACGTATTCAGCGACCCGGATTACCGCCCACTCGGTGATCCTCGCGCGCTCAACCGCAGTCAATGAGGCAGAGATCTCGACATGCAAATGATCATGGAAATCCTCAATCCTCCGGCATCACTGCCGGAGCACTCCCGCAGCCAAGTTTTCACCTCAGCCGGTGGCTTGGCGGGTCGCAACGATGACTGCCACTGGTGCATCCCCGACCCGACAAAACAGCTCTCCGGCCAACATGCGCGCATCAGTTTTCACGACGGCGACTTTTACCTCACCGATACCAGCAGCAATGGTACCTGGGAGGTGCATACCGGCAAGCGCCTGACCAAGGACCGGCCGCTGCGCCTGCGCAATCGCGCCGTCTACCGGCTGAGCCAATTCGAGATCGGTGTACGCCTGGTACAACCCTCGGATCTGCTCACCCTCGGCGCCGGGCGCCGACTGCCCGCTGACAGCGTGATCCGGGAAGACTACCTGGATGCCGACCCCATCACATTGCTCGACCGGGTAGCACATCACGCTAGTGATGATGACCTGAGCGATGTGCTGAACACTTCGCCGAAAGTCGACCAGCACGATGATCACACTCAGTTGGAAGCCACCCATGTGCGGGTACCGACCCTGGCACCCGCGCCTACCGCCATGGCAGCGCCAACCCCGCTCTCCTCGGCGCCATTCTGGAATGAATTCGGAAGCGCCCTGGGAATGGACCTGCTCCATCTTTCTGATCATGAGCGCGAGACACTGGCGGTCAATGCTGCCCACCTGCTGCGCAGTTGCACCACAGAGCTACAGCGATGCCTGCGTACCTGCGCCGAGCTCAAACACGACACCCGGATTGAATCGGACGTTGACGTTCGCCTGGACTCAGTAGCGGAGCTGGTGCATGCACCGCTGTCGGCCAGTTTGGCGCAAGTCGGTCGTAGCTGCCGCACGTTGCAACGCCATCAAGTGGCCACGCATGCCGCCAGCCGCACCGCATTGCGTAATGCGGTGGAACAACTATCGCCGGCCAATGTGACCTTGCACTTCGAACCCACCGCCTCGCGCCGCTGGTTCATTGCCGAAGGGCGATGGAAAACCTACTGCCGGCTGCATCAGGACCAACGCGAGGCACTCCTGCAACACCCTTTGGGAGAAGGCTACCCCCACGCCTACAACGAGCAGCAGCGCCTGCTCGACACCTTTGAGCACCTGCCAACAGGAGAGATTTGATGCCTTACCTAAGAACATTGGCCTGCATGGCTTTGGGGCTGTTGCTGAGCGGGTGCTCGGCCCTGTCCCCTTATTCTTCCATGACCAAACTGGAACTGTCCCTTACCGCCAGCGAGGACGTGAATCCAGATATTCATGGCCGCCCTTCGCCCATCGTGTTGCGGCTGATGGAGCTCAAACACCAGGTGGCGTTTGAGAACGCCGACTTCTTCAGCCTTTATGAGCGCCCGAAGACTGCCCTGGCCGTCGATTTGGTGAACACCGAAGAGCTGGAGTTGAGCCCCGGCAAACAGGTCGAGCTCAAGTTGAGTGTGCAGCCCTCCAGCCACTACGTGGCCGTACTCGCCGCCTACCGCGATCTGCCAGAAACCCAGTGGCGCTATGTGATCCCACTGAAGCCCGCCGAGATCAACCGAACCCATCTGATACTCGATCAGCACGGCATACGCCCCCCCGCCGATCCCAAGCCAGCCGCCGAGGGCAGACCATGAATACGGATAAAACAGTCTGGAAAGAAGGCATGTTGCTGCGCCCGCAACACTTCCAACAGAACGACCGCTACTACGCGCATCAGTTGAACATGCGCACCCGGTTGACCAGCCCCTACAGCTGGGGCCTCTTCAATTTGGAAGTGGACACCAGCTACCTGAGACAGGCCAAGGTGTTGGTTCGGGCCGCCTCAGGGATCATGCCGGATGGCACTTTTTTTGAGCATACCCATGACCGTCAAGCGCTGACACTGGATGTGCCGCCGAACGCCTATGACGTACCGGTATACCTGGGGCTTCCTCTGATCAGTGGCAGCCAGGTAGAAACCCGCGATGCGACCCAGACTGACGCGCTGGCACGCTACCTCAGCCACGATCTCGATGTGACCGACTCGAATGCCGGTGCCCACACCACCAATGCGATGAGTTGCGCGCGACTGGATCTGCAGTTGCTTCTGGGGGAGCAACGCCGTGACAGCGCGTTCGTCAAAATCAAGCTCTGCCATATCCAAGGTGTCGACAACAACAACATCGCCATCCTGCAATCGGGTTTCCTGCCCAGTCATTTGCATGTTCACGCCTGCAAGAGCCTGGTCGAGTGCGTCGAACAGGTACTTAACCAACTCAACAGCCGCGGCGAAGCCATCGCTGACCGGATGCGCTCCACCGGCCAGATTGGGGGGGCGGAGCTGGGCGACTTCATGATGTTGCAGTTGATCAACCGCTCGGAGCTGCTGCTGCGTCACTCCCTGGCAATGGATCAGCTCCATCCCGAACAGCTCTATCGCAGCCTTCTGACCCTAGTCGGTGATCTATCGGCGTTTTCCAGCGCACGCCGACCCGAGGCGGTACTGGTCGGCTATGACCACCAGGATCAGCTCGGGTGTTTCCTCAAGCTCCGGGACGAAATCAGCCAAGTGCTGTCGCTGGTTCTGGAACAGCACGCGGTCGAGCTGTCGCTGGAGCAACACAAATACGGCGTTCAGGTGGCGCGCCTGGAAGACCCGTCCTTCCTCAAGAACGGCTACTTCGTGTTGGTCGCCAGTGCCCAGTGCGAGATGGGCGAATTACGCCAGCGCCTGCCACAGCATCTGAAGATCGGCACCGTCAACAGCATCCGCGACCTGGTCAATCTGCATCTGCCCGGTATCAAGCTGAGCCCGCTGCCTGTGGCACCCAGGCAGATCCCTTACCACACGGACAAATCGTATTTCAAGCTCGAACTCTCCATCCAGGACATCTCGGACCTGGAGAGCTCCCGTGGCTTCGCGCTGCACCTATCGGGTGAGTTCACCGCGCTTGAACTGCAATTCTGGGCCATCAGGAGCTGATTACCATGCAACGCGATACTTTTGGCAGCCTGGATAACAAGACTGTGATCGTCAACCTGGATGGTACGGCGCCCGCGCAGAGCGCATTGACCGACTTTGAGCAGCCGCCCCGCTACGAGGAACTGGAATCTCACTATGTGTATTCCGCGCGAAAGGAAGCCATCCAAACCTTCAGCATCAGCCCCAATCCCCTGGTGGCCGCAGCGGCGGATCTGCTTTCCGATGTGGTCAAGCTCAAGCAACGCAAGCGCTGCAAAGACCTCATCAAGCTCAATAAACGCCTGAACAATGACATCAAGGCGTTCGAGCGCCGAACCCGATTGGCCGGGGTGGAACACTACGAAGTTCAGACCGCCCGGTACCTGTTATGCACCGTGGTTGACGAAGCGGTGCTGACTACTGAGTGGGGCAAGCACAGTGACTGGCCGCATCGCAGCCTGCTCAGCCACTTCCATAACGAGACCTCTGGCGGTGAGAAATTCTTCCTGCTGGTGGAGCGAGTGATCAAGAACCCGGCCCGGCACCTGCACATGCTTGAACTGATGTATCTGTGCCTGTCGCTCGGGTTCAAGGGCAAGTACGCGATGGATACGACGGGGGGCAGCGTGGAGCTGGAAGAGATCCGCGACGACCTCTATCGCCACATTCGTCAGTTGCGTGGCGATACCCCGCATGAGCTATCGCCGCAATGGCAGGGCCTGCTTCGAGAGCATCGAACACACACACGGTTGGTGCCGTGGTGGTTGGTAGCACTGTTCACTGTGATCAGCCTCGCCACGCTCTACGCCGGGTTTGCCTGGGTGCTGAAAGAGCAACGGGGGGCGGTGCTTGAGCCTTTCCAATTGCCTGCGCCAACGGCGATTGAACAGACAAACAGCGTACTGCCTAAGGAGGTTGCGAATGCGTCCTCCAATCGCTGATTCGGCTGCTGTGCCTGAACACAGAAGACCTCTGAGATGCCTGCGCCTGGGCATCCTTGCCATTGCCCTGCTCAGCCTGAATGCCTGCAGTTGGGTCGCCCTCGCCGCCAAGGAAGGTGCCGTCTCAGCCACCGGCCGCTACGGCCTGGACAGCTTCACCTTCGAGGGCACGCTGCCGGCGGAATTCGGTATGGACATCATGCCCTCCTATGACCCGGTGGACCCCGAGAGCAGCGTCTGTCAGCGCCAGAACCTGTATGGCGAATGGAGTGCGCGCTACTACGGCACCAGCGACAACATACCCATTCAGGCGCAACCACAGGCCTTTAGCCACAAGGTACCGCTGACCTACAGCGTTGGCCTGTGCACGATGCGGCTGACAGCGCTGGACCTGAATATCAATGGGCGCTACGGCCAGCAACGTTGGCAACAAACTTACGCCAATGGCGGCTTCAGGATTTTCAACCAGTTGCCGGCAGACTCACCCAAGTTCGACAAAGATGGAATTCGCTCCGTGACCGCGCAATGCAACTGGCTGTTTCAGCAAAGTCAGGCGAAATCTCGGTTTGGTGAAATCAGCAAGCTCCTCACCTGCGCAGCCAGCGGTACCCATCTGCAATATGACCAATTGGCCGGAAAGACAGTGAAGTTGGTCATTGAGGTCAACCCCGAGGAAGAGCCCTCGCACGATGACACGTGGATCAAATTCCCAACAGGCTGGAAACCCTGCGCACATGAAAGCAATGGTTGGCGTTGGTGCAGAAATCCGCCCGTATTCCAAACCTTCCAAATGAACGGCCGGACCTGCACGGTCTATCCGGGCTGTACGGAGTAATCACGAATGACTTTTAAGCTTAAGGAAACCTGCCCGAAACGCGGTTCGTGGTGCAGCTTTCGTCTGGTTGATGAACATGGTGAAGCCGCACCCTATGCAGGTATTGACTACACCCTGCATGACCGCATGGGCATGACCTACTCGGGAACACTCGACAGTAAGGGTTACGCGCGCCTGGAGAACTTTTATATCGGCCCTCTGATACTTGATCTATCTTCGCCCAATCAGAACTTCGATGACACTTGGTACAAAGAACTTCAAACACGGAAGCACTTCAAGCTTCCATTAACCGCCCTTCAGGTCGCTGCCGAGCAAGCCCCGACAGGCCCGCGCCGAAATGGCCGTACCTACCTGGCACGCGAGCTTGCCGAAAAAGAACAGGCCGTATTTTTCCAGGTTGAAGTTCGCGACTTTGCCAAGCCTGGCGAAGCGGCTCATCTGCCAGACGCGGATACCACGCTCCAACCACGCCCGTCGCCTTTTCTGAAAGAAGCTTGTACGCACTCCAACACCCAGCCCGGCATTGCCTTGATGGTCAACAAGCACAATGTGCTGGAAGTTAAGGCCCTGCGTGCCTTAAGCCCGCTGCTGTCACGCGACAAAACTTTCTGCGCTTTGAATGCCTATCACCTGTCGATGATGGCCGTACTCAGCTATGCGCCGTTTCACCGCGAGCGCAGGCCTGACGAAGCACCGACACCACCACCCTACACCGTGCCAGGCTGCATCGGCAGCGTCCTGCAAAGCCAGCTCGGCCACCTGCTCCCGCCGACCCAGTTCAAGCAAAGCGGCCCGTTCCATCTGCTGAGCGAAGAGGTGCCCTACTCCAAACGTTTGGAGATCATGCCTTACGATCCCGAACGCTATGCCAAGGAAGCCAAGGCCGACTGGAAGTACCCTGAACAGGTGCACTTTCTTCATCATAAGAAGACTGAAACCCAGGCCTTTATCACCCACAACGACAAGGTAGTGCTGATTTCGGTGCGCGGCAGCCAGGAGTTCGCTGACTTTCTACGTGACGCAGATGCCCGACAAGTGCCGCATGTCGACGGCCAGGGGAAGATCCATCGCGGCTTTCACGCTGCCTTTCTGGTTGCCCGCACATTTGTAGAGCGATATATGGATGCGTTCTACCGCAAGGGGCAAACCATTCTTGTCTGCGGGCATAGCTTGGGTGGCGCCATCGCACTGCTGCTGGCCGAATGGCTACAACGCGAATACTCCGACGATATCCAGCTCTACACCTACGGTTCCCCACGCACCGGCAACCGGACCTTCGTCGAGGCTGCCCAGTCCCTGCCCCACCATCGGCTGGTCAACCACAACGACCCAATCCCGTCGGTTCCGGCCACCTGGATGGACGCCGAATGGAAAATGGCGCTACCCGGCAGTGCCATGCTCATCGCCAGTATCGGCAACCCAATGATCGGTACCGTCCTGCTACTGGGCGGCCTGCTCAACCTGCGTGGCGATCCCTACCAGCACCATGGCGAACAGCGGCACTTCATGCCGCGCAAATCCGGCTTGACCGCGGCCTCGTCGGTGCTCTGGCAACCCGGCTGCGCGGCCATCGAAGAGCTGACCTGCGCGAAGTTCGCCGGCGCCATCGAGCTCAAAGGCGACATGCCCGCGCGCCAGTCCTTCGCCACGCAAGTGCTGTCGATGGGCGAGCACTTCAATGACCCCGGCTATGCCAATGCCGCATTGGCCACCTTGCTGCGCTGGTACGCCAGCGTCTCCCGGGAGAAAGAAACGGGCGCGCTGTTCACCGACAGGGAGCGTAAGCAACTGGGATTGCAGATTGAGTCCATTCAAGCCGAGGTCGAGCAGGTCCCGGCACTAACCTACACCCAGTTCCGCCACAACCTGCGAGGGCGGACCGACTTACGCTTCGAACGCCTGACCGAGCTGCAACTACGCAGACTCTTTCAGGACAGCCAGCAGCAACTGAACGCCTTGCGCACCCAGCAGCGCCAGGAGCTGAGCCGGGCGCAAAAACGCCTAAAAGCGCAAAGCGAGCGAACACTCGGTTGGCAGGATGTGTTTGGCGATGTCGCCGACAGCCCAGCCCTGCAGCAGTTGCTCAAGGCCTGGCTCACCCTGGACGCCAACCAGGTGGCAGCTGGCCTGGCCAAGGTCACCCCAAAAAATACCGAACGGGCCTACGCCTGATTTCTGCCTCAGAGAGCCTCTTCGATGAAAAAGCTATTCACCTCACTGACCCGCCTCTTAGCCCAGACGTGGCTATGGAGCCTGCTCGTGGTTATCGCGCTGGCCTTGCTGATCTGGTTCGCTGGCCCCTTGTTGGCGGTGGCTGATCACCGCTTCTGGGAAAGCGCCACGTCCCGGTTGCTGACCATCTGCGGGCTGTTGCTCGCCTGGGGCCTGTTTCTTGTCGCCAGTGATCGGCGCAAAGCCTCCGGTTCGGTAAACAACGACAAGGATCCCCTGCCGCCCTCACGGCGTGCTGTCGACATGGAACAGGCCACGCTGCGTCGCCTGTTCAAAAGCGCCGTGCAGACGCTGCAACGATCCGGGTTGTACAGCGGCCATAGTGCACGGTGGCGCAAAGAGTTGCCCTGGTACCTGATGATAGGCCCCGAAGGCGCAGGCAAGACCAGCCTGCTCGACCACTCCGGCGTCAAGTTTCCGCTCAACCAACTGGACGGCCAGCAGAACAGTCCGCCGCCAGCGACCCAACAGTGTGACTGGTACTTCGCCGAACAAGGCGTGCTGCTTGATAGCAGTGGCCGTTACCTGGCCGCACAGGAACCTGCGGACACCGAGGGATGGCGCACCTTGCTGAAATTGTTGCGCCGGCGTCGGCGCAGCCGGCCTATCAATGGGGTGCTGGTCAATATTCCGACCACCCTGTTGCTGGACAGCAATCCCGAGCCGCTGAGGCACTTGGCCGGACAGGTCCGAAGCCGGCTGCTGGACATCCATCAGCGCCTGCATAGCCGGCTGCCGGTGTACCTGGTACTCACCAAGGCCGATAGCGTTCAAGGTTTCGATGCTTTTTTCAGCCAGCTCTCCCGAGAAGAAAGCCAACAGGTGTTGGGGATCAGCTTCAAGGAGCACCAGCAAGGCACCGACCCAACGGTGCTGCATGAAACCTTCGAAGACCTGCTCCGGCGCTTGAACAGCCAGGTTGTGATGCGCCTGCAGCAGGAACGCAGCATCGAATCCAGGGGCCGCATTCTGGACTTCCCACACCGGCTGGGCCTGATCGGCACCCACCTGGCGCTGCTGGTTGAAACCGCCTTTGCCGGCAACCGCTATGAGCCTGCCAGCCAGTTACGCGGCGTCTACCTGGCCAGCGTTCCGCACTGGGACAGTGCCACCCCCAGCAGTACCGCTGACCCGGACGAGGTGGAAGCGCCGGTAGTAGCGCCACGTACGCTGCGCACAATGCGTGGCGCCCCGCGCTTTGTGCATCATCTGCTTACCCGCGTGGTATTTCCTGAAGCCGGATTGGCGGGGTTGGACGCACGGGAATCACGCCGCCTGCACTGGGGGCAACGGGCGTTGTACGCCGGCGCACTGGGTTGCCTGGCGTTGTTCGGGCTGCTGTGGATTGGTGGTTTCACGCAGAATCACCAACGCTTCGAACAGTTGCGCACCCTGGGCCAACAGTTCGGGCAGCAACTGGCGGCAATCACCCCCCAGGATGATGCACTGGGGGTCTTGCCCGAGCTGGAAACCAGTTACCGCGCCACACAAGTATTCCCGCCTCAGTCGGCACTGGCACTGCACGAACGTACTGGCCTGTACCAAGGTGAGCCTGCCACCGCCGTTCTGCAGCAACGCTACCAGCATGAGCTGGACAGGCAATTGCTGCCGCGCGTTGCACGTCAGTTGGAAGGGCAAATCCGCGCCAACCTGAGCAACCGGCAAGCACTGCTCGACAACCTGCGTACCTACCTGATGCTGGGCCGCCCGGAACACCGTGACAACGACACCCTCAAAGACTGGGTAGCCACGGACTGGGATCGACGCTACGCGGGCAATGTGGCCGCGCAGGCAAGTTTGAACGAACACTTCTCCCGCCTGCTGCAACAGCCCTTCGAGTATCCACTCAACGACAGCCTGGTCACCCAGGCCCGCCAGGCGCTGCGCAAGGAGCCGCTGGCCCAGTTGGTCTACCGCAGCCTGCGCGAGCAGTCGCGCAACCTGCCGCCGTATCGTCTGGACGAGCATCTGGGGCCGCAGGGGCTGGCGTTGACCGGAACCCATACGGTAATCCCAGGCCTGTACACACAGCAGGGCTATCAGCAGTACTTCCTGGTGCGCGGTGCAACGCTTGTTCACGAGTTCCTGCGCGACAACTGGGTGATGGGCGAAAGCAGCAGCCTCAACCCCATCCAGCTGCGCGACCTGCTGGCCGAACTGGAGCAACTGTACTTTCGCGACTACGGCGAGCACTGGGATCAGGCCTTGGCCAAAGTTGCATTGCAACCGCTCAACAGCCTCGCCCAGGGGGCCGACCAGGCCGCCGCACTGATTGCCTCCAATTCGCCCCTGGTGCAGTTGTTGACGCAACTACGCGACAACACACGCTTCCCGACCGTCGGCGAAGCCGTAGCAGACGTAGCCGACGCCGCGGGCCAGATCGCGGATGTGGCTGGCCCTGTAGGCGGCCTCACGAAAGCGGTCGCCCAGAAAGCCACCACCACCCTGGCGGATAAACGTCCAGTAACGGCCAAGGCCGCCCTGCAGCGGCGCTTCGAACCGCTCCATCGGCTGTTGGACGACAATGGCGGTACTGGCCCAGAGTTGGCTCCAGCCATGGCCGCCCTCACCGACCTGCATCAACAATTGCTGGCGGTCAGCCAAGGCAACCAGCCCGATTACGCGGCCTTCGAACTGGCTAAATCCCGCCTGAGCGGCCAGCGCAGTGCCTTGGATAGCGTACGCGCATCGGCGGCCCGCTTACCCGCACCGATCACCCATTGGCTGCGCGGGATGAGCGACGACAACTGGCAACTGGTGTTGGGCGATGCCTACCACTACCTCAACAAGCGTTATCAAGGCGAGCTCTACAGCGTCTATACAACCGCCTTGCATGAGCGATATCCGTTCCATGCCCATAGCGCCAGCGATGTTGCGATCGCCGACTTCCGGGAGTTCTTCAAAGCCCAAGGCACCGTCGACAGTTTCTTCGATACCTACCTGAAACCCTTCGTCACCTTTGACGGTAACCAGTACCGCCTGCGCAGTGTCGAGGGCCGGAGCCTGCCAGTGTCCCGCGGCATCCTGCAGCAGATGAGCAACGTGCAACAGATCCGTCGTGGTTTCTTTGCCGAAAATGCCTCGGAACCCTTGATCAAATTCAGCCTGGAACCCTACTCGCTCGACGCCAACCTGAGTCGCGCCGACTTCCGCTTTGGTGACAAGCAGCTGGAATATCGGCATGGCCCCATCACGTCAGCCAACTTTCAGTGGCCCAACGAAGCGAGCGATGGCCTCACCAGCCTGCTGGTTGAAGATCTCAGCGGGCACCGCACGGGTATTCAGAAGAACACCGGGCAATGGTCACTGTTTCGGCTGTTCGACCTGATGGAAACCGAGGCGCATCGCGGACGTGATGTGCTGATGCTGAAAGCCGATGTCGGCGGGTTGCGTGCCAACTACCTGCTGCTGAGCCAGCGTTCGCCCAACCCTTTCGACCTGACGGCAGTGCGCAACTTCCGTCTGCCGGCGGCGTTGTAATGATCGGGTCCTGGAGCAGTGCCGCCCACACTGACCCGGGCAAGGTGCGGGCGCGCAATGAGGACGCCTTTCTCAACTGCCCCGAGCGCGGGCTCTGGGCCGTTGCCGATGGCATGGGCGGCCACCAAGCCGGCGACCTTGCCAGCCGCCTGGTAGTCGACAGCCTGCTCGCCCTACCGGCAGCGGGTGATTACGCGGAGCGCCTGGCGCAGTTGCGCCAATGCCTGCACTGGCTCAACCGTCGGCTCAATCAGGAGCTGACGGTGACGCCACAACGGCGGGACACCACCATGGGCAGCACGGTAGTGGCCCTGCTGATGCATGACAACCGGCTGGCCTGTGTGTGGGCCGGTGACAGCCGCTGCTACCTCTGGCGCGACAATCGCCTCTACCAGCTTTCACGCGATCACTCCTTGCTCGAACACCTGGTGGCGCAGCAGCACATGAGCCTCGAACAGGCCTGCCTGCACCCCTCTGCCCAGGCGTTGACCCAGGCCATCGGCGCCAAAGCGCAGCTGGAACTGGACGTGCTGGAGCTCTCCCCCCGGCCGGGCGATGTCTTCCTGTTGTGCAGCGATGGGTTGTATCAGGAACTCAGCAGCGAGGCGGTTGGCCAGGCACTCAGCCTTGCCACGCCGCAGGCCGCCGTGAAGCAACTGGTCGAATCGGCGCTGCGCGGCCCGGCGCACGACAACCTGACGGCCGTGGTGGTGCGGCTATGACCGACCTGCACAGCGACATCATCACCGGCCTGCCGCCAGGGAAAAACGCCTCGCAGCCAACCTACTTCGCCTTCGCCGCACAACCTGATGTGGCAACTACGGCAACACCGCTTGCCCCCCTGCCGGAGCGGTTGAACGATCGCTATCGCCTGGAACGCCTGCTCGGCGTGGGGGGCATGAGCGCCGTCTACTGCGCCCACGATGCACTACGTGCCCAGTTTGGCGACCCTCAGCCCTATGTGGCGATCAAGGTCATGAACGACAGCCATGCGGCGTGCCCGGATGCCAATGCGTTGTTGTTCAGTGAATTTGCGCTGACCCAGCACCTGCACCATCCCCATGTGATCCGGCTTTACGACTACGCCGTCGATGGGCCATCGCAACGGGGTTTCATCAGCATGGAATGGCTGCAGGGTGCGCCCCTCGACCGGGTGATCGCCGAGTGCCCGCAGGGAGTGTGCTGGGACCTGCTGCAGCCACTGGCGCTGGCCATGCTCGATGCGGTGGTGCATGCCCATCTCCACGGTGTGGTGCATGGCGATTTGAAGCCCAGCAACCTGATGCTGGGGGACAACGGGTTACGCCTGTTCGACTTCGGTTTGGCCGCCTCGAATGACGCCCGCTTGCTCGGCCTGCCACGATTGCAACGTGAGCGCATTGCCGCCTGGACACCCGGATACGCCGCACTGGAACTGCTGGAGGGTGGCGAGATCAGCCAGGCCTCCGACCTCTTCGCCCTCGCCTGTGTGTTGTACGAACTGGCGGGCGGCCAACATCCCTATCACCACTGCAGCGCCAAGCAGGCCAAGACGCAGCGGCTGGACCGTACGTTGGTGTGCCCGCCACATCTGCCCCGTGCCTGCTGGCCGGCGCTGCAGCTTGCGTTGAAGATCAACTCGGTCGCCCGGCGCATTTCAGCGCAGGAGTTACGCGCCGCCTTCAGTGAAGCGAATCGCCCACGCTGGTCAAGGTGGTTGCGCCCTTGGCATGCGCCGCCGAACCCGATCTAACCGAGGAGGTACACCCGAAGCTTGCCACTGCCGATAGTTGATACGGCAGTGGCGATTCAAGGACAGAACAACCATTTGAAGGAGCTCATTGCCGATGAGCAGCGACAACTCAAGGAAATTGACGCCATCAGGGGTCTGCAGCCCGACACAGCCGAATAGCTTCCCCCCACACGTGCCGCTTGTGCAAAGGCAGTTTGATTGCGAGGATCAAGCGCCTCGAAAACCTGACAAAAACAAGCACATTGGCCACATCTACGAGTGGAGTAACGGGGAACGATTGGACCCGAACATAGATTGTCATCTCACGATCGGGGGCGAGACGACAATCCACAAACTTGCGAATGGTAAAGATCTGTTTTGCGAAGCTCCACCCGGCGAATATAAAGCTGAGTTGCTTCAGAATTTTGATGAGCAAAAGCTCACCACAGCCCGACAGGAACTCAAAGACGCGCTTGACGCAATTATTAAACACGAGGAAGCCGAGGCTGCTGCGCTACAGAAAATTCAAGACCAGCAGAGTGCGTTCAGCAATGCTCTTGATCTAACCGGCAGCGCCGTGAGTGGATTCTTTTTAAGTGGCGTTGGACTGATCAAAGACACCAAAGCGTGGTCAGACCTTATCAACCCATTCAATCATTTTGCAAACGCTGCAATTTCTGCTTGGAATGCAAAAAGTAGCAATGGAAAATCTTGGGTCGAATCGTTCGCCAATAATTACTCAGAGGCACAGAAAAACGATCTCGTGAAGGCCCTCGGCTTTGATCCTTCAAAAATAAAACCTGAAGATCTTGCGCAAGCCTTTGAGATCGCTTGCTTCGTTTATGAAGACGCACCAAGCCAAGAGCTACTTAAAAATTTTTCGATTACCTACGTAAAAGCTCAGCACCGAAGGGAATGGGCGAAGGTTGCCGGAGCTGCAGTATTCGAGATCGTATTGGCTGCATTGCTGATTGTATTCACCGCCGGTGTTGGTCTTGCCGCTAGAGCGGCGGGATCTATTTCTACCAAGCTCCTGGGGCTTCTGAAAAAGCTTGGTGAAGTACTGAAAAAGCTGGGCGCTTGGCTAAGGTCCTACAGGATCAAATCAAATGGTACTGTGCGAGGCATATCGGGCAACGAGGCGGCTCCGGTTATCATTCCGCGACCTGCCCCATTGGTTATGGATGACATCACCCCGTCCAAGCCTGCACTACGCTCGAGTGATGCCACAAGTGTTAATGCCGCAGCTGCTTTAAAAGCTAAAACTTCAGGATTACAAAGCGCACAGCAAACGGCAGCTACCACGAAGACGTTGCCTGATGGCAGAATTCGTTACTACGATGAGGAAACGCTAGCTCGAAAAGAAGGACCTACACGTGGTGCCTCTTTTGTCACAGAGTACAACCCTAAGACAGGCTTCACGAGGCAATGGATGGAAAGCTATGATCATTCAGGCAACGTTAATCGAGTTCACCCCAAAAGCATCAATGGGCAAACATTGAAGGCGCAGCACTACCCACCAACAGGTGCAGAACTGGAGAGTTGGAAATAATGTACTCAAATAATGAACTTGCCATCGATCTTGAAAAAACACTTGCGAGAGGTTTTGATATAACCAAAATAGCTGAAGCAGCATTCAAAATACATCAAGACCATTGCTTAGAGCTCACTACCCCTATGCGTCGCGCGCTGCTTGTGTTGATGGCAATGGAAGAAGGGCCCGAGTTCGAGTTAACAGAAGCTGAATTCACGGATCTGATCACTGAAATCAAAGCAATGTAAAATGAAGAATATATACTGCTCATGACCTCACCAGCAGGGCAGTGGCCGAGTAAAGCCACTCCCCTTTACTTACAAGAACGAGCGTTATGCAGTGACCGGATTCCGCCAGTCATCAGACCCCGTCGTCCCACTGATTTCATGGGTCCAAATGATTTTCCGATAGGTGAAATACACATCTTCAAGATGGGTAAAATGCGCCATCGCCGGGTCCTGGCAGTTGGGCATGCGCGACTTCACATCTACAATAATCGCGTCTTCTAGTTCGATTGAGTAATAGTGCTCTTGCTGCCCTTTTGCAGACGTTCGATACCAAGCAAGGTGACATTTTTCAAGACGCTCGCCCGAGGTCAAGGCGTTGAAAATCAGCGGTGAAGACTTGTCGAAGACCTTGGTGATCATCAACGGCTTGTGTACCCGCTGCCCGGTTGGTTGTCCCGACTGGGGGTCACGCGGAATGATCACCTGGTGATCAAACGCCTGAACCAGAATCTTATCTTCATGGCCTTGCTGGTAGATGTTGCCGACCGAATCCGCAGTGAAGGTACCGGATGTAATCGCTCCTTGCTTGCTACCCTCGATAATCATATAGGCAGGTGTTGGCATTGCGCTTCTCCTTATTGGGTTGAAAGCACCGGGAGATGAACCAGTGCCCAATCTGAAGTGCAAAACCAATGCCAATTATAAATATCGTTTTAATTCAATAAGTTGAAATAACACCCATCTTTTCATCTATCACCACATAGCTCTGGCCACTCAAAATTGTGCAGAGTTTTTCTCAACTTTCCAAGCCCACCTGTGTAACGTCCTGCATGCCTGACTCCCCTGATGAATCCGGGCGGGCCCTCGGCCAGAGGTGAGGCAAGAGTGCTAATGCTCAAAGCGAGCGCAATACGACAATTCCCTCGAGCAGCTGCACGATCATCATCCATTCAAGGTGCTGGCCAGCGTCTATACCCCTACAAAGACGGGCGAATCAACTTGAGTTGCAGCGATGGTTGAACATGGTCAATCGCATGCGTATGCACCAACACCGAGCGCGTTTTTTGACAGCAAATCCCGCCTGTAAAAAATATTTAACACGGCCGAGAACAGCTTTCTACACTTACCATAAATACCCTTGATTGCTTGCCCAGACGGGCCTCAACACACCACACGATCAGTTGTTTTCCCCGCAAGTAAGGACGAGGCTCATGCCAGCTACCAAAAGTGTTTCACAACTGATTTTTGTGTTCTGGCCGAGGCGCCGACTGTGCGTTCACGAGTGAAGAAGCACGCTTGATTGAACATTTCCGTACGCTGTCGGAAACCGACCGGGTGGCGACGCGCTATTTGACCAGCGCCTTCAAGGAGGTGTCCCGTTTTTGACAGACTCGTACCTCCCCACCGCCAATCTGATGATGGGTGCCAGATTGGTGGGCTTTCCGCTCAATCGCACCTCTATTCAATAGGGCTTGAAAGATCGCTCCTACACCTTCGCCAAACACTTCCGACGGCCCCATCTGAAATACCCAACAGTCACGAAAAATGACGAGCCCTTTTCTACAATAAACGTTATGTATTCAGTTGTTCTGGGCAAGAAGCCCACATCTCCTTTTATCTCATGAAGAACTTCGATCATGCTAAATACTTCGCTTTTCCCCTCATTACGTACCGCCATCGGTACAGCCCTGCGGCCCCGACAGCTCAATCGAGAGGAAGAGCGCCTGGTCCATTACTACCGTTGCTTGTCGGAACAGGATCGTGAAGCGGTGCGCTGCCTGATGTTTGCGGTCAAGGAAACCAGCGAGGCGAACACCTTCACCCATAAATAGTGACACCGTCATGGGTCAGCGAACGATGAAGTACCTGCGGGGTTGGACACGTTGCCAAGAGCCTGTCTCATGGAATTTTCCTACCCAGCCGAAGCATACCTGCCGCCCCCACAAGCCATGCCATTACGCACGTGTTTGTGACCGCGACCTCGCCGCCGAAACGTTCTACCTTGCTAGAGTACGAAGCCCCATCCCCGTGGAGGATTTGCATCTCCCCATGCCCGCCTTCGTCACCCTCCAGCCCCGGTTCCCCTTCGGTGGCCTGACCTTCTCCCGCTGCGTGGACGCCCTGATCCGACAGGATCTACTCGACCCGCTGCCCTATGTGCGCCGGCACATCTGCGGCGATTGGGGCGATGTGCGCGCAGAGCATCGACGCTACAACGACGCGACTCTGGAACTCGGCGGTTACCTACTGTCGTCCTACGCCATCAGTGACGGGTTGGACCTGTGTATCTTCACCGAAGCTGACCGGAACCTTACGGCAGTGTTCCTGCTGGATGAGTACTGACCACCGGCCATAAACCGGCATGTGCCTGATTCGGTTTGACAGACACCCGCCGCCAAGCATTCGATCACACTGCCCCCATGTTCGCTGGCGTCGCCGGCAACGTCCCAGGCGGTCAACGCCTTCAAGACCGCGGTGCGTCAATGGCACATTGGCCGCGTTATCCCTTCATCACTTCCGTCATCCCAAGGGACGCCCACGCTTGCGGTTGGGGAGTCCCGCTGTAGCAAGGAGGCCACCCTGTCATTGCTCTTCAAAGGCAGCGATCTGAAGCCGGTGCTGGCAGAGGCTATCGCCAATCAATGTTCCATCATTCTGGTCAAGGACCAGGGCGTCTACTGGCTCGCCGAGCGCGGTGAACGCCAAGCCAATGGCCGCCAGAGGTTGCTTGCCTATGCGGTGGGCTGTAACCCCGATGTCGACGTATTCGACGACTGGTGGGCGTTGGCCCGCAAGGAGCTGGGCGGCGATGATTTCGCGGAACATTTCGACCCGCATTCGGAGGCGTTCACGCCCATCCTCAACGGTGAGGAGGATCTGGAACTGGCGCTACGGCGACCCACCTGATATTGCGGACCGTCACGCCGTAACCCAATCAACCATCAGACCTTGAGCCCCCGCCTGCCGGGGGCTCTCTGCTATGTGCTCGCGCAGGGCTTCGCTACTCGCTTTTCGACGGGAATTTCTCGCCATCCCCTGTTTCCAGCCACTGTGCATTAACGCTCAGCAGCCTGGCTATCTTATCGAGCTGCGAGTGTGGGATACCACGAGAAAACCAATTGGTCAGCCGCTGGGGGCTGATCTTCAGAAATAGCGCGAAATCCATTGGCGCGATCTTGCACTCCGACAGCACTACCCGCAGACGCACGCCGGAACATTCCGCGCTGGCAGCGCGAAGAGTCGTTGATCGTCGCCCCGTGTGCGTTTCTTTCCGTTGGCCGTAGACCATTCCTTGCTCCTTGTGTAGCTCCATGTGTTTTTTGCCCCTTTCACACTGCGGGTTCACTGAGTATAAACACCGCGTTCATGGGGTCCAATTCTCATGTCTCATAGCTTCTTCGGGTGAGCATTGGGGGGCGCATCACGCAGCGAGGCCTTTTCAAGCAGTTGCCAGGATAGGAAGGTTGTCGGGGTTGAGCTGATGAAGGCGAGCTGCTGCTGTCGCATGATGGGGCAAGTCCACCGCCTGGAAACCACCGTGACTCAGGATTATCGGTACCAGAAGTGACGCGTGACCAAAGGTCGATGCGCGCCGGGAAGATGAATAAACAGTAGCAGACTTGGTGACAGGTGAACTGAGCGAATCCAGGAGCAATACGAATTTGAGTCTTACCGGATCACACTGAGCACCCACGGTTTTGCACTCAAAAAAAGACGCCTTAGCGTCTATTCCGTAAATCACAGGCAAAAAAAAGCCACTCGTTAGAGTGGCTTTTTCTTTTATGCTTGGAGCGGGAAACGAGACTCGAACTCGCGACCCCGACCTTGGCAAGGTCGTGCTCTACCAACTGAGCTATTCCCGCTTGGTGATGCGCATTCTATAGAATCCTCAGCACTCGTCAACCCCTTGATTCAAAAAAGTTTTATTTCTTTTCAACGGTGGTTCGCAGATGGGGCCAGGCCGCGCGCAGATATTGCAGCATGGACCACAGGGTCAGGCCTGCGGCGACCAGCAGCAAGGCGTAGCCTGTGAGGACCCAGAACGAGAAGTCCGACGGGTTGGCCAGCAGGATCACCAGCGCGAGCATCTGCGCGGCGGTTTTCCATTTACCCATGTTGGAGACGGCCACGTGGGCGCGGGCGCCGATTTCGGCCATCCATTCGCGCAGGGCCGAGACGACGATCTCGCGGCCGATGATGACGGCGGCCGGCAGGGTCAGCCACAGGTTGCCGTGTTCCTGCACCAGCAGGACCAGGGCGACGGCCACCATGAGTTTGTCGGCCACGGGGTCGAGGAACGCGCCGAAGGGCGTGCTCTGTTCCAGGCGACGCGCCAGGTAGCCGTCGAGCCAGTCGGTGGCGGCTGCGAAGGCGAATACCGAACTGGAGGCGACGTAGCTCCATTCATACGGCAAATAGAACAACAATATGAAAATCGGGATAAGCAGGACGCGTAGAACGGTGATCAGATTAGGGATATTCATCGGCACAACTGGCTACGAGGTGAGAAGGCATTCTATTCGCTGTGCAGGTTTGCATAAATCAATTCAGCGAGCTTTTTACTGATACCGGGTGCTTTGGCTATCTCGTCAATGCTGGCACGGGACAGCTCCTGCAAGCCACCAAAATGTTTAAGCAAGTCGCGACGCCGCGTCGGGCCTACCCCCGCAACCCCTTCCAGGGTTGAGGTTCGCCGGGTTTTGCCACGGCGGGCGCGGTGGCCGGTAATGGCGAAACGGTGCGCTTCGTCGCGGATTTGTTGAATCAGGTGCAGTGCGGGTGAGTCGCCCTTCAACGTGAACTCATGGGCGGCATCATTCAAGTACAACGTCTCGAAGCCGGCCTTGCGCGTGGTGCCCTTGGCCACACCGAGCAGGATCAGGTCGGGCACCGCCAGTTCGTTGAGCACGTCACGGGCCATGGATAACTGGCCCTTGCCGCCGTCTACCAGCAGGATATCGGGCAACTTGCCCTCCCCGTCCTTCAATTTGCTGAAACGCCGCGTGAGCGCCTGGTGCATGGCGGCGTAGTCATCGCCGGCGGTAACGCCTTCGATGTTGTAGCGCCGGTAGTCGGCCTTGATCGGCCCTTCCGGCCCGAATACCACGCAGGAGGCCACCGTGGCCTCACCGCTGGAGTGGCTGATGTCGTAGCACTCCAGACGCTGGGGCGGCTCGTCCAGGTTGAGGACTTCGGCCAGGGCGTCGAAGCGTGCGGCAACGTGCTGTCGATTGGCCAGGCGTGCACCCAGGGCCTGTTCAGCGTTGGTGACGGCCAGTTGCTGCCAGCGAGCACGGGTGCCGCGTACGCGGTGGCTGATGTCCAGCTCGCGGCCGCGCAGCTCGTGGATGGCCTCGATCAAGGTGGGGAAGTCTTCGTGCACCACGTTGACGATCAGTTCAGACGGCAGGTCGCGCTCAGGGCTGCTGACGTAGTACTGGCCAAGGAACGCGGCCATGACCTCTGCCACGTCTTCGTCGATACCGGTCTGCGGGAAGAAGTTCTTGCTGCCTAATACCCGCCCGCCTCGTACGCTGATCAGGTGCACACAGGCGCCGCCCGGGTTGACGAACGCGGCGATCACGTCGACGTCACCGGTGCCGCCTTCCATGCTTTGCTGGTCCTGGACACGGCGCAGCAGGGAGATCTGGTCGCGCAGTTCGGCAGCCTTTTCGAAATCGAGGGTGCTGGCGGCCTGCTCCATGGCCCCGGACAGCTCATCGGTGAGTGCGTTGCTGCGCCCTTCGAGGAACATCACCGAATGGCGCACATCCTCGGCGTACTCCGAAGGTTCCACCAAGCCCACGCAGGGCGCCTTGCAGCGCTTGATCTGGTATTGCAGGCACGGCCGGGTGCGGTTCTTGTAGAAGCTGTCTTCGCATTGACGCACAAAAAAGGTTTTTTGCAGCAGGCTCAGGCTTTCACGAATCGCCCCGGCGCTGGGATAAGGCCCGAAGTACTTGCCCTTCTGCTTTTTTGCCCCGCGGTGAATGCTCAGGCGCGGAAAGTTGCCATCCGATAAAAACACGTAAGGGTAGGATTTATCATCACGCAGCAGGATGTTGTAAGGCGGCCGCCATTCCTTGATCAGCGTCTGCTCAAGCAGCAGCGCCTCGGTTTCATTGGCGGTGATGGTGGTTTCGACCTGGGCGATACGCGCCACCAGGGCGGCGGTTTTCGGCGCAAGGCCGGTCTTGCGAAAGTAGCTCGCCAGACGGTTCTTCAGGTTCTTGGCTTTGCCCACGTAAAGTAGACGCGCCTCGCTGTCGAACATGCGGTACACGCCGGGGCGGCCACTGCAGGTGGAGAGAAAGGCACTCGGATCAAACGGTGTGGTCATGTCAGGCGCTGGCGTCCACCATGCCGTGGCGCACTGCGAGCAGGGTCAATTCAACATCACTGCTGATGGCAAGCTTCTCGAAGATACGATAACGGTAGGTATTGACGGTCTTGGGCGACAGGCACAGCTTGTCAGAGATGGTCTGCACCTTCTGGCAACCGACGATCATCAGGGCGATCTGGATTTCCCGCTCCGACAGCGCATCAAATGGCGAATCGCTGGTGGGCTGGAACGACTTGATCGCCAATTGCTGGGCAATCTGCGGGCTGATGTAACGCTGGCCGGCAAATACCAGGCGAATGGCTTGCACCATCTCGGCCAGGCCTGCGCCCTTGGTGAGGTAGCCGGCGGCACCGGCTTGCAGTAAACGGGTGGGAAACGGGTCTTCCTCGCACACCGTGACCACCACGACCTTGATGTCCGGATGGCTGCGCAATAACTTGGTCGTGGCACCAAGACCGCCAATCCCAGGCATCTTGACGTCCATCAGTACCACATCGGGCTTCAACTCCCGGGCCTTGATCAGGGATTCCTCCCCCGACTCCGCCTGGCCGACTACTTGCAGGCCGTCGATGTCAGCCAGCATTCGTGTAATGCCTGTACGAACGAGATCATGGTCATCGACTACTAGCACCCTAATCAAGCAGACACCTCGCGATATGGTCTTATAGGTTGCTGAACACCTTAGCAAAAAACCAAGGCGCAGACCTAGTTGCAAGTGTCATATATATAGAGATTAAACGTGCTGCGGCTGTTCGCCGGCTGGCAAACAGCCCTGTTTCCTGGGCTAAAGGTCAGGATTCCGGGGGGGGCGACTTGGCTTTTCCGTTCACCACAGATGAATGCTCAGCCAAGGTACTGGTCAAGCGACGGATTGCGTCCTGGTCTTCCTTGAACATCGCTCGGTAATTGCCCAACACTTTTTCTTCGATCTTGCTCAGGTTATCCAGCTGGATCGGCGTTGGGCTGCCGGTCAATACGTACAGGATATCCACTCCTTTTTCGGCGACGCGAGACAAATAGTCGGCCTTGGGTGCACGACCACCGCTTTCATATTTGCCTTGGGCGTTCGCTTCAACGCCTCCAATTTCTCCAAAAACTTTCTGCGACAGGCCAAGTCGCTCTCTTTCTTGCCTTAAGCGCGAACCGATTCCACTCATTTGGATGTATGATCCTAAATTGGCACACCCCAAGAGGTGTCACACCATCACTTCGTTAAACAAACTTGAACGGTTTTGAACTATGCCCGGAATCCGTACTGCTGCACAAGCCAAGGCCTGGCTGGAACATCAAGGAAAGTCAGTTCAAGCGTTCGCCCGGGAGCATGGCGTAGACCCGGCAACCACGTATCAAGTGCTCTCCGGGCGCAAAAAGGGACGGCGTGGAGAAGCCCATAAAGTGGCGGTACTTCTGGGCATGAAAGAGGGCGTTATCGTGGATGAGCCGGGAGCTCAATCCCACAACGAACAAAGCACTAGCTGACAGCAGTATGCGCTTATTTGTAGGACGTGCCTGTTTTAGTCCGATGTGAGTGCGCGACACTCACGCTCCATCCGCCAGAAGCCATCCTCTTCACCGACAATGCTCAACCCCAGGCGCTGATACAGCCTTCTTGCCGGGTTGGTCTTGAACACCGTCAAACGTAGAAAGCCCAGGCCCTCGACGCGTGCCTTGAGCGCCATTTGCTCCAGCACCCATGTGCCCGCGCCCTGCTTGCGGCAGCATTCCAGCAGGTGCAGCTCGCGGATATACAGGGCCTTGCCATCGCGGCTCAGGCTGATAAAGCCCATGACGCCGTCATCGTTGCAGATCAGCCAGTTCTCGCGGCCCGCCCAGGCCACGTCGAAGCCGTCGTTGGACCACAACAAGCCGTTCTGACGGTAGTAATGGCTCATGGCCTGCTGGGTCAGGGTGCGGGCAAACGGCAGGTCCTGCTCGATGGCCCGGCGCAAATGAAACCTCATTCAGAGGGCTACCACTTGGCCGGTCCACTGCCCGCCATCGCGACGGGCGATCACCAGCGCGTCGCCGACACCGGGGGCGGCAACAAGCAAGTTGCCATCGGCGGTCCAAATTGCACTGCGGCCCGCACAAGCCCAGCCTCCGGACGGGCCACCATGGTTAGCCATCAGTACCAACAGGCCATGCTGGGACGCATAGCCTTCAAGCAAAACACTGTCCGCCGCGTAGCCTGCCTCGCTGATCAGTACGCTTGCGGCATACACCGTGGCGCCCGCTGCCGCCGCTTGGCGTGGATGGCTGGCCTGGGAAAAGTCCGCACACACCGCCAGCGCGATGCGCTCCTCTGCCAATTCCAGAGGCTCGCCGCCCTGCCCCGCAGCAAATGCCAGCTCTTCGCCGGGGTGCAGATGCTGCTTGGTGTAGACGCCTACTGAACCGTCCGCCTCAAGCACCAGCGCGCCGATCAGCACACCTGTTTTTGGCGCCAAGCGCACCGGCATGCCCACCACAGCCATCAACCGCAGCTCCCGCGCCAGCTCACGCAGGGGCGCCAACACGGCGTCTTGCGGGTCGATGGCCAAGTCGGCCGCCAGGAACGGCTCGTAGCCCGTCAGTGACAGTTCTGGAAACACCAGGCATTGCACGCCCTGTTCAGCCGCGGCCCGCATCAACGCCAGGTGCCGCTGGATATTGGCAGCGATATCGCCCGGGATGGAAACGGTTTGCGCCGCAGCAAGGGTCAAGGCAGTCATGGTCGCGTCCTGGCAATCATTGTTTGAGAGCCGTCAGCATATCCACACTTACCCCATAGCGGCATAGGTATCGCCGTTACCGCAGGAATGGATATGTACACGGTCCAACTGTGTTGACTGTCAGGCCGTCTTCGCAGGCAAGCCAGCTCCCACATTTGGATCGCGGTGCCTCAGCCAGGTCAGCGCCGGCTGTCAGGCCGTCACGGGAGCAAGCTCCCTCGCCACAGGTCCAGCGTCGCAGCAAAGTTGTGTAGATACCTATGCCCATAGCGGTAAGTACTACCACGCAATAGAAATTACTGATTGAATCCACCCGCACGCCTCTAGTAAGCTCCCCCCATCATTTGGAGAGCCCCATGTTGCCACTCACCCACACTCAGGTTTGCCCTGCTGCCAGCGCCTTGCGCTCGGTGTCGGCTATCCGTGTGAACGGTTCGAGCGCACTGGCCGGCTTTTATTTTGGGTATTGGTTTAGCCACTGGCGCGCCTGATACCTGAAATCGGCGCCCACTACTCAAGGGGTCGCCTACCAGAGAAATCTAAACCCCCGGTCGGCTCCCCGACCGGGGGTTTTGTTTTTTCAGCGCCTGATAACTTGTTTTTCACGCTCACTTAAAGGAATCACACCATGAACTACGCCACCTATTACCGCTACGACACTTGCACTACATGGCGATTTAGCCAGCTCCGTTCGGGACAGCCTGCCGCCTCCGACCGGTCACCCCGTGGTGGCAAGCCAACACACGTAGCCGATACGGCCAATTGTCGAACACCCCAGTAGGCCAAGCGTGCGGGAATCGCCCGCCGCTTGCCCAGGAAGCCTTGAATATGAACTCCTCCGTCGCCGCTTTGCCCGTCTCTGCCCTCAACAGCGCCAATGAAGCCCTGACCCAGCGTTTGCCCAGCGCTCTTGAACTCAAGCACCAACTCCCGCTCAGCCCGTTCCTCAATGAACAAGTCCACGCCCATCGCCAAGCCGTGCGCGCCATCCTCAATGGCGAAGACTCACGCTTGCTGGTGATTGTCGGCCCGTGCTCTATCCACGACCCGGAATCGGCCATGGAATACGCGCGCAATCTGAAGAAGCTCGCGCTTGAAGTCAGCGACCAGATGCTGCTGGTGATCCGTGCCTACGTCGAGAAACCGCGCACCACTGTGGGCTGGAAAGGCTTGGCCTACGATCCACACTTGGACGGCAGCGATGACATGGCCGCCGGCCTGACCCTGTCCCGCGAACTGATGCGTGAAATGCTGCGCCTGGGCCTGCCGGTGGCCACCGAGTTGCTGCAACCCATGGCCGCCGGCTACTTCGATGACCTGCTCACTTGGGTCGCCATTGGCGCACGCACTACCGAATCGCAGATTCACCGCGAAATGGCCAGCGGCCTGGGCATGCCCGTGGGCTTCAAGAACGGCACCGACGGTGGCGTCGCCATTGCTTGTGATGCGATGCGCTCAGCCTCTCACCCGCATCGCCATTTCGGCGTGGACAGCCAGGGCCACCCGGCGATCATCCAGACTCCCGGCAACCCCGACACCCACCTGGTGCTGCGCGGCGGCCACCGTGGGCCCAACTACGATGCGCAAAGCGTGGCCGGCGTAAAGCACGACCTGGCCAAGTCCAAGGTGGCGGCACGGATCATGGTCGATTGCAGCCATGCCAACAGCGGCAAGAACCCGCTGCGCCAACCGGCGGTATTCAATGACGTGCTGGAGCAGCGCCTGCAAGGTGATACCTCGCTGGTCGGCATGATGCTTGAAAGTCACCTGTTCGAAGGCTGCCAGCCGCTGAGCGCGTCGATGAAATACGGCGTTTCGGTGACCGATGGTTGCCTGGGTTGGAACGGGACCGAGCAGTTGTTACGCAGTGCCGCCGAGCGGTTGCGGGAACACCGCAAAGCCGACTGATCGGTGAAAATCAAAATCCGGGAGGGAGCTTGCTCTCGCTGGACGGGGTGCAGGCCCCGTCATTTTAGACAAAAAGCGGGTCCGCTTCGCGCCCCAGCGGGGGCAAGCTCCCTAAGGGACGCGGCTAGGCCCTGGCCACCGGCATGCGGGATAACTCCCGCAGCCACGGCAACACTCGCAGGCCGTGGAAGACCTCCGAGGGGTCGACGATGCCCATGAAATGTTCAAGATTGACGTTGTCCGGCACGCCCGGCAGGCGCACCCGTATTACCGGCGTTACACCGCAAGGCGCACCCAGATCCAGGTGATCGTAGACCAGCACATGACGCACCTGAGGCTGAGCTTCGTAAGCCTGGGCCATCAGCGCCGCATTGATAATCAGCACATCGAATGGGTCGGCAGGAATAGCGGTGAGAATCCGTAACTCCTCGAACGTTTGCACCGGCACGATCCGGTAATAGCCCAACTGGTTGAGCATTTTCTCGATGTACAGGCGTTGCAGATGCTGTTCATCGGCAATCAGGATGGTCAATGCTTTGTTCGGCATGGCAAACCCCTGGGCAGGCAGTGCTCGACAGTGAGCGTCGCCCATTTTCCAGACATATGCCGACGAAAAAATCAGGCTTATTCCCCGTTCATGTAAGAACTTTCCCAAATCCTCCGAAAGGCGATCAACCACAGTCAGGGCTGATTGCAATAAGCGCTTAAGCCATGATGCAAAACATCGATCGCCTCACCCACGCTTTCAACCGCTGGTCCCAATGCCTGACGGTCCCGCTGTTCACACGCCGCCTCCAATGCCTCACATACACTGATCAATGGGTTGGCCTTGACCATCCGCGCGCCTCCCTTGGCACGATGAGCCAGGTCGTGCAACTTGGCAAAGTCTGCCTGGCTTGCCAGCCGTGGCAGCAAGGCACGATCCGCCTCCAGGCTTTCGAGTAACGGCGCCAGCAATTCGACCAGCGCGGCATGATCATCCCCGGTCAGCGCAACCAGGGTGCTCAAGTTGAAGGTAACCAAGGGTCGCGGGCTCGTGCCAACTGAACGCGACGCCAATGCCGCCCGCAAGTCGTCCAGCCCGGTGGGCTTGAACAGGCAGCCATCCATGCCAGCCTGCCGACAGCGCTCGGCTTCCTCCGGCTGGGCGTTGGCGGTGAACCCGAGTAACAGGCAGGGCCCCAGACCCCGCTCACGCTCCTGTGCGCGAATCTCCTGGGCCAACTGATAGCCGTTCTTGAACGGCATATTGCAATCGGTAATGACGCCGTCGAACTGCCCCGTTCGCCACTGTTCAAGCCCTTGGACACCGTCTTCGGCCGTGATGATACGGTGGCCCAGAAAGCTCAACTGTCGGGCCAGCAGCAAGCGGTTGGCCGGGTAGTCGTCCACCACCAGAATGCTCAGCGCGCGCCCCTCAGGCGCCGCCTCTTGCACAGGCTCAATCGGGGCTGGCAGCGTGGCGGTCATGACCAGGGTCAACGTCACGTCCACCCGAGTGCCGTGCCCCAACACACTACTCAAGTGCAATTGGCCGCCCATCATTTCGCACAGGCTGCGGCTGATCACCAACCCCAGCCCAGACCCGCTGCGTGCCGATTGCTGGTTATTGCTGCCCTGGATGAACACACTGAACAACCGCTGCTGGTCGGTGACGCTGATTCCGATGCCGGTATCTTGCACCCATAACTGCACGGCCAAGCGATCGCCCTCGACCACCGCCTGCGCGACCAAACTGACCTGCCCATGGGGAGTGAACTTGATGGCATTGCTCAGCAGATTCGAGACCACCTGCTTGAATCGCAGCGGGTCGACCAGCACCGCCTGGTCAATCAACGGGTCCAGCTCAACCTGCATTGCCAACCCCTTGGCTCGGGCCAGCCCCTCGAATACGCGTGCGACCGACGCCAACAACTCATGCAGGTTGGCGGGCTCCAGGGTCAGTGACAAATGCCCGGACTCGATCCGCGCTATATCGAGAATATCGCCGATCAGCTCCAACATACCCCGCGAAGCCACCGAGGCCACCTCCAGAGCATCGCGGTCGACCCGTCCCTGCTCGGCATTTTTCAAGGCCAGTTCGATCATGCCGATCACGGCGTTCATCGGCGTGCGGATCTCGTGGCTCATGGTCGCCAGGAAGGTCGTCTTGGCGCGATTGGCGGCGTCGGCATCGTCCTTGGCTTCCTGTAGCTGGCCGAGCAGCCGGTGCCGTTCGCTTACGTCTACCCAACCGGCAATCATGCCCACCACCTTCTCGTCGCCGTCGCGATACGGCAGCATCCACTGGTAAATGGTCAGCACATCGCCATTGGGCACCTTGAGGATTCGATCATGAATCTGCGGCTCGCCGCCGGCCATCAAGCGCAGGTAATCGTCATGAAACGACCGGGCCTGTGGCGGGTTTTCGATGTCGGTTTCCACTACGGTCCTGCCGATCACGTCTTCAAGTTTGTAGCCAAACACGTCGAGGTAGGCGTTATTGCAGGCCATCAATCGCCCTTGGCGATCACGCACGTAAATCGGGTGCGGCGTGCCGTCGATCAATACGCTCATGAACCGCATCTGATCGCTCAGCGCTCGCTCGGCCTGCAGGCGCTTGCGAATCAGGCTGCGCAGGTAAATCGCCCAGCCCAGCGTGATGGCCAACAACAACGCCGCCAACCCAAAGCCCTGGAGAATCACATTACGATAACGCAACCAATAGCTGTCCTCGATGATGACCTCGCTACGCCACTGGCCAATCAGTTCGTCCATTTCCTGAGGGGTGATGCTCAGCAGCGCCTTGTCGAGGATCGAATACAGCTCCAACTGACTGCGATTTACCCCAAAGGTCACGCGTGCAGGCTCAATGCCAACCGTGCTGCTGACACGCAAGCGGTCGCGGTAATACCGGGTGATCAGATAACGTGCGCTGATCAACGAGTTGACCGCGCCGTCGGCGTCACCATTGGCCACCAGCGCCATGGCTTGCTGGGGGTTCTCCACGTCGACAAACATCACACCTGGAAAATTTTTCGCTATGTCCTCATGCAGGCCATTACCGACCACCATGGCCAGGCGTTTGCCGACCATGTCCTCCAGCGTGAGCGGGCTGTGGGGACCGTTACGGGTTACCAGCACAAAGGGATTGGTCAGGTAGGGCCGGGTAAAACGCACTTTTTCAGCACGCTCCGCGCTAGGCGTGACGACCGCCAGCATGTCCGCCGTACCCGCACTGACGATATTGATCTGGCGCGGCAATGAGCCGCCCGGGACCACATCGAACTTCAAGCCGGTACGCAAGCTGATACGCGATAGTACCTCGGCACTCAACCCTTCGAACTGGCCTTGATCACCAATAAAAGATAACGGTAGAAAGTCATTGAGTACCGCGACTCTGACCCTTGGATTCTTTTGCACCCAGCGTTGTTCGCTGGCACTCAAATGCAACCGGTCAACGCCGATTATCCCCAGGTTACCTCCGCTCCAGCGGCGCAGGATTTCCATCTGCTCGCTGGCGGGAATCGCCTCCAGCGCAGCATTGAGAATGGGCAGTAAACGTGTATTTTCGCGGGCGACGGCAAACGCAAACGGGTTGACTTCCAAGCCGGAAAAATCCGCCATACGTACATTGTTGAGGTGATTGCGATTGATCAGGTAGTTGCTGCTGATAGCATCCCCCAGATAAACGTCGGCGCGACCAAACGCTACGGCACCAATGGCTTCGAAAGTCGAGGCAAACAACTCCAATTGGGCCTGGGGGTAAAACGCCCGAACGGCGTCGGGCTGCATATAGTGATACAGCATCGCTACGCGCTTGCCCGCCAGGTCGTCGTTCAACACCTGGCTATCGCCGCTGCGAGTCACCAGGGTCGGTTGATCGTTGGCGTAGGAGCGAGACAAAAGCAGTTGCGGGTCGGCCGCTTCGTAGCCATTGGCGGAACCGAGAAAATCCACGCCCCCCTGCTTCAAGGCTTCGATCACTTCATCGCGGGTATCGTAACGCCGTACCTCTATGGAGATATGCAGGGCCTGACCCACCAGTGCGGCAAAATCGGCGGTGATACCTTCGAGCTCGTCGTTGTTATTGGTCAAGTCAAAAGGCGCGTAATCGGGAGCAGAAACCCCCATCCGTAATGTGCGCCGCTCGCGCAGCCAGCGCCAATCAGACTCGTCCAGTGCTACTTGCGGGGTGTCAATACGTGAATGCCCCAACAGCCGCAAAGCATGGGGCTCATCCAGGGCCACCGCGATCTGAGGTAACAGGCTCATCCAGAAGATCGTGGTGAACCTTATAAACGCGGTGGTGATCATCTCAATTCAGATCAGATGGTTGCGCTGGGCAAACTTGGATAAGTGCACTACCGAAGACATGCGTAACTTCTCCTTGAGTCGAGTCTTGTAAGTGCTGATGGTCTTGTGGCTGAGCAGCATCTGTTCGGCAATTTCCTTGTTGCCCAGCCCCAGGGCCAACATTTGCAACACGGTTAACTCACGGTCCGATAAGCACTCGATCATCTGCCGTTCCGTTTCTTGCAGATCATCGCGGCGCACCGAACTGGTCGGCAAACTGGGGAAGCAACTGTAGCCCGACATGATCGCTTTGATAGCCTTTTGCAGCTCATCCAGCTCACCGGTCTTGGCGACGAACCCCATCGCACCGGAACGCATGCAACGAGTAGAAAAAAATACCGCCAGGTAGGAGGTCAGCACCAGAATCTTGCACGGCAAGCCCAACGCCTTGATGCGGCTGATAACCTCCAACCCGCCTAATTTAGGCATCGCCAGGTCGAGGATAATCAGCTCGGGACGTTGCTCCCTCGCCAACTGCATGGCGTCAGCGCCATCCCCCGCCTGAAAAATTTCATCAAACCCCTCCAATTGCAGGAGGTGTTTGACCGTTGCCCGGATAAACGGATGGTCATCCACAATTAATGCTTTGCTCATAAAACTTCCTTATGTGGACAAAATACCCTTACACATCACGCCGGACCTGGGTACCTGTGAGAAATGACAGTTCCGACAAGCGGCACTGCTTCCTTGGAGCGGTAACCAAGCAGTGTCTGGCCTCTTCAATTAACTCAACAGAGCGACGGACGCCGGGCCTCAACGGCGCAACAGCCGCAAGTACCCAACTTTAGCAATGCAATGATGTTTCAACCGAAGGGATAATCCGGACAACATGTAGGATTTTTCCACATGCAAGCTTAGCCAATCCTGGCCAGCCCATCAGGATCAGTCGGTGGTGCTAGGACTCCAGAAGGCCTGCACCACCAGGGTTGACGTTGAGAGGCGCGCCACCAGCGCGTCCAGTTCGTCGCCATCCACCGACGTGGCGGCGAGGATGGCCTCGATTTCCACTTCGTCACTGCCGAACGGTCGCACGTCGACGTCGCTGGCAGGGTAGTTGCAGCGTGCCAACTCGGCTTCCAGTAACACCATCACGGCCTGTTGCTGACTGCGGCGCGCAATGACATAGAGGATATTGGTGACCTCTGCCGACACCACGTCCAAGGGCTGACGATTGATGTTGTTGACGATCGGCCGCAGCAAGGTGTTGGCCGCCAGCACAAACAGCGTGCCCAGCAACGCCTCGAGGATCAGGTCGGCGCCAGCGCAGGCACCCACCGCGGCCGAAGCCCAGAGGGTGGCGGCCGTATTGAGCCCGCGCACATTGCCCTCCTCCCGCATGATCACACCCGCCCCCAGGAAGCCGATGCCCGACACCACGTAAGCGACCACGCGCACCGCGCCTTCCGCACCGCCCAGTCGGTTGGCCATGTCCACAAAGATCGCCGCGCCCACCGCCACCAGCACATTGGTACGTAAGCCGGCGGTGCGCTGGCGGTACTGGCGCTCGAACCCGATGAGGCCGCCGAGAATAAACGCAGCGCTGAGGCTGACCACGGTGTCGACCAGGGAGTTGAGGTTGATGTTGTTGATTGCCTGCATAAGAAATCTCCATGAATGCAGCGGCACATTGGTAACTCGCAGGTCCCTGTAGGAGCTGGCTTGCCTGCGATAGCGGTACACCACCAATGAATCTGGCGACTGATACACCGTCATCGCAGGCAAGCCCGGCTCCCACAGGATTTGCGATGTTGCATGGAACCTGTTACTGCCAGCCAAACCTGCGAATGTAGTAGCCCTTCACTGCCTGAGTCAGCGCCATGTAAGCCAGCAAAATCACCGGCAGGAACACGAAGTACAGCGACGGCAGCGCCTGCAATTTGAAGTAGTGCGCCAAAGGCCCCATCGGCAGGAATATCCCCACGGCCATGATCACGCCGGTCATCAACATCAACGGCAGCGATGCGCGGCTTTGCAGGAATGGGATTTTTGGCGTGCGAATCATGTGCACGATCAGGGTCTGGGTCAGCAGCCCCACCACAAACCAGCCGGATTGAAATAGCGTTTGGTGGTCTGGAGTGTTGGCATCAAACACATACCACATGAGTGCGAACGTGGTGATGTCGAAGATCGAACTGATCGGCCCGAAAAACAACATGAAGCGCCCCACTTCCCCCGGCTGCCAGCGTTGCGGCGTGGCAAGCATCTCGTCATCGACGTTGTCGAACGGAATCGCAATCTGCGAGATGTCATACAGCAGGTTTTGCACCAGCAGGTGCATCGGCAGCATCGGCAAAAACGGGATAAAGGCACTGGCCACCAACACCGAGAACACGTTGCCGAAGTTCGAACTGGCGGTCATCTTGATGTATTTGAGCATGTTGGCGAAGGTGCGCCGGCCTTCCAGCACGCCCTCCTCCAGGATCATCAGGCTCTTCTCCAGCAGGATGATGTCAGCCGCTTCCTTGGCGATGTCCACCGCACTGTCCACCGAAATCCCGATATCCGCCGTGCGCAGCGCCGGAGCATCGTTGATGCCATCGCCCATAAAGCCGACCACATGTCCGTTGGCCTTGAGCAGCCGCACGATGCGTTCCTTGTGGCTGGGCGTGAGCTTGGCAAACACATTGGTGGTTTCCACGGCCAGGGCCAGTTCGGCGTCGCTCATCGACTCGATGTCGTTGCCCATCAGCAAGCCTTGTTGCTCCAGGCCCACTTCGCGGCAGATCTTCGCCGTGACCAGTTCGTTGTCGCCGGTCAACACTTTCACCGCCACGCCGTGGGCCTTCAGGGCCTTGAGGGCGGGCGCGGTGCTTTCCTTGGGCGGGTCGAGAAACGCCACGTAGCCGATCAGCGTCAGGTTGTTTTCATCGGCCAGGGTGTAGGTGTCACGTCCTGCCGGCATCGGCTGCGCCGCTACCGCCACCACCCGCAGCCCTTCTTCGTTAAAGGCCGCGGTCACCTGGCGAATGCGCGCCAGCAGTTCGTCGGTCAGTGCCTCATCGACGTCACCATGACGCACGCGATTGCACACCGACAAAATTTCCTCCACCGCCCCTTTGCAGATCAACAGGTGCGGTTGGTGCTCCTCGGCCACCACCACCGACATGCGGCGGCGGTTGAAGTCGAATGGGATCTCGTCGACCTTGTGGAACGCGGTACCGACTTTCAGCTCACGATGGATGTCCACATGCTCGAGCACGGCCACATCCAACAGGTTTTTCAGGCCGGTCTGGTAGTAGCTGTTGAGATAGGCCATTTCCAGCACGTCGTCCGACTCCTGGCCCCACACGTCCACATGGCGCGCCAGGAAAATCTTGTCCTGAGTGAGCGTGCCGGTCTTGTCGGTGCACAGCACGTCCATGGCGCCGAAGTTCTGGATCGCGTCCAGGCGCTTGACGATGACCTTCTTGCGCGACAGAAACACCGCGCCCTTGGCCAAGGTCGAGGTGACGATCATGGGCAGCATTTCCGGGGTCAAGCCTACCGCAATCGACAGCGCGAACAGCAACGCCTCGGTCCAGTCGCCCTTGGTGAAGCCGTTGATGAACAGCACCAGCGGCGCCATCACGAACATAAAGCGAATCAGCAACCAACTGACCTTGTTGACCCCCTGCTGGAACGAGGTGGTCGCACGGTCCGTCGCCGTGACGCGTTGCGCCAAGGCACCAAAATACGTGCTGTTGCCGGTGGCGAGGATGACCGCCGTGGCGGCGCCGGACACGACGTTGGTGCCCATAAACAGAATGTTCTCCAGCTCCAGCGGGTTGCGCGTGTGGGCGTCCTGCTGGTGGGCGAACTTTTCCACCGGCATGGATTCGCCGGTCATCGCCGCCTGGCTGACGAACAAGTCCTTGGCGCTGAGCACGCGGCAGTCCGCGGGGATCATGTCGCCGGCCGACAATACAATCAGATCGCCTGGCACCAGTTGCTTGATCGGCAGTTCAATGCGCTTGGCAGACTCGCGGCGCAGCACCGTCGCGGTATTGCTCACCATGGCCTTCAAGGCGTCGGCGGCCTTGTTAGACTTGGCCTCCTGCCAGAAGCGCAACAGGGTCGAGAGCACCACCATGGAGAAAATCACCGTGGCGGCCTTCATGTCTTCGGTCAGCCAAGAGATCACCGCCAACAGGGTCAGCAGCAGGTTGAACGGATTCTTGTAGCAATGCCACAGGTGCACCCACCACGGCAGCGGCTGTTCGTGCTCGACTTCGTTAAGGCCGTATTGCACGCGCAGGGCGTCGGCTTCCTGAGTGCTCAAGCCCTCGGCGTGGCTGCCCAGCACGCCCAGCAATTGCACAGTGCTGCGGTTGGCAGAGGCCACCAGTGTCTGCGCCAGGCTGGGCGGTACTTCGCGGCTGACGCTGGCATCGGTCACGGTTTCCAGCATCGCCAGGCGGCGAAAATGCCGGGCGATATGCCGGGTCCGCAGGAAACCGGCGAAGAACTCTTTGAGCAAAGTGAGGTTCATGGTGTAACTCCTGCGCGAGGAAAAACCGTCGTGCAGGTACTGCCCGTCCACACCGCGCCCGTCACACAGGCACAGCCGAACCTGGCCCGCCCGCCGTAACAGGCAGGCGCGTCCGTAGCATCCAGGCGTTACCCAGGTGCTGGTCAGCGTCGATGAGAGGGAATCAGGCAGTTGCCAGGAGTGGCCACCGCCGGGATGCCGCTTCTCGCTTTATGAGGCGAGACAACGGCATCTGGAAAATGCGCGTTACCTTGCCAAGTAGAGGCCGGTTACCGAAACCGGCCGACGACTGTCACTCGAACAAGTACCCACTGAGGGTCTCCGCTATTGATGAAAACGCGCGAAGCTTACGCCCCGATGTTGGCGGAGTAAACCGTAGGAAAGTGCCAGCCTGGTGAATAAGAAGATTCTTCAGGATGGGTTCAGGAAAGAGCGTTTTGCTTACTTTTGTCTGGGCCGGCAGTCCGGCTTTTCAAAAGTGAGCCGCTATAAAAGCGGAACCCTGAGTAGCCGTTACCGCAGGAATGGATATGTACACGGTCCAACTGTGTTGACTGTCAGGCCGTCTTCGCAGGCAAGCCAGCTCCCACATTTGGATCGCGGTGCGTCAGCTCGATCAGCGTCTACCTGGGATTGATGTACATCCCTGGCTATGGCGTATCAGGTCGATCCCTTTCAACCAACGCCACGTAGTCTTCAATGCTCACGCTGGCAACACCCTTTACCTGGATAGACACCTTATTCACCTGCCGACCCATCGTGATGCCCTCGCGGGTACGCACCTGTACATAGCCAAGTCTGGGCCAAAAACGCTCGGCCCTGGTATTGCCCACCACTACCGTCAGCCGCAGCCACTGGGCGCCCTTCGCCACCGCCCAGGCCTCAAGGTCCGCGTGCAAGCGCTGCGCCAGCCCGCTGCCGTGCCAGCGCGCATGCACCAGCAGCAACCCGATGTGCCACACCCCGGTGGCGAGCAAATCCGCGGCGATATTCACCACGGCGACCAGGTGGCCCTGCGCATCTCGGTAACCCAGCCAGTACAGGCGGCTGCAATGCCAGCCGGCGGGTAATTGGCCGCGTAATTCTTCCCGTGCTTCGGACGGGGTAGCCGGTTCGCCATTCACCGCGATGAAGTAAGCCGGCGCCTGTTCAAAAAACTGCTGCAGCTCAGCTTCATCGCAGCCAAGCAGCTCAACCACCCGAATGCCTTCGAGGAAACTGCCAGGCAACACCTGTGGATCAACGTCCATGTTCAACCTCTTCAATCATCCCGTGTCAGCACTTCCAGCAATTCAATTTCGAAGCGCAGATTACTGTTGGGTTTGATATGCGCGCCCATCGAGCGCTCGCCATAGGCCAGGTGCGCCGGTACATACAACGAGCGTACACCGCCAACCTGCATGCCCATCAAGCCCTGGTCCCACCCCTTGATCACGCGGCCAGTGCCGATCACGCACTGGAACGGTTTGCCCCGCTCCCAGGAGGAATCGAACACCGTGCCATCTTCCAGGGTGCCGGTGTATTGGGTGGTGATCAGCGCGCCTTTGACCACGGCTTTGCCGTCGCCCAGGCGGATGTCGGTGACCTGTAGTTCGTCGTTGCTCATGGGGTTCTCATTGAAGGGGCCAAAGGCTGGGGTTTTCCCAGAATCGGAGGGGTTTGGCAAGTGCAGGAAAATGGCCAACGTGATGGTGGACCGTTCGCTGGAATGCATACAGCCGCGTCAGAATCCAATGTGGGAGCTGGCTTGCCTGCGAAGGCGGTGTGTCAGTCAATGCACCTGTGACTGCACGACCGCTTTCGCAGGCAAGCCAGCTCCCACATTGAATCTGCATGCATTCAGAGGTCGCCGTGTCGACCCTTTACAACCAATGCCAGAACCGGCTCCAGAACCCGCGCCCCAACTCATCCTTGCACCCGGCATATTGGCGCGCATACATCTGCGAACGCGCCTGTACCTTGCTCGCTACCGGCGGCAGCCAGGCTTTGCTGGCATAGGTGCGCTGGCGGTAGCCGCCCCAGCCTTCGTGGTAGTTCAGGTACTGGCCGTAGGCATCGTATTTGTAGACGCCGTTGATGGTGTAGGTCTTGTCCATGTACCAGCCGATAAAGTCGATCGCGTCGTCGAAGTCTTCGCGATCAGCGCCGCTGCGGCCGGTGGCTTTGCGGTAGTCGTTCCATACTTCATCCTTGGCCTGGGCATAGCCGGAAGCGGTGGAGACGCGGCCCCATGGGATGATCCACAGCAGGTATTTACGCGGGGTCTTGGCGTCGTGGCGAAAGCCCGACTCCTGATACATGATGGCAAACGGCACCTGGATCGGTACGCCCCAGCGCTTTTGCGTGACCTTGGCGGCGTCGTACCAGTCGTCTTTTTCGCGGAAGATACCGCAGAGGTCGTTGGGCGTGCGTGGCGGCGAGGTGCCGCACGCCGCCAACAGGGAAGTGAGTAATAACAGTCCGACGGCTTTGCCTGCGCTCAAGGGTCACCTTTGTGGGATAAGGGTAAAATGCCAGCATTTTACCCCTTCACACCGGCGGCGTCCTTGCCGCAGACATCTTTAAGCCAAAGGCACGCGACGGGTAGTCAGCGCGATACGACCAATAAAGAAGCTCAACGCCGCACCCAACAGCAGCATGGCCAAGGTGCTCCAGGCCGCGCGGGACAGTTGCTTGGCAGCGACTTCACCGGCTTCACGGGCTTTCTGTTCAGCCTGCTTTTTCAGCTCATCAACCTTTTGCATGGCTTGCTGATAAGCCTGGGCATAGTTGTCGACGATCTGCGTGGCTTCTTCTTTGCTCTTGCCAGTGCGGGCCGCGACGATGTTGACCAGCGCCTCTTTATCCGCTGCATTCAATGCTGGCTCGCCGGACGCTTTCACACGTTCGAACCATTGCTTGAGCTCATCACCGGCCTGGGCAGGATTGGTCGCTGCATCGGTAGCCGACTGCTTGCCATCGACAGCTGCCTGATCGGCTTTCTGCTCGACATTGGCAGGGTCCAGTTCAGCCTTGCCGCTCTGCTTGAGCAAGGTATCCAGTTGGCCTTGCAGGCTGTTCCAGTCCAACTCGATGCCCTGCTCGTTCAACTGTTGCTTGATGCTATTGCCAATCCCCGGCGCGGCGGCAGCAATGCCACTGCCCGCAGCAGACAGACCTTTACCCACCACGTTGCCGGCCGTACCGACCACGCTGGAAGCCAGGCCCGCCAACAGCCAAGTGGTGAGCAAGGTGGTCAAGGTCCAGGTCAGCACCCCATGCAGGCCGCCACGATCCGGCGCGGTGCGGCCGGCCACGAACGCGCCGAACGCGATGGCGACCAGAGTCGATACAAACAACCAGATACCCGCACCCGTGCCAAAACCGCTCAACGGGTTGCCCGCTTCCATCGGGTCAACGGCACTGGCGCCAATGGCGGTGCCCAACACACTCAAGACCAGGTAGGTGACCAGTGCGATTGCACTACCGGCCAATACCGAGCTCCACGACACTCGAAACAGCGATCGATTGGTTTCATAGACAGTGGTCATACAAAGGTCCTTTTCAAATTGAGGAGCAAGGCAATGTGCCTTGATGGGTGTGAGTGTGGCGAAACGACATACGTTCAGTCCTGGCCCATATGCACCAGGTGGTCTGGTGCATTCGCACTGCCCCGTGGGTAATTACTCTGCACTATCCTGAAGCCAGGATGTCGTAACCCAATGTGCCTTGCCCTGCCCTAATCGGAGACGTTATGACCCAGGATGTTCTCGCCAAAGAAACCAACCGCCGCCAACTGCAAACCATCATCTCCGGGCTGTCCGACGGTGTGATTCTGGCCGAGGTCGACCAGACCATTCTCTGGGCCAATGAAGCGGCGTTGACCATGCATGGGGTCAGCGAGGTCAAGGAACTGGGCGCCAATACCGAGGCGTACGCCAAACGCTTTGCCCTGCGCTATCGCAACAACCATCCCTTGCCACTGGACAGCTACCCCCTCAGCCGCGTGGCTGCCGGCGAAGAGTTCAGCGATGTGGTGGTGGAAGTCACACCCGCCGACGACGAACACCGCAGTTGGGTACATCGCCTGCGCAGCCTGGTGCTGACCGATGCCCAGGGTGAACCTGAGTTGCTGGTACTGATCCTCAGCGACGCCACCGAATGGGCCAGCGCCGAGCAACGCTTTGAGAAAACCTTCAACGCCAACCCGGCGCCCGCGGTGATCTGTCGCCTCAGCGACCTGCGCTACATCAAGGTCAACCAGGGTTTTCTGGAGATGACCGGCTACAACCGCGACCAGGTCATCGGCAAATCTGTGTATGAACTGGATGTGCTGGAACAGGCCGAGCGCAAGGACCTGGCGATCCAGCGCCTGGGCGAAGGCGCGACCATCCCGCAGATGCAGGCCGAACTGAGACTGCCCGAAGGTGGCAGCAAACTGGTGATCGTCGCCGGCCAACCGTTGGACATGAACGAGGAAGACTGCATGCTGTTTTCCTTCACCGACCTGGAGCCTCGGCGCAAAGCCGAGATCGCCCTGCGCCAGAGCGAAGAACGCTTCGCCAAATCCTTCCGCCTGACGCCCGTGCCGACCCTGGTATGCAGTGCCGACAACCGCCAGGTGGTAGACATCAACGAAGCCTTCATGAGCATCACCGGCTACATCAGCGAGGAATTGATCGGCAAATCCATCGAAGACATCAACTTCATCGACAGCCCCCAGGCCGGCGCGCAGTTGTTCGCCACCCTGGAAAAAGCCGGCAACCTTGAAGGCCAGGACCTCAAGGTGCGCAAGAAAGGCAACGAGGTGATCGACTGCGTGGTATCCGCCGACACCGTGATTATCCAGGACGTGCCCTGCTACCTGATGGTGCTGATGAACATCACCGAGCGCAAACGCTCGGAGCTGGAACTGGTGGCGGCCATTGAGGAAGTCATGCAGGACGCGTCCTGGTTCAGCCAGACCCTGATCGAGAAGCTGGCCAACGCCAAGAGCGTCAACAGCCCCAACCTGCCGAATGTTTCCTTCACCGACCTAACCGCCCGCGAGCGCGATGTATTGGGCCTGATCTGCGAGGGCTTGGCGGACAAAGAAATCGCCTCGCGCCTGAAACTGGCGCCCAACACCGTGCGCAACCATGTGGCCACGGTGTATTCCAAGCTGGGGGTGCACAGCCGTAGTGCAGCGATCGTCTGGGCCCGTGAACGCGGGCTGTTTGCCAGCGATTTGCGCCTGAAAAACAAACCCTGACCCTGCAAATGCACTAGTGCGACTAGTGCGAATTCGCCTTATTGAGCGGCGGTGCAAGCAATAACCTTCAAGGGATCGTATTTATGCCTAGAAGGAACCCGCATGTTTACCCTCTCTCAGCTGCGCAACTGCATCGAAGAAGGCCTGTCACCGCTGACGTGCGAATTCACCCTGTGCCGGGACGCGTCCTTGACCCTCAAGGTCTACGATGCCGAGACCGGCCGCGTCGACCTGGTGGTTACCGGCATCAGCACCAACCGCCTGCAGACCCCGCAGGAAGTAGCGAAAATGGTGGATGAGTTGCGCTACGAGCTGCAAAGCAACAACGTCGGCAAGCTCACGCTGGATGATTTGCCTTTATCGCCGCTCCCATGAAATAAAACACCCCGCCGGCAACGATAAACGCCCCCAGCATGTAGAACATGTAATGGGCCGGCAGGCTGGCCAACACCAGCCCACACAGCACCGGCCCCAGCGCCGCACCGAGGTTGGACAGGTTTTGCGCCCCGTAATACATGCCCCGCAGGTGGTCTGGGGCAATTCGGTCGATAAACATGTATTCGGCCGGAAACACGATGATCTCCCCGACGGTGAACACCGCCATCGCCAGCACCCAGCCCACCACGCTGGTGGACAGCCCGAAGCCAATCAACCCCAGCATGAACATGCTCAAGCCAGCGATCAGCCACTGGCTCAGGTAACGGTGCGAGATGCGCCGGCCAATCAAGTACTGCAAGGCAATCACTAGCACGGCGTTGGTGGTCAGCACCGCGCTGATCACCGTGTAGGTGTATTCGGCGGTCGTGGTGGTCACCAGGTATTGCGACAGATAGGCCGTGAACTGGCCGAACACCACCGCGCTGAGTAAACCGCCGAGGGTGAAGCACACCAGGCGACGGTCCTGCAGCAAAACGCGGGCGACGGCAAGGAACGGCAGCGGCTTTTGCGTGGCGTCCACCGTGGCCAAGTTACGGTCACCCCAGCGCCCGTACAGCAGAAAAAACCCCAGCCCCAACAGCGCCGACAGAATAAACGGCAGGCTGATATCCAGCTTGGCCACCATCGCGCCAAAGAACGGCCCCACGGCATAGCCGATATTGGTAAGCGTGTATTTGATGGAAAACACTTCGCTGCGCGCGTCTTCGGGCAGCAGGCTGGCGAAGCCGGCTTTCACCGCAATATCGATGACGGCGTAGGCCAGGTTGATCAGGATCAGGTAGCCATAGAACGACCAGATATTTTGCGCCAGCACCGTGCCGATAAACCCCAGCACAAACACCAGGCTCAAGCCGAGCAACAGGCGATAGCTATTGATGCGGTCGACCAGGAAACCACCGTAGACACTGAGTAGCGAACCGACGATCAGCGAACTGCCGATTACCAGGCCGACCTGGGTAATGTCCAAGGCGAAATGGCTGGTGAGGTAGATCACGAGATAAGGAAAAGTGATGGCCTTGGCCAGCGTAAGCAGCAACGTGGCGCACAGCAACAGGTTCACGGTGCGGGGGTAGTTTCTGATGGTGGCAAGCATCCTGCTCTCGTTCTTCAAAGGTAACGCGACCATTGCGGTCGGTTACCTTAACGCAAGAAACATGAAACGAGCAGATGCCCCGGCGGGATTATTTCTTGACTGGCGTAATCTCGAGGATGGTGCCGTTGGTGGTCTTGAGCAGGACGTACTTGTCGCCTACGCGCGCCCACTGGCTTTCTTCTTCGGGCTGCTTCAGGCCGCGCTTTTTCCAATCGCTGATGGCCGACTCCTTGCGCATCAGGATATCCGGAGCGCGGTCGCCTTCTTTCAAATCACGAGCGTTGATGTTTGAAGGTTGCACGGTTTCCTGAGGGGTATCGCCGGCCTGCACTACAGCGCTGACGGAGGAAAAGCTGGCAGCGACCAGCAGGCAAGCGGCTAAGGTTTTCGACTTCATGGGGTGCTCCTTCAATTAATGGTGCGTACCCAGATTCCGACCGCGGCGGCGCGTAATCATTCAGCCGTATTTCCCTGTGGCCAGAGATTGCTCCCGCCGGGATGCGCAGCGGCCCCAATCCATTCACCGCATGTTTTCAGTGGGTACGCGGTCGGGCTTTTTGGGGCAGCTTCGCGGCCCAGCGGGAGCAAGCTCCCTCGCCACAGGGGGGTACACCGTTATAGCCAGGCGGCGTCCCAGAGCGAGTAGTCGCCAACATGCTCGACCAGTCCGGCTCGCAGTGGGTTGGCGATGATGTAGCGAGCAGCCTTGATAAGGTCTTCATCGGCCCGCACCGCACGATCATGATAGCCGTACTGCCAAAAAGCACCGTGCGTGCGACGGGCTCGGTTGATGGTCAGTGTGCTGCGCGACTTCACCCGTTTCATCACTTCAGGCAGCGTCGCGCCTCGCAATTCAAATAACCAGTGAAGGTGGTCCGGCATAATGACCCAAGCCAGCGAGTTGACCAGTCCAAGGTCATGGGCTCGTTTGAGCTCGGCAACCAATAGCCGCCCCAGGTAAAGATCGGCAAATACCGGGCGACGTTGATAAACCACGGCAGTCACCAAATAAGCTCGACCAGGTTCTGAATAACGGCCACGTCGCAACAAATGAGAGTTGGGCTTGTGAAGCAATCCTTTGCTCCCCTGAATGGTTGAATGGTCCATTCAACCTAGCAGGCACCTGAGATGTCCCTGCCCAATACAGTTTCCCCATATTTCCCAATCCTCTGTGGCGAGGGAGCTTGCTCCCGCTGGGCTGCGCAGCAGCCCCAAAAAGCCACACCGCGCATCCACTGAACGCATGCGGTGAATGGGTTGGGGCCGCTTCGCTGCCCAGCGGGAGCAAGCTCCCTCGCCACAAGGGTTTGTGCATAGGGTTTGCGAGCGTGAAAATAATCGTGTAATTTTTCATGAAATTATTCGAATTAAATTTCATGACCCCTCAAGAAGAACTCGCCACCCTCGCGGCGCTGATCCACGACCTGCGCAAGCACAAGAAGCTCACCCTGGCCCAACTTGCGCAAAAAATCGAACGGTCGGTGGGGTTTCTGTCCCAGGTCGAACGTGGCCTGTCGCGCCCGACCGTGGCCGATTTAACCGCCATCAGCCACGCCCTCGATGTGCCCACCACCTATTTCTACAGCCTGCCCAAACCCAAGGCGGTGGATTGGGTCACACGCCCCAACGAGCGGCGCACGGTGTATTACGCCAATGGCATCACCGACATCCTGGTGTCGCCGAGCATGAACGGTGCGTTCTCGATGCTTGACAGCCTGTTGGCCCCCGGTGCCAACAGCGGCGAACAGAGCATGAGCGACCGTGCCGAACAGGCCGGATTTGTGCTCGAAGGCGAGTTGACCCTGTGGGTGGATGACGAAGCCGCGCCAGTCACCCTCAGCCCCGGCGACAGTTTCCACCTCGCCAGTTTCGCCCACTGCCGCTACGCCAACCTGACCGACCTGCCCGCCCGCGTCTTGTGGGTTTACAACTAGGAGCTGCACCCGTGAAAAGCCATTCCTCCACGTTGCTGGCCGAAGTACGTAGCTTTCGCCAGAACCACCCCGACGTGCGCTATGTCGACCTGATCGCCCTAGACATTCCCGGGCATTTCTACGGCAAGCGCTACCCCGTGGAGATGCTTGAAAAAGTCGCCGCCGGCAGCCCGCTGAAGCTGCCGCAGAATGCGGTATTGCTGGGGGTCCAGGGGGGGTTGTTCAAGATTGGCGACTACTGCTTCAACGATGGCGACCCGGACGCCAATCGCCGATTGGTGCCCGGCACGCTCAAACCGGTGAACTGGGAGTCGCAGCCATTGGGGCAAATGCTCATCACCTCGGACGGCACCGAAGCGCCCATCGAGTTCGAACCCCGCGAAGTCCTGGCCAAGGTCCTGGAACGCTTGCAGCATCAGGGCATTCATCCCGTGGTGGCGTTTGAGCTGGAGTTCTACCTGTTCGATAAACAGCTGGAAAACGGCCTGCCGCAATTCGCCCGCGACCCGCTCAGTGGGGATGCCGACGACCAGCCCAACCTGCATATCGAACGGCTGTCGCGTTTCAGCGACGTGCTCGACGACATGGCGCAAACCGCCAAGGACCAAGGCATCGACATCACGGTGATCACCGCCGAGATCGGCCCCGGCCAGTTCGAGATCAACTTCGGCCACTGCGATGACGGCCTGCGCGCCGCCGACTGGGCCGCCCTGTTCTGCCGCAGCACCCGTGGCGTTGCGCTCAAGCATGGTTACCGCGCCAGCTTCATGGCCAAACCCTATCTGCAATTTCCCGGCAGCGGCATGCACGTGCATGTCAGCCTTTACGACGCAGCGGGCAATAACTTGCTAGCGGCCCATCAGCAGCAGCCATTGCGCCACGCCGTAGCCGGTTGCCTGGAATTGCTGCCCCACTGCATGCCGATCTTCTCGCCCAACCACAACGCCTTCCGTCGCCTGGGCGGCACGGTCAACGCTGCGACGCGGGCGAGCTGGGGCTTTGAAGACCGCGATGCCTGTGTGCGCATCCCCGAGTCCGACCCGCGCAACCTGCGGATCGAGCACCGCCTGGCCAGCGCCGATGCCAACCCTTACCTGGTGCTGGCGGCAATCCTGGTGGGCCTGGAGCACGGGCTTGAGGCCAAGCGCGAACCCATCGCGCCATTGAACGAAGACCGCAACAGCGGCACCGATTTCCCGGTGGAAATGCTCGACGCCGTGCGTGCCATGCAGCAGCAACCAATACTGCGCGACAAGCTGGGCGCGGAATTTGTCGAAGTGTATTGCGAGAACAAACGCCAGGATCACCTGGCCTTTCAACAAGAGATCCATGCGCGAGAATATCGCTGGTTTCTCTGACCCCACCATGGAAATGCAGATGAGCGACCAAGCCGCCCCGGCCCTCAAGGAAATCTTCAACATCGAACGCCTGCAACACATCGCCACCGAAATGACTGTGGTGTACCCGGCGTTCGACGCCAAGGGTTTTCTCCAGCACGCTTGCGTCGGGCTGGCCGAGTTATCGGTGATGCAACGCATGGCCCGGGTCAGCGAGAGCCTGCACGCGGTGATCCCGCTGGATTATGCGCAAACCCTCAAGCTGCTTTACGCTCTGGCACCGCGCATCAACAGCGGCTTTGTCAGCCTGTTCCTGGCGCATTACGTGGCGAGTTATGGCCTGGGTGATTTCAAACGTTCAATGGCCGCGCTGAAGTTTTTCACCACCTTTGGTTCGGCCGAGTTCGCCATTCGCCACTTCTTACTGCACGACTTCGAGCGCACCTTGGCAGTGATGCAGCAATGGTCGCTGGATGGCAACGAACACGTACGCCGCCTGGCCAGTGAAGGCTCACGCCCTCGCCTGCCTTGGTCGTTTCGCCTCGCCAACGTGCAGGCCAACCCCAAGATATGTGCGTCGATCCTGGATAACCTCAGGGCCGACAGCAGCCTCTATGTGCGCAAGTCGGTGGCCAACCACCTCAATGACATCACCAAGGACCACCCCGACTGGGTGCTCAACGTGATCGAAGGCTGGAACCTGGCCAACGCCCACACCGCCTGGATCGCTCGCCATGCGTTGCGCAGCTTGATCAAGCAAGGCGACACCCGCGCGCTGACGATCATGGGGGCCGGAGCCAAGGCTGAGGTGACGATCCGTGGACTGAGCGTCACCCCCGCCGTGATCCGATTGGGCGAGCGGATCAATCTGTCATTCCAGCTGGAATCCACCGCCAACCACGCGCAAAAACTGGTGGTGGACTACGCCATCGACTACGTAAAAAGCGCTGGCCACAGCGCATCCAAAGTGTTCAAGCTCAAGGCTTTTACCTTGGGCGCCGGCGAACGGCAGACCATCAACCGCGAGCAGCACATCCGCGAATTGACCACGCGCAAGCACTACCCCGGCACGCATCGGATACATGTTTTGATCAACGGTGAACGCCTGGCCAGTGCAGAGTTCGAACTGCTGAAACCTTGACACAAATCAAACAAAAGGCTCTAGCACGGGCCTTTCAGCCCGATAAATTGTCGAACAATCCTGGCCTTTGCCGTTGAGATCCATTATCATCCGGCGCCTTCTCGCTACCCGCCGGGTAGCTGTTTCAATGTGTCACCCGAGGCGCCCATGTACCGTTTTTCGTTTCACCGCCCTTTGATTGCCATCAGCCTGGGGCTGGTTTCCCATTCCGTCAGCGCAGCCCTGCAACCCATAGCCGAAGCCCCGCTGGCCAGTGACACCGAGCTGCACTGCCACTTCAACCGCGACGCCAGCACAGACTGCACCACCACTTACCGCTACACGATCCTCAAGGCCAACGGCCGCGAAATGCTTTCGCGCATCGACTTCGACTACTCCGAAGCCGACACCTTTGAAGTGGTCAGCGCTCAATCCACCCAGCCTGGCGCCAAGCCCGTCGCCCTGGCCGCCACGCAAATCGATACCCGCAGCGCACCCAACCCGGACCAAGGCTTCAGCCGCGACAAGCAAACCTCCCTGGCCTTCCCCAACCTGCGCGTGGGCACGCAGATCCGCTACACGGTACGCCAGCATTACCCGGCCAAACCGCTGATGACCCAGTTCCACTATGTGCTCAAATTCGGGCCCAGCTCAGCCCGCCGCGATCGCTTCAAGGCGCGCTTTACCGCCGAACGGCCGATCCAGTGGCGAAGTGAATTGTTCGACGGTTTCAAGGTAACGCCTTCGAGCAACGGCAAGACCCTGGATGTGGTGCAAAAAGCCCCGACCTACCTCAACTACATCAATGAATCCTCCGCCGCCGCACTACTGCGCGTCCCACGCCTGGAAGTGGGGAGCGCCGTGGACCGCCAGGCGTACTTCGGTGATTTCGCCCAGCGTTACAACCAGATCCTCGGCGCCACCCTGCCGGCGCAAGCCGCCGCCGCCGTGGCCGCCGCACGCAGCCTGGCGCCAGCTGAGCAAGTCGCGGCAATGATGCAGCACATCAATGATCACTACCGCTACCTGGGTGACTGGCGCGCGACCGAGCGCGGCTATGTGCCGTTCAGCCTGGCGGAAATCGAGCAGCACGGCTACGGCGACTGCAAGGACCTGGCGACGCTGCTGACGGCCATGCTCAAAGCCAGTGGCATCAAGGCTGAGACCGCGTGGGTCAGCCGTGGCGACGTGGTCGATGCCCTGCTGATTCCTGGCACCCAGGCGCCGAACCACGCCATCGTGCGTGCCGAAGTGAATGGCCAGGTGTGGTGGCTTGACCCGACCAACCCGGTCTTCGCCCCTGGCCAGACCATGCCCGATATTCAGGACCGCTGGGTGTTGGTCAACGATGCGCAGGGCCAGGTGCGCGAAGAACACATCCCACTGGAGCGCCCCGAAGTCTCGATACGCCTGGACAAACAGGTGCAGTACGGCAAAGAGGGAGATGGCGCGGTCAAGGCGACTATTACCTTCAGCCGCCTGCCGCTGATGCAACTGAGCGTCGCAGACCGCCAGCAAGGCACCACCGCCACCGACCAGAACATCTGCGCCAACTTCGGCAACGATATCAGCGACTGCCAGATCACCCGCGAACCCACCCGCTTTGTGGTACATGACGGCTACAGCGTCACCGCCCGCATGAACGATCAGCGCGCCCTGGAAAAACTGGCCAATGACTATGTCTACACCGACCCGTCCTTGAAAGACCGCTGGGAGGGCTACATCAACTATCGCCGCCAGGGGCAACAGGCCGACCTTTACCTGGGCAATCCTGAAACCTATGACTACACCTACACCCTGGCAGGCGGGAAGATGGAAAAAGCCATCCCCGGCTGCAAGGTACGCTCGCCCTGGTACGACCTCTACCTGGACGGAAAACTGGAGGACGGCTCGCTGCGCTATCACTATCGCCTGAGCCAGAAAAAGCGCTGGCTGACCCATGCCGAAGTCACCAGCGATGCGTTCGGAAAGATGATTGAAGAGGCCCGGGCCTGTGCCGAGCAGGTGCATCAGGTAGTAAAGCTCTAGACTGTCCCTGACACACCACGATCCAAATGTGGGAGCTGGCTTGCCTGCGATGACGGCCAGTCAGCTTGCCCATCGGTGACTGACACACCGCCATCGCAGGCAAGCCAGCTCCCACATTTTAATCCGTGTGTGTCAGCGGGATTCGCCGAGCAACAAGCCCTGCTCCCTTGCGCACAGCTCCACCACATAATCCCACAACACCCGCAACCGCACCGACTTGTGCAGCTCCCGGCGCGAACTGATCCAATAGCTGCGCTGGATACCCTCCGCCGGTAGCAACGGCACCAACTCTCCATCCCCAGCCGCCATGAAACATGGCAACACCGCAATGCCCAACCCCGAACGCGCCGCCTGGTGCTGGGCGATCACGCTGGTGCTGTGGAACACCACCCGGGGGCTACGGCAGAAGCTGTTGAGGAACTTCAATTCCTGGCTGAACAGCAGGTCATCGACATAATCGATCCAGGCATGGGCAGAGAGGTCTTCACGTTTTTCGATGGGCGGGTTACGCGCCAGGTAGGCACGGCTGGCGTACAGCGCCAGACGATAATCGGTGAGTTTGCGCGTCACCAGTTGATCGGCGCTGGGGCGTTCCAAGTGAATGCTGATCTCCGCTTCGCGATTGAGGATGCTGACGAAACGCGGCACCGCGACCAGCTCCACCTCCAAACCTGGATAGCGTTCAAACAACCCGCCCATGCGTGCGGCCAGAAACATCACGCCCAGCCCTTCGGCTACACCAAGGCGAATCTTGCCCAGGGGCGCCGCAGAGTGGGTGAGCTCGTCTTCGGCCAGCAGTGCCACGTTTTCCATAGCTTCGGCATGTTTGAGCAATGCTTCGCCGGCAGGCGTCAGTTCATAGCCCTGGGCGTGCTGCACGAACAGCGCCGTGCCGAGGCTTTTCTCGATGGCGTCGATGTGCCGCGCCACGGTGGCATGCGTGGTTTTCAGGCGTTGGGCGGCGGTGAGCAGGCGGCCACTGCGCTGCAACTCGAGAAAAAACCGCAGGTCATTCCAGTCGAACATATCGCCTCCAGAGCCTGGGCCCGCCGGCGTTGTTTAAAAACGCACAGCGGGTGGGTAAAAACTAACATTTTTAAGACGAAAACTAACAACTAGGATGGGCCCAATAAGAAAAACAAGCGAGACCCCAGATGCCCAATGCAACTGCTGAATACGATTACATCGTCGTCGGCGCCGGCCCTGCCGGATGCCTGCTGGCCAATCGTCTGTCCGTCAACCCGGCTCACCGTGTCCTGCTGCTGGAAGCCGGTGGCCGCGACAACTACCCCTGGATCCATATCCCCGTCGGCTATCTGTTCTGCATCGGCAACCCACGCACCGACTGGTGCTTCAAGACCCAACCTCAAGCCGGCCTGCAGGGGCGCGCCTTGAGTTACCCACGGGGCAAAGTGCTGGGCGGCTGCTCGTCCATCAACGGCATGATCTACATGCGTGGCCAGGCCCAGGACTACGATGGCTGGGCGGCGGCGGGCAACGCGGGCTGGGCTTGGAAAGACGTACTGCCGCTGTTCAAACAGAGCGAAAACCATTTTGCCGGCGGCTCTGAATTCCACAACGAGGGCGGTGAGTGGCGCGTCGAGCAACAGCGCCTGTCGTGGCCGATCCTCGATGCGTTTCGTGAAGCGGCTGCCCAAAGCGGCATCGCCAATATCAATGACTTCAACCAGGGCGACAACGAGGGCTGCGGTTACTTCCAGGTCAACCAGAAAGCCGGTGTGCGCTGGAATGCGGCCAAGGCGTTCCTCAAGCCGATCCGCCAGCGCCCCAACCTCACCGTGCTGACTGAGGTAGAGGTTGAGCGTGTGCTACTGGAAAACGGTCGTGCCTCGCAGGTACTGGGACGCCAACACGGCCAGGCACTGAGCTGGAAGGCGCGCAAAGAGATCGTACTGTGCGCCGGCTCGGTGGGTTCGCCGGGCATTCTGCAACGCTCAGGGATCGGCCCTTCCCATGTGCTCAAGCCGCTGGGTATCAACGTGGTGCACGAGCTGCCAGGCGTTGGCGGCAACCTGCAAGATCACCTGCAACTGCGCCTGATCTACAAGCTGGAAAATGCCCGCACCCTGAACCAGATCGCCGGCACATTGTGGGGCAAGATGGGCATGGGCCTGCGCTACCTGTACGACCGCAGCGGCCCGCTGTCGATGGCGCCCAGCCAGCTTGGCGCGTTTGCCCGCTCCGGCCCGGAGCAGACCTCGGCCAACCTGCAATACCATGTGCAGCCACTGTCCCTGGAACGCTTTGGCGAACCGTTGCACGGCTTCCCGGCGTTTACCGCATCGGTCTGCGACCTGCGCCCGCAAAGTCGCGGCCGGGTGGATATCCGTTCGACCAACCCGGCGGATGCGCCGCTGATACAGCCTAATTACCTCAGCCACCCCGAAGACTTGCGCGTGGCCGCCGACGCTATTCGCCTGACCCGGCGCATCGTCGCCGCTCCGGCCCTGAGCCAGTTCAAACCGGTGGAATACCTGCCCGGCGAAGCCCTGCAAACTGAAGAACAACTGCACGAGGCCGCTGCACGGATCGGTACCACGATTTTCCATCCGGTGGGCACCTGCCGCATGGGCGATGACAAAGACGCCGTGGTCGACAGCCAGCTGCGCGTACACGGCATTCCCGGCCTGCGCATTGCGGATGCGTCGATCATGCCGCGCATCACCTCCGGCAATACCTGCTCACCCACGCTGATGATCGCGGAGAAGGCCGCGCAGCTGATCCTGTCCCCAAACACTGTAGGAGCGAGCTTGCTCGCGAAAAACCCAACGGCACCGCGCACTACAAGGCACCCCGCGTAATCATTAACGATATTGAAGACGTTGAAAAAATAGCGGCGCCGAGGTCAGCGCCGACAGTGGAACAACAATAAATAATCACTGTGAGGGACACCCGATGTCAGAACATGCTCAACCCCTGGGCTCGGCGGCCAGTGCAAGTACCGCCAACGAATCAAGAAAGGTCATCTTCGCCTCCTCTTTGGGGACGGTGTTCGAGTGGTATGACTTTTTCCTCTACGGCGCCCTGGCGGCGGTGATCAGCAAGCAGTTCTTTGCCGGGGTCAACGACACCACGGCGTTTATCTTTGCCTTGATGGCCTTTGCCGCAGGCTTTGTAGTGCGGCCATTCGGTGCGCTGGTGTTCGGCCGCCTGGGCGATATGATCGGGCGTAAATACACCTTCCTCGTGACCATCATCCTGATGGGCGTGGCAACCTTCTGCGTCGGGTTGCTGCCGACCTACGCCAGCATCGGCATTGCTGCGCCGATCATCCTCATTGTGCTGCGCATGCTGCAGGGCCTGGCGCTGGGCGGTGAGTACGGTGGCGCCGCCACCTACGTGGCCGAGCATGCGCCACCGGGCAAGCGCGGCCTGCACACCAGCTGGATTCAATCCACCGCCACCCTCGGCCTGCTGCTGTCGCTGCTGGTGGTGCTGGCCTGCCGTTACTTCACCGGCGATCAGTTCGAAGTGTGGGGCTGGCGCATTCCGTTCTTGTTTTCCATCGTGCTGCTGGGCATCTCGACCTGGATCCGCATGAGCCTGCACGAATCGCCCGCTTTCTTGAAGATGAAAGAGGAAGGCAAGGCCTGCAAGGCGCCGATTCGCGAGTCCTTCGGCAAATGGGAAAACCTCAAGGTGGTGCTGATCGCGCTGTTCAGTATCAACGGCGGGCAGGCGGTGACCTTCTACGCGGCGCAGTTTTATGTGCTGTTCTTCCTCACCCAATTCCTGCGCATGGACCCGGCCCTGGCCAATATGCTGTTGATCATCAGCGTGGTAATTGGCGCGCCGTTCTTTATCCTGTTTGGCTGGCTGTCGGACAAGGTCGGGCGCAAGCCAGTGCTGATGCTCGGCCTGCTGCTGGCGACCGCCCTGTACTTCCCGATCTTCAAGGGCCTGGCGCACTACACCAACCCGGCAATGGACCAGGCCAGCCGACAGGCGCCGATCACCGTACTGGCCGACCCGGCCACCTGCACCTTCCAGTTCGACCCGGTGGGCAAGGCCCGTTTTGACAGCCCGTGCGACAAGGTCAAGACCTTCCTGGTCAAACAGGGTCTGCCCTACAGCAGCGCCGCCGCCCCTGCGGGCAGCCCGGTGCAAGTGAGCGTGGGCGATGTGCGTATCGACGGCTTTGATGAAGCGGCCCTGCGTGGCGCCGTGGCCCTGGCCGGTTACCCGTCTTCGGCAGATGTGGCCCAAGTCAACAAGCTGATGGTGGTGGTGCTGATCGTGGTGCTGATCTTCATCGCTGCTATGTGCTACGGGCCGTTGGCAGCGCTGATGGTTGAGCTGTTTCCGACGCGCATCCGCTACACCTCGATGTCCCTGCCCTACCACATCGGTAACGGCTGGTTTGGCGGGTTTCTGCCGACGGTGTCGTTTGCCTTGGTGGTGTACACCGGCGATATCTTCTATGGGTTGTGGTACCCGGTGGTGGTGACGGGCGTGAGCCTGATCGTCGGGTTGTTCTGCCTCAAGGAAACCCGGCATGTGGATATCGAAAACAACTGATACCTCTGCCCTGTAGGAGCGAGCTTGCTCGCGAAGAACCTGAGAGCAACGCGGGGCACCAGGCGCCCCGCGTCATCGTTAACGACCTTCGCGAGCAAGCTCGCTCCTACAGCGGCGTATGGCACCCACACAAATTGCTGTACATCCATACAGATAATGGTTGCTCAAACCCCTTCAAATAAGCATCCTGCAAGGCATCAACCCGATCTGATGTGATGACCATGCGGCTGTACCTCTGTGAAAAACCCTCCCAGGCCAAGGATATCGCGGCCGTGCTCGGCGCCAGCCGCCGTGGCGATGGGTGCTGGCTGGGTAATGGAGTCACGGTCACCTGGTGCATCGGCCACCTGCTGGAAACCGCCCCGCCCGACGCCTACGACGCCAAATACAAACGCTGGGTGCTGGCAGACCTGCCGATGGTCCCGGATAAATGGAAGATGCTGGTCAAGCCCAAGACCGCCAGCCAATACAAGGCCGTCAAGCGCTTGCTGGGGGAAGCCCAGGAACTGGTGATCGCCACCGACGCCGACCGTGAAGGCGAGATGATCGCCCGTGAACTGGTGGAACACTGCCGCTACCGCGGGCCGATCCAGCGGTTGTGGCTGTCGGCACTTGACGACGCCTCCATTCGCAAGGCCTTGGCGGCGCTCAAACCCGGTGCAGAAACCTTCAGCCTGTATCACTCGGCCCTGGGGCGCTCGCGCGCCGACTGGCTGATAGGTATGAACATGAGCCGCCTGTTTACCCTGCTGGGGCGCCAATCCGGTTACCAGGGCGTACTCCCGGTAGGCCGGGTGCAAACCCCGACCCTGCGCCTGGTGGTGGACCGTGATCGCAGCATTGCCGACTTCGTGCCGGTGGCCTACTGGGCCATTGATGTCGACCTGCGCCACGAGCACATGACCTTCACCGCCCAATGGCGCGCCCCTGAGGATGCCTGTGACGACCAGGGCCGTTGCCTCAACCCGCAACTGGCGCGGGACACCGCCGACGCCATGCTCAACGCCGCCACGGCGCGGCTGGTGAAGCTGCGTACCGAGCGCATGCGCGAAGTGGCGCCCCTGCCCTTCGACCTCGGCACCTTGCAGGAGATCTGTTCGAAGAAGCTCGGCCTGGGTGCCCAGGAAACCCTGGATATCGCCCAATCCCTGTACGAAACCCACAAGGCCATCACCTACCCGCGCAGCGATTGCGGCTACCTGCCATTGAGCCAGCACAGTGAAGCGCCGAAGATCCTTGCGGCGCTGGGCCGTGCGGACACGGCGGTCAACGAGCTGATGTCGCACATCGACCCTCGGCGCCGTTCGCGGGCCTGGAACGACGCGAAAGTCAGCGCCCACCACGGCATCATCCCCACCGGAGCCGGCAAGGAGGTCAGCCAACTGACCGGCAAGCACCGTGCGGTCTATACGCTGATTCGTGCGCGCTACCTGGCGCAGTTCCTGCCCAACCATGAATACGACCGCACCCAGGCCGATTTCGACTGTGCCGGCCAAGCGTTGCGCGCGGTGGGCAAAGTCATTATTGAACCGGGCTGGAAACGCGCCTTGCCCGAAGCGCTGGCACCCGCCAAAGGTCGCGAAGCGCCTGCGCCCCAAGCTTTGCCGACGCTGGTGCAGGGCCACGACTATGCCGTGGCCAAGGTCAACCTCAAAGACCTGTGGACCCAGCCGCCCAAGCCCTTTACCGAAGGCGACCTGATCAAGGCCATGAAAAACGTCGCCAAGCTGGTGGAGGACCCGTTGCTCAAGCAAAAACTCAAGGACACCACTGGCATCGGCACCGAGGCCACCCGCGCCGGGATCATCCAGGGCTTGCTGGATCGCGGTTATCTGGTGAAAAACGGCAAGGCCCTGTCGGCAACCCCGGCCGCGTTCAGCCTGATCGACGCGGTGCCCCGCGCCATCGCCGACCCCGGCACCACCGCCATCTGGGAACAGGCACTGGACATGGTGCAAAGCGGCGAAATGAGCCTGGAGGAATTCGTCGCCAAGCAAGCGGCTTGGATGAGCAAGCAGGTGGCACGCTGTAACGGCATGCGCATGACTATCACTGGCCCCGCCAGCCCGGCTGGCCGAGGTGCGACGCCGTGGAAAAAGAAGCGCAAGGCCGCCCCACGTAAAGCTGGCACCAACCCCAAGCGCGGAAAAAAGCCGGCAAATGCGGGATAAATACCAAAAAAGACTGGCACATGACGTTTTTCGACAGGTTTAACGCCGCATTGGCCCTTGCTCCGGCGGGTTCGGTCTAGGATTCTGTAGGGGATCTGGACTACCAACAACAACACCGGAGTGGCCGCCATGAAGACCGTTGCACAACTGCTGAAAGCCAAGGACCAGAAAAACCAGGATGTCCACACGATCAAATGGGACCACACCGTATTTGAAGCGCTGGTGCGGATGTCGGAGAAAAACGTCGGTGCCTTGCCAGTGGTCAGGGATGACGTGGTGGTCGGCATCATCAGTGAACGGGATTACGCACGTAAAATCATGCTCAAGGGCCTCTCGTCAGTTACCACCAAGGTCCATGAGGTGATGAGCTCGCCGGTGATCACTGTGGATACTCACAAGAGTGTCGAGGAATGCATGAACATCATGACCGACAGTCACCTGCGCCACCTGCCGGTGGTCGAAGACGGCAAACTGCTGGGCCTGCTGTCTATCGGTGACCTGGTCAAGGAAGCAATTGCCGAACAAGCGGCCTTGATCCAGCAACTGGAACAGTACATCCGCGGCGAATAGGGGGAACCCATGCTCGACACGCTGGACCATCAGGAAGACCACCTCGATACTCTGCACCGGGCCATGTCCGGCCGGCGTTTCCTGGTGCTGACCGGCGCAGGGATAAGTACATCTTCGGGTATTCCGGATTACCGGGACGGGGAAGGTGTACGCCGGGGCAAGCCACCGATGATGTACCAGGAGTTCCTCGCCACTCCCGAGGCGCGGCGCCGCTACTGGGCGCGGGCGATGCTGGGGTGGCCACGGGTGCGCATTGCCCAGCCGAACAAGGCCCACCTGGCGCTCGCGACGCTGCAGCACCGTGGCCATATCAGCGGGCTGATCACGCAGAACGTCGACACCCTGCATGACCAGGCCGGCAGCCAGGATGTGATCGAGCTCCATGGCAGCTTGCATCGGGTGCTGTGCCTGGATTGCCAACTGCGCAGCGAGCGCGACGTGATCCAGCGGCAGATGGAGGTCGATAACCCGCACATGGCACAGGTTCATGCGGTGCAAGCGCCGGATGGCGACACCTTGCTTGATCCGGCGTTTGAACAGCGCTTCCAGATGCCCCGCTGCCCGCACTGCAATGGCGAACGACTGAAACCGGATGTGGTGTTCTTTGGCGAAAACGTCGTGCCGGCGACGGCGCTCAAAGCAATGACGGCGGTAGAGCATGCCGAAGGGCTGTTGGTGGTGGGGTCGTCGCTGATGGCCTATTCGGCGTTTCGCCTGTGCAAGGCTATGGTTGAACAGGGTAAGCCGGTGATTGCCATCAACCTGGGCAAGACTCGGGGGGATGAGTTGTTGCAGGTGAAGATCCAGGCGTCTTGCGAGCAACTGTTACCCTTATTGACCGAGAGATTGAGATAGCGACACATCAACATGTGGGAGCTGGCTTGCCTGCGATAGCAGTGTGTCAGGCATACATGTACCCACTGACGCACCGCCATCGCAGGCAAGCCAGCTCCCACAGGGTTCGGCGTAAATCCGCCACCAAAATCCCGCGACCCACCGCACAGAAAATGACGCCCAAGTCACGTTTTCGCGTATTCCCCCGTCCCCACGGCAATTTATGTAGTGAGCAAAAATAATCACTACATAACCGTTGACGTAACCTTTTTGTCCTTGCATGATCTAGACGTCTCCCGGATCGGGAGCGTTGGTAACAAGCGTTTTGAACAGGCTCGTCTGACCGCCGAGCTGTTTTTCCGGATGTGCACTGCCCACAAGGCAGATCGATGAAGCTGACCGGCCCCGGAAGGGACAGGTACAAGGCGCTCAAACGCGGCTTGTCTTCGCAATCAGAGCATTGCGTAGCAGTTCATCAGAAAGACTACATGCATCAGCTTCAAGACCCTGCCCGTATTCGGCAGCCCGTCGCTGACGCCCGGTTTTAGTGACCGGAGACAACTTACTGGTATTAACGAATCAACTGATAGATCGCCAACTGGTCAAGGGGCTTACACATGAATTTGAACAACCAACCAACTATCGATGAATTGGCTGAGATGTTCGCAGCGCAGAAAGACACACTCGACGACCATATCCTGTGGATTGGCAAATCGGGCGAAGTGCAAATTGACTGCCTGGCGCCCCATACCGAAGAAGCCGAGTTTGACCGTAACAACCGTGAGCTGGCGGCGCGCCTGAAGATGTACCGCCGTGGCCAGGGTTATGTCGGCAAGAAGGCCGCCGCTGATCGCAACTTTATCGAGCAAGTGTTCGACACACTTAACAATGCCTGGGCGTCTTTCAAAGACAGCTCGCAAGTTAAAGTGATCGACCGTTACTACTAGGTAGTACTCAATCAATGTGGGAGTTGGCTTGCCAGCTCCCACATTTGTATTTACTGATTTAAAAAGTTGGAAACCTGCCCTTCCCCGCCTCATCCCGAAAGATATCAAACAACACCTGCGCCGCCGCCGACAGTTCATGCCCCGGCTTGGTCAGCACCCCAATCGGTCGCTCGATCACCGGGCCAGTCAAGGTAATGCAATGGGCTCCCGCCTCCTCCATCTGCCTGGCGCATAACGCTGGCACTGCACTAACCCCCAAACCGCTGGCAACCATCTTGCCCACCGTCGCCAGTTGATGGCTTTCCAAGGCAACGGGCAGTTTCATCTGCAAGGCACCGAGGTGTTCTTCCAGCATCACTCGCACAGTGGAAGGCCGCTGCAGGGTGATGAACGGCTGCTCCAACAAGGCTTTCCAGTCGATTTCAGCACGCTGTGCCAAGGGTGAATCCCCCGGGACCACGGCGACAAAGCGATCCAGATACAACGGCGTGAACACCAATGACGAACCATCGGACGGCTCGAACGCCACCCCCAGCTCCACCTGACGGTCGCGCACCATCTCCAGCACCTGTTCATTGATCAGGTCATGCACCGTCACGTTCACCTGAGGGTAACGGGCGCGGAATATCTTCAGGATCGGCGGCAACAGGTTCCCCGCGAACGAGGGCATGGCGGCCACCGTGACGCGGCCACGTTGCAAGGTAAAACGCTGGCGCAGTTCGTCTTCGGCGTTGTCCCAATCGGCAATCAACCGGCGGGCCAGGGGCAGCAGGGACTCGCCTTCAGGGGTCAGCGCGACGTTACGGGTATTACGGCTGAACAGGCGCCCGCCCAAGCCTTCTTCCAAGCCCTTGATGGTCAAGCTCAACGCCGATTGAGAGAGGTGCAAACGCTCGCAGGCCGCGGCAAAACTCAGGCTTTGCGCGACGGCGAGAAAGGCACGCATCTGTTTAACGGTCATGACGCAGCTCCGGACGACGATTGGACTATGCTGTTTTCTAAATCAATCAACCTTAAAAAACAACTTAACAAATCAATCCGCTGGCGCAACACTCGACTTACTGGCTGGACCACAAACAATAAAAGAGGTGCATATGGCAGGTTTCGATAAACGCGTGGCGTCCTATGAAGAAGCGCTGGCAGGCCTGGAAGACGGCATGACCGTGCTCTCCGGTGGTTTTGGCCTGTGTGGCATTCCGGAAAACCTCATTGCCGAAATCAAGCGCAAAGGTACCCGCGACCTGACGGTGGTCTCCAACAACTGTGGCGTCGATGGCTTCGGCCTGGGTGTGCTGCTGGAACAGAAGCAGATCAGCAAAGTGATCGCTTCCTACGTGGGTGAAAACGCCCTCTTCGAGAAACAACTGCTCAGCGGCGAGATTGAGGTGGTGCTTACCCCTCAAGGCACCCTGGCAGAAAAAATGCGCGCAGGCGGTGCCGGCATCCCGGCCTTCTTTACCGCCACTGGCGTCGGCACCCCCGTTGCCGAAGGCAAGGAAACCCGCGAATTCAAGGGCCGCCCGTATCTGATGGAAGAGTCCATCACCGGCGACTTTGCCATCGTCAAAGGCTGGAAAGCCGACCACTTCGGTAACGTTATCTACCGTCACACCGCCCAGAACTTCAACCCGCTGGCCGCCACCGCCGGCAAGATCACCGTGGTCGAAGTCGAGGAAATCGTCGAACCGGGCGAGCTGGACCCGGCGCAGATCCACACCCCTGGCATCTACGTCGACCGGATCATCTGCGGCACCTTCGAAAAGCGCATTGAACAGCGCACCGTCCGCAAATAATCCCCGTCCAGAACAACAAGAGGAAACAATCATGGCGCTTACCCGCGAACAAATGGCTCAACGCGTTGCCCGCGAGATGCAGGACGGTTACTACGTGAACCTCGGTATTGGCATTCCGACCCTGGTGGCCAACTACATCCCCGACGGCATGGAAGTGATGCTGCAATCGGAAAACGGCCTGCTTGGCATGGGCCCGTTCCCAACCGAAGAAACCATCGACGCCGACATGATCAACGCCGGCAAGCAGACCGTCACCGCACGCATCGGCGCCTCGATCTTCTCTTCCGCCGAGTCGTTCGCGATGATTCGCGGTGGGCATGTCGACCTCACCGTACTGGGCGCATTCGAAGTGGACGTACAGGGCAACATCGCTTCGTGGATGATCCCCGGCAAGCTGGTCAAGGGCATGGGCGGTGCCATGGACCTGGTGGCCGGCGCAGAAAACATCATTGTGATCATGACTCACGCATCCAAAGACGGTGAGTCCAAGTTGCTCAGCCAATGCAGCCTCCCGCTGACCGGTGCCAACTGCATCAAGCGTGTGCTCACGGACCTGGCGTACCTGGAAATCGAAAATGGCGCTTTTGTCCTCAAGGAACGCGCACCTGGCGTCAGCGTTGAAGAGATTGTGAGCAAGACCGCCGGTAAACTGATCGTCCCGGACCACGTTCCAGAAATGCACTTCCAGTGAGGACAGATTCCATGCAAGACGTCGTGATTGTTGCTGCCACCCGCACCGCCGTGGGCAGCTTCCAAGGTTCGCTGGCGAACATTCCGGCCCCGGAACTGGGCGCCGCCGTGATCCGTCGCCTGCTGGAGCAGACCGGCCTGGACCCGGCGCAAGTGGATGAGGTGATCCTCGGCCAGGTGCTCACCGCAGGCAGCGGCCAGAACCCGGCGCGCCAGGCTTCGATCCTTGCCGGCCTGCCCCATGCCGTGCCGAGCCTGACTCTGAACAAGGTCTGCGGTTCGGGCCTCAAGGCCCTGCACCTGGGCGCCCAGGCCATTCGTTGCGGCGACGCCGAGGTGATCATTGCCGGTGGCATGGAGAACATGAGCCTGGCCCCGTACGTACTGCCTGCCGCACGCACCGGGTTGCGCATGGGCCACGCGAAGATGATCGACAGCATGATCACCGACGGCCTGTGGGATGCGTTCAACGATTACCACATGGGCATCACCGCCGAGAACCTGGTGGACAAGTACGGCATCAGCCGCGAAGCCCAGGACGCCTTTGCCGCCGCCTCCCAGCAAAAAGCTGCCGCCGCTATCGAAGCCGGACGCTTTGCCGATGAGATCACACCGATCCTGATTCCCCAGCGCAAAGGCGACCCGGTGGCCTTCGCCGTGGACGAACAACCCCGCGCCGGCACCACCGCCGAATCCCTGGCCAAGCTCAAGCCTGCGTTCAAGAAAGACGGCAGCGTCACCGCCGGCAACGCCTCCAGCCTGAACGACGGCGCTGCGGCCGTGCTGCTGATGAGCGCCGACAAAGCCAAGGCACTCGGCCTGCCCGTACTGGCGCGTATCGCCAGCTACGCCAACGCGGGCGTCGACCCGGCCATCATGGGCATCGGCCCGGTCTCGGCCACCCGCCGCTGCCTGGACAAGGCCGGCTGGCAGCTTGCGGACCTGGACCTGATCGAGGCCAACGAAGCCTTCGCCGCGCAATCACTGGCGGTGGGCAAAGAGCTGGAGTGGGACGCGCAGAAGGTCAACGTCAACGGCGGCGCCATCGCCATCGGCCACCCGATCGGTGCTTCAGGCTGCCGCGTACTGGTGACCCTGCTGCACGAAATGATCAAGCGCGATGCCAAGAAAGGTTTGGCAACGCTGTGCATCGGCGGCGGCCAAGGTGTCGCCCTGGCGCTCGAACGCAACTGAATCGGATCGCTATTGTGGCGAGGGAGCTTGCTCCCGTTGGGCTGCGTAGCAGCCCCACGCCAATAGAGCAACATAGAAAAGGCCTGGCTCCACGAAAAGCCAGGCCTTTTCTTTTATCGATCCCCCTGAATGAACTCGATCAAAATGTGGGAGCTGGCTTGCCTGCGATAGCGGTCTATCAGTCAGACCATTGCTAACTGACACACCGCTATCGCAGGCAAGCCAGCTCCCACATTTGATCTCACTGCCTGTCAGCTTGCGGCACCGCGAACACCGCACTCGCCCGCAGCACCACCCGCTCCCCCACCTGCAAACTCAACGTGGCGAACGCCATCTGCCGTCCGCGCTTGTGGCTTTCCAGACGCACCACCATCCACTCCCCTACCTGCACGGCGCCCAGGTAATCCACTGTCATGCTGGCGGTAATCAACGGCAACGGCGGCTCACTGGAAAACGCCATGGCGTACCCCATGCCGATATCGGCCAGCGTCGCCAGCACCCCGCCATGTACCGTACCGCGCCCATTGGCGTGACGATGATCGGCGCGCAAGCCGACTTCCAATTGCAAACCTTCGCCACGGCAATACGCCGGGCCGAGCAGTTCCAGCAACGGACTGCTGCGCGGCAACGGGACAAAGCCTTGGGGGACAGTCTGAGCGTTCATGGCGGATGCTTCCCTGGGGTGAGGCCTGAGGTGTACGCCAGCCCCGACCCGGCAGCCACCACCATCAGCCGGGCAAATCCCGGGCAATGCTTTGCGTTAATGGGCCAGACCCGCTTTAATCTCGGCCAATTTCTCCTGCACATTTCAAGGAAACGCCATGCGCCACCTGGACGGCAACTCCCACCCGCTTCGCGCGCCGCTGTTGATCTTGCTCGCCGGCCTGGCCTTGGCCGGTTGTTCCCCCACGGACCACTCTCGCGCCACCGTCATCAATGGCGAACAGGGCAAGGCCGGGGCGCAACTGGCCTATGAGCATGAATTGACCCTGGCCCTGCCCGGCGCCCTGCTTGCGCCGCGTATGCAGGCCACTCGTGAGGCGTGTGAAACGGCGCGCTTTGGTGCCTGCAATATCCTGGGCATTACCGAAGACGGCCAGGGTGGCCAGATCATCCTGCGAATCGCGCCCACGGGTGTGGAGCCGATGGTCGCCCTGGCGGCCGAAGGCGGTAAGCTCGGCCAGCGCATCACCACTGCCGAAGACCTGGCCGATGCCGTGGCGGATGTGCGCCGTCGCCAGGACCGCCTGCAAGCCCAGCAGCAACGCCTCGATGAACTGGCCAAGCGCAAGGACATCACCGTCAGCGACCTGATCGTCCTGAGCAAAGAGCAAGCCGGCATTGAAAACGAGCTGCAGGAACTGGCCCAGGTTGCCGCCGGCCAGCAACGCCGCCTCGACACCAACCGCATGACCTTGGACTTCCGCTCCTCCGACGGCGCCAACCAGGTGTCAAGGTTCACCCGGATGTTCAGCAACCTGGGAGACAACCTGGTGAACGGCACCGCAGACGCCCTGGAACGTGCCAGCTATGTGCTGCCCTTCGTGATCCTGGCGTTCCCGGTGGTGTGGTTGTGGGTGGGCTTGTGGCGCCGGTTCGTCAAGCGCCGCAGTTGATCAACGCTTCATGCAGCGCTGGTAGCGCTCATCCACACGCTTGGCAAACCAGGCCGTGGTCAGGTTGCGGGTGATCTTCGGGCTCTTGAGCACAATACCCGGCAGGATCGCCCGTGGCAGCGGCTTGCCGGCCGCCTGGTCAGCCAAGGCGAAGACGCGCTTGTACAAGGTGGTGTCCTCGAAATCCAACTGCTCGCCCTGCTCCAGTTGGCTGCGGATGCTCGGGTTGCGCATATCCAACTTCGCCCCCAGTGAACGCACCGCCAACTCGGTGGTGCCGGGCAACAATGAGCCATAGCGGATCAAATCCCCATCCAGCGCCAGCTCTTTGCCTGAAACACGGCTGACCGCGGCCTGGAACGCGGCATTGCGGCTGGCGTACCAACCGGCGTTGAAATCGGCAAAGCGGTACAGCGGCTGATCGTAGCTCACCGGGTAACCGAGCAAGTGGGCGATGCCGAAGTACATGCCGCCGCGACGGGTGAACACTTCGCGGCGAATCGTGCCGTCCACCGTGTAGGGATAACCCCGCGCCTGTTTCTGCGCAAAGTCGATACTGACCTGCATGGGGCCAGCAGTGTGTACCGGGTTGAACCCGCCAAACAGCGTATTGCCCAGGGGCACCATGCTGATGAAGTCGTCAAAAATCGCGCTCAGGTCCTTTTCCGTACGGGCGGCATTCAAACGGTCGGCGTAGGTTTTGCCGGTGGGCGAGCGCAGTTGCAAGGCGCTGCGCACCACGAATGCCGGCACGTGCACCTTGCCGGCGCGGCGCAAGATTTCATCCTGGGCGATCTTGCCCATGCCCGGCACTGGCGGGTCGACCTGATAGGTGGACTCCTGCTCGGTCACCGCCAGCACCGCACAGATGTTTTCGGTGCTGGGGTAGATTTTCTGGGTGTCGAACGCGGTGTAGATGTCCTGGGCCCAACCGTTACGGTCCGCAACCTTGGCCGGCAGCAGGCGCACGATCTGCGCCTTCACCTCGGCTTCACTGCGCTCGGGCTGCTGGGGGCCACGGGAAGTTGAGCACCCGGCCAGTACCAGTAAAGGAAAAAGGCAGAGCAGCAGACGCGTTGAATACATGAGGCTTCCTTGGTTAACGACGGGCCGGGCAGTGCTGATATCGACAGGTAAGTCTAACCGGGGTTCGTTGGCATGCCGAACCCAGTGCCTGGCAGTAACTGAAACATCCCACACAACTGCCGGATAAGCTCTACTCCTCACCCCGGCAAACCTCTGCAAAGTCCCTCGCCTGATCAAACAGTGCGAGGGAGTGCAGATGGTTTTTTTCGTGACGCGTGCGGTTGACGGGGCCGCCACTTGAACCCGGCCATTGGCAGGTTGGCGCTGACGCCAATGAACGTGGAAACGGTCGACGTCGAGGGCGTCTTCCGTGACTTTCGCGACTGCTTGAACACCTTTGACGAGTGGGCCAAAAGCTTTTGGAGCTTCTCCGCGCTGGACGTCGAACAGGTGTTCAAGGTCGGGGATGACGTCGCGCTGGTTGCCCCGGTCAATCGCTCCCTGTTTCCCAGCAGCACCGTCGCCACCTGCCAGGCCACGGGTACCTTGACCCTGGTGCATATGTTCCAGAGCACGAGGTTCGTACCCATCGGCAACACCCCGGTGATCGTGCAACGCGTTGATCCAAACGGCGGCCCGCTGGGCGAGCCCCTCCATAAGACCATCGGCCCCAGTGGCATCCTCGAAGTCACCGAGTGCGATCGCAACCAGCAATACCGGGTGAGTTTCTACCCCAACGTTTCCCAGGATCACCTCAAGGCGCTGTATACGTCCTACCACTCAGTGATCACAGCGTTGGAAGCCCGGCTACGCGAAGAGTGGACCGACACCTTCCAGGCCCAATGGAAAAACTACACAGACGCCCGCCCGCTTGAGCGGCGCCGCCTGCTGGAAGCGGCTTTTGCCAGTGGGTTGGGCAAGGCGCTTTACGGCCTGTGGGACAACATTGGCGAGCTGTCTGCGCTGCTGGCGGACCTCAAGCCCAACAGCGAAAAGCTACTGAAATACCTTTCGCAAACTGAGTTCGACGAACTGCTGACCCTGGGCAGTGATGCGATAGCCCAGGGCTTGTTGGTGCTCAGTGACGAGCCGCTGCTGTTTATCTACCTGTCGGCTCTGGTCAGCTGGATGCGCATGCTCCCGCCGCCGGAGATGGCGGAACTGTGGGGTGAAATTACCGGTGAGGTGCTGATCAATCTGCTGTTGATTCGCGTCTTGGGTGCGATGGGCGTGGTGGTGCGATTGGGGGCTCGTGTGCTCAGTCACGTTAAATCCGGGCGGGCGCGGGCGTTGTTGGAATTGCTGGCCAAGCAGGTGACGGGGCCTCGGCTGAAAACCCATGTGGAGGCCGCCAAGCCGGTGTTGCTGAGCAGTGCGGCGACGCCGGTCAAGGCGGTGCCAGTGGTGCCGTTGAAGGCAGGCGACACGCTGGTTTCGAACCCGGTGTCGATGGTGCGCGGCAAGACCCAGCGCACCACGTTGGTTCGTCAGGAGCCTGTCGATGATGTGCCGGCTGTGGCGTCGAACCCGAAGGGGGATGCGGCGGCGCCAGCGGATAAAACCGTCACCCACGGTTGCCCGGTGTCGATGGTCACCGGCGAGGAATTGCTGACCCTTACCGACGGCGCGCTGGATGGGATCTTGCCGTTTGAGTGGACGCGGTTGTACCGCACCAGTGCGGTGGAAGTCGAGTGTGGGTTGGGGTTTGGCTGGAGTCATGGGCTGGCTCATCGGCTGGTGGTGTCGGGCGATTCGGTGGTGTGGACCGACCATGAGAACCGCTCGACTACCCTGCCCTTGCCCACCGTTTCTCGGCCGGCGATCACCAATAGCCTGGCCGAAGCGGCGATCTATTTGGGAGCCTCGCCTGATGAACTGGTGCTGGCCCAAGCCTCGCGTTTCTACCACTTCCGCGACGGTGTGCTGACAACCATCAGCGATGCGTATGACAACCGGCTGCGCCTTTGCCGGGATCGTTCTGGGCGGATTGAACGGCTGGATAACGGCGCGGGGCGCTCGTTGCTGTTGCGTTATGAGCTGGATCGCATTGTCGCGGTGGACTACCAGGTGCATCGCGCCAAAGGGCGTGAGCCCTACGTTTGGGAAACCGAGCAGAACATCGTTTCCTACGCCTATGACGAAGCTGGCCGACTGGTGTGTGCGACCAATGCCG
>JACRYN010000003.1_pt2 | contig 177279 bp, 133 predicted proteins | sample 8023231 | NCBI WGS metagenome assembly JACRYN01 (sample SAMN15756473, study PRJNA655841) | gut metagenome | isolation source: fecal sample D84 from domestic dog with diarrhoea | host: Canis lupus familiaris | place: South Africa: Mmabatho, Mahikeng | collected 2019-09
GCTCCCACATTATTCTGCCAGCCTGAAAACAGGCTTCGCCATTTACTCTCATAAGCTAATTCGAAAAAGTTATTTATTTTCGAATTCTTAGATCATTTAGTCTCCTCTCACGCCGACCCTCGGCCGCCTGATTGAGGAGCTTCCCTTTGAAACTGCTGACCCCTCTGCGCCTGTTGGCCGCATTGTCCCTGGCCGGTGCCAGCCTGTTTGCCCAGGCGGCGGACGTGACCATTGCGTATCAGACCACCGTGGACCCGGCCAAAGTCGCCCAAGCCGACGGCGCCTATGAAAAAGCCACCAACGCCAAGATCGACTGGCGCAAATTCGACAATGGCGCCGACATCATCGCCGCCATCGCGTCCGGCGACGTGCAGATCGGCTACCTCGGTTCCAGCCCGCTCACCGCCGCGATAACCCGTAAAGTCCCGGTGCAAACCTTCCTCGTCGCCACCCAGATCGGCGGCGCCGAAGCCCTGGTGGCGCGTAACGGTTCGGGGATCAACAGCCCTCAGGACCTGGTCGGCAAAAAAATCGCCGTGCCCTTCGTTTCCACCGGCCACTACAGCCTGCTCGCCGCCCTTAAACACTGGAACATCGACCCGGCCAAAGTCACCATTCTCAACCTCGCCCCGCCGGCCATCATTGCCGCCTGGAAGCGCGGTGATATCGACGCCACCTATGTCTGGGACCCAGCCCTGGGCGTGGCCAAGGAAACCGGCAAGGTGCTGATCACCTCCGGGGAGCTGGCCAAGTTCGGCGCGCCGACGTTCGATGCCTGGATCGTGCGCAAGGACTTCGCCGAGAAGCACCCAGAGATCGTCACCGCCTTCGCCAAGGTCACTCTGGATGCCTACGCCGCCTACCGCAAAGACCCACAAGCCTGGCTCGCCGATTCCGGCAACGTCGACAAACTGGTGAAACTCTCCGGCGCCAAGGCCAGCGACATCCCCTTGCTGCTGCAAGGCAACGTCTACCCGTTGGCCGCCGACCAAGTCACCCTGCTGGGCGCACCGACCACCAAGGCCGTCACCGACACCGCTGCGTTCCTCAAGGAGCAAGGCAAGGTCGAGGCCGTGCTGCCCGACTACGCCCCTTATGTCAGCGCCAAGTTCATTACCAACTGACCCAGGAGTTCACTGCGATGGCCTTGCTACAACTGGAGCGCATCAGCGCACAGTACCCAGGCGCCCCGGAACCGGTACTGTCCGATATTTCACTGGAGCTTGGGCCCCAGCAATTGCTGGTCGCCCTGGGCCCGTCCGGCAGCGGCAAGACCTCGTTGTTGAACCTGATTGCCGGCTTCGTCGAACCGTCTGCCGGGCGTATCACCCTCGATGGCGTGCCGGTCAAAGGCCCCAGCGCCGAGCGCGGCGTGGTGTTCCAGGACGATGCCCTGCTGCCCTGGCAGGACGTGCTGGCCAATGTGGCTTTCGGCCTGGAACTGGCCGGCGTGCCCAAGGCGCAGCGCGACGTGCGGGCGCGTGAAATGCTCGCGCTGGTGGACCTGGCCGGTTTCGACAACCGCCGCATCTGGCAACTCTCCGGTGGCCAGAAGCAACGCGTCGGCCTGGCGCGTGCGCTGGCGGCCGACCCGCGTGTACTGCTGATGGACGAACCCTTCGGCGCCCTGGATGCCTTCACCCGTGAACAGATGCAGGAGTTGCTGCTGCAAGTGTGGCGGCGCACGGCCAAGCCGGTATTCCTGATTACCCACGACATCGAAGAAGCGGTGTTTCTGGCCACCGACTTGATCTTGCTGGCGCCCAACCCCGGCCAGATCGTCGAACGCTTGCAGCTGGATTTCGGCCAACGTTACGCCGCCGGCGAATCAGCCCGCGCAATCAAGTCCGACCCGCGCTTTATCGAAACCCGTGAACATGTGCTGGGCAAAGTGTTCTCCCAACGGCAGGTGTACGCATGAGCAGCTACGAACTTCCCGCCACGGCCACCGAGCCTGCGACACATCCCGTGATCCCGCTGCGCCGTCGCCTGAGCACGCGCTGGATCAGCCTGCTGACCCTGGCGGCCTTGCTGGCCCTGTGGTGGGCGGTGACCGCCACCGGTTTGATCGAACCTTTGTTCCTGCCGCCACCGTCCGCCGTGTTGCAAAAAGGCTGGCTGCTGGCAACCACCGGCTACATGGATTCCACTTTGTGGCAGCACCTGGGCGCGAGCCTCAGTCGCATCGGCCTGGGCCTGGGCTTTGCAGTACTGACCGCCGTGCCGGTGGGGATCGCCATCGGTGCCAACCGTATCGCCCGTGGCATTCTCGATCCGCTGATCGAGTTCTACCGGCCGATTCCGCCCCTGGCCTACCTGCCGTTGATCGTGATCTGGTGCGGCATTGGCGAGCTGTCCAAGGTGCTGCTGATCTACCTCGCTATCTTCGCCCCGATTGCCATCGCCACCGCCACTGGGGTGCGCACCGTCGACCCGGCCAAATTGCGCGCGGCGCAGTCATTGGGCGCCACCCGCGCGCAACTGATTCGCCATGTGATCCTGCCCAGCGCCCTGCCCGATATCCTCACCGGTGTGCGCATCGGCCTGGGCGTGGGCTGGTCGACCTTGGTGGCGGCCGAGTTGATTGCCGCCACCAGCGGCCTGGGGTTCATGGTGCAGTCGGCGGCGCAGTTTCTGGTCACTGATGTGGTGGTGCTGGGCATCCTGGTCATCGCCCTGATCGCCTTCGCCATGGAAATGGGCCTGCGCGCCCTGCAGCGTAAATTAGTGCCCTGGCATGGCCAGGCACACTGAGTGAAGAACCCACAATGAGCAGCCTGACCGTTACCCCATTAAGCTCCGCCCTGGGCGCCCAGATCGGCGGCGTCGATATCACCCAGCCGCTGAATCCCGAACAGCGCGACGCCATTGAACAGGCGTTGCTCGACTATTCGGTGCTGTTCTTCCGTGACCAGCCGATCACCCCTGCGCAACAGGCACGGTTCGCGGCAAACTTTGGCGACCTGCACATCCACCCGATCTACCCCAACGTGCCGGAACAGCCCGAAGTGCTGATCCTCGACACCGCCGTCACGGATGTGCGTGATAACGCGGTGTGGCATACCGACGTGACGTTCCTGCCCACGCCTGCTCTGGGCGCAGTGCTCAGCGCCAAGCTGTTGCCCGCGTTCGGCGGCGATACCTTGTGGGCCAGTGGGATTGCGGCTTATGAAGCACTGTCTGAACCGCTAAAGCGCTTGCTCGATGGCCTCACCGCCACACACGACTTCACCAAGTCGTTCCCGCTGGAGCGCTTTGGCAACACCGCCGAGGACCTGGTGCGCTGGGAGGCAACCCGCAAGAAAAACCCGCCGCTATCGCACCCAGTCGTGCGCACGCATCCGGTGAGTGGACGTAAATCGCTGTTCGTCAGCGACGGCTTCACCACCCGAATAAATGAACTGGAACCGGCCGAAAGCGAGGCCATTCTCAAGCTGCTGTTCGCCCACGCCACCCGCCCGGAATTCACCATCCGCTGGCGCTGGCAGGAAAATGATGTGGCGTTCTGGGATAACCGCGTCACCCAGCATTACGCTGTGGATGACTACCGGCCGCAGCGGCGGGTGATGCACCGGGCGACGATTCTTGGGGATGTGCCGTTCTGACGCTTGGCGACAGATCGTTCCCACGCTCTGCGTGGGAACGCCTCCTGTGACGCTCTGCGTCACGACTTTAAAGCGGACGCCGAGCGTCCGGGGCAGCATTCCCACGCAGAGCGTGGGAACGATCACCCAGTGGTATAAGGTTATTCAGCGGTGGATGGCTTTTCCCACAGGTTGATCCCACCTTCCTGCGCAAACCGATCAATCTCCGCCAGTTCTTCTGCACTGAAGCTCAAGTTCTTCAACGCCCCGACGTTCTCGATAATCTGCTCCGGCCGGCTTGCGCCGATCAGCGCACTGGTTACCCGTGGATCACGTAACGTCCACGCCAGCGCCAACTGGGCCAGGCTCTGGCCACGGCGCTTGGCGATTTCGTTCAGGCCGCGTACATGGGCGATGTTGGCTTCGGACAGGTGCTGGGCCTGCAACGAGCCACCACCCGGACGATTGACCCGCGCATCGGCCGGTACCCCGTTGAGGTATTTATCGGTCAACAAACCCTGGGCCAGCGGCGTGAAGGCGATCACCCCGGCGCCGAGTTCTTCAGTGGTGTCCAGCAGGTCTTTTTCCACCCAACGGTTGAGCAGGTTGTAGGCCGGCTGGTGGATCAACAACGGCACTTTCCACTCGTTGAGCAACGCTGCGATTTCGCGGGTTTTAACCCCGGAGTAAGACGAGATACCGATGTACAACGCCTTGCCTTGCTGCACGGCGGTGGCCAGGGCGCTGGCGGTCTCTTCCAGGGGCGTGTCGGGGTCGAAACGGTGCGAGTAGAAAATATCCACATAATCGACGCCAAGGCGTTGCAGGCTCTGGTCCAGGCTCGCCAATACGTATTTACGCGAACCGCCACCCTGGCCGTAAGGACCGGGCCACATGTCCCAACCGGCTTTGCTGGAAATGATCAATTCGTCGCGGTAGTGCTTGAAGTCTTCACGCAGCAACCGGCCGAAGTTGATCTCGGCGCTGCCGTAAGGCGGGCCGTAGTTGTTGGCCAGGTCGAAGTGGTTGATACCCAGGTCGAACGCCGTGCGCAGCAATGCGCGCTGGGTGTCGATCGGGGTGCTGTCACCAAAGTTGTGCCACAACCCCAGGGACAGGGCTGGTAGCACCAATCCACTGCGGCCTACGCGGCGATAAGGAATAGATTCATAGCGGTTTTCGGCAGCAATGTACGTCATCGAATCCTCTCTTGATCTAGGGCAAATAAGGCCCGGGAATAGGCATATTCCCGGGCCTTTTAAGCAGCTGAATCGCTTAAGTCTGCCTCTTCCTTTTACAGCAAAGACCTACTTGAGAGGAACGCTATCAGCGCACCATGTGCAAGAACTGCAGATGGCGCTCGTACTGGTCGAGGATGTCATTGATGATCTGCTCCTTGGTGTAGCCCACCAGGTCATAGTCCTGGCTGCCCTCACTCAAGTGCACTTCGGCCCGATAGTAGCGGCGGTTGTTGATCTCTTTCTTGCCAATGCCGCCCAAGGCGAACGACGGTGTGAAATAGCCACGCATCTGCACCTGGTAGATGAACGGACGTTCTTCGCCATGGCCGATTTCGAGGCTGACGCTGTCGTTGGACGGGTCGGGCTGGGTCACCACCGTAAGGCCCTTCTCGACAAACACTGCGGTCACTTCTTCAATCGCCGGGCGCACCGTGGTGTCGAGGAAACGGTATACCTCATCGCGGGATGGGAAATGCACCGCCTGGCTCAAACGCTGGCGCCAGCCGCCTCGGCCTTTGCGCGAAGCGGAGATCGGTGCCAGGGAATGCAACTGCGCGATCTGCTTTTGCGACTCCAGGTAGAACGCCTTGTGCAGCCCCCACATCATCAGCAGCAGGATCAGCGAGAAGGGCAGCGAGGTCAGTACCACCGCAGACTTGAGCGAGTCGATACTGCCGGCGAACAGCAAGGCACTGGTGACCAGGGCGGTCATCGCGCCCCAGAACACACGCAGCCACTTCGGCCCGTCTTCATCCGCGTTGCCGCCTTTGGACGAGAGGGTGGACAGCACCACAGTGCCGGAGTCAGCCGAGGTCACGAAGAACACAAAGCTGATGAACACCGTGACCGCGATCACCGTCTTGCTCCACGGGTAGGTTTCCAGCAGCAGGTAGAGGCTCATCGATGGGTCATCTATCGCCGACTGGCCCAGTGCAGCCATGCCATGGTTGAGCACCTGGTCGATGGCGCTGTTACCGAAGATCGACATCCACGCCAGGGTGAAGCCCAGTGGAATCAGCAGCACGCCAAACACGAACTCGCGGATGGTACGACCACGGGAAATGCGCGCGATAAACAGGCCCACGAACGGCGACCATGCGATCCACCAGGCCCAGTAGAACACCGTCCAGCCGCCCAGCCAGTCGCTCGGCTTGTTGTAGGCGTACACATCAAAACTCTTGGTGGGCAGCGCCCCCAGATAGTCACCGATGTTCTGGATCAAGGTGTTGAGCAGGTGCTGGGTAGGCCCGGCGAACAACACGAACAGCAGCAGCGCACAGGCCAGCAGCATGTTGATGTCGGACATCACCCGCACGCCCTTGTCGACGCCGGCCACGGCCACGATGATCGCCGCGCCCATCATCAGGGTGATCAGGCCCACCTGGATCCACTGGGTATGGGCAATGCCAAACAGGTAGTCCAGGCCAGAGTTGAGGTGCAGTACGCCAAAGCCCATGTCGGCGCCCAGGCCGAACACCGTGGCAATGATGCCAAAGCCATCCACGGCGTAACCGATAGGGCCATTGATGCGCTTGCCGATCAGCGGGTACAGCGCCGAGCGCAACGCCAGCGGCAGGTTATGCCGGTAGGCGAAATACGCCAGGGCCATGCCGACAAACGCGAACACGCCCCAGCCATGCAGGCCCCAGTGCAGGAACAACACCTGCATGGCCTGGCGCGCCGCATCGGCGTTCATTGCTTCGCCCTGGGGCGGCTGCACCAAGTGCGTCAACGGCTCCGAGACGCAAAAGAAAAACAGCGTGATGCTGATCCCGGCGGCGAACAACATGCCGGCCCAGGACAGGTAACTGAATTCGGGCTCGTCGTGGTCGGCACCGAGTTTTATCTTGCCGTAGCCCGATAGCGCGGTGACCACCACGAAGACCAGATACAGCGTCATCGCCAGCATGTAGTACCAGCCGACCGTGTTGGCCGCCCAGTTTTGCGCCGCCAGCAGCCAGGCACCGGCCTGTTGCGGGATAGCGATGACCGTGATGCCGAACAGCAGGATGACGGTGGCGGCAAAGTAGAAAACGGGCGCATTCATGCGCACCATGCCGCTGGAAGGGGTGGACGATGCACTCATGAACGATGCACCTCAAGGTTGCGGGATATGGCTGTAAAAAACGGACTCAGCAAAGGTAAGCCTCCTGTTGTGAGCGGGCAGCGAACCACCGGTTTAACTTGAACGAACGTTCAAGTTAAACATGAATAGGCGGTCTTGGACTAATCGCAGGGCTGAGTGGTAGGTGTTTCCTACACTAGCTCAGGGATTGGTATGACGCGTGGAGGAGACGAATCGTTCAGCAACCCGACGGTGAAATACATACGAAATGTGGGAGCTGGCTTGCCTGCGATAGCGCTGGGTCAGCCACCCATCTGTTGACTGATACACCGCTATCGCAGGCAAGCCAGCTCCCACACTGACCGGCGTTTGACTCAGGTATTACTTCTGCGCCCCATCATCATGCTGCAAGTTCGCCTGGGTGATATTCGCCCCGGCCGGCACGCTGCGGGTCAGCCACACATTGCCGCCGATGGTCGAACCCTGGCCAATGGTGATCCGCCCCAGGATCGTCGCCCCGGCGTAAATCACCACATCATCTTCAACAATAGGGTGACGCGGGTGGCCTTTCTGCAATTGCCCATCTTCATCCGCCGGAAAGCGTTTGGCGCCCAATGTCACGGCCTGGTAGATGCGCACGCGCTCGCCGATGATCGCGGTCTCGCCAATCACCACGCCTGTGCCGTGGTCGATAAAGAAACTCGGGCCGATCTGTGCGCCGGGGTGGATATCAATACCGGTGGCCGAGTGGGCGATTTCCGCACTGATCCGCGCCAGCAGCGGCAGGCCGGCGCGGTACAGGTGGTGGGCCAGGCGATGATGGATCACCGCCAGGATGCCCGGGTAGCACAACAGCACCTCATCCACACTGCGTGCGGCCGGGTCGCCGTGGTAGGCGGCCAGTACGTCGGTGTCCAGCAGGCTGCGCAAGGATGGCAACGCCAGCGCGAAATCCTGGATCAGGCGAATGGCGTGGGCGTTGACTTCGCTGTCGTCCTCACCGCTCTGGCGCGCGGCATAGCGCAACTCCAGGCGCGCCTGGGCGAGCAAGGCGTTGAGCGCGACGTCGAGGGTATGGCCCACGTAGAAGTCTTCGCTTTCTTCGCGCAAGTCCGCAGGGCCCAGGCGCATCGGAAACAGGGCGCCGCACAAGGCCTCAAGAATCTGTGCCACCGCCTCGCGGGACGGCAACTCGCGGCCACCATGCTCGCCACTCAAGCGCCCATTGCGCGTTCGCCACTGGTCGCGGGCGCCGCGCAGCTGGCTGACGATGGTCTGCAATTGCCAATGACTGGAACGCTCACTCACGGTATTCACTCCTGACGAAATGGCCATCACTTTACGGTATGCACCCAGGCAGCTCTTAAGAACCAATGGTGTGGAGCTAAGAACCTTTAGTCATAAGCGATTGGCGGTTGCCCGATGAAAAGTGCCTGCCTATAGTCCCCCAATCACTCAGCCACCGTGCGTAACCATGATCAAACAACAGCTCGACCGTTTTAACCGTCTGGAACTACTGGGCAGTGCCACGGCCCTGGAAAAACTCGAGCGGCTGTCGGCTTGGCTGGGCAGGGACATCTACGTCAAACGTGATGACACCACGCCGCTGGCCATGGGCGGCAACAAGCTGCGCAAACTCGAATACCTGGCCGCCGACGCCATCGCCCAGGGCGCCGACACCCTGGTCACCGCCGGCGCGATCCAGTCCAACCATGTGCGCCAGACCGCCGCGCTCGCCGCCAGGCTTGGCCTGGGCTGTGTTGCCCTGCTGGAAAACCCTACCGGCACCGACGACCCCAACTACCTGGGCAACGGCAATCGCCTGCTGCTGGAGCTGTTCGACGCCAAAGTGGAGCTGGTGGAAAACCTCGACAACGCCGACGACCAACTCAACGCCCTCGCCGACCGCCTGCGCAGTAACGGCAAGAAGCCGTACCTGGTGCCTATTGGCGGTTCCAATGCACTCGGCGCGCTGGGCTACGTGCGCGCCGGGCTGGAGTTGGCCGCGCAAATTGAAGACAGCGGCATTCAATTCGCCGCCGTGGTGCTCGCCTCTGGCAGTGCGGGTACCCACAGCGGCCTGGCCCTGGCCTTGAGCGAAGCACTGCCGCAGCTGCCAGTGATCGGCATCACGGTGTCGCGCTCCGAGCAAGCGCAATTCCCGAAAGTGCAGGGCCTGGCCGAACGCACTGCCGAGTTGCTCGGTGTGGCTATCCCCGACGCCTTCAAGGTCACCCTGTGGGACGAGTATTTCGGGCCGCGGTATGGCGAGCCAAACGCTGGCACCCTCTCGGCGATCAAACTTTTGGCCAGCCAGGAAGGTCTGTTGCTGGACCCGGTGTATACCGGCAAGGCCATGGCCGGTTTGCTCGACGGCATCGGGCGCCAGCGCTTTGAAGAGGGGCCGATCATTTTCCTGCATACCGGTGGCGCGCCGGCATTGTTTGCCTATGACTCAGTATTCAACTGATTGAATACTGTCGATGTGGGAGGTGTACATATTTCTAAAAAGAATATGAAATTGTATTTTTATTATTTTCAAGACTTAAAAACCCACCTTATCATCGCGCCGAAGGCGAAGACGCGCTTCGCGCTTTAGGGCAGGATACGACTACCGCGTCACCTGCTTCGCTCACCATAAAAAACACAGGGGCTCTCCATGACTATTTCTGCATTTCGTCGCACGCTGTTGGTTGGCACTTTGGGCCTCGCGCTTGGCGCTGGCTGGTTGGGCCAGGCGGTTGCCGGCGAGCAATTGAACACCATCAAGAAGGCCGGCGAGATCAAGATCGGCCTGGAAGGCACCTACCCGCCGTTCAGCTTTGTCGATGAAAGCGGCAAACTCAGCGGTTTCGAAGTGGAACTGTCCGAGGCGCTGGCCAAGGAGCTGGGCGTCAAGGTCAAGCTGCAAGCCACCCCTTGGGACGGCATCCTCGCCGCGCTGGAATCCAAGCGCCTGGACGCCGTGGTCAACCAGGTGACCATCTCCGAAGAGCGCAAGAAAAAGTATGACTTCTCCAAGCCTTACACCGTGTCCGGCATCCAGGCGCTGGTGCTGAAAAAGAACGTCGACTCGATCAAGAAAGCCGACGACCTGGCCGGCAAGAAAGTCGGTGTGGGCCTGGGCACCAACTACGAACAATGGCTCAAGGACAACCAACCAAAAGCCATTATCAAGACCTACAACGACGACCCGACCAAGTTCCAGGACCTGCGCATCGGCCGTATCGACGCCATCCTGATCGACCGCCTGGCCGCCCTGGAATACGCCAAGAAAGCCCCCGACACCGCCGCTGCCGGCGACGCCTTCTCCCGTCAGGAATCCGGTATCGCCCTGCGCAAAGGTGAGCCCGAGCTGCTCGATGCGGTGAACAAGGCTCTGGACAAACTGCGCGCCGACGGCACGTTGAAGACGCTGTCCGAGAAGTACTTCAACGCTGACGTCACGCAATAATGGAAGCAGGTTTCCAACTCGCGCTGGACTCCGCGCCCTTTCTGCTCAAGGGCGCGTACTACACGGTAATCCTCAGCCTGGGCGGGATGTTTTTCGGCCTGCTGCTGGGCTTCGGCCTGGCCTTGATGCGCCTCTCGCGCTTCAAGCTCTTGAGCTGGACCGCCCGGGTCTACGTGTCGTTCTTTCGCGGCACGCCGTTGCTGGTGCAGCTGTTCCTGATCTACTACGGCTTGCCGCAAGTGGGCATCGAGCTGGACCCGATCCCGGCCGCCATGATCGGCTTTTCGCTGAACATGGCTGCCTATGCGTGTGAAATCCTGCGGGCCGCCATCGCCTCCATCGAGCGTGGCCAGTGGGAAGCTGCTGCCAGTATCGGTATGACCCGTGCGCAGACGTTGCGCAGGGCCATCCTGCCCCAGGCGATGCGCACGGCGTTGCCGCCTTTGGGTAACAGCTTTATTTCACTGGTCAAGGACACGGCGCTGGCCGCCACCATCCAGGTGCCCGAGCTGTTCCGCCAGGCCCAACTGGTGTCGGCACGTACCTTCGAAATTTTCACCATGTATCTGTCCGCGGCCCTGATCTACTGGATCCTGGCGAGCATCCTGGCGCATCTGCAAAATCGTCTGGAAGACCGGGTCAACCGGCATGACTTGGAGTCTTGAAGCATGATCGTGGTTGAAAAACTGACCAAGCAATTCAACGGCCAGGTGGTGCTCAACGGCATCGACCTGGAGGTCAAGGAAGGCGAAGTGGTCGCCATCATCGGCCCCAGCGGTTCGGGCAAGACCACCTTCCTGCGCTGCCTGAACTTCCTCGAAGAACCCACCAGCGGCCGTATCAAGGTGGGTGACATCGAGATCGACAGCAGCAGGCCGCTCAACCAGCAACAGGGCCTGGTGCGGCGCCTGCGCCAGCATGTGGGATTTGTGTTCCAGAACTTCAACCTGTTCCCCCACCGCACCGCGCTGGAAAACGTCATCGAAGGCCCGATTGTGGTCAAGAAGATGCCACGGGAAGCGGCGGCCGAACTGGGGCGCAAGCTGTTGGCCAGGGTCGGCCTGGCGGGCAAGGAAGCGTCGTACCCGCGGCGCCTGTCCGGCGGCCAGCAACAGCGTGTGGCGATTGCCCGCGCATTGGCCATGGAGCCGGAGGTGATCCTGTTCGACGAACCCACCTCGGCCCTCGACCCGGAACTGGTGGGCGAAGTCCTGGCGACCATTCGCAGCCTGGCCGAAGAAAACCGCACCATGGTCATCGTCACCCACGAGATGAGCTTTGCCCGTGATGTGGCCAACCGGGTGATCTTTTTCGACAAGGGCGTGATCGTCGAACAGGGCGAAGCCAAGGCGCTGTTTGCCAACCCCAGGGAAGAACGTACCAAGCAGTTCCTGAGCAAATTCCTCGCCCACTGACGTTCTGTGTGGGAGCTGGCTTGCCTGCGATGCAAGCGCCTCGGTGTAGCAGTCAAAATGGGGAGATGCTGTCGCAGGCAAGCCAGCTCCCACATAAGCCAGGCCCTACAGGGAGTCGCCATTCCAACCCGTAAAAGACCCTGCCGCCTGCCTCTTGAAATCCCCCTCCCCGTCAGACCCGTCTGAATCTCGCCAAACCCGCCGTTTAGCCCTTTGCCTCCATTGACGCTCCTTGGCCAACCCTCTTATCTAGCGCCTTGAGGATTGGATCCTATCCCGGCTACTGACTGAATCGTGCCTTTCGAACCCCCTTGCGCCTGTGCGTCCAGGTTTCGGAACGATTGCTGCTGGCTGCATCAAGGAGATTACTTATGACACACACTCAAACCCCGGCCACGCTCAGTGCCCCAAGGCTTCCCCAGGCTATTGGAAACGGCATCAGCGCCCTGGCCTCCGCCCACTTGCAGGTCGATATTTCACCCTACCCGAGCATGGAAGAAGGCGACCTGATCGAACTGTTCTGGAACAACTGCTTCGCCGCCTCGCGCAAGGTGACGGCCTGCAGGATCGGCACGTGTACCCACTTATGCGTACCGCAGAGCTTTGTGCAGGACGGACCGGCACGCGTCCATTACCAGGTCTTGCAGATCGGCCATGGCCCGATGCGCTCGGCGGTGACGCTGGTGCGGGTCAAAACCAGCTATCCGGGCGGTCAGCCTTCGCCGCGCCTGAACCCTGAAGGCGACACTGAAAACCAGAATCTGGCGCCGGTGAACTTGCCCGAGACGATTCGCCGCCACGGCGTCAACAGCAGCCAGGTAAGGCGCGGCATTCCGCTGACCATCGAGCCTTACCTGAACATGAGCACGGGCGATGCCATTACGTTGCGCTGGGGCGATGTACGCTTGGACCTGCCCCGCATCCAAGCCAACAGCGTCGGCCTGGCGGTGCGGGTGTGGGTGCCGCCCCACGTGATTGTCGAAGCCGGCGACGACTGCCGGTTGGAAGTCACCTACTGCATTCTCGACCGCGTGGGTAACAACTCCCGCTGGGCGCCCGCCCGCACGCTGCGCATCGCCGCCTGCACACCGCCCCGCCCTGCCTCGCCCGCACCGGGCTATCAACCGCGTCGCTTCGGTTCACCCTGTGAACCGGGGTGACAGCCCTTCTATGCATATTCCTAAAAGTTAGTTTATTTAAACAATTAACACGCTTAGGGTATATGCACCGGACCACCGGACATTCCTGATTTTTCTGTTTATTTCATTGAATGCGAGGTCGGTATGGTCAGAATTACCCCGGTGCGCAACGCCAGGGCATTGCGTGCAGCCAAGGAGCGGCGCTGATGTCTAACTTGGCTCTAACACCCCCCCAGAGTGATCTGGACGTAGCCCCCCTGCTGTTGCCCGCCACGGTGTTGCGCAACGACGCCCAAGCACTGAGTGCAGCCCACGAACTGGCCCAGGCTGCACGCCTGCACGCCGCCCAGCGCGACCAGCAACGCAAACTGCCCTGGGCGCAGATCGAACAGTTCACCCGCAGCGGCTTGGGCAGTATTTCCATTCCCCGGGAATACGGCGGCCCACAGGTGTCGTTTGTGACCCTGGCCGAAGTCTTCGCGATCATCAGCGCAGCCGACCCGGCACTCGGGCAGATCCCGCAGAACCATTTCGGCATCTTGTACGTATTGCAGGGCACCGCGACCGAGCGTCAGAAAAAGCAGCTGTTCCAGAGCGTGCTCGACGGCTGGCGCATCGGCAACGGCGGCCCGGAACGCGGCACCAAAAATACCCTGGAGCTCAAGGCACGCATTACGGCCGAAGGTGATGGGTACGTGGTCAGCGGCCAGAAGTTCTACTCCACCGGCGCACTGTTTGCTCACTGGGTCGCCATAAAAGCGTTGAACGATGACGGCAAGCAAGTCATGGCCTTCGTGCGGCGCGGCAGCGAGGGGCTGCGCATCGTCGATGACTGGTCGGGCTTTGGCCAACGCACCACCGCCAGCGGTACCGTCTTGCTTGATCGCGTGGCCGTGGAGCCGGGCCTGGTCATCGACAACTGGCGCCTGGGCGAAAGCCCGAATATTCAGGGGGCCGTGTCGCAACTGATCCAGGCCGCCATCGACGCTGGCATCGCCCGAGGCGCCCTCGACGATGCCATTGCCTTCGTGCGTGAACGCTCACGCCCGTGGATCGACGCCAAGGTCGAACGGGCCAGCGACGACCTGTATGTGATCGCTGATATCGGCAAGCTGAAGATCGAACTGCACGCCGCCGAAGCCCTGCTGCGCAAGGCCGGCCAGGTGCTTGACCAGGTCAGCGCCGCGCCGATCACCGCGCAGTCCGCCGCCCACGCCTCGATTGCCGTGGCCGAGGCCAAGGTGCTGACCACCGAAGTGGCGTTACAAGTCACCGAGAAGCTCTTTGAACTGGCCGGCAGCCGCGCCACCCTGGCCGAATTCAACCTTGACCGTCACTGGCGCAACGCCCGGGTGCACACCCTGCACGACCCGGTGCGCTGGAAGTACCACGCCATCGGCGCCTATCGGCTCAACGGCACCTTGCCGGCTCGTCATTCGTGGATTTAACCAACCAGAACACTTTTTCCACGAGCTTCTGGAGAAACTCATGACCCTTTCTCACCCCGTCGCGGTCATCACCAGCGACGAACAAGCGCTTATTGTCGCCAGCGATCTTGCTGAAGACTTGCGCCGCAACAGCGCCCAACGCGACCGCGAACGCCGCCTGCCATTGCCCGAACTGGACGTGTTTTCCCGCTCTGGCCTGTGGGGCATCAGCGTGCCCAAGGCCTACGGTGGCGCGGGCGTGTCCAACGTCACCCTGGCCAAGGTCATCGCACTGATCGCCCAGGCCGATGGCTCGTTGGGCCAGATTCCGCAAAACCATTTCTATGCCCTCGAAGTACTGCGCGTGAACGGCAGCCCCGAACAGCAGCAACGCCTGTACGCCGAGGTGTTGGCCGGCCAACGCTTTGGCAACGCCTTGGCGGAGCTGGGCACCAAGACCGCCCACGACCGCATTACCAGCCTCACCCGCGACGGCGACGGTTTTCGCATCAACGGGCGCAAGTTCTACGCCACCGGCGCGATCTACGCCCAGCGCATCCCCACTTCGGTGGTGGATGCAAATGGCGTGCAGCAACTGGCCTTCGTACCGCGTGACAGCGAGGGACTGACGGTGATCGACGACTGGAGCGGCTTCGGCCAGCGCACTACCGGCAGCGGCTCGGTAGTGTTCGACAACGTGTGGGTCGCGGCGCAAGACGTGGTGCCGTTCCAGAGCGCTTTCGAACGCCCGACCACCGTCGGCCCGCTGGCGCAGATCCTCCACGCAGCCATCGACACCGGCATCGCCCGCGCGGCCTTTGAGGACGCCTTGCATTTTGTGCGCACCAAGACCCGCCCATGGATCGACGCCGACAACGACAAGGCCACCGAAGACCCGCTGACACTCAAGAGCTTCGGCCACCTGAGCAGCCGGCTGCACGCCGCCGAAGCCTTGCTGGAACGCTCGGGTGAATTCCTCGACCGCGCCCAGGCCGACAGCAATGCCCAGACCGTCGCCGCAGCCTCCATCGCCGTTGCCGAAGTACGCGCTCTGAGCACCGAGATCTCCCTGGCGGCCGGCAGCACCCTGTTCGAACTGGCTGGCAGCCAGGCGACCCTGGCCGAACACGGCCTGGACCGCCACTGGCGCAACGCCCGGGTGCACACCCTGCACGACCCGGTGCGCTGGAAATACCATGCGGTTGGCAACTACTACCTCAACGATGAAAACCCGCCGCTGCGGGGGACCATCTGATGAGCAAAAAAAAGATCCTGCTCAATGCTTTCAACATGAACTGCATCGGGCACATCAATCACGGTTTGTGGGCTCATCCACGAGACAACTCGACCGAGTACAAGACCCTCGAATACTGGACTGAACTGGCGAAGATCCTTGAACGCGGGTTGTTCGACGGTTTGTTCATCGCTGATATCGTCGGCGTGTATGACGTCTATCAGGACTCCATTGACGTGCCGCTCCAGGAGTCGATCCAGCTACCGGTCAACGACCCGCTGCTGCTGGTGTCGGCCATGGCCGCCGTCACCCAGCACCTTGGCTTCGGCCTTACCGCCAACCTCACCTATGAGCCGCCGTACCTGTTCGCACGGCGCATGTCGACGCTGGATCACCTGAGCCGTGGCCGGGTGGGTTGGAACATTGTCACCGGCTACCTCGACAGCGCCGCCAAGGCCATGGGCCTTACCGAACAGGTCGAGCATGACCGGCGCTACGACCAGGCCGATGAATACCTGCAGGTGTTGTACAAGCTCTGGGAAGGCAGCTGGGAAGACGACTCGGTGCGCAACGATCGCCAAGCGCGGGTGTATGCGCAACCGGGCAAGGTGCACAAGGTAGAGCACCACGGCGAGTTCTATCAGGTGGAGGGTTACCACCTGTGCGAGCCCTCGCCGCAGCGCACGCCGGTGCTGTTCCAGGCCGGCAGTTCCGAGCGCGGCTTGCTGTTCGCCGGGCGGCATGCCGAGTGCGTGTTTATCAGCGGGCAGAACAAGGCCGCGACCAAGCGCCAGGTGGACAAGGTGCGCGCCAGCGCAGTGGAGGCTGGGCGCAACCCGGACGACATCAAGGTGTTCATGGGCCTGAACGTCATCGTTGGCGCCACTGAAGCGTTGGCCTGGAACAAGCACGCCGAGTACCTCAGCTACGCCAGCGCGGAAGCCGGCGTGGCGCACTTCTCGGCCTCGACCGGGATTGATTTTGCCCAGTACGCGTTGGACGAACCGATCCAGTATGTCAAAAGCAACGCGATCCAGTCGGCCACCCAGAACCTGCAGAACAACGACTGGACCCGGCGCAAATTGCTTGAACAGCACGCCTTGGGCGGGCGCTATATCACCCTGGTGGGCTCGCCTGAACAGGTGGCCGATGAGCTGGAATCCTGGATCAGTGAAACCGGGCTGGATGGTTTCAACCTGACGCGCATTGTGACGCCGGAGAGCTATGTGGATTTCATTGAGCTGGTGATACCGGAGCTACAACGACGGGGCTCGTACAAGACGGAATATGCGCAGGGAACGCTGCGGGAAAAAGTCTTCCACGACACGGCTCGCTTACCCAACCAACACACCGGCTCTACCTACCGCCACATTGTTTGATCGTTCCCACGCTCCGCGTGGGAATGCCTCTTGGACGCTCTGCGTTCGCTTGTGGGACGCGGAGCGTCCCTGGCGGCATTACCACGCGGAGCGTGGGAACGATCTCGCTACCTAAGACCTTATGACTGGAAAACCACTATGAAAAAGACATTCCTAAACCACCCAGTCAAAGCACTGGCCCTGGCCTTCGGCTTATTCAGCTCGGCGGTATTTGCCGCCGACGCCCCGCTGAAAATCGGCACCACCGCTGCCTTCGCCATTCCGCTGGAAGCCGCCGTAGAAGAGGCCGGCAAGCAGGGCCTGAAGGTCGAACTGGTGGAGTTCACCGACTGGATCGCGCCCAACGTCAGCCTCGCCGCCGGCGATATCGACGTGAACTACTTTCAGCACATCCCCTTCCTTGAAAACGCCAAGGCCGCCGCCGGGTTTGACCTGGTGCCGTATGCGCCAGGCATCATCAATAACGTCGGGCTGTATTCGAAAAAGTACAAAAACTTCAACGAACTGCCCGCAGGCGCCAGCGTGGCGATTGCCAACGACCCGATCAACAGCGGTCGCGGCCTGCAACTGCTGGCCAAGGCCGGGCTGATCACCCTCAAGCCGGGCGTGGGCTACAAAGCCACCGAAGAAGACATCGTCGCCAACCCGAAAAACATCAAGATCCTGCAAGTGGAAGCGGTGCAACTGGTGCGCGCCTATGACGACGCTGATCTGGTGCAGGGCTACCCGGCGTACATCCGCCTGTCCAAGACCTTCGATGCCGAGTCGGCACTGTTGTTCGACGGCCTCGATCATCCGGAATACGTGATTCAGTTCGTCATCCAGCCCAAGAGCAAAACCGACCCACGGGTGATCAAGTTCGTCGATATCTACCAGCACTCGCCAGTGGTGCGTGCGGCTTTGGACAAGTCCCTCGGCAAGCTCTACCAGGTCGGCTGGGAAGCTAAACCATGAGTGCCGCCAACGCCCGATTGCACGATCTGGTCCCTGCACCCAGCCACGCCGAACAGACTGAACTGCACCCGGACTTGAACCGCGCCCATGTGCGGTTCATCAACCTGGGCAAAACCTATGACGGCACGGTGCACGCGCTGCAGGGCATTGACCTGGCGATCCAGCGTGGCGAAGTGTTCGGCATCATCGGCCGCAGCGGGGCCGGCAAGTCATCGCTGATCCGCACCATAAACCGCCTGGAACAACCCAGCAGCGGGCGTGTGCTGATCGACCAGGTGGACATCGGCAGCTTCGATGAAGACCATCTGGTGGCGCTGCGGCGACGCATCGGCATGATCTTCCAGCACTTCAACCTGATGTCAGCCAAGACCGTGTGGCAGAACGTCGAGTTGCCGCTCAAGGTCGCCGGTGTACCCCAGGCACAACGCGCACGAAAGGTGCATGAACTGCTGGAGCTGGTAGGCCTGCAAGACAAACACAAGGCGTACCCGGCGCAGCTGTCCGGCGGGCAGAAACAGCGCGTCGGCATCGCCCGCGCGCTGGTGCACGACCCCGAGATTCTGCTGTGCGACGAAGCCACCTCGGCCCTCGACCCGGAAACCACCCAGTCGATCCTCGGCCTGCTGCGCGAGATCAACCAGCGCCTGGGCCTGACCATCGTGCTGATTACCCATGAGATGGCGGTGATCCGCGACATCTGCGACCGCGTGGTGGTGCTGGAGCACGGGCGTATCGTCGAGCAAGGCCCGGTGTGGCAGGTGTTTGGCGATCCGCAACATGAGGTCAGCAAGACCCTGCTCGCACCGCTGCAACACGGCTTGCCGCCAGAGTTGCAAAGCCGCCTGCAACCCACGCCAGCCTCGGCCGACGCCGCACTGGTACTGCGCCTGCAGTTCACCGGCAGCGACACCCTGGAGCCAGACCTCGCGGCACTGTTCAGTGCCCTCGGCGGCCGTGTGCGTTTACTGCAAGGCGGCGTGGAACGCATCCAGGGGCATGCCTTGGGGCAACTGCTGCTGGCGGTGAATGGATCGCCGCACAACGCCGAAGAACTGCGCAAACGCGCGGCCAATTGGGCACAACAGGTGGAGGTGCTGGGCTATGTGGTTTGATCGTTTAGTGCAGGGCGCCATCGACACCTTGTTGATGGTGGGGGTGTCATCGCTGATCGCGCTGCTGGTGGGCATTCCGCTGGCGGTCTTCCTGGTCACCAGCGACAAGGGCGGCATCTACCAGGCACCGGCCCTTAACCGCGTGCTGGGAGCGTTCGTGAATCTGTTCCGCTCCATTCCGTTTCTGATCCTGATGGTGGCGCTGATCCCGTTCACGCGCCTGATCGTCGGCACCACCTATGGCGTCTGGGCGGCAGTGGTACCGCTAACCATCGCCGCCACACCGTTCTTTGCACGCATCGCCGAAGTCAGCCTGCGCGAGGTCGACCATGGCCTGATCGAAGCCGCGCAGGCCATGGGTTGCCGCCGCTGGCACATCATCTGGCATGTGCTGTTGCCAGAGGCGTTACCCGGCATCGTCGGCGGCTTCACCATCACCCTGGTGACCATGATCAACTCATCGGCCATGGCCGGGGCGATCGGCGCCGGTGGCCTGGGCGATATTGCCTACCGCTATGGCTACCAGCGCTTCGATACGCAGATCATGCTCACGGTGATTGTGCTGCTGGTGGTGCTAGTGGCGGTGATCCAGCTGAGCGGGGACCGATTGGCGCGGGTATTGAACAAGCGCTGACGTCACGGGCACTCATCCAATTGGGCAACGCTGGCACGGGGCACGAAGGTGATGGTTTTTTCCTTGGCCTGCCAGGGCCGCACGATGTAGCTGCCATCCGAGTCGGCCATCACTCGCAGTTTTACGCTGCGCTTGGGGTTGTCGGCGTCTACCAGCGCGCCGGGGACCTTGGCCTCTGCCGCCCAGGTCATCAAGGTACAAACACGCCCTCCCGAGGCGGAGCCTTGCAGCGGCAGGCCACCCAACTTGGCCCCGCTCGCCGGGATCAGCCCGAGCAAAACGATGAGCGCAAAGGCCACCAATGAGGCGAACGCCACCGGGTTTTTCTGGACGCGCATGCGCACCACCAAGCAGGCGGCGCTCCCCTGGATCAGGAACAGCACGGCCATTTCGGCGGCCATGAACGGCGCAAAGAACACGGCGCTGTCGGAGTACTCGCTGAAGGCGCGGGAGACCGGCACCGTCACCATCAAAATGACCATCATTTGAACGACCCCGGCGCCAGCACTGGCCAGCCAGAACTCGCCGGTCAGCTCACGCAGGGCAACATCGGCGGGACGCGCACGAATGATGATGCCGACATAAGCTACTACCGCCGCCATGATCGCCACGATCCAACTGAGCGTGAGCAACAACCCACTTTCGGCGTTCACGGACAGGTACACGGCGGACATCCAGAACACAAACATCACCAACAGGCTGGCCGCCCAATGTCCCAGTAACCTCCTGTGCTGGGCCGTCTCTTGCGGCGACTGCGGGCTGAGATTGAGTTGATCACTCAGGCGCACACCGGTGCCGTTCAGGCGCGTGAACAAGATGAACGTGGGCACCAGGATCGATGCACCCATCATGCCGATCACAAATACCAACATGGCGAACATAGCCGGCAAGGCAGTGAACGCCGACGCCGACAGGATACTCAGCGGCACCTTTTCCACCTGGATGTACTGGTACAGGTACAGGCCCGCCACCGAGAGAACCCCCACCGTCAGCGGCCAGGCACGCTCATTGAGCCACAACAGGCCATTGCTCAATCTCGTGGCGTATTGGTCGACCTTGTTCGGCGCGGTGTTGTCGCCAACGGGTGAACGTTTTTCCTCTTCCATGGATGTGTAGCCCTCTGCAAATGAGGGCCGAATCTTACCCACCATTTCCCGTGGCGGTCTGTCGGATGCGCGCACTGCGACCGCCATGAAGTGCCCTACAGCGGATACACGGTTTTCAACTCAAGAGTGGGCCGGGGTATAGTCCCGCTACCTCAGCCGCAGCCGTGCGCCATGCCATGAAACTTGCTCCCGACGACCTCAACCAGATCACCTCCACCACCCTGGGCCATTACAACAAGGTGGCCGAAGACTTCCGTGAAGGCACCCGCGATCACGATGTGAGCCAGAACATCGACGCGCTGCTGCGGCATATCCAGGGCACGCCGCCATTCACTGTGCTGGATTTCGGCTGTGGGCCAGGGCGGGATTTGCAGACGTTTACGCGCATGGGGCATATCGCCGTTGGCCTGGATGGCTCCGAGCGTTTTGCGCAGATGGCCCGCGAAGACAGCGGCTGTGAGGTGCTGCAGCAGGACTTTCTCAAGCTGGACCTGCCCGCCGAACGCTTCGATGGGGTGTTTGCCAATGCTGTGCTGTTTCATATTCCCAAGCAGGAGTTGCCCCGAGTGCTCAAAGAGCTGCACGGCGCGTTGAAGCCTGGGGGCGTGCTGTTCAGCTCCAACCCTCGGGGTGAGAACCAAGAGGGCTGGAATGGGCCGCGGTATGGCTCTTATCACGACCTGCAGGCGTGGCAGGCCTTGCTGACCGCGGCAGGGTTTGAAGAGTTGGAGCATTACTACCGGCCGGCCGGGTTGCCGCGGGAACAGCAGCCTTGGTTGGCGAGTGTGTGGCGTAAACTTTAGTACTGCATCGCCTGTACCTGCCTCATCGCAGGCAAGCCAGCTCCCACCTTTGGAATGCATTCCCCTGTGGGAGCGGGCTTGCCCGCGATGGCGCCGTAACGGGCAGCGTTATTTCACCTGATACACCACCGGCTCCTCCCCCTCCACAAGCACCGTCACACTGCGCCCGGCATACCCCTGTTTTTCCACCGCCGAGAAATTCGCCACCAGCCGCGTCCCATCGGCGAAGGTGGTTTGCTGCAGCTGTTTGTCCACCGTCAGCCAACGGAAACCAGTCATTTCCTGGGTCGCCAAGCGCTGGTGCAACGGCCGGAAGAAGCGGTCCTGGCGCTGAATAATCGGCAGCCGCGCCTTGAGCGTCGCAGCACTGAGGTGGTACAGCGGCGGCACGTTGTAGAGCAGTTGGGTCAGTTCATTGTCGCCCTGCACATTGCTCAGTTTGAGGCTGTCGAACAGCCAATGATGGGTGGTGATCACCGAGCCGTGGAACACCGCCTGATACAACGGCAGGCGCATCGTCGGTTCGAAATACAGCGTGCGAAACGGCTCCTTCAACGGCACCGATTTGAAGAACACCGCCGGTTGCTCCGTGGGGTACCAGTTGCCTACGAAGTACGGCGACTGCGGGTCATGGGTCATCTCGCGGTCACCCCAGCCGATCACCGGGGTCTGCATGCCGTGGGCAAACAGGATGCCCTGGGCGGTGATCGCGTTACCGTCTTCGGAGCCTGTGACCAGCTTCGGCACGGTGTTGATCCAGCGGGAGGCGTCGATATTGCCTTCGGCGTTTTGTGCCTGGGTCATGCTGGCGTTGCTGCGATAGCTGTCGAACAGCATGCTGGTGGCGTAAGCATCGAGAAACCAGGCATTGAAGCCAGCCTTGGCGTGTACCGCCTTCACCCGCGCCTCCAGCAGCGGCCGGACACACCGCGGGTCGGTGTAATGGCCGGACTTCTGGAAACCGGTTTTCAGCTTGCCGTCTTTCAACACGATCGCGCAGTCGCGATAGGCCTTGGCGCCCAAGTGGGCAGTGGTCCAATCGGGGTTTTCGGTGGCGGACAGGGCCGTTTCATAGGAGTCGTAAGGCGCCATCAGAAAACCGGCTTCCACCCCCGCGCGAATCGCTTCGGGATGCCAGAGACCACCCTCCCAACCTTCGCCCAAGGTCAGCAGAAGACGCTGCAGCCCGGCGTCGCGCAGGGTTTGAATCGTGCTACTGCCCCAGGTTTGCGGGCTGTCACTCAAGGCCCCCGCAAAGTCCACGGCCAGTTCACTGCGCAGCTCACCATAGCGGGCGGCAAGGCGGGTCATGTCGGGCTCTTCCACCTGCCAGGCCTGCCGGGCCTTGGTGTTGATCGCCGCGTTGAGACCGCGCAGCAGCACGGTTTGCTCATAGCGATTCAAGGGAGTGGACTGCGCCAGCAGCTGTGCGCTCTCTTTGTCCATCAGCGTCTTGAGTTCATGGCTGCGCAGCCGTTTGATCAATGTTGGCCAATCACGCACATCGCCCAGAGCCAGCAGGCCGTTGTCCCAGAGGTACACATGGCTGGCGCCCAGCAGCTTCTGGGCTTCGGGTGTTTGCCGCAGCTTGTCCGCCAACGGTTCATAGCGGCCCTGCTCCACCAGCCACTGGCGGTAGCGCTTGGCGCCAGCCAATGGGTCGGCATCGCCCAGGTACAGCCGCAGCGTCATCGGCGCATCAGGCGCCAGCGAGGTGAATTCATGGGCCGCGGAGAGGGCCAGGCCGTTGCCGTCGGCTTGCCATTGCAGGCGGTTGTTGTAGGGGTTGGTCAACAGCCAGTTCAACGTGAAGCCACCGTGATCCACGCCCCACAGCGGCAGGCTCAGGTCCTGGGTGGTATTGAACTCACCCCGCTCCAGCAGAAACGTCTTCCAGATGGCATTGCCGGCAGGCACGTAATGCCCCTCGGCCAAGGGCCAGATCAACCCTCGCCCCATGGCCTCGGCAGGCTGGCGCAGCAGGGCCAGCTCACCGGGCTCGCGGGCGTTGATGGTCAAGGCCAGGTCGCGCTGTTGCAGGCGGGCGGTCAGGCGATAGGCGCCGTTGTCCCATTGCCAAGTGGCTTGATCAGGCGTGTTCTGCAATTGGCTGACGGCATGCGCGGCCACACCGCTGGATGCCTGCACCGAAGTCTGGCCTGCGGGTGTCACGCGCAGCGCCAGGGTGGCGGGGTCGAGTTCGACGCGCCACAAGGCGTTTTCCAGTACGGTGGCGGCGAAGGCAGGCGGTGCAAGGAGCAACGCGCAAAACAGCAAGGTGAAACGCAGGCACTGCATGAGGACCGACCTGGGTTTGAAATGAGGACCAGAGGGTACAGCATGCAGTAGCGAGCCAGCACGACATGGGGATTTTTCAGAAACTTCACACAGCCTCAACCAGAATGAAGTTCCAAATGTGGGAGCTGGCTTGCCTGCGAAAGCGACAGTTCAGTCACAGATGCTGCGACTGACGCACCGCCTTCGCGGGCAAGCCCGCTCCCACAGGGGATCTGCGCTTAACTGGCAGCCCCCTCTCTCAGTGTTAATCCTGTTGTGGCTGATGTTCCTGTTTCGGCTCGCGAATCTTGTACCAGGCCACATACAGCGCCGGCAGAAACAGCAACGTCAGTAACGTCGCAATGATGATCCCGCCGATCATCGCGTAGGCCATCGGCCCCCAGAACACCTCCCGCGCAATCGGGATCATGCCCAGGCTCGCCGCCGCAGCCGTCAGCAGAATCGGCCGGCGCCTGTGCTCTGTGGCTTCCACCACCGCATCCCACGGCGTGTAGCCGGCCTCTTCGTACTCGTGGATCTGTGTGACCAGAATCACCGAGTTGCGGATGATGATGCCGATCAGCGCCAGGATCCCCAGGATCGCCACAAAGCCCATGGGCGTGCCCGTGGGGATCAACGCCAGCACCACGCCGATCAGCCCCAGTGGCGCGACGCTGGCCACCAGGAACATCTTCTGCACGCTGTGCAACTGGATCATCAGGAAGGTGGCCATCAGGAACAGCATCAACGGCACCACCTTGGCGATAGGTCCCTGAGCCTTGCCACTTTCTTCCACAGTGCCACCGGTGGCGACTTTATAGCCCACCGGCAAGCCTTCGCTGAATTTCTCGATGGTCGGCGCCAATTGCTTGACCAGGTCGGTCGGCTGCATCTCATCGCGCACCGCGGCCTTGATGGTAATCGTCGGCTTGCGGTCACGACGCCACACCAGCGGCTGCTCCAGTTCGTAACGCACCGTGGCAAAGGCCAGCAATGGAATCGAGGTGCCATTGGGCGTAACGATCTGCAGGTTCTGCAAGGTTTCCGGCGTACCGCGCTCGGCATCCTCGGCGCGGCCGACCACGTTGATCAGGTAGATATCGTCGTGCACCTGGGTCACCGCCGCGCCGCTGACCACGCTGTTCATCAACTGCGCCACGTCTTCCGACGAAAGCCCCAGTTGTCGCGCCTTGTCCTGGGCGATGTCGACGCGCAGCACTTTGCCCGGCTCGTTCCAGTCGTAGATGATCTCGCCCAGGTGGGTGTTCTGATCCAGCAAGGTCGCCAGTTCAATGGCGTGCTTGCGCACTTGGTCGGTGTCTTTACCAGAGACGCGGTACTGGATCGGCCGCCCGACCGGCGGGCCCATTTCCAGCGGCTGCACGTAGCTGCCGATACCGACAAAATCATCGCGCAAGCGTTGTTGCAGGCGGGCGATCAGGGCGCCACGCTCTTCCAGGCCCTTGCTCACAATCACCAGTTGCGCGTAGTAGGGGTTTTCCAACTGCTGGTCCAGCGGCAGGTAGAAACGAATCGCGCCCTGGCCGATGTAGGTGCTCCAACGGGCGATATCCGGGTCGTCCTTGATGATCGCTTCGAGGCGGTCTACCGCCTTGCGCGTCTCGTTGATCGAGGCGTTTTGCGGCAGGTTCAGGTCGACGAGAATTTCCGGACGGTCCGACGACGGGAAGAACTGGTTCTGCACAAATTGCATGGAAAACACCGAGGCCACGAACAGCGCCACGGTGATACCAATCGCCCACCAACGGTTGCGCATGGCCCACAGCATGCCGCCATTGAAGGCCCGGCCAATGCGCCCTGGCTCGGCGTTGTGCGGTTTCACATTGGCGCTGAGGATATGCACGCCGATCACCGGCGCAAACAGCACCGCCACCACCCACGACACCAGCATCGCCACGGCAATCACCGCGAACAAGGTAAAGGTGTACTCGCCCGCCGAACTGGCGTTGAGGCCAATCGGCACGAAGCCGGCCACGGTCACCAGCGTGCCGGTGAGCATCGGGAAGGCCGTGGAGGTATAGGCGTATGTCGCCGCCTGTTCCTTGGTTTCGCCTTTTTCCAGGCGCGTGATCATCATCTCCACGGTGATCATCGCGTCATCCACCAGCAGGCCGAGGGCGATGATCAATGCGCCCAGCGACACGCGCTGCATGGTGATGCCGCTGTATTCCATGAACACGAACACCAGCGCCAGCACCAACGGAATCGAGCACGCCACCACCAACCCGGCGCGCATGCCGAGGCTGATAAAGCTCACCACCAGCACGATGATCACCGCCTCGAACAACGCGCTGGTAAACCCGCCGACGGCTTCTTCCACCACTTCGGCCTGGTCGGACACCTTGTGCACGCCGACGCCCACCGGCAGGTCGGCGGTCAGCTCGTCCATGCGCCCGTGCAGGGCCTTGCCGAACGACTGGATATTGCCGCCCTTCTGCATGGCGATGGCCAAGCCAATCGCCGGTTTGCCGTTGAAGCGGAACATCGGCCGCGCCGGGTCCACATAGCCACGGCTGATGTCGGCAATATCCGCCAGCCGGTAGAAACGGTCATTGAGGCGCAGGTTGACGTTGGCCAGGTCTTTCTCCGAGGCGAACTGCCCGGAGGTGCGCACCGAAATCCGCTCCGGCCCAGCCTCGATTACCCCGGCCGGCGTTACCGCATTCTGCGATTGCAGGCTTTGCACGACCTGGCGCTGATCAATCCCCAGGGCCGCGAGTTTGCGCGTGGAGAAATTCAGGTAGATCACTTCGTCCTGCTGGCCGATCATTTCGACCTTGCCCAGCCCCGGTACCGAACGGATTTCGGCGCGCACCTGCTCCACGTAATCACGCAGCTGACGCATCGACAGGCCATCGCCGGTAAAGGCGTACACCGAGCCGAACACGTCACCGAATTCATCGTTGAACGACGGCCCCTGCAAACCCTGGGGGAAGGTGCCGCGGATATCATCGATCTTCTTGCGAACCTGGTACCAGATCTCCGGGATGGCCTTGGCGCTGGTGGTGTCCTTGAGGAACACGAACACCGTGGACTCGCCCGGCCGGGTGTAGCTTTTCACGTAGTCGAGGGAGTCGAGTTCCTCGAGTTTTTTCTCGATGCGGTCGGTGACCTGCTTGAGGGTTTCTTCCTGGGTCGCGCCCGGCCAGCGGGTCTGGATCACCATGGTCTTGATGGTGAACGACGGGTCTTCTTCACGGCCCAGGTTCATGTACGAGAACACGCCCATCAGCAGCGCGACGAACATCAGGTACCAGACGAAGGACTGATGCTTGAGGGCCCAGTCGGATAAGTTGAAGCTCCCTTTCATCGCGGGCTGTCCTCGTCGATTTTGACTTTTTGCCCAGGTTTCAGGCTGTTCACGCCGGCGGTGACAATGTGCTCGCCGGGTTTGACGCTGCCATTGAGCAAGGCGCTGTGAGCATCACGGCTGATAACCGTGACCTCGCGGGGTTGCACGGTCTGGCTCTGGGTGTCGAGCAGCCAGATACGGGTCTTGCCGTCGACTTCCTGCAAGGCGCTCAGTGGCAGTTCGATACGCGGGGCGATGGCGGTGCTCAAAGTCACGCTGATTGCCGTGCCCAGGCGGAACGCCGGCGGGGTTTCGGCCAGGCTCAGGCGTGCGCGACGGGTGCGCGTGGCGCTTTGGGCCTGAGGCTCGATCTCACGCACCACGGCAGTGGTGTGCACGCTGGGGTCCAGTTGGCCAGCGACCAGGAACACCACATCGGCAGGCAAGCGTTCAGCCAGGCCGGCGGGCAGGTCGATCACCGCTTCCTTGATGTCCGGACGGGCCAGGGTCACCACTTGCTGGCCGGCGCTGACTACTTGGCCGGCCTCGGCATTCCAGGCGGTGACGATGCCGGCATGGTCGGTGCGCAGTTCTGCGTAGTTGAGCTGATCCTTGGCCTGGTTGACCGAAGCACGGGCCTGGTCGAGGGTCGCCTGGGTGGTTTTCAGGTCGGTCTGGGCCACATCCAGCTGGGCCTGGGCGCCGACGCCACGGTTGAACAGCTCCTGTTGCCGCCGAGCGTTGGCCTGGGCGTTGATGAACTGCGCCTGTACGCGCGCCAGGTCGCCCTGGGCAGCGCGCAATTGGTTCTGCTGGTCGGTGGGGTCAAGCACGGCGAGCAGGGCGCCCTTCTCCACTTCGGCGCCGACATCCACAGCGCGACGGGCGATGCGGCCCGGCACACGGAAACCCAGGTTGCTTTCATAGCGGGCCTGGATGGTGCCGGCGAAACGGCCCAGGTTTTCCTGGTCTTCAGCCTTCACTTCCATGGACAGCACCGGGCGTATGGGTTCGGGCGGCGCCTCTTCCTTGGAGCAGGCCATCAGCAACAGGCTGGCGGCGACAATGAGCGTCAATTGCTTCATGGCTGCGCTCCGGGTTGGGCGATCTCGACGACCATGCCGGGGTGCAGTAATTGCCCACCGGCTATCACGACTTTTTCACCGCCTTTGAGGCCCTCGCCGATGATCACTTTGCCGGTGAGGTAGCGCGCCACGGTGACCTTGTGCAACTGCGCCTTGCCTTCGCCGTCCACCAGCCACACGGCTGGCTCGTTGAGGTCTTTGGTCAGCGCTGACCAAGGCAGCTCGATGCTCGCCTTGGCCGGGCCATTGGCGGTGGCGCTGACCACCGACCCCAGTTCCATGCCCTTGGGCAGGCTTTGCAGGGCGATCTTCACTTGGACGGTGCCGGTATTGGCGGCCACGGCGGGCGTGACTTCGCGGACTTTGCCCACGGCCTTGATGCTCGGGTTGTCCAGCAGGCTCACCGTAATCGGCGCGTCGGGCGGCGGCTCCACCAGCAAGGACTCATACACGTTGAACACGGCGTCACGTTCGCCATCGCGGGCGAGGCTGAAGATCGGCACGGTGGCCTGTACCACTTGGCCGACTTCGGCCTGGCGCGCCGTGATGATCCCCGAGGCATCGGCGATCAACGCGGTGTAGCCCAATTGTTCGCGGGCATTGGCCAACTGCGCCTGGGCGGCGGCCAGGGCACTTTGGCTGCTGCGCAGCGCGGCCTGGGCGGCGTCATATTCGCTGCGGCTGGTATAGCCTTTGGGCAGGAGTTTTTCCTGGCGCACAAAGGCGGCGGCGGTCTGCTTGACCCGCGCCTGTTCGGCCACGACCTGGGCCTGGGCCGAATCGACGTTGGTTTGCAGGTCCTTGGGGTCGAGCTTGGCCAGGACTTGCCTGGCTGTGACGCGGTCGCCCACGTCGACCATGCGCTGGATGATCTTGCCGCCCACGCGAAAGGACAGATCGGTTTGCACCCGCGCCTGGATATCACCGGTCAGCGTCACCGCCGCGGCAAAATCCGCCGACTGCACGGTTTGCACGAACACCCGTGAATGCTGCTTGGGCTCGGCCTTGTCTTGGCCACAGCCACTGAGCAGCCCCAGGAGGCCAAGGCTGAAAATAAATGTCGAGGTGCGACCGCCCATGCAGGCTCCTTTTGCGTGATGCCGACGTTCAAGTGTGTATGCGACTGTGAGCTTAGATCAGGGTTCCTTATCTGCATGGAGGATCCCATACTCCAATGGTTCCCATGCTGACTAAATACACATGCTTAAAACCCTCGCGGTGGCCAATTACCGCTCGATCAACAAATTGGTGGTGCCCCTGGACCGGCTGAACCTGGTGACAGGGCCCAATGGCAGCGGCAAGTCCAACCTGTATCGCGCCCTGCGCCTGCTGGCCGAAACTGCCCAGGGTGGGGTGATCAATGCGCTGGCCCGCGAAGGCGGGCTGGATTCCACATTCTGGGCCGGGCCGGAAAACATCAGCCGGCGCATGCGCAATGGCGAAGTACCGGTGGAGGCCGTGGTCGCCCAAGGCGTCAAACGCTTGCGCCTGGGCTTTGCCGGGGAGGACTTCAGCTACGCCATCTCCCTGGGCATGCCCATCCCGGTTCCCGGCAGCGAGTTCAAACTGGACCCGGAGATTAAAAAGGAATGTATCTGGGCCGGCCCTCTCTATCGCCCGGCTAGCCTGCTGGTTCAGCGCTCGGGACCGATGGTACGCGCCCGTGATGGCCGCGCCTGGGACGTGCTGGCCCAACACACGCCCAACTATCACAGCCTGTTCGATCAGGTCGGCAGCCTGCGCGGTTCGCCGGAAGTGTTGCTGCTGCGCGAAAGCATCCGTGGCTGGCGCTTTTATGATCACTTTCGCAGCGATGTGGATGCGCCGGTACGCCAGCCGCAATTAGGCACGCGCACGCCGGTGCTGCATCACGACGGTCGGGATTTGGCGGCCGCGTTACAGACGATTCGCGAAGTGGGCGATGTCGAGGCGTTGCAGCACGCGGTCAGTGATGCCTTCCCCGGCGCACGGTTGCATATCGAACCGTTGCAGGGCGGACGCTTTGCCATTGAGTTCTATCAGGAAGGCTTACTGCGCCCGTTGTCGGCGGCGGAGCTGTCGGACGGCACCTTGCGTTACCTGCTGCTGATCGCAGCACTGCTGACCCCACGCCCGCCGACCATGATGGTGCTGAACGAGCCGGAGACCAGCCTGCATCCCGACCTGTTGCCGGCACTGGCGCGCTTGATTATCCAGGCGTCGAAGCAGTGCCAGGTGTGGGTGGTGAGCCATGCCAGCCGCTTGATTGCAGCGTTGCAGCAGGATGAGGGGTGTAACTCGATTGTGTTGGAGAAGGTGTTGGGGGAGACACGGATTGTGGGGCAAGGGATGCTGGATGGGCCGGCCTGGCACTGGCCGGAGTAGGAGCGAGCTTGCTCGCGAAAAACGTCAACGATAACGCAGCGCTATCTGGTAGCCCGCGTTGCCTGTGCGTTCTTCGCGAGCAAGCTCGCTCCTACAAGGACGGGGTGAACAATCAGCCCTGCCACTTACCGCCTTCGACAATCACACTCTCAGGCTTGGTGTCATCGCTCAGTTCTTTTCGCACATATTGGTCATAAAGCTTGAGCAGAAACTTCTCCTCCCCCAACTTCGCCAGCTCGGCATTCACCCAGTCGCGCAACTCGATATTGCCCTTCTTCACCGCCGGGGCAATCGGCGCTTCATCACCCAGCTTCTCTTCCAGCACGCGGTAACCCGGGTTCTGCTTGGCCCAGCTGAACAGCACCAGGTTGTCCTGGGCATAGGCATCACCACGCCCGGCCGACAGAGCTTGCAGCGACTCGGAGTTCTTCTCGAACTTGAGCAGCTTCCAGTCCGGATGGTTCTTGGTCAGCCAGATATCCGCCGTGGTGCCGGTGGTGACGATGGTCGTGCGGGTTGCCAGGTCAGCCAGGCTTTTGACGGCGCTGTCATTCGGCACCAGAGCCTGCACCGCGACTTTCAGGTTGGGGTTGGTGAAGTCCACCGCGTCCTTGCGTTCAGGCGTCACGGTCATGTTGGCGAGAATCAGGTCGACCTTGTCGCTTTGCAGGAAGGGAATGCGGCTGGCCGGTTCCACGGCGACAAATTCCACCTTGTTTTCGTCGCCCAACAGGTCCTTGGCGAATTGACGGCCGATGTCGGTATCGAAGCCGACATAACGACCCGCTTCGTCCACAAAACCGAATGGCGGCTTGTCGGTAAACACGCCGACAATCAGCTTGTCCCGCGCTTTGATTTTGTCGATGTAGCTCACAGCCGCGGGTTTTACCGGCTCTTCGGCCTTTTTATCGCAGCCGGCCAGCAAGGCGACGGCAAACAGTGGCAGCAGTAACTTTTTCATATCAGCTCCAGTTCCTTGATCTTTTTGGGCAGTGTTGAAACAAAGGAGAACTTCTCCAGGAACTGCTGCGCGCGTGCGGTCTGCGGGTTCGTAAAGAATGCCTCGGGGGTGTTGTGTTCGAGGATGCGACCGGCCTCCATGAACACCACGCGGTCGGCGACGGCGCGGGCGAAGGCCATTTCGTGGGTAACGATCAGCAGGGTCATGCCATCGCGGGCCAGGTCCTGGATCACTTCCAGCACTTCCTTGACCATCTCCGGGTCGAGGGCCGCGGTGACTTCGTCAAACAGCATGACCTGAGGGTTCATGCACAACGAGCGCACGATGGCGATGCGTTGCTGCTGGCCGCCGGAAAGCTGGCGTGGGAAGGCGTCGCGCTTGTCGGCAAGGCCCACGCGCTCCAGCAATTTTTCCGCCTGCTCACGGGCCTCCCGTGGGTCGCGCTTTTGCACTTTGAGCGGGCCGAGCAGGATGTTGTCGAGCACGCTCATGTGCGGGAACAGGTGGTAGCTCTGGAACACCATGCCAATGTCCTGGCGTACCTGGCGCCAGTCGGTGGTTTTATCCAGCAGCTCTTTGCCGGCGAACCGCAGACTGCCGCTGTGTGCCACTTCCAACCCGTTCAAACAACGCAGCAAGGTGCTTTTGCCACAGCCGCTGGGGCCGAGGATCACCACCACTTCGCCGCGTTGCACGCTCAGGTCGATACCCTTGAGCACCTGCGCCTCGCCGAAGAATTTGTTGAAACCCTGGAACTCGATCAATGCGCTCATGCTTGGGCCCAGCGCCGTTCCAGCACCTTGGAGGCGGCTGACAACGGGTAGCAGATAAAGAAGAAAAACAGGAACAGCGCACCGTAGATCAATACCGACTCATAGGTGCGCTCGATGATTTGCTGGCCGACCTTGATCACATCCACCACGCCGATCAGCACCGCCAGGGAGCTGGTCTTGATGATGCGCGTGTACACATTGATGGTCGGCGGCGTCATGCGCTTGAGGGCCTGGGGCAGCAGTACATAGCCGTACAACTGTGGGCCGGACAGGCCAATCGACAAGCCCGCTTCGCGCTGGCCACGGGGCAGCGAATGCAACGCGCCACGCACCACTTCGCCCACCTCGCTGGCGCCCCACAACGACAGCACCAGCACCGCGCACCAGAAACTGGGGATGCTCAGGCCGAAGAAGATCGGCACGCCAAAAAACAGCAGGTACAACCACACCAGTACCGGAATGGCGCGGAACAGTTCCAGGTAGACCCGCAGCACGCCGTTGATCGCTTTGTTATTCAAAGTGCGCAGCACGCCGTAGAGCACGCCGCCAACCGTACTGAAGGCGATGCTCAAAAACGAAATCGACAGGGTTTGCGCAGCGCCCTTGCCCAGTTGCGGCAACGACACCCACAGCAACTCAAGACCCGAACTGGCCATGTTGGAGCCTCCTTTCCAGGCGGCTGAGCAACAGCGACAACGGCAAGAACAACAGCACGCAAATCAGCGTCAGCACAGCGAGCATTTCGTAGGTCTTGTAGTAGAGGGCGATGTAGCTCTTGGTGGTGTAGAGAATTTCCGGCACCGCCACGGCGGAAACCACCGTGGTTTCCTTGAGCAGAAAGATGAAATTGGCGAACAGCGCCGGCAGGCTGAGGATGCCGGCCTGGGGCAGGATCACATGGCGCAACAGCTGCCAATCGGACAGGCCAATGGACTTGCCCGACTCGATTTGCGCCAGCGGCACCGCTTCCACACCAGCGCGCAGCACCTCGGTGAGATAGGCGCCGCCCAGAAAGGTCATGGTGATGATCGCCGCCCAGAACCCGGAAATATTGAAACCCAGGGCCGGCAGCGCGAAGTAGACGAAGAACAGTTGGATCAACAGCGGCGTGTTACGCGCCAGCTCCACATAGAGCGCCACCAGGCGCGACAGGTAAGGCGTGCGAAACACCAGCAGCGCAGCGTTGATCAGCGCCACCAGCAAGGACGTGGCAATGGCGATCAGGCCGACTTGCAGCGTCACACCCACAGCCTTGAGAAACGCCGGGAGGGTGCTGAGGATAAAAGCGAAATCGAAGGTCATGTGCAGTCCATATCGCCGCATGGGTAATGCCGCGAGCGCAGTCCGTGCTGACGTGGATAACGTCAGCTAGCGCGAACTTTAAAAGTATAAAAATCAAAATTTAAATACCAAAATAGCATATTGGTATCACCCAAAAACCTAACCCCTGCGGGAGCTGTCGATCATTCCCACGCTCTGCGTGGGAATGCAGCCCAGGACGCTCTGCGTCCGCTCTAAAGTCGTGACGCAGAGCGTCACAGGAGACGTTCCCACGCGGAGCGTGGGAACGAGCAATCGCACAGTTTTGACTGTATTTCAGATAAAAAAACGCCGACGCTGTAGTAGCCGTCGGCGTTGAAACCTTGAAGGGGGTTTTGGCTTACATCAGAACGCTGGCACCACCGCGCCGTTGTACTTCTTCTCGATGAAAGCTTTGACTTCCGGGCTGGTCAGGGCCTTGGCCAACTTCTGGATAGCATCGCTGTCCTTGTTGTCCGGGCGGGCCACCAGGAAGTTTACGTAAGGTGATTTGGCGTCTTCGATGATCAACGCGTCCTTGGCCGGGTTCAGGCCAGCTTCCAGGGCGTAGTTGGTGTTGATCAGGTCGAGGTCAACCTGGTCCAGCACCCGTGGCAGCAGGGCCGATTCCAGCTCTTTGAACTTCAGGTTCTTCGGGTTGCTGGCGATGTCTTTCGGCGTGGCCAGGGCGTTGGTCGGGTCTTTGAGGGTGATAACACCGGCCTTTTGCAGCAGCAACAGGGCGCGGCCGCTGTTGGAGCCTTCGTTCGGAATCGCCACGGTGGCGCCGTCTTTCAGATCTTCGATTTTCTTGATCTTTTTCGAGTAGCCGCCGAAGGGTTCAACGTGCACGCCCACCACGGTAATCAGATTGGTACCTTTACCCTTGTTGAAGTTTTCCAGGTACGGCAGGGTCTGGAAATAGTTGGCATCCAGGCGTTTCTCAGCGACTTGCACGTTTGGCTGTACGTAGTCGGTAAAGACTTTGATCTGCAGGTCCACACCTTCCTTGGCCAGGGTCGGCTTGATCAGCTCGAGGATTTCGGCGTGGGGAATCGGCGTAGCAGCCACCACCAGTTTCTCGCTGGCCTGGGCAAAACCAGCAGTCAGGGCAGCCGCCAGAGCGGTAAACAACAGAACCTTTTTCATGCAATGTCCTTCTAACGACCGTTTTTATGTGAGGTGCCAGCGAAGTGCTATCGCGGCGTGGAAAGGACAATACCTAGATTTTTTATTCCCGAACAATATCTTTTATTCACGTTGATATTCCATTTTGCTCATACAGGAATTTACGCACCGATTCCTGCTCGGCCGGGCTGGCGCTGGCCAAAATTCGTCGCACTTGCTCCAGCGGCGAACCCGCCGCTGGCAAGTTCAAATGCTCGGGCAAGATTTCATCGCCGCTGCTCACCAGCAAGGCAAAGTGAATGACGTTTTCCAGTTCGCGGGTATTACCCGGCCAAGTGTGGTGTTCCAGCACCTGCTGGGCGGCGTCGCTGATCAGTGGCACCGGCAGGTCCAGGCGCTGGCTGTAGATGCCGAGGAAATATTCGGCCAGGGACAAGATATCCCCCACCCGCTCGCGCAACGCCGGCAGGTCCAACCGGCCCTCACTCAAATAATGGAACAGACGCTCGTGAAACTTGCCCACGGCCACGGCCTGGGCCAGGTCGATGCTGGTGGCGGCCACCAAGCGCACATCCACCGGGCTGGGCTGGTGGGCACCCACACGCGTGACTTCGTGGTTTTCCAAAGCCGCGAGCAATTTCACCTGGATCGGCAGCGGCAAGTCGCCGATCTCATCCAGGTACAAGGTGCCGCCATTGGCCGAGCCGAACCAACCCGCGCGGCTACTGGCCGCGCCACTGTGGCTACCGGCGGCATAGCCAAACAACTCGGCATCGGCATAGGTGGGGCTGATTGCGCCACAATTGACCGAGACAAACAGGCCAGTACGGTCACTGCCACGGTGGATATGCCGTGCCAGCAGTTCTTTACCGCTACCGGTCTCGCCGCGAATCAGCACAGGCAAGGCACGTGGTGCGAGGCTTTCCAGCTCTTCGCGCAGTTGGCGTGAGCGTGGGTCGACAAACACCAGAGCTTTGGCGCGAATACTCAGCGGACTCTTTTCCGCGTCCGGGAAGGTCAGCAATGGCTGGCCGAAGGTTTCATGCAGACTCATGGCAGGCTCCCGCCCCAATCCACACAGGGACGGGGCGTTGAAAATATTAGGCGCTGCGCCGAGCGTGGTGCTCGAGGCGATGTTGCAGGCGATAGAGGTAAGCAAACCCTTGCTCCCAGCGCCGGTGGCCGGACTTCACATTGATATGCCCGGCGCCCGACAAGATGCCGGCTTCGGCGCCCCACTGACGCGCCAGTTCCAGAGCCCTGGGGGCGCTTACGGCACTGTCGTTGTCGGAGCTGACCACCTGGCTGGGAAATGGCAGCAGGTCAGTTGGAATAGGGGCGAAATTGCGCAGTGCAGGGGCACACGCAGGACGCTCGACATCCGCCGGTGCCACCAGCAATGCGCCGCGTACCTGCCGCAAGAAGCGCACGGGGGCAGTGGCGGCCCAGTGGGCCACGGTGATGCAACCCAGGCTATGAGCGATCAGGATGACCGGCGTGCTGTCGGCAGCGATGGCCTCGGCCAGTGCGGCGACCCAATCCTCGCGACGCGGCGTCAGCCAATCGGCCTGTTCCACCCGTGCGCTGTTGGGCAAGCTGTTTTGCCAATGGGTTTGCCAATGATCTTCTGGCGATCCTTGCCAGCCCGGCACGATCAGATAACGAATCGACTCGCTGTGCATGGGTGTGCCCTCCTGCAGCGTTTAACGTTGCTGGTCAGTATAGGGTGAGGCTCACGCACCAATAAGGAATAAAAAAGAATTTATTAATAACCAAAAGGAATTTACGCCCTTTTCAGAACTTGCTTTACCAAGCCCTTCATTAAAACCGGCCATTGCGCCCCTGCCACCGCGGCGCAATGACCGAGCCAACCTCAGCGAGAATGATGCATAGAGTGTTCCGAGCCGATAGCAACTCCGAACTTATGGTTCATCGCCATATAATAATCACGCACTTGTGTAAGTTTTTCCGCATACGCTTGCGGAAGTAAAATACGCGCTTCCAACAGTTCCGTCAGTTCCTCAACTTCTGAAAAAAAACCATATTCTTTTTGCGCCAATACATCACCAAACATTCTCGGCCCAGTGATCTCGAAAATTTTCTTTACATACTCGTTATAAATTTGCCGCTCTGCGGCTGTCGAGTTTTCCTTCAGAAAGGGACGATTAGCGTTCAACCATTCTTCGTTTGCCTTGTATCGCTCATACGCCGTCTCCAGAATCTCGTCAAATACAGGGTTGTCTGGGTGGCTGGCAAAATTACTGGTGTTGAACCCATTGAAGTCCGCAGGTTCGTAAGTAACCGGCACGTTCATCAAGATGTCATTGGGCGTGGCTTTCAATGTGACCTCGCCCACATTAAAGGTCAGTGCATCATCCGTATCCAGATAGATGCCACCGTACTTTTTCATTAGCACCGCGCGCATGACGTCCGATGAGGCCGCTAAATTCTGCCCGCGCCCTGAACGGAAAAACTGATACATCTCGCCGTATTGACCTGCATTCAGAGCCTGAAAACTTTCATCGGCCTTTAAATCATGAACTTCAAGCCCGCCCACTTTATGATCCAACGCTGAATGTATTTTCTGAAAAGTATCCGCGTCATTGGCATCAACGTGAACAATCGATTTATACCCGGGGCTTTTCCGGGAATTTTCCATAATATTATTGAGTAGATTTTCCGGCATTTCATTGCCGGCCCAAAAATAGTGGATCACTTTCGGCACATCTGTAGCGCCGGACGGCAGTACCGGCATTCTCGGTAGTTTCAGTACTTTGGTTGTCATCGAAGCAGGCGCATTTTTACTGGCCTCAATCGCTTCGGCTTGAGTGCCACCCAGCCACCGTCCTTGACCTTTACGCCAATAAAAGATGTCGTTCACCTGACCATTGGCCTGGAGCCCGCGCCAAAGACCCGCTTCGACGTCATACGTAACTTTGGTACCGTATTGACCGACATAAACCATATAGTCTTTCCCGATCATGCGCCTCACGTCATCCATGGGAACCCTGACCTCCTCAAGGATCACTGGAGGTGAGACGGGCCCCATCGGGTATCCGATATGCCCATTGACACGTTGTGGTGGCCTGAAGAATGGGCGCGCTTGTTCAGTCACTTGGGTGGGTGTGCGGGTTGCAGCATCAACCCCTGCTGCAACGCCACCGCCGGACACCCTCTCTGTCAGCGCTTTCGCCAGTGGTGCTCCCGCGTGAGTGGCCAACGGCGGTACGGCGTTCAACACGCCAAACACAATGCGGTCGGAAGCCGTTGCTTTTCCCTGGACGGCATCATCAATACCGATACCTGTCTGGGCAGCCCCGGCGGCCAGGAAGAAAACATCCAGCCCTATAGCGACTTCGGGCATCACCAGCGCCAGGGGCGTCATGAACATGGCGACCTTGGTAGCCTCTTCCACGACATGCAGCACCTGGTTCTTGGTGTAGTCCCCGTCACTGACAATCGCATTGTCGGCGTCCGAATAGGACCGTGCTTTTTGCCGAACCTTGACCGCTTCGAAAGGATCGCCGTGCATCTGCTCAACAGCGATGAAACGATCCGGCACCCAACCGTTGAGGCTCGCAAGGAAAGCATTGCCTGATGCCTGCGCATCGGACCAATTTCCCATCCCTTGCAGGGTCTGACGTACGCCGTCTGAAAACGTTCTGTCAGCTTGATCCTTGAGGGAAAAGTGCGTCAACAAGGACGCGCGCTTTACGGGGTCCGAGGCTTGCCCGGCCAGCCACGTTGTCATTTGCTGGGGATTATCGAAGCGATGTATTGGCGAGGAGTTGCCAGGGATGTAAAGCAACGTCAACTGGGTTTTCCGATCGGTCACACACATCAAGTCGGTCGACTCAAACCCATTGATGCTCAGCAGGCCGATGTCCAGATCCGGGTCCTTCACGGCAGGCCCTTCAAAATCCTGGACCGTCAGCTTGGACCAATCCTTTTGCGCAACAGGCCCCAACGCTCGCTGAGCGAGTGCCGTCTCGGCAGAGCCAAGGCTCCCTTCCAGGCGCTGCAGATTGATGGCTTTGACAAACGAGATTTTACTCAATGCCGTATAAGATTCGCTGTGCTTGTCCCAAAACCCATCAAGGGTCTTCTTATACAGTTGGGTCCGGTCTGTATCCCAGACTAATGCCTTGAAGTCATCCACCGGTATGGAAACGCGGGTGTCGTCGTTATAGGGGGCATCGCCCGGCGCACTGGGCTCCCGATAAATACCTTGTCGAGTGTTTGCTTCCTGCACCCAACCGTCAATCTGGTTGTAAATATATATCGCTGGCGAAAAGTACTTGCCAATCTTTACGAACCAGCTTTCATCTTTCTTAATTGTTACATCTTGCCTGTTTTTCAATGCCGCTTGTGTCAGGGTGATTTTTTCTACCACCTCTTTTTCATCCTCACTGTCATCTTTAAATGTCACCAGATAGGTTTTATCTGGATCAATATCCACACCCCACTGCTGCTTTATCTTTGCAGATAAAATAGTGGAAATTTCTTTTTCGGGCGTTACAAAGTCGGCGGTTTGCTTGCTGATATAAGATTCTAAACGAGTATTTTTTTTGAATGCCGAGTTGCTCCCACCTCCTGGCGTAGGGCTTGCTTCAGCGCCCTGCAGTAAACTCTGTTTTCTCTTATAGTCAGCCAGCGTGGGCAAAATACAGGCTGATGGATGTCTCAGGCCGGCCATACGATCGTTCGAAGATGCCATTACCGCAGGCTTTTCTTCAGGCTTTTCAACCGTTAAATGGGGATTAACGAACGTATTCACGACTTGGACAGGAACGCGTATAGACATGCAATTACTCCATTAATTAAATCACTCTATGCGCCGACCAGAATAAGCATGCAGCCGAAAATTGCACGCTCGGATACATGTAAATTCTTTTCCTGTGCAACATCTGTAAACATGCAATGCTTAGATAAAAAAAGGGCCGCACCCTGCCAAGGAAAGCGGCCCAAAAACTGTCGAGACTTTTTGAAACTAACGTGCAGTGATCACCGACAACTTGGTGATGCCCGCACGCTCAATCGACGCCATGGCTCGTGCCACTTCGCCGTAGTTCACTCCATCGTCAGCCTGCAGTTGCACCCGCACATCGGGGTCCTTGGCCTTCGCCGCCTGCAGGTTGAACTCCAGCAGATCCGACTGGATTTCGTCCTTGTTGATAAACAATTTGCCGGCGCCGTCAATGCTCACCACCAATGGATCCTTCTGCTCAACCGGTGCCACGGCCTGGGTCTTGGGCAGGTTGATCGGGATCGAGTTGGTCAACAGCGGCGCGGTGACGATAAACACCACCAGCAGCACCAGCATCACGTCCACCAGCGGCGTGACGTTGATCTCGCTCAGCACCTCATCACTGTCTTGCGTGGAGAAGGCCATGTCAGGACGCCTCCTTCACTTTCTGCGGGCTACCGGCGCCGGCCTTGGTCAGCGCCGGGTGCAGCAGCACGCGGAACGCGTTTTTCTGCGCCAGGCTGTAGAAGTCGTGGGCAAAGTCATCCAGGTCTGCCGCCGTCAGCTTCAGGCGGCGCAAAAAGTAGTTGTAGACCAGCACCGCAGGCACCGCGACGGCGATCCCCACGCCGGTCGCCACCAGTGCCGCGCCGATGGGCCCGGCCACGGTTTCCAGGCTGGCGGACCCGGCAGCACTGATCCCCTTCAGCGCTTCCATGATCCCCCACACGGTGCCAAACAGGCCGATAAACGGCGAGGTGCTGCCGATACTGGCGACTACAGCCAGACCGGTTTCCAGGGAGCGGCGCTCACGCACAATTTGCTGGCGCAGAGCGCGTTCGAGGCGGTCCTGGTGATTGATCGCCTGGCTCAAATCCGCAGCGTGGGTGGTATCGCCCACCTGGATCGCGGCATAACCGGCCTGGGCTACACGGGCGGCGGCGCCAGGCTGGGTTTCGGCGAGTTCGGCGGCCGAGTCGAGGCTCGATGCCGCCCAGAACTGTTTGTGAAACTTGCGATCCTGGGCCTTGAGGCGACCGAACTGCACGCCCTTGAGCAAGGCCAGGCCCCAAGTGGCGACCGAAAAGGCCACCAGCAGCCAGATCACCGTGCTTTCGATGGATTCAAGTGGAGATGCCAATGCCATGATGTTTTCCCTCTGCGCCGCTGAATAATTAATGAATCTTGAAATCGATGGGCACGCTCACCCAGCCGTTGAGGGCCACATCGCCCTGCTTGGCAGGCACGAAACTCCAGCGCTTCACCGCCGCCAATGCCGCGTCATCCAACTGCTGGCGACCACTGCTTTTTTGCACCTGGATCTCACCCGGTTTACCGCTGGCCAGCACCTGCACCCGCAGCAACACCGTGCCTTCCCAACCGCGACGCTGAGCCAGTGACGGGTATTCCGGCGCCGGGTTTTTCAGGTACGCGGCGTTGGCCGAAGCAGGCGTCACCGGCGCTGGCGCCGCAGGTGCGGGCGGTGCAGGTGGCGCTGGCGTCGGTGGTGCAGGTGGCTGCTCGACGGCCTTGGGGGCCGGCTTGGGCTCAGGTTTAGGCACGGGCTTGGGCTTGGGTTTCGCAATGGGTTTGGGCGGCGCCGGCTTGGCCGCCAACTCATCCACCAGCGGCGGCGGGGGCTCGACCACAGGCGGAGGCGGTGGTGGCGGTACAGGCGGTGGCGGCTCAACCACCGGCGGCGCCGGCTGGGAAAATTCGATGGTCATCGGTGGAATTTCCGGCGGCACAATCGGCAGCACCGGCGTGGGTTTCTGGCTCACCCAATAGATCACTGCACCGTGCAGCGCCAACACCAGCAACCCGAGCAAAACCCCTTCGCGGCGGCTGGAAAAACGCTTCGGGGTCTTCTGCAAGCGCAATTGCCCCAACGGCGCGCGATGCGGCCGGCCAAGGTCGACCAACTCACCACTCGGTGCCTGGCGCCACTGCGCCTCAGATGCACTGGCGGCGGTCTGGACTTTGCCCATTGATTCACTCCCTGCGGTTTTGAAAAACCGACGGGCCAGCGTGAAGGCCCGTCGAGGGCTGAATCATCGGTGCCAGACACTTATCTCTTAAAGTAATCTTTAAAGTTATATATAGAACAAAAACGCATAAATAAAACAGCCGATCACACCAAAGCCACGTGGTCCGTGGCCTGGCTTCAAGCCGTTGTTTTTCAATGCCTTTAAGGCATACAAAATATTCGTCAAAGGTATGGGCTCAGTGCGGGTTCCCACTGCACAACGCCAGTAACTCGTCCAACAAACTCTGGCCCGCTGCGCCCAAACCACTGCGGCCATACAGGGCCAACCGCACGCCATGAACAGGTGGCAAGCCACTCTCTGGGCCGAGTATGCGATGGCCCGGTTGTAACACCCGTTCTGGCAATAAACTGATGCCCAAGCCTGCCGCCACCGCCGAGCACACACTGGCCAGGCTGGCGCTGGAATAGCCGATGCGCCAACGCCAGCCGGCCCGTTCCAGATGGTGCAGCATGTCGTTGCGATACAGGCCACCTACGGGGAAAGCCACCAGCGGCAGCGGGTCGCGGCCCAGGGCCGGGGTGCTCAGGCTGTCGACCCAATACAAGGGCTCCGGCCACGACGCCACACAGTCGTCGCTGTCGCCCATCTGCTTGACCAGCAACACATCGAACTCACCGCCCCGGTACTGGCGCTGCAATTCGGGGCCCAGACCGCTGGTGACTTCCAGCCGCACCCGTGGGTACGCCACCACAAACGCCGAAAGCAGCGGCATCAGGCGCTCGGCGGCGAAATCCTCCGGCACGCCGAGGCGCAACACACCGTCGCTTTGCTGGTTGATCAGCACGTCGGCGGCTTCTTCGTGCAACGCGAGAATACGGCGCGCATACGCGAGCAGACGCTCACCCTCGGCGGTGGCCACTACCCGGCGCTGATCGCGGTCCAATAACTGACAGGCCACTGCGTCTTCCAGGCGGCGGATCTGCTGGCTGACGGTGGATTGAGTCAAATGCAGGCGCTCGGCCGCCCGGGTGAAATTGCCGCAGTCCACCACGGCGACAAAGCTGCGCAACAACACGGGATCGAACAACGTCATCACCATTGCGTTTGCCACTGATTGGCATGTTTATATTTAATTTCAGCATACCTTGCTGGCTGACCATACTTCACCTTTCATCGCACCCCGGGGCCTTGTATGACCAACGATCAACCACACCTGCAACGCGCTATCGCTTTGGCCCATGCCAACGTCGCCCAAGGTGGCCGCCCCTTCGGCGCGGTGCTGACGCGCAACGATGAGGTGTTGGTGGAAGCCGTGAATGAGATCCACCTGACCCAGGACCCCACCGCCCACGCCGAGCTGCTGGCAATTCGCGCAGCGAGCCGGCAGCTGGGTGCACGCCTGGAAGGGTGCGTGATCTACGCCAGCGGCCAGCCTTGCCCGATGTGCCTGAGCGCCATGTACCTGTGCGGTGTAGAACGCGTAGTGTTTGCCGCCAGCAACGAAATGGCCGAGCCTTACGGCCTGTCGACCGCAGCCATCAGCCAACAGGTTGGCTTGCCCATCGACGCGCAACGCCTGCCCATTCAGCACCTGCCCGATACCGCAATGACTGCGCTGTATCACCAGTGGAAAACCCTGCATGACCCTGAATAAATCCCTCGCCGGCTGGGGCCTGCTGGTGGTGCTCGGCCTGAACCTGCGCCCGATCCTCAGTTCCATCAGCCCACTGCTCGGCGAGATTCGCCAGGCCACCGGCCTGAGCTTTCAGAGCAGTGCCCTGCTCACCAGCCTGCCGGTGATCTGCATGGGGTTGGTGGCACTGGTGGGCGTGCGCGTGGAGGCTCGCTTGGGCGAGCGTCGCGGCATCGCCCTGGGCTTGTTGATGATTCTGCTGGCGTGCCTGGCGCGCTGGTTGATAGGCGAAGCCTCGGCACTGCTGGTTACCGCGCTGCTTGGCGGTGCGGGTGTTGCGCTGATCCAGGCGCTGGTGCCGGCAATGATCAAGCGTGAATTCCATCACCGTGTGCCCGTAGCGATGGGGGTGTACTCGGCGTCGCTGATGGCCGGCGGTGGGCTGGCGGCGCTGCTCAGCCCGGTGATAGCCACGCATTTCCAGCAATGGCAGGCAGGCCTGGGTGTGTGGTTATTGCCGGCGCTGGGGGCATTGCTGCTGTGGGCCTGGCTACCGCTGGGCGCCGCGCGCAATCCACTGCAGGCGCCTGCGTTCAAAGGGTTGCGCAACCGCCGCGCCTGGCTGCTGGCGCTGTATTTCGGCCTGGTCAATTGCGGCTACATGAGCATGGTCGCGTGGCTGCCGGCCTACTATCAGCAACTGGGCTGGGGCGTGCTGCCCAGCGGGTCGTTGCTGGCATTCATGACGATTTTTCAGGTGGCGGCCGCCCTGCTGATGCCGGTGCTGGCGCAACGCGGTATCGACCGCCGCCCATTGCTCAGCATCAGCCTGCTGGCCCAAACCATCGGCTACCTCGGCCTGATCATTGCGCCGCAGGAATATCCCCACCTGTGGGTGGCCTTGTGCGGCTTCGGGTTAGGGGCGTGCTTTGCCCTGAGCCTGCTGCTGACCCTCGACCACCATCGCGACCCACGCCAAGCCGGGCAACTGGCGGCGTTCGTGCAAGGCGTAGGCTTTTTGATCAATGCGATTTCGCCGTGGCTGACCGGCTGGCTGCGCGAGCTTACCGGCAACTTTGTCAGTGCATGGGTGGTGCTGACGGTGACGGTGGTGGCGATGCTGCTGGTGACGCGGGTGTTCAGCCCGGCCACCTATCGCACCGACCTAGAAGTCGTAGCGCCCAGTCACGCCTAGGGTGCGCGGCGTGCCCAGCAGGCCCTCGTAACCGCCGTTACCACCGGTCCACAGGGTGGTGTAGTAGGTTTTGTCGAAAGCGTTTTTCAGCCACAGCGACACATCCCACTGCCCCTGGTCATAGTCGCCGCGCAAACCGGTAGACAGGTTGACCACCGCATACGCCGGGATCTGCCCGTAGTCGGAATCTTCCACGGTGCCCACCGCCTTGGAACGGAACGCGTAGCTGGCGGTGACGTAGGGTTCGAAGCCGTTCGCCAGGTTCCACTTGTACTCGCCGTTGGCGTTGGCAATCCACTTGGACGCGCCCACCACTTGGTGGCCGCTCAAGTCGCAGGACGCCGGCGCACCGGGACGCAGGCTGGTTTCCGGCGGGCATGGCGCATCCTTGTAAGACAGGTACGTCACGTCATTGAAGGAACCGTTGATGTTCAGGGTCAGGCCCTTGATCGGCACCAGGGTGCTTTCCACCTCCACCCCCCGCGAGCGTACCGAGCCGGCGTTGGTCAGGTACTGAACGCGGTTGTCCTGGTCGTAGGCGTTGGTCTGGTAGCCGTTGACCTGGGTCCAGAACAGGTTGGCATTGAGCTGCAGGCGGCGGTCCCACAACGTGCTCTTGAAGCCTAGCTCGGCGTTGTTGGCGCGCTCGGTGCCGATCAGCAACGAGTCGGCACCGGCCGTCGGCGCAGACCCCACCGCCAGGTTCACACCGCCGGACTTCTCGCCATGGGACAGCGTCGCGTAGCCCAGCAGGTTTTCATTGAAGTGATAACTGAGGTTGAGCAGCCCCGACGGCGTAGCGCTGTATTGCGACAGGTCGCCCGAGTCATAGGCCCCGGTACGCCCACGCCGCGCCATGGCGGCGGCCCCGCTGACCGCCGCGCCACCGACGGGCGCATTGCGCGTGACCCAGGCGCTTTTTTCTTCGTAGGTGCCGCGTACACCGGCGGTGAAATCCAGGCGCTCGGTCAGGTGCCAGGTGCCTTGGGCGAACAGCGCGAAACTGTCGGTGCGGATATGCCCGTTGCCCACACTGCTCACATTGCTCAACGCACCGGCGGGCGTGCCGTTCCAGATATCGGCCTTGGGCCCGTAGTAGGCAAAGGATTTGTTATCCAGGTCGGAGCCGAAGTAGTAGGCGCCGAGCACGTAATCGAAGAAACCACCGCTGGGCGACGCCAAGCGGAATTCCTGGGACCACTGCTTATCTTCCACCGAAACCCCGGCGTTATACGACGCCGGTACGTTGAGGCCATCATCGTTGCGCGGGGTGAAATTCCACCAGCGGTAAGCACTCACCGAGGTCAGGGTGAAGTCGCTGGGCAGCGTCCAATTGGCTTCCAGCGAGGTACCGCCCTGGAACACCGTGACGTGCTGGTCGTTGTCCAGGTTGACCTTGCGATGGGTGCCGTCCACCAGGGTGGCGCCTGCCGCGTTGGCCCGGGATTGATACAGGTTGGTGCCATTGATGGTCGGCCCGGTGCTGTACAGCACGCGGGTGCCGGCGCTGGAGTCTTCTTCGTTGTAGTCGCCGATCCAGCGCAGGTTGAACGCTTCGTTGGGCTTGTACAGCAGTTGCCCGCGAAAGCCCTGGCGTGAACCGCCGTTCAGATCATGGCCATCGTGTTCATTCTTGATGTCGCCGTCGCTGCGGGTGCGATAGGCCGAGAAACGCCCTGCCAGGTCATCGGTCAGGGGGCCGGAAATCGTGCCCTTGGTCTGGAAATAACCGTCCTCGCCCAAGGAGGTTTCGATGCTGCGCTCCGGGGTAAAGCTCGGTGCGCGGGTGCTGATGTTGATGACCCCGGCAGTGGTGTTCTTGCCGAACAACGTGCCCTGGGGGCCGCGCAAAACTTCAAGCTGCTCAATGTCCATCAGGTCGAACACCGCCATGCCCGGGCGCCCGAGGTAGACATTGTCGATATACAGCCCCACGCTGCCTTCCAGGCCATCGCTGGCCGGGTTGTTGCCCAGGCCGCGGATCGACACGCTGGACTGGCGCGCATGCATATAGGCGACGTTGACGCTGGGCACCAGTTGCTGCAAATCCTGGATGCGGTACACCCGCTGGGTTTCCAGAGCCTGGCCGCCGACCACGCTCATGGGCGTCGGCACGGCCTGGGCACTTTCGGTACGCCGCCGGGCAGTCACCGTGACAGTTTCCAGTTGGCCACTGGCGCTTTCGCCCTTGCCGGCAGGCGCGGGTGTTTCAGCGGCCTGGGCCGGCGACCAACTGCTGCTACCGGCCACTAGAACAGCCAGGGGCAAGGACTTGAACAAACTCATAAGCGGCTCCAAAACCCCGGAATACTCGTCGCCTCATATTCCTAAAGGCTATTTATTTATGTTTTTACGAACATTTACTGCATAAGAGATAGCCTTTATAAGGAGTCGACGTAATGCATAGCCAATGCATTTCCCGGATATTTTTGATGTGAAAAATGCATATCGACTTGCGCCAGCTTCGCCACTTCATCGCCCTTGCTGAACAACGCAGTTTTGTCGCGGCAGCCTTGGCCGTGAACCTGTCGCAGTCGGCGTTCAGTCGCAGCATCCAGGCCCTGGAACACAGCGCCGGCTGCCAACTGGTGGACCGCGGCCGCAAGGACCTGGCGCCCACCAAGCAAGGCCAGGTGCTCCTCGAACATGCCCGGCGCCTGGTCAGCGGCGCACAACAACTGGCCAACGAAATCAGCCAGTTCAACGGCCTGGAAGCTGGCGAGCTGCGCTTCGGCTGCGGCCCGGCCCCGGCAGGTGGGTTGGTCCCCCGCGCCATCGGCAGTTTTATCGGGCGCTACCCCAAGGCCCGCGTGCAGTTCCAGGTGGACGACTGGCAAAGCCTGGGCAAGCGCCTGCTCAGCGAAGAGTTCGAATTCTTCGTCGCCGACACCCGCCACTTCGAAGCCAACCCCGACTACCACACCCACCGCCTGCGCCCACGTCGCTGGTACTTCTGCTGCCGCGCCGGCCACCCCCTGACCGCGCGCAACAGCGTCAGCGCCGCCGAGCTGATGAGCTACCCGCTGGCAGTAACCATCCGCCCGCCGAACCTGCGCAAAGTCATCGTCGACCTCAGCGGCCGGCCGGATTACCAGCCCAATGTGGAATGCGAAAACGGTTACAGCCTGATGGGCGTGGTGCTGCGCTCGGACGCCATCGGCATCGTCAGCGCCAACAGTGACGTGCTGCACATGGCCCGCGGCGAACTGGTGTGTTTGCAGATTGAGGGATTGGACGAAAACCTGGAGGAGCGCTACACCCGCTACGGAATCGTCAGCCGCGCAGGGTATCGGTTGTCGCCGCTGGCGCAGGCGATGATTGAGCAAATCAAGGAGATTGATGAGAGAGACGAGGATGCTTATGCGTTGGAAAATATTGCGGTCTGACCAAGCGGTGAACAGCGGCCCGCAACGTCAGTGAAGTCATCATTAGATAACAAAGATCACATACAAGAGAGTCTACCTTTTGACCCGCACGAGGAAGCGCGTTTGATGGACTGTATCTTTTGCAGCATTGCCCGCGGTACTGCACCCTCCCACCTCCTGTGGGAAGACCAGACCCACATGGCCTTTCTCTCCATATTTCCCAATACGCCGGGGTTCAGTGTGGTTATCCCTAAAACCCATCACGGCAGCTATGCGTTTGCCGAACCGGACACCGTGCTGTGTGACTTGATCATCGCAGCCAAGAAGACGGCGAAGCTTTTGGACAAAGCGCTAAAAGGTGTGGCTAGAACGGGCATGATTCTGGAGGGTTATGGCGTCGATCATCTGCACGCCAAATTATTCCCGATGCATGGGACCGGGGAAGATAGCGCCTTCAAAAAAATCAGTTCGACCCAGGACAAATATTTTGAGCGTTATGAAGGCTATGTCTCCTCCCATGACGCTTCCAGGGCAGATGATAAAGCGCTGGCAGGACTGGCCGCTCACATCAGGTCCTTCGCCGGGTAAGCCTGCTCCCACCATTTGATCGCGGGGTGGCAGGTAGATATGTATCTGCTGTCAGGCCGTCATCGCAGGCAAGCCAGCTCCCACAGGGAAATGCATTTCAACTGTGGGAGCTGGCTTGCCTGCGATGACGCCAGCAGCCACACCCATGCACTCAATGCATAGAACCCAGTCCCCAAATGCACTTGCCAGAGCGCCCCTCGAACGGCGAAAAAACCCACCTGTCCTCCGTTCGGTAAATTCCTATGTCTGACCCCAAACCCCTGCGCAACGTGCTCTACATCATGTGCGACCAACTGCGCCGCGACTACCTGTCCTGCTACGGCCATGCCCATCTGCACACGCCGAATATCGACCGCCTGGCCGCCGCTGGCGTGCGTTTCAGTCGGGCCTATACACAAGGCACCATCTGCGGCCCGTCGCGCATGTCGGCCTACACCGGGCGCTATGTCAGCAGCCATCAGGTGGCGTGGAATGCAGTGCCGCTGCCGCTCGAAGAGCTGACGATCGGCGACTACCTGCGCCCCCACGGCATCCGCACCGCCCTGGTGGGCAAGACCCACGCCACGCCGAATATTGAGGCCTTGCAGCGCCTGCAGATAGACCCCGACAGTGCCCAGGCCGAGCCACTCAATGAGGTCGGCTTCGACGCGTATCTGCGTCACGACGGCATCTACCCCGACAGCCCGCTGTTCGAGGATAAGCGCGAGTCCGCGCCCTACACCCAATACTTGCGTGATCACGGCTACCACGGCAGCAACCCTTGGCACGAATGGGCCAACGCCGCCGAAGGTGAGAACGGCGAAGTGCTCAGCGGCTGGCATATGCGCAACGCCGGCAAACCCGCACGGGTGGCCGAAGAACATTCGGAGACCGTCTACACCACCGACCGCGCCATCGACTTTATCGACGAACAAGGTGAACAGCCCTGGTGCCTGCACCTGTCGTATATCAAGCCGCACTGGCCCTACATCGCGCCGGCGCCGTATCACGCGCTGTACGGAACCGAGCATGTGCAAGCGCCGATTCAACCTGACCACACCAGCGATCACCCGGTGTACCAGGCATTTCGCCAACACCAGGAGAGCCAGAATTTCTCCCGTGACGAGGTGCGCCTCACGGTGATTCCGACCTACATGGGCCTGATCAAACAGATTGACGATCAACTCGGGCGGCTGTTCGACTTTCTGCAAAGCGCTGGCCGCTGGGACGACACGCTGATCGTGTTTACCAGCGACCACGGCGACTTCCTGGGCGATCATTTCCTCGGTGAAAAAGAATTCTTGCTGGAGCCTGCGGTGGGTGTACCGCTGATCGTGCGCGACCCACGTGCCAGCGCCGATGTCAGCCGCGGCACCGTGGATGAGCGTCTGGTGGAAACCATCGACGCCTTGCCCACCTTCCTCGACGCCTTGGGCTTGCCCGCCGCCGACCATCGCCTGGAAGGTCGCTCACTGATTCCATTGCTGCACGGCGCGCAACCCGCCTGGCGCCGCTACGCCATTGCCGAATACGACTACGCCTTCCAGGCCCCGGCTCGCGAGCGTCTGGAGCAACCCATCGACCGTTGCCGCATGACCATGGTGCGCAGCGAGCGCTGGAAGTACCTGGCGTACGACGGCTTTCGCCCGCAACTGTTCGACCTGGAAAACGACCCGCAAGAACTGTACGACCTGGGCAGCGATCCTGCCTATGCCGAGGTGCGCGAGACGCACCTGGGTTATCTGTTCGACTGGTTACGCGGGTTGAAACGGCGCACCACCATCAGCCACACGGAGGTTGAGGTGCGCGGGCAATGGTTTCGTTATGGTGAGCCAGAGGCAGAGAAAGTGGTGAAGATCGGAGTCTGGTAAACACCACAAATCCAAATGTGGAGCGGGCTTGCTCGCGAATGCGCAGCGTCAGTCGACGTATTCATCAACTGACCCACTGCATTCGCGAGCAAGCCCGCTCCCATATTTTTATCCTCACCCGGCTTAAAGACCTTTAGTGGTTTTGCTTGATTGCCCCTGCACCCCCACCGGCACATCGCCCTTGAGCGTAACCCGGCGCACGATGCGCTCCTGGGTGCCGTAGTCGTCCACCGCGTAATGCTGGGTGGCGCGGTTATCCCAGATCGCCACGTCACCGGTGTTCCAGCGCCAGCGCACGGTGTTTTCCAGGCGGGTGACATGGCCTTGCAGCAGGTTGAACAACTGCGCCGACTCTGCCTGGGAGTAGCCTTTCAGGCGTTTGACGAAGTGCCCCAACAGCAGGGTTTTCTCACCGCTGACCGGATGCACGCGCACCACCGGGTGTTCGGTTTCATACACCGTGGAAGTGAATACTTTGCGGTATTCCTCCAGCTTCTCCACCGCCACATCCGGCTTGCGTGCGGCGTAGTCGTATTCGTTGCTGTGCACCGCCCACAGGTGATCAGCCAGTGCGCGCAGTTCCACACTGAGGTCGTTGTAGGCAGCGGCTGTGTTGGCCCATACGGTGTCGCCGCCGGACACAGGCGCCAGCACCGAACGCAGGATCGAGGCCTTAGGGTAGGCATCGACGAACGTCACGTCGGTGTGCCAGGAATTGGCGCGCTGGCCACGGGTGCCATCCAACTCCATCAGGAACCGCGTGCCGTCTCGTACCGGTACGGTGGGGTGGGCGATCGGCTCGCCGAGCAGGTGAGCAAAGGCTTCCTGGCTCTGGTCATCGAGATGGGTCTGTTCGCGGAAGAAGATCACCTTGTACTGCACCAGCGCCTGCTGGATGGCCTCGACGGTGGCGACATCCAGCTCACCGGACAATTTGATGCCACGGATTTCGGCGCCGATCCGCCCGGCTACCGGGTGAATATCAAGTGGTTGGGCGATGGGTTGAACGGCTAATGCGGCGTTGCTCATTGTGATGACCCTCATGTGCCTGCGAAACGGTGGGGGGACGCTTCCAGCAACGCTCTATCCATATGCAATTTAGGTCTAGCAAATGAATGAATGCTTCGTTGACGGAATAAGAGCTTGCATTTAAAACCTGAGCTTGCTCGGTCGCAAATGCCTTCGACCTATTTTTAAAATGCCGGGAAAGCATATGGATCTTCGCCAACTGCGCTACTTCATCGCCCTCAACGAACACCGCAGTTTCGTGCGCGCCGCGGACGCCATGGGCATCACCCAACCAGCGTTCAGCCGCAGCATCCAGGGGCTGGAACAGGAGTTTGGTTGCGTGCTGGTAGACCGTGGCCACAAGGACTTGCGCCCCACGCCGGAAGGCCAGGTGGTGTTGCAGCACGCCCTAAGCCTGGTGCATGGCGCAGCGCTGCTGAGCAGTGAAGTGACGCGCATGACCAAGCTCGACGCCGGCGACCTGCGCTTCGGCTGCGGCCCGGCGCCAGCCGTGAAACTGGTGCCGGATGCGGTGGCGCGGTTTATCAACGCCCACCCGAAAATCCGTACCACGTTTCAGGTGGATAACTGGGAAACCCTCAGCCGCCGCCTGAGCCGTGAAGAGATCGAATTCTTTATCGCCGACATCCGCCAGTTCGAAGCCGACCCGAATTTCCAGACCCGCGCACTCACCCCCAAACGCGGGGTGTTTTTCTGCCGCCCTGGGCATCCCTTGCTGGCCAAGGACAGCCTGTCCACCAACGATATGTTCGACTACCCGCTGGCGGCGCCGCTGATCTCCCAAGGCATTCGCAAACTGCTGGCGAACCTGAGTGGGCGCATGGATTTTTCACCGAGCATCCAGACCGAGCACTTCCCGGCACTGGTGAGCATCGTGCTGCAAACCAATGCCATCGGCGTCGGCACTGAAGAAGCCTTTGCCGAGGACATTGCCAGGGGGGCGCTGGTGCTGCTGCACTGGCGCAACTTGCCGCAGCACATGGATACCCTGAGCGCACGCTGCGGGATCGTCAGCCGCACGGGGTCGCGGTTGTCGCCGGCGGCGAAGGCGATGATCGAGACATTGGTGGAGGTGGATAGCCAGCAGGTCAGTGTGGCGGTTTGAAGGGCCTCATCGCAGGCAAGCCAGCTCCCACATTGAGCGGTGAACACGTTCAAGTGTGGGAGCTGGCTTGCCTGCGATAGCGATAGCCCAGGCACCGACAAGCTCAGAGCCCCGCCGCCACCAACCCAGGCGCCACCCAATCACTCACCTGAAACGACTTGCGAATCAACTTCTCCCTGGACGCCAAGTCCACCGCATCCTGCAATTTTCCAAGGAACACCGGGTCGAGTGTGGAGGGGAAAACTTCGCTGAGTTTCTGGTCTTTCAAATCATTGGTGAGGATCACCGGCGGGTAACTGGCCAGCCCTGACACCAGTGCGATGTACGCCTGTTTGTTGTTGTCATCGGTCAACCACTGCACCGCTTGCTGCTGGGCCTTGAGCAGCTTGGCCACCGCATCGGGATGTTCATCGACAAACTTGGCGCTGCCCACCAGCACGGCCTGGATGCTGCCGGCATCGCCCAGGTCTTTGGTGGTCAGCGGTATCTCTGCCAAACCTTTGGCCTGCAACGCCGTCAGGGTGGAACCGCCCCAGGTGGCGTCAATCTGCTTGGCCGCCAGGGCGGCAGCGGCCGCGTTGAAGTCCAGGTTGATCACCTTCAGGTCCTTCTCGCTCAAGCCCTGACTGGCCAATGCGCTGTCGAACGACAACTGGCTGGCCGTGCCACGGAACACCGCCACGCGCTTGCCCTTGAGGTCTTGCAGGGTCTTGATGCCGGAGCCCGGCACCACGCCGAGGTAGTGTTTCACTCCCCGTGCAGAGGCGCTGAGCAGCCGCGTGTCCAGGCCATTGGAGCGGCCGATGATCGCTGCCAGGTCGCCCAGATAGGCCAGGTCCACCTGGCCGTTGGCGAACGCTTCATTGATCACCGGGCCGGCGCCCTTGAAGTAATTCCATTGGATCTTGATGCCTTGGTCGGCAAAGGCTTTTTCAAAGATCTGCTGTTCACGCAACACGTCGGTGATGCCACCGCCGCTGTGCTGGCTGCCGGCACTGAGGTCGGGCACCGCGATGCGGATTTCCTTGAGGTCGGCGGCATGCACCAACCCGGCCAGGGCGGTGCCGGCGAACAGGCTGATCAGACGTTTAAAGGGCAGTTTCATAAGCGCAGCTCCTGGTGGGCGACGGTCGCCTGGGGAGCAAAAAGTAGTCACAGACTGAACAAAACTTTAAATACTATAAATTCACAATTTAATAGCTTTTAGAAATATGCAAGTTAACCCGCAGCCTCCAGAGGCATATGCATAAACAGCATCGAAAATATTCTTCGAATGCATTGGATGCGTGGCGGCGTGAGGCTTTAAATGACTTTTCTTATCTCACAATCATCTTGATCATGGTTTTGTAAGATCGAAATCACATAACGCATTCGGAGGTCTTCCATGGCCCGAATTTCACTTCTTAGCCTGCCGCTGGCGGCCCCGCCCAAAGGCATCGCGCCGCGCTGGCCGCAGCTGGGCCAGCGTTTATTGCCGTGGCTGCTGCCGCTCACGCTGTTTGCCTTATGGTGGCTGGCCAGCCGCAATCATTGGATGAGCGAGCAGATTCTGCCCACTCCCGCCCTGGTGTGGAGCAGCGCGGTGGAATTGGCCGGCGGCGAGTTATGGAGCCATCTGGCCATCAGCTTGCAGCGCTTGTTCTGGGGCCTGCTGGCCGGTGTCAGTGGCGGCGCGATACTGGGCGCGTTCCTGGGTTTCAGTGCGCGCGCCGAGCGCTTGGTGTTCCCGACGTTCAGCGCGCTGGCGCAAGTGCCGACCCTCGCCTGGATCCCGCTGTTCATGGTGTTTTTCGGCATTGGCGAAACCCTCAAGCTGGTGGTGCTGGTCAAGGCCATCGTGGTGCCCGTGACCCTGCATACCCTGGTAGGCGTTCGCGACGCCCAGCCCAATCTGCGCGAAGCCGCCCGTGTACTGCGCCTGCCTCGCCACTTGCTGATCCGCCGTCTGGTCCTGCCCGCCGCACTGCCTGCGTTCATGGCCGGTGTACGCCTGGCCCTGGCGGCGGGCTGGACCTCCCTGCTGGCCGTGGAGCTGCTGGCCTCCAGCGAAGGCATCGGTTACCTGATGGTGTGGGCGCGCCAGTTGTTCATGCTCGATATCGTCTTCGTGTGCATCGTGGTCATTGGCGTGCTGGGTGTGGTGATGGACCGCGGCATCGGCTGGCTGGACCGCAAGTGGGTGCACTGGCCCCATCCGGCCACTGCGCAGATTCGACGCGGGCCACGCTACGAAGGCTGGCAGCGCTTGCAACCCTGGCTGTTGCCGCTGCTGCTATTGGCGTTATGGCAAGTAGCGACTCAGCAGGATTGGGTCGATCCAAACATTCTGGTCAGCCCCTGGGCGGTGCTGCAAACCAGCGTGGCGGGCGTGCTGGATGGCAGCCTGACTACGGCGCTGGGCAAAAGCCTTGGCCGGGCCCTGGGCGGGTTGCTGCTGGGCGGTAGCCTGGGCTTTGCCATGGGCCTGTGGCTGGGGCTGTCGCGGCGCAGTGAGCGGCTACTTGGCCCCACTTTGTCCGCGCTGCGCCAGATCGCGATTTTCGCCTGGGTGCCGCTGCTCACCGCCTGGTTCGGCCTGGGTGAACTGGCCAAGTGGGTGTTTATCGCCCTCGCCGCCTTCTTCCCGTTGTTTATTGCCACCCAGCGCAGCGTGCTCAACTTGTCGCCCCAGCTGCGCGAAGCCGCGCAGGTGCTGCGCCTGAACCTCTGGCAACGCTTGCGCCGCATGGTACTGCCGGGCGCCGCGTCGGGGATTTTCGCCGGCCTGCGCCTGAGCCTGATCTACGCCTGGATGGGCACCCTCGGCGCCGAATATTTCATGCCCTCAGATGGCGGCATCGGCAGCCTGATGATCGGCGCCCAACAGTTGCTGCGCATGGATTTGATCATGAGCGGCATGCTGCTGGTCGGCCTCACCGGCGCCGCTCTGAACCTGATCGGCCAACGCATCGAAACCCGTGCCACCCGCTGGAGACACGCATGAACGCACCGATTGTCAGCTTCAACCACGTGGGTAAGTCCTTCGACGTCGATGGCTTCGAACTGGAAGCCATCCATGAATTCAACCTGGAGGTGGCCGAAGGGGAATTTGTTGCGATTGTCGGCTCCAGTGGATGCGGGAAATCCACACTGCTGCGCTTGCTGGTGGGCTTGGATACGCAGTTTCGCGGCGAGATCCAGGTCGATGGCAAAGCCGTCAGCGGGATCGGCGGCGAGCGCGGCATTGTGTTCCAGGAGCACCGCCTGTTCCCGTGGCTGACCGTGGCGCAAAACATCGGCCTGGGCCTGGTCAACGAGCCCCTGAACGAGGCCGAGCGCAACCGGCGCATCAGCGACTTTATCGAACTGGTGGGCCTCACCGATTTCACTCGCGCCTACCCCCACCAACTCTCCGGCGGCATGGCGCAACGGGTGGCGATTGCCCGCGGCCTGGTGGCCAGCCCGCGCATCCTGTTGCTGGACGAACCCTTCGGCGCCCTGGATGCACTGACGCGCCAGCAGATGCAGGACGAACTGCTGGCGATTCGTGCCCGCGCCAGGATCACCACGGTACTGGTGACCCACGATGTGGAAGAGGCGATTTTCCTCGCCGATCGCGTGGTGGTGATGGAGCCGCGTCCGGGGCGAATCAAGCAGGTCGTCGAGATCGCCCTGCCTCATCCGCGCCAGCGCAGCAGTTTTGAATTCCACCAGCTACGCGAAGAGCTGTTGCACGAATTAACCAGCGACGACCATTACCAACCGCCGGTGCGCGAACAGATCCGCGACCTGCCATTGGCGTTCATTGCTTGCTGAAAGAGAGCTCAGTGCGCGGGTGTTCCTGGGGCTCCAGGCGATTGGCTCGCGCAAACGTGCCCAAATCATTGAAGCGCACCCCCATCTCGGCCATGACCTTGTGCGCCACCTTGGCGGTCATCTGGCGGATGTAGAACGGTTCTTTCACCACAAAGTGATGGATGCCGTGGGTGCTGCCGAAGTTGAAGCAGAACGCCTGCAACGGCCACAGCCACCAAGGGTTCAGCACTTGGGTTTGCTGCATCACATTGCCCAGTTCCACATCGCCGTAGTAATGCATGTTGGAGCTGACAAAGTGCAGGCAGAAGGTGCGCAACACGTTCGGGCCGATGATCACCACCGCAGCGATATCGATCACCTGCATCACCTGCAAGGTACCGGCTGACCACTGAATGGGCGCGCCCATCAAACTGGCAATCCCATTGGCGGCATGAAAGCCCAGGAAGACGTACCACGCGCCCCAATGCAGCAAGGCCAGCGGTGCGTACACCAGCAGCACGCGCTTGAGGATGCTGAACCTGTGCGGCCAGGTCTTGGCGCGCAACAGGCGGATCAAGGCCGACATCATGTTGTCCCCCACCATCAGCAACCGTGCGATGCCCCAGGGTTCGCCATTGGTGATCGCGCGCTCTTCCATGTCGGCTTCGGTGCCCGAGACCTTGTGATGGTTGAGGTGCAGGTGCCGGCGTATCCATGGGTTGATGGTGCTTGGCCGCGCCAGCCATACCAGGCCCATCATCAGGTTGTGGGGCACGCGTTGCTTGCGAAAGTACATGCTGTGGATCAGGTCGTGTTCCAGCTCGTGGGTGAGCGAGGCGAAGAAGGCATTGAGCAGCAGACACACCCACCAGGCCATATGACCGCTGATATAGAGCGCTGCCGAGCCGAACATGCCCAGCAGGGCAAAGGCCAGGATGCCTGCGCCCAGCGCGTCCTGATGCAACAACCAGGGGTGCCGCTGGCGCAAGCGCACGCCTTCGGCCATCACCACCTCGCGGATATGCGCCGAACGCTGTTGTGCGTTCAACGGCTGGGGGCTTGCAGAAGTACCGTCCATGCTTCCATTCTCTTGTGAAGTGATGCCTGCATCCTGCACCCAACCCTAGCGCAGGACGCTAGCCGCGCACGCCAATCTGTTGACCACAAGCGCCAATTGCCATGACCGAACCCACTTCCCTCGCCAGCTGGACCCGTGCCCTGCGCAAGCAGCTCGACGCCCTGGGCCTCGACAGCGCCGCGCTGTGCGCCGAGGCCGGGCTCGACCCGCAGCAGATGGACGACCCCAACGCCCGCTACCGGTTGTCGGCCACCACGCGCCTATGGGCGCTGGCGGTACAGGCCAGTGGCGACCCGGCGATTGGGCTGCGGGTGTCGCGGTTTGTCAGCCCCACCACCTTTCATGCGCTGGGTTACGCATTGGTGGCCAGCGGCAGCTTGCGCGAGGTGTTCGAGCGCATCGTGCGCTATCACCAGGTGGTCAGTGATGCCTTGGACCTGGAGCTGAGCCGCCACGGCGACGTCTACCGTTTTCGCCTGCTCCAACCCCCAGGCAGCCCTGCGCCCGCGCCGGAAGCGATTGATGCCTTTGCGGCGATCTACGTGCGCACGTGTCGCAACCGCCTGGGTCGCGACTATGCGCCGTTGGCCGTTTACCTGCGGCGCCCGGAACCCGCCGACCCCGAGCCGTGGCACAGGGTATTTCGCGCTCCGGTATGGTTTGCCGCCGACGAAGACCGCCTGGAATTCGCCGCCAGCGACTTCGACAGCCATCTGGACGACGCCAACCCGGAGCTGGCCGAACACAACGAAACCGTGCTCAAGCGCACCCTCGCCCAACTGCAACCGCTGACCTGGGAACGCAAGGTGCGCGCCGCCATCGAGGCGCAATTGCCAGACGGCGAGCCAAGCGCCGAACACATTGCTCAAGCGCTGCATTTGAGCCTGCGCAGCTTGCAGCGGCATCTGGCCGATGAAGGGTGTCGGTTTGACGCCTTGCTCAATGAGTGCCGGCAAAACCTGGCGTTATTGCACCTGCGCGACCCGCAGTGCTCATTGGCCGAGATCAGCCATTTGCTGGGGTTTGCCGATACCAGCAGTTTCAATCGTGCGTTCAAGCGCTGGACGGGGATGACGCCGGGGCAGTTTCGCGACGGGTTGCAGTAGGAAGGGCCTCATCGCAGGCAAACCAGCTCCCACAGGGGAATGGGGTTCACATCATGTGGGAGCTGGCTTGCCTGCGATGAGGCCAGTACAAACACCACAAATCCCTGAGTTTGATTACAAACCTGTCATCCAATTGTGCGGCTTTTGTCCGCGTCCGCTGGTTACCGTGACGGCCTGCTTTCTGGAGCCCTCACTATGTACCGCACTGCCTTGTTCCTGAGCCTCGCCGTGGCCACCGTCGCCCAGGCGGCGCCACAATTACCACGCCATGCCGAGCTGGATCTGCACACCGCTCGCCAACTGGCCGACGCCAGCCTGGCCCACTGCACCGCTGCGCTGACCGTACTCGACCGCGGTGGCAACCTGTTGCTGGGCCTGCGCGCTGACGGTGTCGGCCCGCACAACAGCCTCGCCAGCCAACGCAAGGCGTACACGGCGCTGTCGACAAAAACCCCGACCCGGCTGTTTGCCGAACGGGCGCGTAATAACCCCGAAGCCGCCAACCTCAACAGCTTGCCCGAGCTGCTGTTGCTCGGCGGTGGCGTGCCGCTGTTTGCCGACGCCGAACTGGTCGGTGCCCTAGGCATCGCCGGTGCCGGTGGCGCCGCGCAGGATGAAGCCTGCGCCGTACAGGCCGCCGAGCAACTGGGCCTGAAAATCACCCCTTGATTCCACTTCCCTCAAAAGGACTTCGCGATGAAAACCTTGAGCATGACCCTCGCCGCACTGAGCCTGAGCGGCCTGTGCAACCTGGCCCTGGCCGACGGCAACCCCCTGAGCGTGCACGTACTCAACCTGGAAAACGGCCTGCCAAGCGCCGGGGTCAATGTCACCCTTGAACAGCATGTGGGCGATAAGTGGCAGTCGCTGTCTGAAGGTGTGACCAACCAGCAAGGCCGCATCGCCGAGCTGTTCCCGGCCAACCGCAGCATGCAGCCGGGCGAGTACCGCGTGGTGTTCAAGACCGGCGATTACTACAAGAAGGCTAACCGCGAGACGTTTTTCCCTGAGGTACCGGTGATATTCCAGGTCAAGCAGGCCGACCAGCACTACCACATCCCGCTGTTGCTCAGCCCTTACGGTTTCTCTACCTATCGCGGTTCATAGGCCCGCGGCCAGCCGCAGCCCATTGAGGTCGCGTATCTCGATGGCACCGTAACTCAAGCCGATAATGCCCTGTTGCTCCAGCGCCTTGAGCAGACTGTTGATGGTCTGGCGCGACAGGCCCAGCATCGCCGCCAGATCCTCCTGGGGCAGTTGCAGCACGCGGCGCGCATGATCCACTTCGCCGTAGCCTTGGGCAATCATCAGCAACCGATGGGCCAGCCGCTCTGAGGCGGGCATCAGGCTTGTCTGTTCGATATTGATCAACGACAGCCGTAGTTTATGGCTCATCAACAGCGCCATCTCCCGCCAAAACAGCGGATGCTGCTCGAGAATGCCGAGCATCGCCGCCTGCGGCACCTGCAGCAGCCTGCAAGCACCCGTGGCCATGGCATCGTGGGTGCGCGGCAGGTTGTCGAACAGGCAGATCTCGCCGAACCAGTAGGGCGTTTCCACCAGGCTCAACACCGCTTCCTTGCCCTGAGCACTGACCGCACTGATGCGCACCGTGCCTTCCAGCACCGCATACACGCCGCACGGCGGGTCACCGCGCTTGAACAGGTACTGCCCCGCCGTCAGCACACGCAACCGCGCCGCCCCCAGCAGGCTATGCTGCAAGTCTGGCGGCAAATGGCTGAACCAATGACCGCGAGCCAATTGCGCGTGCCATGTCCCTGTGTCCATGCGAACTCCGAAGATTGTCGCCCAGTTGACAGTTAGGCACCGACTGACAGGGCATGATCAAACATCCTACAGGAGGAACAACAATGAAAAGCCTCGTCGACCACCTCAGTCAATACGCCGCGTACCACCGCGACCCACGCAACATCGCCAGCCACTTCATCGGTATTCCGTTGATTGTGGTGGCGGTGGCCGTGCTGCTGTCGCGCCCCGAATGGTCGGTGGGCGGGCTGTGGCTATCACCTGCGGTGCTGTTGGCGCTGTTTTCGGCGTGGTTTTATCTGCGCCTGGAACTGGCCCTGGGCGTGTTGATGACTATGCTGATGGGCTTGTCGGTGTGGGCCGGGCATGTGCTGGCGGCGCAAAGCACGGCGGTGTGGCTGAGCAGCGGCGTGGGGATGTTTGTGGTGGGCTGGGTGATTCAGTTCATCGGGCATTACTACGAAGGCAGGAAGCCTGCGTTTGTGGACGATGTGTCCGGGCTGATCGTGGGGCCGTTGTTTGTGGTGGCGGAGTTGGCGTTTTTGCTGGGGTTGCGGCAGGACCTCAAGCGCCAGATTGAAGAGCGCTCTGGGCCGGTGGCGCGGCGCGGTCTTGATCGGTCCCATGCTCTGCGTGGGAATGCAGGCCAGGACGCTCCGCGTCCAAAAGCGTGACGCAGAGCGTCACCAGAGGCGTTCCCACGCAGAGCGTGGGAACGATCACGTGAGGCTCAGGTTTTGGGTTTGAAGAACAGGGTCTCGCCCCGCGCCAGGCCGGTGAGGCTGTCATGGTCTTTCACCACTTCGGCCTCGATCAATTCACTCTGGCCTTCAACCTTCAAGGTCACGCGAGTGGTCGCGCCCAACGGCCGAATATCCCGCACTTGCGCCGCATGGTGATCTTCCAGTTCATGGCGTGACAGCGACACTTCGTGGGGGCGGAACAGCAGGTGCTTGTCTTCGCCCAAATGCAAGCGGTTGGAGTCACCCAGGAAGTGGTACACAAAATCGCTGGCCGGGTTTTCGTAGACGTCGCCCGGTGAACCGATCTGCTCGATCACGCCCTTGTTCATCACCACGATACGGTCGGCGACTTCCATGGCCTCCTCCTGGTCGTGGGTCACGAAGACCGAGGTCAGGTTGATGTCTTCGTGCAGGCGCGCCAGCCAGCGGCGCAGTTCTTTACGCACCTTGGCGTCGAGGGCGCCGAAGGGTTCGTCGAGCAGCAACACCTTGGGCTCCACCGCCAGGGCGCGGGCCAGGGCGATACGCTGGCGCTGGCCACCGGAGAGTTGTTCCGGGTAACGGTCCGACAACCAATCAAGCTGCACCATGTTCAGCAGCTCGTGAACCTTGCTGGCGATCTGGCTTTCGGTGGGGCGTTGGTTTTTCGGCTTCATGCGCAGGCCGAAAGCGACGTTGTCGAACACGGTCATGTGGCGGAACAGCGCGTAGTGCTGGAACACAAAGCCCACGTTGCGATCACGCACATCGTGGCCGGAGACGTCTTCGCCGTGGAACACAATACTGCCGGTATCCGGGGTTTCCAGGCCGGCAATGATGCGCAGCAGCGTGGTCTTGCCGCAGCCGGACGGGCCCAGCAACGCCACCAGCTCGCCACTCTGGATATCCAGGTTGATGCTGTCCAGGGCCTTGAAGGCATTGAAGTTCTTGCTGACATTACGGACTTCGATCGACATGACTTATTCCTCACCCGCGCTGTTGCGCAGGCGGTTGATTCGGTTCTCGCTCCACTGCTTGAGCAGCAGGATGAAGAGCGCCAGGATCAGCAACAGGCTGGCCACCGCAAACGCGGCAACGTGGTTGTATTCGTTGTAGAGAATCTCGACATGCAGCGGCAGCGTGTTGGTGACGCCGCGAATGTGGCCGGACACCACCGACACTGCGCCGAACTCACCCATGGCTCGCGCCGTACACAGCACCACGCCGTAGATCAGACCCCACTTGATGTTCGGCACGGTGACATGCCAGAACATCTGCCAGCCATTGGCGCCCAGCAGGCGTGCGGCTTCTTCTTCCTGGGTGCCCTGCTCCTGCATCAGCGGGATCAGCTCACGGGCCACGAACGGCACGGTGACGAAGATGGTCGCCAGCACGATGCCCGGCAGGGCGAACACGATCTGGATGTCGTGGTCTTGCAGCCACGGCCCGAAGAAGCCCTGGGCGCCGAACATCAACACGTACACCAGGCCTGCGATCACCGGCGACACCGAGAACGGCAGGTCGATCAGCGTGACCAGGATGCTCTTGCCACGGAACGAGTACTTGCTCACGCACCAGGCGGCGCTGACGCCGAACACCAGGTTGAGCGGCACCGAAATCACCACGGCGATCACCGTGAGTTTCAGCGCCGACAGCGCGTCGGGTTCAAGGATTGCGCTGAAGAACGTGCCGAGGCCGTTTTTCAAGCCCTGGGACACCACCACCAGCAACGGCAGCAGCAGGAACAGCGCGAATACCAGCCAGCCAAGGCCGATCAGGATACGTCGCGAGGTCGCGCTGCCACGGCGGGCGGCGTTGGCCGAGGACGCGGCAGAAATAGACGATTGGGACATGTTCCGCGCCTCCTTATGGACGTTCGATGCGCCGCTGCAACAGGTTGATCAGCAGCAGCAAGACGAAGGACACCACCAGCATCAGCACACCAATGGAGGTGGCGCCGCGGTAGTCGTATTGGTCGAGCTTGACCATGATCAGCAATGGCAGGATTTCGGTTTTCATCGGCATATTGCCGGCGATGAAGATCACCGAACCGTACTCACCCACGCCTCGGGCAAAGGCCAGGGCGAAGCCGGTCAGCCAGGCGGGCAGCAATGCCGGCACTAGGATGTAGCGGAACACTTGCAACGGCTTGGCGCCGAGGCAGGCGGCGGCCTCTTCGATTTCCCGGGGGATATCGGCCAGTACCGGCTGCACCGTGCGCACCACGAAGGGCAACGTGACGAAGGTCAGCGCCAGGGTGATACCCAGGGGGGTGTAGGCGATCTTGAAGCCCAGGTCGGTGGCAAACTGGCCGACCAGGCCGTTGGGCGCGTACAGCGCCGTCAGCGCGATACCGGCGACGGCGGTGGGCAGCGCGAACGGCAGGTCGATCATCGCGTCGATGACCTTGCGCCCGGGGAAGGTGTAGCGCACCAGCACCCAGGCCAGCAAAGTGCCAATCACACCGTTGATGAGTGCGGCGTACAGCGCGGTGCTGAAGCTCAGCTTCAAGGCCGCCAGTACACGAGGTGCGGAAATGATGTTCCAGAACTGATCCCAGGTGAGTTGAGCGGCGTGTACAAACATCGCCGCCAGCGGGATGAGCACGATCAGGCTGAGGTACACGACGGTGTAGCCCAGCGTCAGCCCGAAGCCGGGTATGACGGGGGAGATACGACGCGACATAAGAGTCCTTGGTTAGCGGAACGGATATGCGTACGGCCCACTGTGGCGAGGGAGCTTGCTCCCGCTGGGCTGCGAAGCGGCCCCAGAACCAGGCAACCACGATGTACCGTGAGTACCGGTTTTGGGAGTGCTTCGCACTCCAGCGGGAGCAAGCTCCCTCGCCACAACAAGCCCCGCGCAATAGTCGGTGTTGATTATTGCGCCGTGTAGATCTGGTCGAACACACCACCATCATTGAAGAATTTCGGTTGGGCAGTTTTCCAGCCGCCGAAGTCTTTGTCGATAGTCACCAGGTCCAGTTTCGGGAACTGCTGGGCGTATTTGGCGGCGACTTTTTCATCCCGTGGACGGTAGAAGTTCTTCGCCGCAATCTCCTGGCCCGCCGGGCTGTACAGGTGGTTGAGGTACGCCGTGGCGATCTCGGTGTTGCCCTTTTTCTCGGCGTTCTTGTCGACCACGGCCACAGGCGGTTCTGCCAGGATCGACAGGGACGGCACGACGATGTCGAACTTGTCGGCGCCGCCGTCTTCCTTCAAGGCCAGGAACGCCTCGTTTTCCCACGCCAGCAGCACGTCACCCTGGCCGTTGTTGACGAAGGTAATGGTAGAACCGCGTGCGCCGGTGTCCAGTATCGGCACGTGCTTGAACAGCTCTTTGACGTATTCCTGGGCCTTGGCTTCGCTGCCGCCTGCCTTGAGGCCGTAGGCCCAGGCGGCGAGGAAGTTCCAGCGTGCACCGCCGGAGGTTTTCGGGTTGGGCGTGATCACTGAAACGTCTTTCTTGATCAGGTCGCCCCAGTCCTTGATGCCCTTGGGATTGCCCTTGCGCACCAGGAACACAATGGTGGAGGTGTAGGGCGTGCTGGCGTCCGGCAGGCGGGTCTGCCAGTTCTCCGGCAGGGTCTTGCCCAGCTTGGCGACTTCATCAATGTCACCGGCCAGGGCCAGGGTCACTACGTCGGCGCGCAGGCCGTCAATCACTGCGCGTGCTTGCTTGCCCGAGCCACCGTGGGACTGCTGGATCTTCACGTTGTCGCCGGGGTGGGACTGTTTCCAGAAGCTGGTGAACTCAGCGTTGTAATCCTGGTACAGCTCACGGGTGGGGTCGTACGAGACGTTGAGCAACTCGTAGTCCTTGGCAACGGCGGAACCGGCAAACACGGCACTGGCCAATGCGGCCAAGGCATAACGGCGAATCGACGACATAGAAGCTCCTGAAATTCTTGAGTGTTGGCTTTTCTTGTAATTGCGGGTCTATCGCCGTTCTTGCTCAGCTCGGTTTGTTACCGGGGTTCTGCAGACGGAATTTTTCCTTGCGTTCGATCTGTACCACTTGGGCGTTGTGTACGGTGATTTCCACCGCGCCAAACCGCAGATCGCGCAGGGCGCTCTGGATTTCACGCAAAATGGCTGCTTCGTCCTGGCCGTCAACGCTACGTAGAGATGCGCTCATGGTCTCGCTCCTGAAAATGAGTAGTGCCTGGCAGTGGCGGCACTGCTTGCGGCGTGAGGGCGATAGTAGATAAGCGCGGATATTCTTAAAAATACTATTTAAGAATGTTTATATAACCAGAAAGAATTTTCTGATAGGGCATGGGGTTGCAAGGGTTTCGGCAGAAAAAACGCTCACACACAGGCGCCGCAGAACCCCTGTGGGAGCTGGCTTGCCTGCGAAAGCGGTGGTGCAGTTACAGATACAGTGACTGACACGCCGCCTTCGCGGGCAAGCCCGGCTCCCACATTGGCCGAGTCAGTCCTGACGAATCAGAGGGGCTCGGGTCCAGTCGATTTCATCAGCCGGCATCGGCCGTCCAAACCAGTACCCCTGGCCCATGTCGCATTCCTGATCCAGCAGGAACCGCGCCTGTTCCACCTGCTCGATCCCTTCGGCGTGCACCTGCATGCCCATGCTTTTGGCCAGGGCGATCACCACGCGCACAATCGCGGCGTCGTCTTCGTCCCACGGCAAGCCCGCCACAAAGCCCTGGTCGATCTTGAGCTTCTGCACCGGCAGGCGTTTGAGGCGCAACAACGAGGAATAGCCGGTGCCAAAGTCGTCGATCGCCAGACGCAGGCCCAGTTCGCGCAGGCGGTGCAGTTGCTCCAGTGCGACTTCCGGGTCGTCCATCACTGCGCTCTCGGTGACCTCCAGCTCCAGGAAGGCTGGGTCCAGCCCAGTGGCGTGCAGCACTTGGGCCACTTGCTCATACAGCTCGCGCCGGGCAAACAGGCGGCTGGAGACATTGATTGCGATAAAGCTCAGCGGCGCGCCGTCGGCCAGCCACTGGCACATTTGGCGGCAGGCCTGGTCCATCACCCACGCATCGATCTCGGCAATCAACCCGGTGCGCTCGGCGATGGGGATGAACTCGCCCGGGGGTACCAGGCCGCGCTCCGGGTGCTGCCAGCGCACCAGTGCTTCAACGCCGACCAAACGGCTATCATGCAGGTCGTGCACCGGCTGGTAATAGACGCGCAGCTCATGTTGGTCGAGGGCGCGACGCAGCTCGCCAGCGATTTCCACCCGATGCTGGGCGTGGGCGGTCAGTTCTTCGGTGTACAACGCGTAGCCTTCGCGCCCGGCGCTCTTGGCCTTGAACAACGCGGAATCGGCGTTGCGCAGCAGTTGCTCGGCGCTCAGGGCGTCACTGGGGAACAGGCTGATACCGATACTGGCGCTGATAAACAGCTGGTTGCCGTCAAAAATGAACGGATCCTTCATGGCGTTGAGCATGCGCTGCGCCAAGGCCGCCGCTTGCACCACCTGCGGGCAGCTTTCTGCCAGCACGGCAAATTCGTCGCCCCCCAGGCGCGCCAGGGTAACCCCCGGCCCAAACAGGCCGCTCAGGCGTTCGGCCACCAGTTTGAGCAACTGATCGCCAACGTTATGGCCGAGGCTGTCGTTGATGATCTTGAAGTGGTCCAGGTCCATCAACAGCAGAGCGCAGCCACGCTTATGCACCTGCGCGGAAGCCAGGGCCTGCTCGGCGCGATCGGTGAACAGCAGGCGGTTGGGCAGGTCGGTGAGCGGGTCGTGATGGGCCAGGTGCGCCAATTCGTGCTCGGAGTTCTTCATGGCGCTGATGTCCGAAAACACCGCCACGTAGTGGCTGACCTGGCCCTGGTCGTCGTGAATCACCCGGATGGTTTGCCACTGGGGGTAAACCTCGCCGCTTTTACGGCGGTTCCAGATTTCCCCGCTCCATTCGCCGGTGCTTTCCAGGGCCTGGAACATTTGCTGGTAGAAATGCGCCGAGTGGCGCCCGGACTTGAACAGGCTTGGCCGTTGGCCCATGACGTCTTCGCACTGGTAGCCGGTGATCTCCATGAAAGCGCGGTTAACGTGCACGATCAGCCCTTGGGTATCGGTGACCAGCACCCCTTCGCGGGTGCAATCGAACACCGCAGCGGCCTGGCGCAGGCGCTCGCGGTTCTCTTTCAGGGGTTGTTGCAACGCATGGGCACGGGCAAAACGCCGGCCTATCCAGTAGATGAGCAAGGCGCTGAGGCTGACCCACACATAACCACGCGCTTGCAGCCAACGTCCCAGCTCCAGGGGTTCATCGATAAAGTTGATTAATAGGTAATGGCTGAGCTGGAGCCAAAGGATGGAAACCAGCAGGTACACCAACCCCGCACGTAGGGCACCTCGGTATGAAAACAGCATATGCTTAGTAATCCTTACTAAATAACCAGAATCGCCCTACAAAGGATCAGGATTATAGAGTAGGAAACACTTTGTAAGTCTTATCTGAAACGGTGACTGGTTTTATCTGCAAAGGAAGTGATAATGCGGGTGCTGTTTTTTTCTTTATCTGAGGGCCATACAGCCTATGTGGTACAACGGTTTTCTTGATCTGTCCGCCTGGCAACTGGTGGCAGTCACGCTGTTGATGACCCACGTGACCATTATTGGGGTCACTGTCTATCTGCACCGTTATTCGGCCCATCGCTCGCTCGAGCTCAATGCCGGCCTTAAACACTTCTTCCGCTTCTGGCTGTGGCTGACCACGGCGCAGAACACCCGCGAATGGACCGCCATCCACCGCAAGCACCACGCCAAGTGCGAAACCGTCGATGACCCGCACAGCCCGGTGATCAAGGGCTTGTCCACCGTGCTGCGCAAAGGTGCCGAGCTGTACCGCGCCGAGGCGGAAAACCCCGAGACCCTGCGTATCTACGGCAAAAACTGCCCGGACGACTGGATCGAACGCAAGCTTTACACGCGCTACCCGCTGCTGGGCGTGGCGCTCATGGGCGTAATCGACCTGCTGCTGTTCGGCACCATCGGTATCACCATCTGGGCGATCCAGATGATGTGGATTCCGTTCTGGGCCGCAGGCGTGATCAATGGCCTGGGGCATGCCGTGGGCTATCGCAACTTCGAATGCCGTGACGCCGCCACCAACCTGGTGCCGTGGGGCATCATCGTCGGCGGCGAAGAGCTGCACAACAACCACCACACTTACCCCAACTCCGCCAAGCTGTCGGTGAAGAAGTGGGAGTTCGACCTGGGTTGGGCCTGGATAAAAGTGTTCAGCTTCCTGCGCCTGGCCAAGGTGCAGCGCGTGGCCCCCATCGCCCACCGCGTCGAAGGCAAGGGCAGCCTGGACATGGACACCGCCATGGCGATCCTCAACAACCGCTTCCAGATCATGGCCCAATACCGCAAGTTGGTGATTGGCCCGCTGGTCAAGCAGGAGCTGGAGAAGGTCGATCATTCGGTGCGCCACCAGTTCCACCGCGCCAAGCGCCTGCTGTCGCGGGAAACCAGCTTGCTGGAAGACCGCCACCACTTGCGCATCCAGAGCATGCTGGAACACAGCCATGCCCTCACGGTGATCTACGAGAAGCGCCTGGCGCTGCAGCAGATCTGGCTCAAGACCAGTTCCAACGGCCACGACATGCTGGCTGCGATCAAGGAATGGGTGCATGAAGCCGAGGCCAGTGGCATCCAATCCCTGCGCGATTTTGCCCACCAGTTGAAGACTTACTCGTTGCGTCCTACAGCGGCGTGAGGGCGCCGTGGGAGGGTTCGCCCTCCCACGCACTGGCTTTTTGGCGCCATTTTCCGGGCACCGTCAATGCATGCTGATCACGGAACTTCACCGCAATTCCCCTCTCTCAAAGAACACTTCGCCATCATGGTGACCCCTTGTAGTGACCGCTTTTGCACCCTGCGGCGCGCCCAGAGAGAGTTGTACCGATGGTTCACGAAAAGCCCAGCCTGCCCGATGTGCCCACCGCAGAGCCGCCGCGCCCGGCCGCGGCGGCGACCCTGTTGGCGCTTATGCATGCTCAAGGTGAAGTCGAGCGGCTGAGTGAGCGTGAGCAACTGCTCAGTTCCCTGCTGGTCAGCGTGAACGCCGTGCTGTGGGCCATCGATTGGGAAACACGCCGCGTGCTGTATGTAAGCCCGGCGTACGAGCGCCTGTTTGGCCGCTCCGCCGGCCTGCTGCTGGCCGACCACCGTGAATGGCGCAACAGCGTCCACCCCGAAGACCTCGACTACGCCGAACACAGCCTGGCCCGTGTGCTGGAACAGGGCGCCGTGGAGGACCGCGAGTACCGCATCATCACCGCTGACGGTCAGATCCGCTGGTTGAGTGACAAGTGCTACATCAACCAGCAGGTGGTGCCCGGTGAAGCGCTGATCGTGGTGGGCATCGCCGAAGACATCACCGAAAAGAAGCAACTTGAGCTGGAACTGCATCGCCTCGCCACCACCGACGTACTGACCCAAAGCAGCAACCGCCGACACTTCTTCGAACTCGCCAACCAGGCGTTCGAAAATGCCTGCGCGCAGGGCACGCCGCTGGCGTTCCTGTTGCTGGACATCGATGATTTCAAAGACATCAACGACACCTACGGCCACCTGGAAGGCGACCAGGTGCTGCGGCGCATCGCTGAGAGCGGACGCGGGGTATTGCGCCGTGGCGACCTGTTCGGACGCGTTGGCGGCGAAGAATTTGCTGCTGTGCTGCCGGGTTGCCCACCGGAGATGGCCCTGCAGGTGGCCGAACGGTTGGGCAAGGAAATCCAGGCGTTGGTGTTCAGCTACGAAGGGCATGAATTCAATGTGACCGTCAGCCAAGGCCTGGCCGGCCTGCGCGAAGATGACTCCACCCTCGACAGCCTGTTTGCGCGAGCGGATGCGGCGATGTACGAGGCCAAGCGCCAGGGCAAGAACCGCGTTATCGCCGGTTAACACCGACCCACTGTGGGAGCTGGCTTGCTGCCCGCCAGTTCTTCCAGCCCTTCATGCTCGGTAAGCCGCGCCATTTGCACCGCCAGGTTCACCACCAGGGCTTCGCGCGAATACACCCCGCCTTCAAGTGAATAGATCCCTGCGATCAACTGTCGCAACTCCAGCGGCAAGCGCCAACGCGTGCGCAACGCCGAACCGTAGGCGGCGCCAAAGGCGTCGAGGGATTCGCCGATGGCTTCATCATCCAGGGCGCCGCCGCCCTGGCGCCAGTCTTCCAGGCAGCGCAACAAGGCCAGGTCGCCCAAGCGATGCAGGATGCAGGCGCTGTAGCAGCGCTGGTGGTCGAGCTCCAGCATGCGCGCCAGGCGCCGGGCGTAGTCGGCGCTGTCCTGGGACAATTGCCAGTGCCGCTCGGCGTAGGCCACCAGCCCAGGGTCGCCCAACACCACGTTGTGCTTGAGCGCCAGGCCCAGGATGAGGTTCATGCTCTGGCCGGGCACCAACTTATGCAGGGCCTCTGACAGGGTCTGCACTGGCGTGCCGTGGTAGCCGGCGCTGTTGGCGGCGGCGATCAGTACGGCGGTGATTTGCGGGTCGCTGTGCACCTGGTCTTCCAACTGCTTGAGGTCCAGGCCTTCGGGCCCCAGGCTGCGTTGCACGGCGGTTTTCACATCCACACGCAACGGCGCCCCATCGCAGACCTCCCGGCGCCGCTCGAGGAAGGCGGGCAAGGTCATGCCCGGCGCCAGGGGTGGGATTTCGCAGTACACGCTTTCGCCTTCGTTGAGCAGCAGGTCTTGCAAGCGCTGGGTCAGGCTTTCCATGTTCAGCGGGCGGGTCAGGTAGGCGGTGGGCGCCAGGGGCAAGGCTTCGCGCACGCTGGCGCTGTCGTTGCGACTGCTCAGCAAGATAAACGGCAGCGAACGGCGCTTCTGGCGCACGCTGCGCAGCAGGCTCAGGCCATCCACGCCCGGCAGTTCCCAATCCGCCAGGATCAGGTCATAGGTTTTTTCGCCCAACAGCGTGGCGGCGTGCTGCCCATCGGCGCACACATCCAGCCGTGCGTCACAGCGCACATTCAACAGCACTTGCTTGAGCAGGTCCCGCGACCAAGGGTCTGCTTCGGCGATTAACACTCGGGGTACAGCGGGTAAATCAACAGCAGTCATCCAGCACGCTCCATCGGCAATGCTTGCACCTTAGACAATGCAGGCGCGTGCGTACAATGAAGCAGGCACAAAAAAACCGCCGAAGCGGTTTTTTTGTACGGGCTGTAACCTGTGGCGAGGGAGCTTGCTCCCGCTGGACTGCGCAGCAGTCCCAAATCAAAGAGCGGGGCCGCTTCGCGCCCCAGCGGGAGCAAGCTCCCTCGCCACAGTGACTAAGGTTGGTCAGAGTTCGGAGAAACACTCTTCGATGATCGCCAGGCCTTTGTCCAACTGCTCGTCCGGCGAGGTCAGGGGCACCAGTACGCGCAATACGTTGCCGTAGGTACCGCAGGACAGCAGGATCAGGCCCTTGTCACGTGCCTTGGCTACCACGGAGGCAACGGCGGCAGCGTTTGGCTTGTGGGTGTCGCCGTCTTCAAACAGCTCGACCGCGATCATCGCGCCCAGGGCACGCACTTCGCCGATCACCGGGTACTTGGCCTGGATGGCCTTGAGACCAGTCACCAGGCGCTCGCCCACGGCCTTGCAGCGGTCCAGCAGGTGCTCTTCTTCGAACACTTCCATCACGGCCAGGGCTGCTGCGCAGGCAATCGGGCTACCGGCATAGGTGCCGCCCAGGCCGCCTGGAGCGATGGCGTCCATGTATTCGGCCTTGCCGCACACACCGGCCAGCGGGAAGCCGCCCGCGATGGATTTGGCGAAGGTGGTCAGGTCGGCGGCAACGCCCATCTGTTCCATGGCGAAGAAGGTACCGGTACGGCCGGCACCGGTTTGCACTTCGTCGGCGATCAACAGGATGCCGTGCTTGTCGCACAGTTCGCGCAGGCGCTTCATGAAGGCTTTCGGCGCGACGTAGAAACCGCCCTCGCCCTGTACCGGCTCGATGATGATGGCGGCGATATCACGCGGCTCGGCGTCGTTCTTGAAGATGCGCTCGATGCTGGCGATGGAGTCGTCGACGCTCACACCGTGCAGTTCGTTGGGGTACAGCGCACGGAACACGCCGCCCGGCATCAAGCCCATGCCGGCCGAGTAAGGCACGACCTTACCGGTGAGGCCCAGGGTCATCATGGTGCGGCCGTGGTAGGCGCCGGTGAAGGCGATCACACCGGCACGGCCGGTGGCGGCGCGGGCGATCTTCACGGCGTTCTCCACCGCTTCGGAACCGGTGGTGACCAGCAGGGTTTTCTTGGCGAAATCACCCGGCACCTTGGCGGCGACTTTTTCGCACACTTCTACGTAGGGCTCGTAGGCCAATACCTGGAAGCAGGTGTGGGTCAGCTTGTTGAGTTGCTCGGTCACGGCCGCGATGATTTTCGGGTGCACGTGGCCGGTGTTCAGCACGGCGATACCGCCGGCGAAGTCGATGAACTCGCGACCTTCAACGTCGGTCACGGTGGCGTTCTTCGCGGAGTCAGCGAAGATCGGGTGAATCTGGCCAACACCGCGCGGTACAGCGGCTTCGCGGCGTTTCATCAGGGATGCGTTGGTCTTGCTCATAAAGTCCTCATTCGCCGCTCATCGGGCGGCGTGGCTCAAGGATAGGTGGCGGGGAGGCAACTACGGCAGCATGCGATGATCGACTGCCACAGCTTTCCCGGCCACTGCGAATAACCATGTGAAACACGCAAAGGGGCAGCGCTCTCGTGCCCTCTGCGTTTACTGCAATCCCGTGCCTTAGATACCCAGGCAGAGGTATTTGATTTCCAGGTAGTCCTCGATCCCGTACTTGGAGCCTTCACGGCCCAGGCCGGAGGCCTTGATGCCGCCGAACGGCGCCACTTCGTTGGAGATCAACCCGGTGTTGACGCCGACCATACCGTATTCCAGGGCCTCGGCCACACGGAACACACGGCCCAGGTCGCGGGCGTAGAAGTAGGAAGCCAGGCCGAACTCGGTGTCGTTGGACATGGCGATCACTTCGGCTTCGTCTTTGAAGCGGAACAGTGGCGCCAGCGGGCCGAAGGTTTCTTCCTTGGCGACGGCGGCGTTTTTCGGCACGTCGACCAGGATGGTCGGTTCGAAGAAGTTGCCTTCCATCACCTTGCCACCGGCCAACAACTTGGCGCCTTTGCTCAGGGCATCAGCGATATGTTCCTGCACCTTGGCCACGGCTTTTTCGTCGATCAGCGGGCCGGTGGTGGTGCCGTCTTCCAGACCGTTACCGATCTTCAATTTGGTCACCGCCACCTTGAGCTTTTCAGCGAAGGCGTCGTACACCGAATCCTGGATGTACAGGCGGTTGGCGCAGACGCAGGTCTGGCCGTTGTTGCGGTACTTGGAGATGATCGCGCCTTCGACGGCCTTATCCAGGTCGGCGTCGTCGAACACGATGAACGGTGCGTTACCGCCCAGCTCCAGGGAGACTTTCTTGATGTCCTTGGCGCATTCGGCCATCAGCTGGCGACCAATTTCGGTCGAGCCGGTGAAGGACAATTTACGCACAATGGGGTTACTGGTCAGCTCGCCGCCGATGTCGCCAGCACTGCCGGTGACTACGCTGAGCACGCCTTTGGGGATACCGGCGCGGTGCGCCAGCTCAACCAGGGCCAGGGCCGAGAACGGGGTTTGCGAGGCCGGCTTGATCACCATGGTGCAACCGGCAGCCAGAGCCGGGCCGGCTTTGCGGGTGATCATCGCCGCAGGGAAGTTCCACGGGGTGATGGCTGCGGTCACGCCGATGGGCTGCTTGATCACGATCAGGCGCTTGTCGGGCTGGTGGCCGGGGATCACGTCGCCATAGATGCGCTTGGCTTCTTCGGCGAACCACTCGATAAAGGAAGCGGCGTAGACGATTTCGCCCTTGGCCTCGGCCAGCGGCTTGCCTTGTTCGAGGGTCATCAGGCGGCCGAGGTCGTCCTGGTTTTCGATCAGCAGTTCGAACCAGCGGCGCAGCTTGTTGGCGCGCTCCTTGGCGGTGAGTGCACGCCAGGCTGGCAGGGCCTTGTCGGCGGCTTCGATGGCGCGGCGGGTTTCCGCGGCGCCCATCTTCGGCACGGTGCCGAGAATCTCGCCCGTGGCCGGGTTGTTGACCTTGATGGTTTGACCATTGTCCGCATCGACCCAAGCGCCATCGATAAAGGCTTGCTGGCGGAACAACTGGGTGTCTTTAAGCTGCATGTCGGCTTTCCTTAACAGCACCGCGCGCACGCGGAGCGAATTAGAGTTGTTGAAAGGCGCCTTGTGGGCAATGTCGTTGTAGGAGCGAGCTTGCTCGCGAAAAATTCAAAGGCGCCGCGTAAAACCAGAAGCGCGACGTCATCGTTATCGATTTTCGCGAGCAAGCTCGCTCCTACACGACATCAACCTGGGCTGCCGTCAGGGAAATCAGTCCAGCACGCCAGCATAGGTGAAAAGCGCACGGGAGACAGAGCGTTTGAAATCTCAAACGAATCCTAGGATCAATGGGGGTACAGGGCAATAGTCTGTTCGAAAAAAAGAACGATTATGGCGCATCTGATTCATCTTTCGGATCAAGTGCCCACACGACAACAGCCCCGGAGCCTTGTGGGCGCCGGGGCTGCTGGGGGCTCTGCAGTTTAAGGTTGGAACGACTTGAGCACGGCCAACAGGCTGGTCAAGTTGTCGGCCACGCCGCCCTGGGCGACTTTCTCGGTGGCGGCGGCGCCAGCGGTGGTGTCGACGCTGTAGATCTGCATCACGCCCTGGTTGGTGGCCGCCTGAGCCAGGGTGTTTTGTTGCTGTTGGGCCGAGACCGAGTTCTGGAACAGGATTGCCGTGGCCTGGCCCATGGATTGGTAAATGGTGCTCATGGCCATCGCGGGTGATTCGGCAACCACCTTGACGTTGGTCTGAGTGACGGCATCGGTGATTTGCGGGCTGACTGTACTCATGGTTGAAACTCCTGGGTTGAGAAAGAACAACATCCGTTATTGCTCAGTGCTTACGGCTGGAACGACTTGAGCACGGTCAACAGGCTGGTGAGGTTATCCGACACGCCGCCCTGGGCGACTTTCTCGGTGGCCGCCGCACCTGCGGTGGTATCGACGCTGTAGATCTGCATCACGCCCTGGTTGGTGGCCGCCTGGGCCAGGGTGTTTTGCTGCTGCTGGGCCGACACCGCGTTCTGGAACAGAATCGCCGTGGCCTGCGCCATGGATTGATAAATAGTGCTCATCGCCATCGCAGGCGATTCGGCCACCACTTTGACGTTGGTCTGGGTGACCGCGTCGGTAATTTGCTCGTTGACTAATGGCATGATCAATTTCCTTATTTAGTACACGGTGCATTCCGTGTTCATCAATGAACGTTGCGAAACAGGCGCTGTGAAACGCAGGGTCAAGGTTTTGCAGTGGGACCCAACGCCGCTTCAATCTGGGCGATCAACCCTTGGATCAGTGCCTGCACTTCCTTGCGTTGCGCATCCTGGTCGGGAGCTGCGCCGTCCAACACCTGGCGTAGCGCCGCCTCACGTTGCTCGGCAGCGGTCTTGAGCGCTTGTTCGTTGGCCTTCGATTGCGCAAGCACTTCGGTAGCGCGCTTGAGGGTTTCGTCGACGGTGGCATGGGGCGTTCCGGCGAAGATCTGCGGGTTGCGCAGCATCGCTTCGAGCCGCTGGCGGTCATCGGCAGACAGGACCGAGGGTGTGGAAGGGGGTGCCATGTCGATCTCCTTGGGTTTTACGTCGCCTGCAAAAGGGCCGCTAAAGCCGCACCTCTCTGCCGTCTTCCCAGAAACCGGCAAAGAAAAAACGCGGCGACGCAGCACAGAACGTCGCGAGCTCTGCCGGTGTCATCGCTGAGGGTTGCCGATTGAAGATGGCCGGCGGTGGCGGAACCAGATTGGCCGCGTTGTAGAGGTTGCCGACCTCATAAGCGTTGGCCGCGAATTGTGAGCAAAAGGAACCGCTGCCTATCGCTATCGACTCATTGATCCGAGCCTGTAGGGTGTCGTTGGCCTTCCAGTTCTTGAATGCAGAAAGCATCGCGTTCCACGCGCTATAACTGCCGTCGATTTCATCGCCGAGCTTGTCGAAATAAAACTGCTTGGCCGCCAGCGCCGCCGCAAACCCCAGCTCAGTGTCACGGCAGGAAAACACCATGGCGGTGCGAGGGGGTTTTTCCAGGCTCACGTCAGTCAACGCCAGGCCAGTGCCGACGCTTTCGATCACCATGGTCTTGCTCACCGCAATTGCCGGGTGGACCACATTCAGATACGTCGTGTCCTGTGAGAACACCTTGGCTTTGACCAACTGACCGGCTTTGATGAAAGCCCGCGTCGTACTGTCATCTTCTTGCTTCACCGAAAAAATAAGATCTCCAACGTCCATGATGTCGCTCCTCACTCAAGAAAAGTTGCTTTCAAGTTGCTGTTGCACCGCCCCAGCAGAACGCCGAAGCGCTGTGCTCGGTTCAGGCCGCTGGCGCGGCCCGGTTGGCCAAGGTGTCGGCGTACTTGGCGATGCTCTGGTCGATCTTGTCGATGGCCACGCTGGCGGCTTCGGCTTCCATCGCACCGGCAGCGGCAGCCACGGCGGCAGCGGCGCCTACCAGCAGGTCGGTGGCCAAGGCGCCCAAGGCGTCTTCGGCAGCGGCCGGCAGGTTGTCCTTGACGATGTTCTCGGTCATTTGCTGGAGCAGCACGGCCTGGGCCGCCAACGCGATCTTGCTGACCCCATCGAAGTACCCCGCCGCCGCTTGCGCCACCAGCCCGGCCGCCTGGCTGATCATCATGTCGGCCGGCACCGCGATCTGCGCCGGCGCATAGGCAAAGTTCTGCGCGTTGGTGAACTGCACCGCCTGCACGATCTGGCTATTGAGCGCCGCCGTGCTGTCGGATGACGGCGTGCTCACCTGGTTGAGCAGGTGCTCGTTCATGCGCGCCATGATCGAGCGCGAGGCCGGTGCGGCGGGCGCCGACGCAGGTGGGTCGGCGGCGGGCGTTGCTTGGGAGGCGGCGGGTTTCTTTCTGCTGAACCACGACATAATCGATCTCCCGAGGGCTCAGCCCTTCTCGCCAATCTGCATGATCAGCGCCACGGCCTTGGAGATCACCGCGTTGGAAATCTGATTCATCGCCTGCTGGCTGTTGACCGCGTTCTGCAACGACAGGCCCGCCGCGCTGCTGGCCACCTGGTACAGGGACGCGATGGCCTGGGCTGGCGCCTCGGCCACCACCTTGACGTTGGTTTGAGTGACCGCGTCGGTGATCTGGCTGTTGACCTCTGTCATACATCTCTCCTTGATGGCATTCACCCAGGTTTGGGTGTGGATAGCGGCGGCGTGCTGCGCTCATACCACTAGAACGCCCCACGCCAACGTCTGTGAATCGCCTTCAGCGCAAGGCACTGCGCAGCAGTTGCACACGCTTGCGCACCAGCGGCAGCTTCACGTGCAGCTCGGCGGCGATTTGTGGGTAAGGCAGGTCATCGACAAAACGCATCTCGAACAAGCGCTGCTGCAACAGCGGTAACCGTGCGACGTGCGCCTCGATCTGCTCCAGGCGCTCATAGCATTCCACCCGCTCCAGCACCGAGGCGCAGGGCGCGGCGAGCGCGGCCAGGTGATCGTGTTCAAGGTCGACCGAATCATCGAACAACCGCCCCTCGCGCTTGCTGCGCCGCAAGCTGTCGAGAAACACATGATCGAGCACCAGAAACAGAAACCCCTCAGGGTCGCGAATGCGCTCCGGCGAACGCCGAAAAAACAACAGGGCCTTGATCGCCGTGGCCGCCAACCACTCCTGGCCCTGGTCCAGATTGCCCTTGGCCCGCCGCAACGCCCGGCGCCTGAGCTCGCCGTGCACAGCACGCCAACTCGCTTCGAACAAACGGTCATCGGCGGCCCATTGATCCTTGAACTGAACAGTCATCCCCATCGCCAGCACTCCTGTGCATCCTTGATGAAGGGCCAGTCTGCGAGGGCTCGACGGGGGCACGCTGTTACCTGGGGAACACCGCCACAACTAATTCAGCGCAAAAGCCTTGCGCCGCAAATGCTCGACATCGTTGATCACCATGCGCTCCAGATCGCCGCTGATCACCCCACTGCGCCGCCACACTTGCAGCTGCACATTCAGCTTGGGGCGGCTGGTGTTCAGCATCGACGCCAACACCCCTTGGCTTGCGGGCAACGACACACTGGGCAAGGCCAACGCCAGGTCGATCTCACCCAGGTTCGCCAACAAAAACCGCGCCAACCGCGACTCCAGCCGATGCAGACACACCAACTCCAGCAACTCGATGGCGTGCAGCAACCTCAGCATCATCAGCATCAACAAACGCCGCAGAAACACCGGCTCCTCAAACAACACAGCAAAATGCCGACTACCCAGCTGCAACAACCGCGTGGGCCCGCTGGCAAAGGTAGAAGACTCGCGCCCATGATCCTTGATCAACGCCGTCTCCCCCACCACCTGCCCGACCCCGGTACTGCCGATAATCTGCTCGCGCCCATCCGGCCCATGCACCACCGAATAAATCCGGCCCTCCACCACCAACGCAATGAATTCGAGGGTGTCATCCTTGAAATACAACAGCTCACGATCATCCAGCGTGCGCTCCACCATATGGGTGGCGACGTAGCGCAAGAGATGCTCCGGCATACCTCGAAACAAATCGGAGCGAGCCAGCAGGGTTTGTCTGAGCGGGAGATCGAGCATCACGGTTCCTTTGGAATGCATGCGTTCACCTGAGGAATTGCGGCGTGGAAGCGGGGTTAAAGCCACAAGAGCAAAGCAAACAAAGGGACGTGCGGCGCGGGGAGTTGTGAATGAGGGTGGCGATTAGCCATTTTTTGGCGGAAATGGACGACAGGGGGCGGGGGGAATGCCGGAATGGACGCATCAGGTCGACATGGGTATGATGTCGCCCGCACAAGCATCCGTAGCTCAGCTGGATAGAGTACTGCCCTCCGAAGGCAGGGGTCGTGGGTTCGAATCCCGCCGGGTGCACCAGATGTGGAATGAAAAAGCCTCAGGTTGAGAGATCTGGGGCTTTTTTGTGGGTGGTGATTTAGTGCTTATGCAACACCTCAAACCGCGCTGATGAGACCTCGTTCGGAAAGCGCTTATGCAGCACCAGCAACATCTCATCGGCCGACGAGGTGATTCCCTCCTTACGCGGCTTCACGACGGGTTGAAAATAAATCTGTCCCCTTTTTGATGGACAGCGGCATGTAACTTCGAAACTAGGGGGAGGATTCATAATGCACCAGAGCATCCAGCGAAAAGCAAAGATACCGCAAGACACAGGAGCAAACGAAAGTCTCCAGTCTAGCGGAGCTTAGGATTGGCAGAATAAGCTCAAGCTTTTCCGCTCATAGGAGAAGATGGGCGGATTAATTTAGATTACTCAGACGTCCAGTCGCCCTCCAAAGCTCATTCCACATTAAGTCTTCTATCGCGATGCCACAAATTTGCCACATTCGCCCTGCTAACCGGGGCGAAAACTCGCTAAGCCCAGCTATCACAACCCTTTGATTTCCCAGCTAATCCGCGCTAACGTATTGATTCTAAACGTCGACTTTTAGGACTCCGAAGGCAGGGGTCGTGGGTTCGAATCCCGCCGGGTGCACCAGATATGAAATGAAAAAGCCTCAGGTCGGGAGATCTGGGGCTTTTTTGTGCGTTTGGTGGGTGGTGAGAGAGTGTTGAGTCGCGTCGGGATAGTAGAGGTGAAAATAAATCCCCTTTTCCCCTCCCTTTTTCCCAAGCAGTTTTCCAGCTCTATGATCATTACGATTTCACCGTCTTGAGCGCCGGTCTCAAGCAAAGAAGAAACGCCTACACAGGAACCTCCGCCCTGATCAGCGTACCGCCTTCGGCCAGATTGCGGGCAGTAATGGTACCGCCATGGGCGTGGCAGATCGCACGGGCGATGGACAAGCCTAGCCCGCTCCCCCCCGAGTAACGTGCCCTGGAGCGCTCTGCACGCCAGAAGCGGTCGAACACGCTGTCCAGATGCTGGGCTTCGATACCTGGCCCTCGGTCACCGACTTCAATCACCACCGAACCGTGAACCCGGCGCGCCGTTACATTCAACTCGCCTCCCCCGGCCGCATAACGCAGCAAGTTATCGACCAGAATGTTGATCACCTGGCCCAGGCGATCACGATCGGCATGCATACGAAGCCCATCAGCAATACTGACCTGCGTCAGCACGCAAGCCTCATCCAACTGCGGCTGGAACCACGCCAACCGCTCCGCCACCAGAGCTACCAGAGAAAACTCGCTGCGCTCCAGCACCAGCCGGCCAGCACGAGCCATCGACAACAGGTGCAAATCATCCACCAGCTTTCTGAGTTGATCGAGCTGACGCTTGACCATGCCCAACTGCATGGCATCGCTGGGGAATACCTCATCGAGCATACCCTGCACACGCCCCATGGCGGCGTTCAAGGGTGTGCGCAGTTCGTGGGCAATGACCGCGCTGGATTCACGCACATCGCGCTCATAGCGCTCCAGTTGCGTGGTCATGCTGTTGAAGTCGCTGACCAGCCGTTGCAGCTCGTCGGGCGCGTCGCGGTGCACCGGCAGGCGAGTCAGGAAATCACCGCCGGCGACTCGCCGGGCGCCCTGGGCAATTGCCGAGAACTGGCTGGACAAGGGCCGCGAAAACCACAGGCCGAAGCCAATGATGATAGGGATCGCGGCCAGCACCAGGCCGATCAGTATCAGCCAGTCGCGATTGGCGATAGCCGGCTGGAAATAGTCCAGCGGATAGTACTGGGCAACCACTTGACGCAAGCGTGCCTCATTGAGCTCTGGCTCGGCGCGCAACGCCAGCAGCTCCTCACGCGGCCCAGGCGGCAGATGCTGCACAAAATACCAGTCCGACAGTGTGACGTTGATCCACATGCACACCGAGATCACCACCACCGCGCCGATCGCCAGCAGGCTCATGCGCAGGCCGATCCAGCGCCACATGGGTTTGTCGTTGACCCGCGGTTGCTCAAGCATGTGCGTTACCTGAATCGATAGCCAATGGAGCGCACCGTGACCAGAACGCCGGTGATGCCGTGGTTTTCCAGCTTGCGGCGCAGGTTGTGCACGTGGGTGTCGACGACGCGGGCCAGGGCTTCGCTTTCCGGTAGGCAGATTTCCAGCAACTCATCACGAGTGAAGGCCTTGGACGGCGTCTTGAGCAACGTCACCAGCAGCTTAAATTCCGTTGGGGTCAGGTCCAGCCATTGCGGTGGTGCTTCGCCCTGCTCAATGGCCGCGGTAAACGCAACAAGATCCACCCGCAGGTTTTCATGGCGCAGCAGGTGTTCGACCGGTTGGTTGCCGGTGGTGCGCCGCAACACCGCGTGCACCCGCGCCACCACTTCGCGCGGGCTGTAAGGCTTGACCACATAGTCGTCCGCGCCATAACGCAAGGCACCGAGTTTTTCCGGTTCGTCGCCCATGGCCGTGACCATGATGACCGGCGTGTCACTGCTACGGCGCACGGCGGATAACACCTCGGTGCCGCTCAAGCGCGGAAGCATCACGTCGAGCAGGATCAGGTCGGGCTGCCAGCTTTTGTACAGGTCCAGACCGCGCTGGCCGTCTTCGGCCAGGGCCACCTCATAGCCATCCCGGAGCAAGTAGGCTTCGAGAATGTTGGCGCTGTCGGCGTCGTCTTCGACGATGAGGATACGTTTTCCTGACACAAAGAAGCCTCTTGATGAAACCTTGATAATTTACGAACGGTTTATTGAAAGTGCGCTGCCAGTATTGCCCTACGCCCGCTTTCGCGAGCCGATCCTATGCCGACCACTGCATCGCTGTCCAAGCCTATCAACGGGCCTGAACAGCTCGATCAGAGGGAGGCGTTGTGTCGCGCGTCGGCGGGCGCACTGCTGTCTTCTTTTGCACATAGGGCTTGACCATGAACTTCACCACCTCCCCTACCCACAACGTTCTGTTGGGCGCCGTCACGCTGCTGTGCTGCGCGCTCGCGCCCCAGGCTCAGGCGACCGACGCCAGCCCGACAGCCGAAGAAACCACCGTTACCCTGGGCCTTGGCATGGGTGTCACGCCTCGCTACATGGGTGCTGACCGCTACCGTCCGCTCGTACTGCCGATGCTCAGCATCCAGCACGGAGCGTTGTTCGCCGACACCACTCGCGGCGTGGGCCTGCAATTTCAATCCGACAGTGGTTTTAGCGCCAGCGCAGCGATCAATTACGACCTGGGCCGCAAAGAGAAGGACAGCATCACCAGCCCGGGCGGCGACGAGCTCAGAGGTATGGGCGATATCAACGGCGCAACCGTCGCCGACTTTACCCTCAGCCAACAACTGCTTGACTGGCTGTCGGTCAACGGCGAAGCCGAACTGCGCATGGCCGGCGAGCACCGAGGCAACCGTTACCGCTTTGGCCTGGAAGGCATCTTGTTGCACACAGACCGCGACACCCTGAGCCTGGCCATCGACGCCCATGCCGGCGATAGCCGCTACAACCAGACGTTCTTCGGCGTCACCCAGGCTCAGAGCCAACGCTCGATCTACAGCAAGTACACCGCCGACGCCGGGATCTATGCCTACTCCGCTGCCTTGAACTGGCAGCACACCTTCGACGCGCACTGGTCAACGCTGGCCAGCCTGACGCTGACTCAATACGCTGACCAGGCCAGCGACAGCCCGCTGGTAAGGCGCGAAACCGCAGGCTTGGGCCTGTTTGCAATCAACTACACGTTCTGACAACAAGCCCCGGGTATGCAGGCTTCATCTGAACTATCCCTGGGGCAGATTCCAGTCCTGTGCGAATGGCTTTTCAGACCGCGCAAGGTTCTCCCCATCAGGGCGTACACACGATGATCCGTTTGAAGTACCTGTCCAAAAGAGCCGTGCTGCTCTATGCGCTATTGATGAGTATCGGCAGTCAAGCCTCCCCCACCCTGCATACCGAAGCGTTCGTGCATCCTGGCCTGCTCCAGACCCGGGAGGACTTCACGCGGATACGCGAGAAGCTGGCCAACTATAACCAGCCGTGGCTGGCCGGCTGGCAGAAGCTGATCGCCAACCCCCATGCCTCATTAGCCTGGCAGCCCAACCCGATGCCGGTGGTGTACCCCACTTCAGGCGGCCCGAATAACGACAGTGTTCTGTTCAACGACGCAGCCGCCGCGTATGCACTGGCCCTGCGCTGGCAGATCTCCAACAACCCGGCGTATGCCGACAAGGCCGTGAGTATTTTGAACCAGTGGGCCTTGACCCTCACCGCGATCAAAGACAAGCCCGGCAGAGCTTTGGTGGCAGGCTTGTACGGCTACCAACTGGCCAACGCGGCCGAACTGCTGCGCAGCTACCCAAAGTGGCGGGCGGAAGATTTCCAGCGTTTTCAAGGCATGATGCTCACTGTGTTCTACCCCATCAATCATGACTTCCTGGTGAACCACGACGGCGCCCGGCCTGATCATCATGGGGCCAGCTGGGACCTAGCCAACATGAACTCGATGCTGGCCATCGGCGTACTGACCGACCGCCGCGATCTCTACAACGAGGCCGTCGACTACTTCAAGCACGGCACCGGTAACGGCGCCATCGCCCACGCGGTGTGGAAGCTCTACGGCGATGGCCTTGGTCAAGTCCAGGAAAGCGGACGTGATCAGTCACACGCCATGCTCGACATAGCCCTGCTCGGCAGTTTCTGCCAAATGGCCTGGAGCCAGGGCAACGACCTGTTCGGCTACCAGAACAACCGCGTGCTGCAGGGCGCCGAGTATGTGGCCAAGTACAACCTTGGCCAGGAGGTGCCGTTTACCCCCATCCCCAACAGCAGCTTCAAACAGACCGTTATCTCGGCCGATCATCGCGGCGAAACCCGTCCGATATGGGAACTGCTCTACAACCACTACGCCGTGCGAAAGGGCCTCAGCGCACCGAATGTGCAGGCCATGGCAAATAACGTCCAAGTGGAAGGTGGTGGCGGGGATTATGGTGCTGACAGGGTTGGCTACGTCCAGCTGGGGTATGGGACGTTGCTGTATTCGTTGGGGGAATACGGTTTGTCGGAGATGCAGTTAATGCCTTAGAGGTATATCACCGAAGCTGCGCTGCGCATTACAAATGCGTCCTTTCTACCTGTCAAATTCGAGGAATGGCAAGAACGCATTGGTGTGTTGGAAATGTCAAAGGACGCCAGCACCATCGCCGCAGAAGTGTGGAGCCAGATATGAATGAAACACCCGAGGTCTTTAGACCCGGGGCTTTTTTGTGAGCCACTTGCACGCGCAACTCGATGTTGCTACGAGTGGCTAAGCGCCTACATCCCGATGGGTTGAGTATTACGAAAGCCTTGATGAATTCCCGGAATGCTGCTTTTCCAGGCTTGAAATTTCACCGCGCAACACCCCCTCCAACACCCCAAAAAACCCCTGAATATGCCCCTGCTTCAACGCCTGCGGCCGCGTAACCAAATAAACCTCCATCGCCGGCAGTTCTATCTCCTGAAAAACCTCACTCAACCCCGTCGCCAAAATACGCGGCAACACCGCCACCCCCATCCCCCGCTTCACCGATTCAAGCTGCACCGCAAACGAACTCACCCTGATCGGCGCACGGTCCACCCCCGCAGCTTTCGCAGCGCGCATTTGCGGCAGCAGATCCAGCGGCGGCAGCAAGGCGATACTGGCGGCGGTAGCTGGCGTTAGCGCAGGAAACCGTTGCAGGTATTCAGCAGTTGCGAATACGCCGTAAGCGAGTTTGCCGAGCCCTCGGTAGATCAGGGAAGGTTCGCCCAGGTGTGCGGTGCGTATGGCGATGTCGGCCACGCCTCGTACGATTTTGTGAAAGTCGGTGGTGACCTGTAGTTCTACGGAACAGCCTGGGTGCTGGGAGGTGAAGCGGCTGGCGGCCTCAAGCACGCTGGCGGAAAAGCCTTCGCCGGCGCTCACCAGCACGGTGCCGCTGAGGGTTGCTGGCGTGCCGTCGGCGGGGGCCTGGCGTCGCAGGCCGGATTCGGCGGCCAGGGCGACGTCTACCAGGGCTTGGCCTCGGGAGGTGAGCCGGCAGCCTTCCACGCCGCGTTCCACCAGTGGTTCGCCCAGGGCGGTTTCCAGTTGGGTGAGGCGGCGGGAGACGGTAGAGGCCGCGATACCCAGTAATTGGCCTGCCTGTAAAAAGCTGCCGCGCCGTGAGACTGCCAGCAGCAGTCGAAGATCGTCCCAATTTGCCTGCAATGCCATATCTCCGCGCTTCCCTGGTGTGCAGATGTGCAAAGCCATTATGCCGCAGGCACTGTTTTTACGGCGCGGGCTGACCGGTATATCTACTGGCCTTCTCAACAAATGGAATGGCATGTATGAACACGAACCCCAATCGCTTGCGCAGCGCCTTTGTGACCGGTGCCACCGGCTTGCTGGGCAATAACCTGGTACGGGAGCTGGTCGCACGGGGTTATGCGGTGAAGGCGCTGGTGCGCTCGGCGGCCAAGGGTGCGCTGCAGTTCGGCGGTGTGCCGGGCGTGGAGCAGGTGGTGGGGGACATGGCTGATGTGGATGCCTTTGCGGCGGCGTTGCAAGGCTGCGATACGGTGTTTCACTGCGCGGCGTTTTTTCGGGATAACTACAAGGGCGGCAGCCATTGGGAGGAACTGGAGAAGATCAATGTCGTCGGTACGCGTGCCCTGCTGCAACGGGCGTATGACGCCGGTGTGCGACGGTTTGTGCACACCTCGTCGATTGCCGTGCTCGACGGTGCCCCCGGTACGCCGATCGACGAGACGTGCCTGCGGGCCGAAGCCGATGCGGACGACTACTACCGCAGCAAGATCCTGGCTGAGCGGGAGGTGTTGAGGTTTCTTGAAAGCCATCCGCAGATGCACGCCTGCATGGTCTTGCCCGGTTGGATGTGGGGGCCGGGCGACCGTGGGCCGACGTCTTCGGGGCAGTTGGTCCGGGACGTGATCAACGGCAAGTTGCCGGGGCTGATTCCTGGCACCTTTTCGCTGGTCGATGCCCGCGATGTGGCCTGGGCGCACATTGCTGCCGCCCAGAGCGGGCGACGGGGCGAGCGTTATCTCGCGGCCGGTCGCAACTTGACCATGCGCCAGCTGATGCCGGTGCTGGGGCGTATTGCCGGGGTCAAGGTACCCTCGCGCCAACTGCCGCTGCCCGCGCTGTACCTGTTGGCAGCGGTGCAAGAGGCCTACGCCTACCTGACCGGCAAGCCCATCTTGCTGAGCATGGCGACGTTGCGGCTGTTGATACGCGAGGAGCACCGTACCCGCTTTGACCACCGTAAAAGTGAAGAAGAACTGGGGTTGAGCTTTCGCGTGCTGGAGCAGACCCTCACGGACACGGTGGCCTGGTCCCGGGCCTACGGCGGGTTGTAATAAAAAGCCCCAGGTCGACAGGCCTGGGGCTGGTTCGTGGCGACAGGTTCAATGCTGTTGCAACGCCTCTAGCCGCGCCGGCAAGTCCTCCTCGGGAAAGCGTTGGTACAGCGCCAGCAGTTTTTCATCCGCGGCCCTGGCTTCACCCGCTCGGCGCAGGTTCACAATTTCCTGCAGACCTGCTTCCAACGTAGGCAGCGCCCGTTTGCTGAGTTTCAGCGCTGGCTGATCCGCCAATGCGCTTTCGGCTTGAGCCGGAGCACTTTCAACGCGTGGCGCCATCGCCATCCGGGCCATTGGCGCGGGGGCGGAGAAGGCTTGCGGCGCTGGCTGGGCGGCTTCTTCGTGGTGCGGCGCAGAGAATGTCGCGGTGGAGATTTCAGGTGGCGGCACGGGGGAGCGCATGACCACGCCGATCATCAGTGCCAACCCGGCGACGGTGGCAAATGCCATTTGCCAGCGCGGGCGTTGGCAGGCTTGCAGCCAGCGTTGCCACAGGCTGGGTTGCGGCTGCGGGGCTTCGCGGCGGGCGGCGTTGAGGATGAAGGCGTCGAGGGACGCGGGCGGTTCGCCCGTGCTGTGTTGACGGTAGTGCTGAAGCAGCGCGTCGTCCGGGGTGTGTCGGGAGTCAGTCATACGGGTACCTCCTCGGCCAGCAGGCGCCGCAATTTTTGCAGGGCGTAGCGCAAGCGGCTTTTTACGGTTTCCAGCGGGGCGCCGGTGAGGGTGGCGATTTGCGGTACTTCGAGCTCGCCGTGCAGGCGCAGCAGAAACACTTCGCGCTGGTCTTCGGGCAACGCTTGCAGGGCCGCGTCGAGGCGCGCCTGGTCGCGGCTGAGGGTCAGTTGTTGCTCGGGGCCGTCGCTGTCATCGGCCTGGGCGTGGAGCTGTTCATCGTAGCTGTCGTGCAGGGGGTTGTGGATGCCGTGCTTGCGCCAGTGGTCGATCAGGCGGTTGCGGGCGATCTGGAACAACCAGGTGCGAAAACTCGCCCGGCCTTGTGGCTGGGTGGTGCTGCGGATCAGGCTGAGCCAGGTGTCCTGGTAGATTTCTTCGGCCAGTTCGGCTTTGTTGCACAGGGACACGAGGAAGCGGTACAGGCCCTGGCGGTGGCGCGTGTACAAGGTTTCGAAGGCGCCCGCGTCACCGGTTCGGTAGCGGGCCAGCAGCGATTCGTCGCTGGGTGAGTCGTCTGGAACGGCCATGTAATGGGCGAACTCCTTTTGGTCAGCCGAAGCAGGGTTACTGTAGGAGCGAGCTTGCTCGCGAAGAACGTCAACGATAACGGGTGCTTCCTGGATAAACGCGGTGCCTGTGAGTTTTTCGCGAGCAAGCTCGCTCCTACAAAAAGCTTTAGCAGCAAGCCACCTCCCACATTTGATCTCGGTTGTGAGCGAGGTCAGGGTTTGAGGCTTTGGGCCAACTCCACCAGTTGCACGAACTCGTTGCGCAGCCCGAACGGGTCATCGCCGCGGGCCGAGCGCGCCAGTTTGGCGGTGTCTTGCACACTCATGATGCCAGTGTAGCGGCCATCGCCCTTGAGCTGTTGAGCGAAGGCGGCCACGGCAGACGCGAAGCGCAGATCATCGCTGGCCGGGGTGGTTTGGTTGGCGATGGGGCGTTCGATCAACTGACTGTTACCGCCCGCAGCGAGTTTGTAGCGCACCCGAAGCATCGCAAGCTCTGCGGATTGGCCTGCGTCCGCAGGCGCAGCGGCATAGCGCAAAGGCTCCAACCAGCCCTTCTCGCCCTTGGGCACGATTTCATACAACGCCGTCACTGTGTGCCCTGCGCCAATCTCACCGGCATCGACCTTGTCGTTGTTGAAATCCTCACGCTTCAGGGCGCGGTTTTCATAGCCCAGCAGGCGGTATTCGCTGACCTGGGCCGGGTTGAATTCCACCTGCAGTTTCACATCCCGCGCCACCACGGCCAGGGTGAAACTGAGTTGCTCTACCAGCACCTTGCGTGCTTCGCGCAGGTTGTCGATGTAGGCGTAGTTACCGTCGCCCGCGTCGGCCAGTTGTTCCATCAGGTGTTCGTTGTAGTTGTCCACGCCAAAGCCGAGGGTGGTCAGCGATACGCCGCTTTTGCGCTGGGCCACGGCCATCTGCTTGAGGCTGTCGAAGTCGCTGATGCCCACGTTGAAGTCGCCGTCGGTGGCCAGCAGGATGCGGTTGATGCCCTGGTCGATAAAGCCTTCGCGGGCCATCTGGTAGGCCAACTCGATGCCCGACGCGCCTGCGGTGGAGCCGCCGGCGGTGAGTTGGTCGATGGCTTTGCGGATCTTGGCTTTTTCACTGCCCGAGGTGGGCTTGAGCACCACGCGGGATTCACCGGCATAGACCACCAGTGACACACGGTCCTGATCACGCAGTTGATCCACCAGTAACTTCAGCGTGCTTTTGACCAACGGCAAGCCTTCGCGGCGGTCCATGGAGCCGGACACGTCCACCAGGAAAACCAGATTGGCGGGCGCCAGTTCGGCCACGGTTTTATCGGAGGCCTTGATGCCAATGCGCAGCAGTTTTGTGCGCGGGTTCCACGGTGTGGCGGCCACTTCGGTGGTGACGCCAAAGGGTGAGCCGTCGGTGGGCAGTGCGTAGTCATAGGGAAAGTAATTGACCATTTCCTCCAACCGAACCGCGCCTTCGGGCGGCAGGCGGCCTTGGTTGAGGAAGCGCCTTACGTTGGCGTAGCTGCCGGTGTCGACATCCACGCTGAAGGTGGAGACGGGGGTTTCGGTAACGCGGTGCACAGGGTTGTCGGGCAGGTTGGCGTATTGCTCTCGGGGTTCGCTGCGGTCATTCATCATCGCCATTTCACGCACCGCCATCGGTGCCGGCATGGCCATGCGTTTGACCACTGCATTCTGGATCGGCGCGCTGTGCAGCTCGGCGAGAGGCGCCGGTTCAACCGGTTTGGAGACTTCGGGGGACGATGACAGCCCACACCCAGCCAGCGCCACCAGCAGGGTAACGGTGAAGCCTTGGGCAGCGGGACGCAGGTAAAGCAGAGGGCGGGACATGGGGCTGAACCTCGTGAATGAATGAGCCGTTCACAAGGTCAGACGCGAGGTAGGTTGGGTTCGGGTTAAACCCTCGAAATTCACCTCGATCAATGTGGGAGCTGGCTTGCCTGCGATAGCGGTGTGTCAGGCAGCCTTTCCAGCACTGGCCCACCGCTATCGCAGGCAAGCCAGCTCCCACAGTTGTATGGCGGTGTTCTCTTAGTCCGTGCCGTATTTCGGGTTACGCGGGCCGTACAAAATCCCGGTGCGCTGCCCCGCCGACAGCAACCGTGCGCTGGTGATACCGGCAATCGGATGCGCCGCATCGGTAGAGCTGTTGATCACCTGCTTGACCGCAGCCGTGATCAACATGCCCACCAGGCCGCCACCGTTGTTGTTGCCTTCTTCGCTCGACGCCCGCGCCGAACCGGTCCACAGGGTGGTGCCGGTGCGCAGGTCCACCAGTTTGGCCGAGGCCGTCACCGAGGTGTCGCTGGAGATCAGCATGTACTGGGTGCCGTACTCGCTGATGGTGATGTAAAGCGCCGCGTCCGCGCCAAAGATGTCATGCAGCTTGGCCGGTTGTACGGCCTGGATATCGTTGGCGGTGGTCAGGCCGTTCTGGCGGAAGGTTTCGTCCACCAGGGCAATCGGCAACACGTAGTAGCCGGCTTCGGCCAGCGGGTAGGTGACTTGCGACACCAGGCTGTAGGACGCCTGCACTTCCGGCGATTCGTTGATCGGCGGCAATACCAGGATCGACTTGGGCCGCGCCTGTTTGTACGCCGAATAATCAACCGTCTTGGGCGCGGCGCAACCGCCGAGCAACGCCAGGGCCAGCAAGGCGCCGGTGAGTTTTAACAGGCTCATTTGGTGGCGACTCCGGCTTTGGCGTTTTTCAACAGAAAGTCCATGTACGCAGCAGACTCAGGGAACAGCGCCTTCTCGGTGCGAAACTCCTGCACCATCTGGTCATCCTTGCCCATGTTCATGTACAGCATGCCCAGGTGCGCGTGGTAACCCGGCGGCGCCTTGCGGCCACTGGCGTTGATCTTCTGCAGATCGCGCTCCAGTGCTTCCACCTGCGCTTCCTTGGGCTCGCCCTTGAAGTACTCGTAAACCTGCGGCTGGTAGCTTTCCCATTGATACAGGGGCTGGGGCGCCGTTTGGCACCCGGCTACCGTCGCGATTGCTGCCAGCGTCAGCGCTAACTTCACTGCCTTGCTCATCCGTGTACTGCTCCTTGTGGTGTGGCTGATCAGTTACGCGGGTTCCAGGCGCCAGCGTTGATGCCGTCGACCAGGCGGTTGATCGCTTCGCGCATGGCCAGGTCCAGCACCTTGCCATTGAGGGTGGAGTCATAGCTGGCGGTGCCGCCGAAGCCGATCACTTCACGGTTGGACAGCGCGTACTCACCGGCGCCCTGGGTGGAATACACCACTTCGGAGGTATTGATGTTGACGATATTCAACGCAACTTTGGCGTAGGCCACTTGGGTCTTGCCACGGCCGAGGATGCCGAACAGCTGGCGGTCGCCGGTCTCTTTGCGGCCGAACTCGGTCACATCGCCAGTCACCACATAGTCAGCGCCCTTGAGCTTCTGCACGGTGCCTTTGATTTTGGCTTCCTGGGAGATCTCGCCCATGTTGTCGCGGTCCAGCACGCTGAAGCGGTTGGTCTGCTGCAAGTGGGTGATAAGGATGGTCTTGGCCTGGCCGCCGAGACGGTCAACGCCATCGGAGAAGATGCCGCGCATGTAGCTGGAGCGGTTATCGAACTTACCCACGGCAATCGGCACACGCACGCCGGAATAGGCCAGGTGGGCGCTGGCGACTTGCTCCACCGGCATCGCGCGGTTGCTCTCGGTGGCACAACCGGCCACGGTCAACAGCGCCGCGGCGGTGAGGCCCGACAGCAGGATTTTGGACAGTGTCTTCACAGGGTGCTCCTTGGGTGAGGAAATCAGCGTTGCTGGGTTTTCCAAGGAGAAAGGCAGCCTGAAAACGCACTGGCCTGGATTCTTCCCTGAAAGACGGTGATACAACGGCTGCGGCATTTTACGGGGTTGAGAGCGGTTCTCAAGTTGTTTCGGCCATAGGTGGGTGGCTTACCCTACTGCCGACCGCAATACTCAAAGCAACAAAGATCAAATGTGGGAGCTGGCTTGCCTGCGAAAGCGATAGTGCAGCAACAGATGCAGCGACTGACACACCGCCTTCGCGGGCAAGCCCGCTCCCACAGGGGAACTGCGTTTAACCCTGACTGGTATTAGTCCAAGCCCGCCCACCAACAGCAGCCTGCCTTCGCACAGCCCTACTTGAGCTCCTTCACCAGGTACTGCGCAGAAATCTGCGTAATCCCGGTCAACGCCCGGCGCAAAGCTTCCGGGTCCGTGCGGTAGGTTAACGGCGTATAGCCATAAACGTTCTGACCATTAAACGGCGTGACCGCTTCAAAGGTGCGCCAGATCATCTCATCGCCGCGATCCATCTGCGCTAACACGTTAAGGGTCGGATAAATCACACTGCTGAAACCCTGGGTCAGGCGAAAGCCCCACTCGGACACGGTCAGCTGAATCTGCGCATCAGCCGGCTCATCGTCGCCGACCACCTTGAGCGTCGACGTCTTACCCAACTCATCGACAAAGCCCTGCTTGAGCAACACGCCAACATCGAGTTTTTCCGCCTCCATCACCGTCAGAATAGCCACCGGCGTCGGCATCTCGGCCAACTGCCCAAGCTTCATGCCGCCGGCAAACCCGGCACCACTCAACGCCGCAGTACCCACCTTGGACGCCCCGCTGGCCATGCCAACACCCGCGCCAACCCCGGCACCCAGGGCCGCGCCCCAGGCCTGTTCGCGGCCGAAGTACACCATGTTCTTTTCCCACTTCACGGGCAGGACTTTGACGGTCTTGATCTGCGCGCGGTTTTCGGGAGTGAGGGGGTGGCTGACGCAGCCGCCGAGGATGAGGGTGGTGAGGAGAATGAGGAGGAGGTTTTTCACATTGGTCCTTTAATGTTTGGGGTGAGGCTTTCAGATTTGCATAGTCGTAGTGCGTTTGTTCGTGAGCAGTATGTCGGCAATGGGTGGCAAGACGTTAGTAGCTGCGTACACGCTCCGAAGCAGCGGCATTTTGATGCCTTGCGCGGGCTTGGTGGTGCGGCTTATAGTCCGGCCGTCGCTCAAAAAGCGACCGGGTTTGGCGACCCGAAGAACGAGCCCTCAATAATCCAGAGAGCTTAATGATGAATCGATACATTCCCCTAACCGGCCACGACTGCACCGTCCCAGCCCTGATCATCGACACCCAGGCACCTCTCGACGTCCTTCACGACGCCGCCGTGCACCGCATTCGGGCCGTCACCCAACTGCTGGAAAACCTGGCCTTCCGCGAACAACTCAGCAGCGATGCCGTAGTACTTTCAGACTTCGCCCATTTGCTGGCCATTCCGCTGCGCGATGGGTGTGATTTGCTGGATGTCATCAGTCGCAGGCTTAATGCCGATCCGTCCTGAGTGAAAATCGGGCGGCCTTTGTGTCGCCCGCTTTGCGCTCAATTCCCTTGGCCACTCTCTTTACGATTTTTCAACCAGGACTGTATCCAAACGCCTACCCCAGTAGGTATTGCATAGGCAAAAACACCGGGTAACATATCTACGATTTCAGCCCAACTAAAGTCCCATACACCAATCTTTGAATAATTAACCAGCGCCCCCATGAGCTTTGCGATAACCCCCACCAACAAAAACAATAAAAACAGATAAATCAACAATAACAAAAACGCCTGCCACCTTGATCTAGGCTTAATCACTTTCCCTTCCCATTTCCTTCCCTTTTCTCCCAGAGTCACCTCAACAAACTATAAACAAACAAAGAAAATGTTTCACATAACTTCTTAACACTCATATCTGCAGAGTCTATTTTCACTACAGCCCATTTATCATTTTTATCAAAACCGACGCATCGCCCCTGCATATCATCACCAAAAATCATAACACTTTCGAATTGCGCCGCAGTCTCATCATCAAAAATATCACTTGCCTCTAGGAGGCCGTTATAAAGCATAAATCCGGCTGTTTCAATTTCCCCACTTCCGAACTCCTGCAAAAACTCCAAGTAATCATCAGGAGCATTTTTCTGCCCTACCTTTATTGCATTAAGACTGACATCATCTACAGCAGCCAAGCCATCAAGCAAATGCTCTTCTTTCTTACTCTTCAAAAAAGTTTTAATATCCACCTTCACCCCCTACTTTTTATCTGAAAAAATCTCTCTGGGCACACCTCCAGCACGATGTATTCCACCCTGATGCTGATCCGGAAATCAGAAAAAGGGGACAGATTTTTTTTATAGATTTTTCAACCCTAATTCAAATAAATCTGCTCCCTTTTTTTTCCGCTCCCTTTTTTCACTTCTCTAGCAAGATCAAACAAACCGCCTCCTTTTGTTCTCAATTATCTTTTGGAAAATTTATCGAAAAAGCCGAAAGTAAAGTCTCAATAATTTTTCGATCTGCATCATTCTTCGCAAAACACTTAAGCACTGGGACAAGATGATAAAACAATAACTCGAGCCTGCTAGGATCTTTGGGCAATGCATCGTTAATGCATGCAACCATTAACTTAACTGGCATAATTGACGCGAAGGTTTCATATCCTCTAGCGCTAGAGAACGGAATTTTCTTAAAATAATAATCCGCTAAACGTTTCTGCTCTGGTTTTTTCCAAGATCTATGAGGAAGGAGTAATAAAGCTTCACCCCAATTATCTGAAGTAAGCGGGTACCGGCTCAATATCCAAGCTGCCGCCTGATCAGAAGTCATTTTCGCCAACTCTTTACAGAGTGATATCAATCTTGAATCCATACCAAACTATTTCCTTGGATTAAATGAGTTTTCCGGTAACCCAGAGTTAGCCTTTAGAGTAGCAGGTGGCTGATAATGACCGGAACTATTATCCCATCTTGTTATTTTTCCTCGCTCTGGACCGTCATTATTACCAAAGCGTATAGAGCCGGCATATTTAATTTCCCCCCCACGCTACCCCAGATGGGTTGAAAATTGCTCATTCACATTTGGGCGGCTTACCTTGATAGTCCCATCCGGCAATGTGACAAAATCGTAAGAACCTGAAGGGGTAATTTTCCCCCACCTTGCCCTTGCAACCAATACCGGCCTGATTCGTCCTGGATAAGAGTTCTCACGGGCCGTTGCGAACAAAAGAACAAAAGGAACAAAAGGGGACAGATTTATTTAATATGCTCTTCAACTCTAATTTAAATAAATCCGCCCCCTTTTCTCTTCCTTTTCTCTCGCCCCCTTTTCTCTCTTTTCTTTTCCCTTAAAACAACAGTTAAAAGACATAACATCCTTTTACGTTAGAAGTTTCGTATCTCCATGACTTTATTAGCCGATCCGCAGCGACAAAAACCGAATATCGGCAATCTCTAATCCAAGTTATGTAATACCGCCTGCCTCCGTTTTCATCAACAACCTTATCAAAGGTCTTATTTTTATTTACAGGCGACCAATATGAGTCGCCACATCCTCGAGTGCAGTCTTTGTAAAGGTGGGAATCGAAATGAGTACCTACCCATAGATTCATTCCATTTTCCCAATTGGAATGGGAAGGTGCGCAGCCAGCCAAGGCCGACAATAATACTACCAAAAGCCATTTATTAATTTTCACGCTTTTTCTGCGACTCAATTGCTGGGCGGTACTTATCGTACAGTGCTCCATAATTTACAAGCAGAGCAGGCGGCATGCTGCCCAAATTTTCAAAAAACGACATATCAGCTTGTTTGTGAGCTTTCAAGTTAATCATCCAACCATCGTGCAATGTAGCAAACCCATTAAACCCTGGAATTTGGTTTAATATATTGCTGACTGGAGTACCGTGACAAACAGCAGAACAAAGGGGACATATTTATTTAATATGCTTTTCAAGCCTCATTCAAATAAATCTGTACCCTTTTCTCCCTACGCCTTATAGCGCCTATTGTTTCAAATCAGCTATTAGTTTAGCTATCACTAACTCGAAAGCATTCTGCAAAGCGCTACGGAGAGCTTCAGGGTTTGTTGAGTACTCTTGAGGTGTATACGCCTGGACATTTCCATCACTGAACGCTGTGACAGTTTCGAAATTCCTCCAAACTACTGCGTCGCCGAGCTTCATGGTCGCTACAATGCCCACTGTTGGATAAAGCTCTGCACTGTAGTTTTTCAAGGCAAAGCCCCATTCGGACACGACGAATTCTATATGCGCATCGGCCCGGCCGCCCTCCGGTTCAACTTTGAATAAATGCTCAGCACTGATCCGTGCCTCCAACAGTTGTTTGAACAACTGCCCTGGATCTATTTCGTTACGCTGCAAGTTCAACAAAATTGCCTGCCGTGGACTTGAAGCTCCACCATCAGCCACTTTCGCGCCCGCTACCACACCCACGTCAGCCATAGCACTGGTAGCGACTTTGGACGAATCCGATGCCATTCCCACAGCCGCCCCGGCACCGGCACCTAAGCCGGCCCCCCAGGCTTGATCCATGCTGGTGTACTTGAACTGCTGCTCCGGGAATGAGGCAAGCAACACACTGACAGTTTTGATTTGCTGGCGGTTTTCAACGCTCAGATCTTTGGTTACACAGCCACTTAACACAAACAAACCAAAATAATAAATTATTAAATTTTTCATATTTATTAGCCAGACCTTTCAGTCCTCCCCCTCCACGGCTATAAAAACAAGAAATTCACTTTCAACAACATCCGAGGGGATAGACCTGTAAACAAAAATCTCATCTCCCAAATTCAAAATAAAAAGACGTTCTTCACAATCAAATGAAAAACCAACACCCACAACCCTATCCTCCACTGAGGATTTCACCAGAACAGCTGAGGACAGCGTTTTGTTTATAACATTACTAAAGCATGCATCGTCGGACATCGACGCAATTACTTGCGCGCCATACTCTTGCATATCGCACTCGGTTAATGGCTCCACGGACAGTCCTATCGAAACCCCATCACTATCGCAAAATAAACGGCCAGGAATGCTTCCTTCAAAATGTAAACTAATTTCTTGCGGAAAACCATGCGCCACCGAGCCTAACTTATGAATCAGTGCGTCCACCGACAAAAGCCTTTTGCCAATGGCAAGTATAAGCCACGCCTTCAACGAAGACTCTTTCATCATCTAACCTTCCCTTCCAGCGCACTTTTTACTGATGGATTTTGGTTGACGCCATCTTTCAAAATCGTCACAAACGTACCATTCGGCTTGGTCACCACGACATCATTGCCTTTTAACAAAAGGGGACAGATTTATTTAATGCGCCTTTAAACTCTAATTTAAATAAATCTGTCCCCTTTTCTGCTCAAATTCAATCAAATCATATAAAAAATCTGGAGCTCCCTCCGCCCCTAAAAATCCTGCGCACCACGATTGTAACTCTGATATATCAATAGCCTCGCAGAACAGACAGGTAATTACAAACCCTAAAAGTTCATCACTGTAACGCTCAGTTTTTTCTATAATCACTTTCCGCCCCCCATAGCTTCACCACCTATGGGTCCAGTTCTGCAGTGAATCAGCTCCGGAACGAGCTGCATCCGTCCGCTATCTTGGTGATGATGCCAAAAACAAAAGGGGACATCTGATACCGATGTCGCCTTAGAAATTAAATTTTGTCCGACACCACCTCCCATTAGATCCTTCGAAACTTCTTATTATTCGGGCGGCCGCTCAAATAACTGGTCTAAAAATTTTGAAAATGAGGAAGCGACAAATGATAGTTCTGAATCGCTACCTGGAACGGCTTCATGATGCCACATCATAACTTCTGGATCATCAGAAAGCCGATCTTTACGATAGTCAAAACAGAGCGCATCTCCGTTCCCTAATACTGAGAAAATAATTAGGCCTTGAACAAAATCTTCTGGCGGATGACGGTATTTCACCTCCATTGTCTCGAATGAGCCTTCGATTTCACCGAAAGGTAAAAACATACCAGCGCTGCTCGTAACATCTTCGCCGAGAAGACGATTGTAAAAATTGAAAACAGGTTTATTTAAAATAAACGCGCCATTAAATTTCGCTGAAACTTCTTTGTATTCCGCAGGAAAAACTATACCCGCCAATGCTTCAAAAGCTTCTATGTCAGCAGCATTACCTTGACCATAATAAGAATCAAAACTTACTCCAGCGATCATTTATTGCCCCTTACTCATCGATTCCCACCCGACGTGACGCGCACCATTATGAAAAACCTCGCAAAAAGGGGACAGATTTATTTAATAGATCCCAGCGCAAATTTAAATAAATCACCCCCCTTTTCTCGCGTCATTTAACGCAGCACACCTGATCATCAGAAAGATAATAAAGTCCCTCCAGCTTTCCGCAAATGGAAGGAAGACCGAAAACCGATTCCGAGGCATAAGAAATAGGCAGCTCGGATCTAATCGAACCGGCAAACTCTGAACTTTCCCACGCGGGAGTTACTATACCGCTCCAAAAATTTACGACGGCTCCCTTATCAGACAATACAACAGGCTTTAAGCATTCAATTGCGGAATTGGAGTTCCAATACAAATAGCCGCGATACACAGAGTGTCTTTCACCAAAAAAATCAGCTCGAACGATAATCTGAAAGTCTGAGCACGTTTCCTGCTCGGCGAGGGGGCGTACAGTTAACTCATCCTCCACGGTATCGTCCATCGGAAAAAACCAAACGCTGTAGCGATCAAGATCATCAATCGTTAGCTCATATACTTGTTTGTCCGACACAAATCGCCCCCCATGTAATTAAACACAACAAAAGGGGGCAGATTTAATCAATGGTCTTTGCACTACCACCACGAATTAAACAAATTCGCCGCCTTCCCCCAACTACCTGACTAACTAGGTAACGGTTTCTTGATCACCATTAACAGAATCAAACAGTACGCCGACAACACCAGCTGCCACAAGTCGCCGTTTCACTTCTTCACTTACTATGATCGCACCCAAATATTTTTTAAGTCTAAATATATGACTTGATCCGACCCTACCCGGGTCAACCACCAAATTGTAGAAAGCACGATAGTTGCCGGCCATATCTGGCCTAACAGCATCATCTACCTCAAACTTTTTATAGCGAGAGCGCTTTTCATCCACGCAATCGATTTGCGTTTCTATAATCATCAAAAAATAGCTCTGGCAAACCACTTTATTGTTTATCTTAACCGGCTCAAAAACGACATGCTGATAAAGTTCGTCTATCTCTGGCAAACCGGCGAGCGAATTTTTTGCCCTCTCGCTTAAAACAGGAACACTGGCGTATCCAGCGAGGGAATAATCAACTTCTTTACCGTCGAACCTTACATCGAGGGTATATGTGCCTGGCTCCGTAAAATTAACTGGAGGATCACTGAAATGCCAGTTATCTACATGATGTACATCTCCGAGCACCCACCTATCGCAGACAGTTACATCTTGTCGCATTAAGTAATATCTCATTTCAGTCCCTCGTAAGCCATTTATCAACTTCACTACCCACGATTACTGCTTCTGTCTTAATCTCTTCCAACATTTTTGTCACGAATCAACGAAAAAAGGGGACTGTCTAGTCCTGAAATAGGTTTACACATGCTTCAGGACTAAACAGCCTTTAAACTCTAGTCTAGATAAATCTGTCCTCTTTTCTTGTCCCTTTTCTTCAGTCCCCTTTTCTTCAACTTATTCATCATCCCAAAACTGCCCCGGCGGCGCATAGTTGCCATCTTCCAAGATGCTGCACCATCCAAAAAGCCTATAAAACATTTCAAGATCCAATATTTGGTAGATATCAATATCAACTTTTTTTAACGACACCCGACCGTGTGCATAGTGAGAGTATTGCCCACCTACCCCACCTATCGCTCTTTTTTCAAGTTCTGCACGATCCCACTCCAGAACGGTTCCTGCAGCTTCTGGCAAAGGGTCCAAAAATTCAATTTCAAACTCCGTTGCAATTTTGCAAATGCAAGGAATCAGCCTTTGCTCGAGCAGGCTGTGGGTTAACAAATTCTCGGGAAACTTAATGCTTAATTTCATTTCAGAGCATCCTTTGGAACAACAACATAACCTGAAAAATTCTTTTCAAAAGTAGTCGCGGGGCTAAAATACTGCTTACCATGAGGATCACGAATTGCTACGACAGAAATGCCATTTCTGGTCGTAATGCCGTCGACCACAACAAAATGGGAAAATCCGGTACCCGCTGCTTTATCCACCACTTGGACAATAACAGGCGTTCCGTTTGCTGTGTATCTTGCCAAATCAGCAACGTTACGGCTTGCATAAACTGCCGTGTTGACGCCCTCAGACTTCATCAAATTCGCAACGTCCTGAGGGAAAATCCCGTCTTTTCCGGGTGGAAGCTTTTCAATCAGATTTCCTATGTCTACTTTATGTCCCATGGTATCCAAAACCATGCCACATGAGTTGTGACCACATGTAGGTACGGGCCCTTGATTCACAACTAAACGATCACCGCTTCGGGGTAGCGAATCACCAAGAAGTGGATTTTTAGGACCTGCTCCTGAAGGTAAGCTCTTTGCTAGCTCTTCTACCAAATCCGCAGACTCAGCAACCTTTCCTTCCAAATACAGCTTTTTAGCCTTACCTAAAACTTTTTGTGCCGCATCCCCGGCGCCCGGGATGAGTCCAATACTCGCCATGGCATAGTCAAACGGATCCTCAGCCTCATAGAAGCCCTTTGCATCGCCGTAAACCGGAATGAAGTCTGAACCAAATTCAGCGAGCTGCTCAGCCAGGCGCTTTGTCTGAGCAAGCGCAATCGGGCTATCTACTTGCTTAATGCTTCGAAGCTCCGCCTCAATGGAATACGCCGCAAGCTCTTTATTCTGCTCAACTTGCTTAGCCTGCTCTTTAGCCTCAGGGCCAAATCTCGCAACCACAAGGCTTCGAGCAGCCTCCGAAGCTTCTCGCCGTAAAGAACGACAGGTAGCACCTGCACCATTCGCACTGCAGGCGGTGGTTAGCGCCAAATCTCGACTTTTATCTAGAGCATCCAGAGCGTCAGCACGCCCACACGCAGCACTATCTCCTCCCTGGCATTTCTTCTTGGCAGCCCAGCGCTCTTGGTTTTCTTCATGGTTGAGGTAGTTGTACTGTGTCGAACTGCCCGCCACCCATGCTCCAGTTTGCAAACTGTCACCGTCAGCATCACTGTCCACCGACGCCGCAAGCACACCAATCAACTGCGAGCTCATCACCAGCAAGCTCTTTCTCTTATCCTCCGGCATGCTGGCGTACTGTTTGGCGAGGCTGTCTACCAGGGCTTCGTTCACACCTGCTGCCAACGCACCAGTACGGAAATCGCCGCCGGCGGCTTCAGCTGCCAGCCCGCCCATCAACGCATGCAGCCCAATCTTGGTGATACCGCCGTCGGCGAACCGATTCTTGGAGACATCACCAATCATGTTGAAGCCATAGGCAGCAAATGCATTGGCAAGGCTGCTTTGCAATGCATCCCCGAGGCTGGCTTCTCCTCCCAGCGCTTTAGTCAGGATGGCCGATGTGCCGTTTTGCAGAACCTGATTCGCAGTAAATTGACCAACACCTTGCCAGGTACTCAATGGGCTCGCGGATGTCACTGCGCCCGAGTTAGGTAGCGCAGTAGTAGTGCCTGTCTGCGTGCTGGTCCAGTCGTCATAGAACCCTGCGGTCAGCCCCGCGGTAACACCCGAGACAACATAGCCCCGCATCGCATCGCTGGAGGTTACGTCCTTGACCACTGCGCCTAAATTGCCACGATTATTGATTGTGCTGATAGCACCATTGCTGGCCATGCCGGCAAGCACAACGCTGCCCGCAGCATTGGCCCAGCCTGCGGCAGATGTGGCTGTGGCAGCAGCCGTCGCCCCAGCCATCGAGGTACCCGTCCCAGCGGCGGCAATTGCGCCGCTTGCTGCCCCCATCGTGAAGTAGGTAACAATGATCGCTATGACAATTTGCGCGCCGGCGCCCAGGCCGGAATTACTGTATTTGAAGCTGTCGTGCAGCTCTTTGACCTCGCGCCAGTCAACATCGCCACGCTGCTCCATTTGCTTGATCCAGGCGAGGCTTGGGTCCGCCTGGACCATCGCGTCGATGGTCTGGCTTACCGTATTCTGGTTAACCTGCCTTACATCAATCTTCAAGCCGTCCACGGCCTTGATTGCCAGCTCGCCCTGCGCCACCAACTCACTCTGACGCAACGTCTCGTCGGTATTCCCCTTGCCCTTCGCGCTGGTCCACGCCAGGTCACTCTTGCTCTTCTCGTGGCTCTCCTGGTGCAGGTCTTTGACCGCCTCGAAGGTCACCGCGCCGCCACTGGTGATGGCCAGGTCCTTACCGCTCTCAAGCTTGGCCCGCTGATACAACTGATCACCGCCACTGACCAGCGACAGATCACCACCAGTCTTGATCTCAGTCCCCACATTCGTGACGTGGGTCACCTCATCACGCTTGGTCTTCTTCGCGCCCCAGCCCCCCTTCTCCTTCATGTCGTAAAGGCTGTAGGTGCTGTTCTGCGCCGCCAGCAGGTTCAACTTATCCCCGCTATACAGATAAGCCTCATTCCCCGCACTGATCCTGCTCGCCACAATCGTGGTATCACGCCCCGCCTGGCTGACGAAATCCCCACCCGCAGTCAGCACGCTTGCCACTTGAGTAGTCTGGTCGTCCGAAGTCTTGATGCGTTTTTTGCCGTCCTTTTCCTTGCCCTCGACGTTGTGCATGTCGCTGACCGAGGCGACGTTGAGGTCGCGGCCGGCGGCGATGTTGAGGTCTTTGCCGGCGGTGGCGGTGCTGCCAATGATGTTGACGTCTTGCCCGGCCTGCATGTTGAGGTTGCCGCCCGCCGTGACGCTGGCGGCGAGGTTTTTGACGTCGGTGGTGATGCTGGATTTCTCGCCGCCGTCGCGGGTTTCGTGTTTGACGCGGGTGTCGCTGGCGGCGATGAGGTTGAGGTCGCGGCCGGCGGTGAGGTTGGCGTCGTTGCCAGCGGTGAGAGCGCCTCGGTTGGTGAGGTCGCGGCCGGCGTCGATGGCGAGGTTTTCGCGGGCGACGATGGTGCCGGCGCTGGTGTCGGTGAGGGTGCGCATGCCGGCGCCGTCACGTACCTGGATGGCGGTGGTCTCGTTGGTGATGTCGCCTTTGAGCGCCGTGAGGCTGACTTGTTTGCCGCGGATTTCGCCGGCCATGGCGTTGCGGATGCTGTCTTGGGCGAGCAGGTTGAGGTTGTTGCCGGCTTCGACCAGACCGCCGGTGTAGATGCTGCCGCTGCTGATGGCGGAGAGGTTGTTGCTGGCGCGCAGGGTGCCGACGTTGATCAGGTCGCCGCCGGTGACCAGGTTGAGGTCGCGGCCCTGGATGAGGCTGTTGCCGCGCACGTTGCGCGAGTCGGCCTGGGCCAGGTACAGCACCGGTACGAGCACGGTCTGGCCGTCGATGACGCGGTTTTCCATCCACACGATGTCGTGGGTCAGGGCGCCGACTTGCTGGTCGGTGAGGGCCACGCCCAGGCTCAGGCGCAGGGCGTCTTTGCTGGCGAGGCCGTTGTCCATCAGGTAGCGGAACTGGTCGGCGTCGCTGTACAGGCCGCCGGCGAGGAAGCGCTGGCCGGTTTGCGCGAGCACGGCGTCGCGGATCAGGCGGGTTTCGTACTGACCGTCTCCGAGGCGGCGCCAGGCGTTGTCGGCGTTGAAGCCGAGCTTGCCGAGCAGGTAGTCGGAGCTGAGGAAGCCCGATACGGAAGTGAACTCGGGGTTGGTTTCGATCAGGTAGTGGCTGGCGGGGTCGGCGTTTTTGACGAACAGGCCGTACTCGCCCTTGGGCAGTTGGAAGGTGGGCGAGGTGGTGGGGTCGACCGGGGCAAACGCGGTGCCGGTGTAGTCCACGGGCACGAAGCCGCCACCAGGGGCCACGCCTACCACGGGCAATACGCTGCCGGGCGCCTGGGCGCTCGGGTCGTTGGCGTGTTTGCTCAGGTTGATGTTGATGCCGCCGACGGGGATGCCGGTCTGGTCGTCGCCGAGGGTGCCGGTCAACTGGGCCAGGGTGTTGTTGTGCAGCGTGCCGTTTTGCAGGGTGCGGGCGACGTTGAGGTTGACCGTGCCGCCCGCTTGCAGGGTGGCGTCGTAGCCGGGGCCGCTGTTGTTGGTCCAGGTGGTGACGTCACTTGCGTAGGCGAACGGCAGGCTATTGGGTGAGCGGCTTTTGAGTTCTTCGAAGCGCGCCTTGTCGAAATTCCCAGCCGCCGTGGCCGCATTGAACGCGGGCACATCAACATATTGCATGCGTTCAAACAAATCGTCGGAGACGTGACCTGGCGTGCCGATTACAAGCTTGCGCTGGCCCGTGCGCGTGGCGGCGCCCTGGTTGAGCAGGTCACCGGCAGTGATGCTCAGGTCGCCATTGGCGGCCATCAGGCTGTAGCGGTTCTGCACGTTGTCGCCTTGCAGCAGCATGTTTTTGCCCGCCACCAGGCGCGCCGCTACCGAGTCCTTGGTCGCCGCCTCGAGGTACGTTTCGTAGATGGTGATCTCGCCGCGTTCCCAGTTGTCGCTCTCGCCGCAGTGCTGGCCACAGATCCAACTCAAGCTGCCGGTGGTCAGCGTTTGCCCGAGTTCGAATTCGTCTTTGGCGTTTTCGATAAAGCCCGCATTGATGCCGATCGAGCCTTCGCTTTCCACGGTGCCGGAGCGGTTGCTGAACAGCACGGCACGCCCGCCATCGCGGGCGGCGAAGCTCAGGTTGCCTTTGCTGTAGACATCGCCATAGCTGTTGCTGAAGCCATTGCTGCGCAAGGTCATGTCGCCGCCGCTGAACAGCAGCGTATCGGCGGCATTGGTGATGCCGTTGACTGCGGTGAGGTTCACTGCGCCCTGGGCACCGAGGGTGCCACGGTTGTTGATTTGCGCGGCGGCGATGTCCAGTTGCTGGCGGGCGGTGAGGAACCCGAGGTTGTCCAGGGTGCCGCCCAGGGTCAGGCGCGCATTGGTTGCGGCCAGGCGGCCGCCGTTCTGGCTGAGGTTGTTGGCGGCGACGGTGAGTGTTTGCAGGGCCGAGACGCGGCCGCTGTTGGTGATATCGCCGGTGGTGATGCTGATGTCACTGTCGCTGAGCAGTTCGCCGCCGTTGTCCAGGCTGGCCACGTTGAGGATCAAGCCCTTGGCGCTGGCCATGCGGTCACCGGCCTTGAGGGCCAGCCCTTGGTCGCTCTTGTAGGTGAGCACGTCGTTGAGTTGCACACGGCCCAGGCCGTCGACTTTACCGAATGCCCAGTCGGCGCTGCCCATGCCCTGGATATTGCCCTGGCTGCCTTCGAGGCTGGCGGTGTTGAGGTGGAACAGGCCGGTGCCGGCGTGTTGCAACATGCCGTTCTGGTTGTTGACGCTGGCGGCGTCAAGGCTGAAGGCCTGGCTGCCGAATTCGAGGGTGCCGTTCTGGTTGTTCAACGCACCGCTGAGGTTGAGCTTGCTGCTGGCGCCGCCCAGGGCACGCAGTTGGCCGTTGGCGCTGTTGTCCAGGTTGCCGCCGGTGAGGGTCAGGCCCTGGTTGGCTTCGATCAGGCCGCCCTGGTTGCTGAGGGTGCCACGTGAGGTCAGGTTGATCTGGTTGCCGCTGATCTGGCCGCCCGCGCTGTTGTCGAGGCTGGCGCCGCTGACGGTCACTTGTTCTTTACCGAACAGTTTGCCGCCACGGTTGGCCAGGGCTTCTACGGTCAGTTGCAGGTTACCGACCAGGCTGGCCATCAGGCCGCCGCTGGCGTTGTCGACGCTGTTGGCGGTGACGCTCAGGCTGTCGCCCTGCACGGTGCCGCCCTGGTTATCCAGGCGGGTGGTGTTCAGTTCGGTGAGGGCGCCGCCGCTGAGGATCAGGCCTTTGCGGTTGCTTACATCCTGGCCGCTGTAGCTCAGGCCTTCGGCGCCGGCCAGCAGTTGGCCGTTGTCGTTGTTCAGGTGCTGGGCGGCGATGTCCAGGCGCTTGCCGCGCAGGGTGCCGCCGTCGTTGTTGAGGGTGGTGAGCTGCTTGACCAGCACGCTGCGTTCGCCCGCGTCGATCTGGCCGCCGACGTTGGTGAGCAGGTCGCTGACCTTGAGCACCACGTCGCCGCCGTTGCTGACCAGCGCGCCTTTGTTGCTGTTGGTGAAGGTCTGCGCGGTGACGTCGACGGTCTGGCCCAGCAGGATGCCGGCGCTGTTGTCGAAGCGCTCGCCTTGCAGTTGCAGCAGGCCCTCGCTCTGGATGCGGCCCTGGGCGTTGAGCAACTGGCCCGGGCCTTTGAGCAGCAGGCTTACGCCCAGGGCACCACCGGCCAGCAGGCCGGCGTTGCGGTTGTCGAGGCCCGAGGCGCGCACGTCGAGGTGGTCACCCAACACGCGCCCGGCGCGGTTGTCGATGTCGCCGCCGGCCACGTCGAGCAGCAGTTGTTTGCCGACGATCGTGCCGCTCTGGTTATCCAGGTTCGCGGCGTGCAGTTCGATATCGCCCTGCCCGGCCTGCAAGCGGCCCTGGGCGTTGTTGAGCTGTTGCGCGGCGGTGAGGGTGAGCTTGCCGGTGTCGGCGCTCAGTACGCCGCCTGCGTTGCTGCTGAGGGTGCCGGCCGTAACGTTCAGATCGGTGCTGGCCTGGGCGAAACCCTGATTGTTGTTGAAGGTGTTGGAAACGGCGAGGTTGAGCGCGCCGCCGTCGGCCTGGATCAGGCCCTTGAGGCTGTTGTCGAGGTTGCTGGCAGTAACGGTCGCGGTCTTGGCCACCAGCACGCCGTTCTGGTTGTTCAGGTTGCCGGCGTTGACGGTCAGGTCGTTGGCGATGACTTGGCCGCCGCTGTTGTTCAGGTTGGCGCTGGTGAGCACCAGGCTGCCACCGGCCATTTCGATATGGCCCTGGCGGTTGTCCAGGGAGGCGCTGTTGAGCGTGGCGGCCTGGCCTTCGCCGAAGCGGATCAGGCCGCCTAGGTTGACGATGGCCGGCGAGCTGATCACCAGGGTTTGTTCGCCAAACAGACGTGCGCTGGCGCCCTGGTTGGTCAGTTTGGCGCTGCTGACCTCGACGGTCTTGGCCTGAATAATCGCGCCCTGGTTGGTCAGCGCTTGTGCGGCGGTAATCGCCAGGGCGCGGCTGGCCAGCAGGTTGCCGCTGGTGGTGACGGTTTGCGCGTTCACCACCAAGTCGCCCGTGGTGTTGCGGCTGTTGTCGGCGGCGACGCCGGCTTCGATGATGCCGGGGTTGTTCACGCTGGCCGCGTTGATCTCGATGCGCTGGTCGGCGGCGATGCTCTTGCGGTTGACCAAAGCCTGGGCGCTGGTGACCTGCACGTTGCCGTTGGCGTAGACCTTGTCGGTGAGGTCGATGTTTTGCGCGGTGATCTTGACGTTACCGGTGGCCGCCGCCTGCGCCATGCTCAGGCGCCCGTTGGCGTCGAGCTGAATATCGCCACCACTGGCGGCCAGGGTGCCGTCGAGCTTCACGCCCACACCGGCTTCGGTGCCCACCAGTTTGATCGCGCCGGCATACATGCCACCCAGGGCCGAGGAGTCGATCGCCAGCTCCGGCTTGGCGCTGCCGTCATCGGCGCGGGGGGTGGTTTTCAGGCTTTGCGCATCGACGTCGTTGCGCCCGGCGATCACGTTGAGTTCGCGGGCGTTGATTTGTGCGTTGATCTTGGCCGAGCGGGTGATGATGTCGAAGCGTTCGACGTTGCTGGCGTTCAAGCCCTGGCCGTCGATGGTCACGGCGCCGCCATCCACTTCATAGCGCTGCAATTGGCCGCTGGCGTCGAGCACCGGTTTGCCGGTGGTGAGGGTGACGTTGGGGGTGTTGATAAAGCCGCAACCGCTGCACGTCACGCCGTACGGGTTGGCGACGATGACCTTGGCCGACTGCCCCGCCACTTCGGTATAACCGCGCAACTGGCTGGGGCTGCCGCCGTTGACTTCGTTGAGGATGACGTTCGCCGCGCCGCCCTTGAGGTTGGGGTTGCCGACAATGATCCCGCCCAGTTGGGTGTTAGTCATGGTGCCGTTGGCGTTGTTGAGGATCACGCCGTTGGGGCCGACGTTGTAGTCCTTGAACTGGTTATGGGACAAGCCCGCGCCATTGGGGGTAGCGATGTTTACCACCGGCACGCCATTGCCCGCCGCGCCCACGGTGGTGCCCGGCGCACTGACCACAATGCCCTCGGCCTGGGCCAGCAGCGGCTGCCAGAACAGTGCGTTGGCAAGGATCAACGCCAGCCCGCGCTTGGGCAGGCCGAAGAACGCGTCCCGGCGCTTCAGGGCGGCAGAAGGTTGGCGGGCCAGGAAGGCGAATTGGCGAACATCCATTGTCAGGCTCTCATGCAGCGGGGCGTTGAATTACAGGAAAAAATCCATGCGGAAGTAGATCGGCGCTTCGCGCTCGGTCACCACACCGGGTCTTTCTAACGAATGAGCAAAGGTCACGCTGGTGCTGACGTGTTTGCCACGGGCGAACAGCTCCAGGGAGTTGCTGGACACCCGGCCATGAACGTTGTCGTTGTAGCGGTCGTTGCGGATCACGCCTTGGTCGTAGCCGACGCTGGCGCCGTATTCGGCGAAGGCCGGGCGCATCCAGTCGAGGGTCACCGGGCGTGCCCAGCGCACTTCGTTGCGCCAGTAGCCGCCGCTGTCGCCGGTCAGCAACTGGTCCTTGAAACCGCGCACCGAGGCCGAGCCGCCGAGGCTCATGCGCTGGGGCGAAAACAGAATGTCTTCGCTGCGTTGGCCGGTGGCCAAACTGCTGAAGCTGAACGACTCGCCCCACAGGCTGAACGGTTGCAGGTAGCTGACGGTGGCGGTGTATTTGCGGTAGCGCGAATTGGGCTGACGCCGACCGAGCGGGTCACGCTCGTCTTGAGACTGGGCGTCGAGCAGGCCAATGCCGCTTTGCATGCCCAGGTCCAGGTTGACGAAGGCACTGCCGATGCGCCGACCGTGGTTGACGCCCAGTTGCAGTTCGCTGAGGCGGTTGCTGCTGGCCTCGGTGCGTGTGTCGAGGATGTAGTTGTTGGTGCGCAGGTGCGCCAGGCCGACGTTGACCGAGGTCTTGCTCACATCGTCGCGATGGATCACCCGCTCGGCGCGCAGTTGGTGGTTCTGGTTGTCGCCGTCCTGCTTGAATTTGAAGCCGTCGGTCACGCCGTAGGTGCGGTAGTCGCTCTCGCTGTAGGTGTAGCTGAAGTTCCACCAGCCCCAGGGCAGGTTGTAGTAGAGCATGGTGTTTTTCGAGGTTTTCTGGTGGTCGCTGATGGCGTCATGGCCGCCGCGCAGCATCAGTTGGTCACCCAGGCCCAGTGGGCTGTCCCACTCAAGGCCAGCGCCCCATTGCTGTTCGCCGGTGCTTTTCTGCCCATCGTTGTTGCGCGACAGGCTGGCGCGCCAGGGCTTTTGCGCGGTGTTCTTGACCACCACGTCGCTGCCACCGACTTGCTTGCCAGGCGTCAGCTCCATCTGCGCTTGTTTGGACGGCAGGCGGTTGAGCTGGTCCACCAGTTGCTCGATTTCACGCAGGTTCAGTGCTTCGCCGACCTTGCCGGGAAACGCCATGGCCAGTTCGCGGTCGGTCACCGTGCTGCCTTCGGCGCTGCGCAACGCTTCGAGTTTGCCTTCCACCACCAGCACTTGCAGATGGCCGGTGGAGAGGTCTTGCTGCGGCAGGTAGGCACGGCTGGTGACGCGGCCTTTGCCGAGGTAGTAGTCGGTGATGGTTTTGAGCAGGTCGTTCAGCTGGGACACGCCCAGGCACTGGCCGATGTAGGGCTTGAGCAGGCGCTCGCGGTCGGGCGCCGGCAGGCTGTCGGCGCCTTTGAGTTCGATGGTTTTGATCGGGAAGCAACGGGTGTCGGCCGGGGTTGCCGGGGCTTGGGGCTTGTCCGCTTTGCCGGGCAGGTCCTGCAGCTCCTGGAGGCGCCGCTGTTGCTCTTCAAGCAAGCGGTTCTGCCGGTCGCGGATCAAGTCTTGATCGCCAGGCGTGGGGGCGGCGGATGCACTGTTCAGGCCCATGCAGGTGAGCAGGAGGGTGCAGAGCAATAACCGGGTCCATGGCAATAACGAAGACATGTTCGATCCATCGAAAATCAAGGGCCGCGAAACTAACATCGAACTTCCAGCCCGCCTAGAAACGGGCGACGTGGGGCCGTTCGACTGATTAGTTTTCTAACCTGTTGATTATTAATGATAATTTTTCATCAAAAGAGTTTAAGTCGGGCACTTGCAGTGATTATTCCGACAAGTGGCAACTGTTTTGATGGCGATTCGACGAATGACTTTCCGACTGCCATTACTTAGCCATCAGATGTTCGCCGAGTTAGGTTAGTACCGGAGAAGGGGGAAAAGTTCGCGGGGGTTTTGTGAATTGGATCCCATTTATCGGAATTCCAACAAGAGGAGTGAACCACTGCAAGCCATGGGTGGAAATACTACCTGTAGGAGCGGGCTTGCTCGCGAAGGCGGTGTGTCAGTCACTGCAACTGTTACTGCACTATCGCTTTCGCAGGCAAGCCAGCTCCCACATTGGGTCTTCATTGCTTTGGGCATTGCGTTCGCTTAGGTCTAGCCAATGCCCTTGTCTTTGTCGGGTACCAGGGTCAGGCCGGGGCGTTCGACGTCGCGGGAGACGTGGGACTTCACTTCTTCGACGCCGCCCTCTTCATCGTTGTGAATCACCAGCACGCCGGGGCGGCGCAGTTGTTCGAGGTCGCCGTCGCCCAAGTTGAAACTTTCACTCAGGTGCTGGTCGCTCAGCGCATTGGCCTCGGCGCGGCGCTGGGCGAATTTGCGCCCGCGATGCTGTTGATAACGTGCCCAGCTGATCAGGATCACCGCATTGAACAGCGCGATCCACAGGTAAACCTGCAAGGTGTTGAGCGCCGCAAAGATAGGCGCCTCGATGCGTGGGCCGCCGTGGGTTTCAAGCATGGCGCTGATGCCTCGCGCCAGCAGCCAGATCAACCCACCCCAGGCCAGCAGGGTCAGCAGCACATCGACGATCCACATCAGTGTGTTTTGGCGAGTTCTGACCAGTTTCATGATCACGCCTCCTCTTGTGCAGGTTTGATACCGCGGTCCGGGCTGACCCAGCGTGCGCGTTTCTGATGCTGGTTGAACAACACCTTGGGAAAGCTGACCAGGGTGGTGAGCAGGCTCACCAGCCAGAACACCATCGGGTACCACACGGTCCAGAACAGGGTTTTCCACAGGTCTTTTTCGTAGCGCCGGTCGATCAGGATGCTCACCGCAAACTGCAGCAGGCACACCATCGCCAGCACCAGGCCGGTGAACGCGGGCGGCACCAACGAGCTCACGGTGATCGCCGCCGGCAGCGTGACGAATTTACCCACGGCCCAGAAGATCACCGACAGCAGGAAGGTGAAGGCCCAACCGGTAGACAGGCAGTACTCGAACAGCAGCGGCCACAGGTAGCGGTGGCGCCATTGCCAGATGCCACGGATGTTCTTGAACAGCACTTCAGCGCCGCCCTGGGCCCAACGCAGGCGTTGTTTCCACAGGCCGCCGACGGTTTCGGGCATGAGGATCCAGCATAGGGCGCGCGGCTCGTAGAAGATCGCCCAGTGATCGAGTTGCAGCTTCCAACTGACATCGATGTCCTCGGTGATCATGTCGGTGCTCCAGTAGTCGATGCGGTCCAGTGCCTTCTTGCGAAACGCCACCACCACACCGGAGACCGTGAAGATCCGACCGAATACCCGCTGGGTACGCTTGATCAAACCGATGATCGAGGAGAACTCGCCCACCTGCACCCGGCCGATCAGGGTCGAGCGGGTACGAATGCGCGGGTTGCCGGTGACGGCCCCCAGGCGCGGGTTGTCGAGCATCGGCGCGACCATGTAGGCGGCCGCGTTTTTGTCGAGCAAGGCATCGCCGTCGATGCACACCAGGTATTCGCTGCGGGCGGCCACGGCGCCCATGCGCAGGGCCACGGCTTTGCCCTGGTTCTGCGCCAGGTGCAGCACGCGCAAGCGCGGGTGTTGCAACGCCAGGGCATCGAGAACTGCGGCGGTGTTGTCGCTGGAGCCGTCGTTGACCGCGATCACTTCGATGTTCGGGTACAACTGGCCGAGGGCCGCGCCAATGGTGTCAGCGACGTTATCGCCCTCGTTGTAGCAAGGGATGATGATCGAGATCAGCGGCTCGCCGGCCAGGGTCGGCGCCGGCGTGTCTTCTTTCCACGGCCAGTGGCGTTCCCAGTGCAGCCAGAAATACAGGCCACCGGCTATCCATAGTGCCGACATGAACAACGGGTAGAAGAACACGAAGTCCATCAGGAACTGCCCGGTCACCAGGAAGATCAGGCCCAGGGGCAAGCCCAGTACCAGTGCCAACACGAATAGAGCCAGGATTCTGTCAACCATGATCAAGGGTTCCATTGGTTGGAGAGGGCCGGACGAATAGTTTTCAAGTCCGGGGAGTTTTCCAGGAAGTTGTCCGGGTAGTAGCCGAAACTGGTGACGCCCTGGCGTTTGAGTACACCCATCCACTCTGCCAATTGCTCAGCGCTGATATCCGGTGCGGCCTGGGTGCGCCAGTCTTTGGCTTGCAATTCGAAGATGGTTTTTTCCATGGCGCCGGGGCGCGCCTTGACCGTGGCGATGAGTTTTTCCAGCCAGGCGTTGGAGGTCTTCACTTCCTGGCCTTCCATCAACGGCATCGCCATCGGCGCGGTCCAGTCGTAGGCCTGGAGGAAGTCATCAAGGTTCTGCGCGAACCAGGTTTCGCTGCCAGGGTTGAGCATCGGCTCGGCGAAGATATTGCGCGCGGTGAGTACCTGCGGCCCACGGATAGCGCGGACCTTGGCGGTGAGCTCATGGGTGAAGTCGATCAGGTAGCGGCTTTTGAAACTGGTCCAGCGCTGCATCACGGCCGGGTCGGCACGCAGGGCGGCGATGGTGTCCGGCAGGCCTTGGGCCGCATAGGCCTTGAGTGCTGCGGGGCTGGCGTCTTCGAAGTCGTTGAACACCGCATCATCGTGGTAAAGGATGCCGTCAATCGGCCCTACACGCGCCAGGTCTTGGTAGATCTCACCGATGACCTGCCGCACCTTGGGATCAAATGGCGACAGGCGTTTGTATTGATCCGGGTCGGGGCCGACCTGGCCGGTTTTCGGGTCCCAGCGGGTCACACGCGGCAGCTTGGGGTCCAGGGCAAAACTCAGCACCGGCATCCAGGCGTACACACTGGCATGGGCACGGGTGTGCAATTGCCAGGCAACCCGGTTGAACAGGTCAGCACGCATCGGCAGATGGCGGTTGGGGAAGTACAGCGAATGCACTAGGCCGTCGCCCTTGGGGTCGGCAAAGGCTTGCAGGAAGACGGTGCCAGCGCCCATGTCCACCACGCGCTGAACCAGCACGTCGAGGTTGCGCGCCTGTTGGGCCGGGTCGGGGTCGTACACGTTGTCCAGGTCTACGTGCAGCACGCGCATCGGCGCTTTGGTCTGCACGGCGACCATGCTGTTGGCAAAATGCTCGCCGTCCGGGTCTGAGGCCACCAGAAAGCGTGGGCTGTTCATCAGGTTGCCGAGGTCGTCGAGCCCGTCCTCCAGGGTCAGCGCCATCTCGTAGCCGTGCTCGCCGACCACCGCCAACGAGGTGCCATCGGCGGCCCCGTACGGCCACACCCATACACGCGGCGCCTTGCCGGTGACGGTTCGGATTTTGTTCGAAATCGCGGCGACGTCAGCCCGCATACGCGCCTGGAACTGCGCTTCGCTTTCGTAGCCGTTGGTTTTGGGGTCAAAACTTCGCGTGGTGGCGGCCGGTTCCAGGTTGCCCTGGGGGTTGGCCAGGATGCCCTTGTGATTGGCATCGGTGTGGGCGGCGATTTCCACCAGGCCAGACTGCGACACCTCGCGAATCTGCTGCCACGTCAGGAACTCTCCCCGTGGTCGTGGCGTACCGGCAAAATCCACCGGTTGGTTCAACGGCGTGTCGATCCAGGACCCCACCGGCGCCAACAATGCAGGCCAGTGGTAGGCACGCAGAATCGGCATCACGCGGGTGTAGAAGCTGGAATAACCGTCATCGAAGCTGAGCATCACCGCCTTGGGCGGCAATGCCGGGCCGCCACGCCTGGCCGCCAGAATCTGGTCGACGCTTACCGCCTGGTAGCCATTCTCCCGCAGCCACGCCAGTTGCTCGATCAAACGCTCGGTGCGCACCGCCACCACGGCTTGATCGGGGTCGCGATCTTCCACGTCGTGATAGGCAATGCCCAAAAAGTGGTTCTTCGGCCACGGCGCTTCGTTGGGCGCTATCGGCCGTTCGGCGGGTGGGGTGTAGGGCGCGGGTTGTTGGGCGCAGGCGGCGGCCAGCATTACACCCAGGACCAACAAGCAACGGCTGAGGACGGTCATGGTCAGGCTCTTTTAGAAACGGTAAGTGAGGTCGACGAGCAGGCGCAGATCGCGTTCGCGATCACCGTCATAAGGTCGGCTGATCAGGCTGAGGTTGGCGCCCATTTCCAGTACGTCATTCCAGCGATAGCGTTGGCCGTAGCCAATCAGGCCAATACCGCCGGTGGAGTAGTCACGCTGGCTGTAGGTACCCGCGCCGATTTGGAACTGCTGACTCCACTGGGTTTCATAGCGGTGATAGAGCACGTGATTGACGTTGATCATGGGCAACACCGTGAAGTCCGACTTCGGGTTGAAGTACACGGTGTCTTCCTTGCTGTTGCGGCTGGCGCCCACTTCCAGGCCCAGGTCCACTTGCACATGGGGCGAGCTGTAGAGGCCCTCGCGGCCGGTGAGCAAGGCTTCGAAGCGGTCGTTGCCGTCGCTGAAATGGGACGGGCTGAGGGTCAGTTTCCACTCGCGGCTTTCGTTGGCGCGCCAGCGGATAAAACCGCTGCCGCCGTTGGCTGTGACACCGTCATTCAGGGCCCGCAACGGCGTGGTGCTGAGCAAATAACCAAGGCTGCCGCCGTATTGCCAGTGGTCGTTGATGTCGCGGGCAATCGACACGCTGGCGCCTTGCTTGGAACCGTCGCCATAGGAATGGTTGGACACTTCGGCTTCGATGGTCATGTCACGGGTGCGACGCTCCACGCCCACGCGCTGCCAGCGATGTTGGCCAGTGCCCTCCTGGAAGTCGGCGGTGGCATAGCCGGCACCGGCGAACAGGCGCCAATCTTCGTCGATGGGAGGCGTGTAGATCACGCTTTCAATGCCCCAGTCTCGGCTGCCGGAGACGGCACCAGCGTCGTTGTTATTGCCGCCACCGTAGCTCTTGCCGGTGTAGGCCTCGACACGCAACTCGGCCATGTCGTGCACATCGCGCAGGCGGCTCAGGCGCTGCACCTGACGGTTGTCCGGGTTACGGGCGAGCACGTCGTCGGTGAGCGCGTCCATCTGCCGCCATTCTTGCAAGTCCATGGCGGTATAGGCTTGGGAGACTTCCAGGCCGATATCGCGGGGAGCCTGGGTTTCAGTTTCCTTGAGCGTGCCTTCGGCGCGACGCGGCCAGTCGCGGGCGCGGTACATGTCGGCCTGGGCCAGGCGCAGGCCCACATTGCCCGGTGCCTTGGCCACCAGGGCTTCCAGGCTGGCTTCGCTGCCGGGCAGGTCACCGCCATAGGTACCGGCCTGGGCGGATAATTGTTGGGCGTCCATCCAGTTGTCATTGGGGTTACCAATGGGCAAGCCCTTGAGCTCAACGCGGGGGTTTTGCTCCTTGGCCAGGTTGTTAGCGACCTGGCGAGCCTCTTCGACCTTGTCGCTTTCCAACAAGGCGTAGAACAGCGCCGTGCTGTCATCGACCCGATAGCTGGCATCGGTGTCGGGGGCGGTGAGTACCTGGCGGTACAACGGCTCGGCCTTTTCCGGCTGGCGCTGTTCCAGGTAAGAGCCGGCAACCCAACGCAACGCGTAGGTAGGCAGTTGCACGCCTTCGCCAGTGAGGGTCTGGTAATCGCGGATCACCTCGGCATGCCGTGCTCGCGCCTTGAGCGCGCCCAGGCGGTCAATGCGCCAGCGGATGACGTCGTCCTTGGCTGTGGCGTCCGGCGCCCAGCGACTGATCAGTTTGTCGTAGTCCTGCAGGGCACGGTCTGCGATGACGTAGCGTTCCTTCTCGCTGCGTGTGGCGAACTCAGCCATGCGCACACGCTCGGCGGCAAGGTCACCTTCGAGGCGGCGCTGGGTGACTGCGTCCACCAGCCCCGGGCGCTTGGCCGAGAGGCGCAGTGCCGGCTCCGGCAGCCGCGCCTTTTGCAGGGCAACGATGTATTCACGCGCCACTTCGGGTTTATCGCCCGCCCGGATAAAGGCTTGGTCGAATTCGAACAGCGCGTCGTAGTTCAGGCCGGCACGTGTCAGCGCATATCCCAGGGCCATGCGGCGATTGGGGTCATTGGGTTGCGCCGCCACCAGCGTGCGCAGGCGTTGTACCGCTTCGTTGGCTTTGCCGCCATCGGCCTGGGTGAGGGCCTGGCCCAGTTGCAGGTCGACGTTATTGGGTTCACGCAGCAGCGCCTGGCGATAGACCGCTTCGGCCTGAGCCCACTGCTTTTGATTGCGATAAGTGCGCGCCACCGTGGCGAGTGCCTGGGTGGTGAGGTTGCGATGCTTGCCTTGCGCCTCGTAAACCTTGAGCACTTCAGCATCTTGCCCGGCCCAGCCGGCGATCACCAGGTGGTCGCTGACCTGGCCTGGGGTCTGGCGTTCGGCGGAGAGTTGGCGAAGTTGGGTCAGCGCCGGCGTGAAGTGACCGTTGCGGGCCTGGATGATCAGAGCGTCGTAGGCAGGGTCGGCAAATGCAAGGCCTGGGACCAGCAATTGGCTGCACAGTGCGGCTCCGATAAGCAGACGCAACCGGCCTGAGGCACTGTAGGGGTGGTTTCGCAGCATGTCGTGAGCTTCCTTACACACGGAAAGCTCTAACGATAGATGGTCCTGAGCGAAACGCTTCAGGGTGTCGGCGTCTCGGGACCCGACCTAGCTTTCCTGTAGGAACTATCCCTTAGGGAAGTAGGGGGAAGCACAATTCAGAACAATTGTTCAGAATTGTACGACCGCGATTTTTTGCCCTCACACAAAACAAAAGTGGGAGCCGGGTTTGTGTGGGAGCCGGGCTTGCCCGCGATGCAGGCACCTCGGTCGTCCAGCCAGACCGGGGCGATGCTATCGCAGGCAAGCCAGCTCCCACACAAGCCAGCTCCCACATTTTTTTATCGCATTTCAGGTTTATTGGGCGCCGCTGACCGCACCGGCTTTGGACATCACAAAGCTGAGGAACTGCTCAACGGTCATCTTCTGGCCGTTGAAGGTCACCTCGTTGTTGGCGTAGTGCAGCTTGGAAACCACGTCGGTGCCCACCAGGGTCGCCAGTTGAGTACCGACCGCCATGCTGCTGACCATCTCAGCCGCCATCTGCGATTGCTGTTCGATGGCTTGCGGGTCGGTCACGCCGCCCACCTGGGCTTGCAGGGCCGCCACGTCGCTGATCATCGGCTTGGACAGGGTCAGGTTGGCATCCAGCAGCGAGACCATTTGCTTGCCCAGTTCAACCGGCGGCAGCTCCATGGACGTTGGCTTGGCCAGGTCCACCACCAGGTTGAACTTGCTTTCGCCACGGGTGGTTTTGAGCGACAGGTTTTCCACGGCCAGTTGCGGCTTGGCGGCCAGCACCTGGTTGACGTTGGCTTCCGCAAGGGCTTGCTCGGCTTCGGTCATTTGCAGCTCCGGCACCGGTTGACCGGCAGCAGCGGCAGCTTGCACCGGTTGCATCTTGTCCTGGTAGAGCTTGGTCAGCACCAGCATCGCCGGAATGTCGACGTTCTTCATGCTCACGGCCATGGCGGCCGAACCGACTGCTTTGCCCTGGTAGCCGATCTCGTCGATCTTGTAGTCGACGCGGCCAGCCAGGTTGTTGTCCTTGGTTTCGCTGGAGTCTTTCTGCTCGAAACCCTTGAGGGTCAGCACGGCTTTCTGCGGGCCGAAGGTGACCTTGGTGTCGGTCAGCTCCACGGTGTTCTGGCCGGTGTAGAAACCGAAGGTGGTTTTTTCCAGGTTGCTGGCGACGGTCAGGCCGGCCAGCTCCGCTTCGAACGGTGCGCCTTCGGCGTCCACTGCGGCAACCTTGAGGCTGTTCATGAAGCCTTCGGCCTTGACCTTCTGGCCTTCGGCGCTGCTGTCGAAGTTGAGGTTGGCGCCGGAGAAGCTCACCGAGGAAGTGGCGTCCTTGAACTCCAGGGGCAGCAATTCGATGTTGCCGCTGACCGAACGGCTATAGCCGATATTCGCCACGCCTTTGAGCGGCGACACGTCTTTGCTGGCGGCGAACCATTTTTCGGTGGTGGGGTTCTTTTCCAGTTCGTAGTGACTGGTGGCCATGACCGGCAACCACTTGAGGGTCACCAGGCGCGAGAACGGCAGCGGGCCGTGTTCGATATGGTCGACGAACAGCAATTCGGGGTTCGGGTTGTCTTCGCCGAACACGCTGCCTTGGCCCTTGAGGCGATAGTGCGCGGTGCTGCTGAACACGCCACGGTCCAGGGACACCAGCTCCAGGGTCACGCTGCCATCGACGCCGGCCATGGAGGTCTGCAGTTCTTTATTGGCGCTCTGGATAGCGGTTTGCAGGACCGGCTCCAGTTGTTTACCGGTGTACCAGGCACCGCCCGCACTGACGGCGCCGACGGCGACAACAAAACCCAAGAAAACAACGGCTGGCTTATTCATGAAGTGACCTGATCAAATCCTGTGAGAAGTGGGCTGTCTTCCTTGAACCCTGTAGGGGTTCCTGTAGGAGCGAGCGTGCTCGCGAACAACGCATGGGCACCGCGTTCATTCAGAATGCCCGCGTTATCGTTGGCGTCTTTCGCGAGCAAGCTCGCTCCTACAGTCGTGGCCCGTGTGGCCAAAGGCTGGGGAAGATTAGCACTGGCGGGCGTAAACGGCCCAACCTTTCAGAGGGATCAGTTCAGCAGGAGTTCAGGAGTACTCCTGTTCGACTTCATCCAGTTGGTGATCAAAACTCTTCAAGCGTGCGGTCCAGGTGTACACCAGCACCTCGAACTCGCGATGTATCACGGCATTGCCGGGGGTGTCGGCCTTGGGGTCGCAAAAGTCCAGCTGGTAGCGCTCGCGGGCCATTTGCGTGGCCACGTCGGACAATTCCCGCGCGTTATCCAGCCAGTGCCTACCGTCGGCAACCTGCCGATCCAGCAGCACACATTGTTTTTTCAGGATTTCGAGGCTTTTTTCCAGCGGCGTGCCGGTGAGGTCGCCCATGACTTCCTGGAACGTGCGCCCCGGCTGCCAGTAACTGCCCCAGAAATAGCGATCGAACACGGTTTCGACACGGCGCAGGGCGACCTTGGTGTCCCAGATCGCCACGCGGGTCTTGCCCTGTTCGAGGAGTTTTTTCTTCACGCGCTGGTTTTGATACGACGCCCAGGCCACCACGCCGATGGACAAGGTGCCGATCACCAGGCAGGCGCTGTCGAGGAACACCATGGCCTTGTCGAGTTGATGGGCGAGCATGACGCCGTAAAAATACGCGGCCGATAACAAAACCAGTGCGAAGAGCACGCACCAGAAAGCGGGAGCATAAGGGTTTTTCATTCTTGGAATCCCCATGAGCAAACGCGAGCTTTGTCGGGTGAGGCGCCAGCGGGCCTCACCCAAGAAAGCATAGCAATCACCTCACGGTTTGCCGGGTTTTTCCCCTTGCGTTCGTCCGCTTTCCCAACCGCCGCCCAGGGCCAGGAACAGGTCGATCTGGCTCATGGCAACCTGGGTGTTGGCCGCCGCCAGTTGCGCACGCATATCGGTGTAGGTGCGCGTGGCTTGCAGGTCGGCCAGGAAGGATTCGCGGCCGGCCTGGAAGAAGCGATGGGTCTGGCCGGCGGCTTCTCGCGCCGACTGTTCGGCGTCGGCCAGGGCGTCGCGGCGTTGCAACACGGCGGTGTATTGGGCCAGGCCGGTCTGGGTTTCGCGGATGGCGTTGAGCACCACGCCGTCGAAGTGGGCCAGGGCGCCCTGGGTCGCGGCTTCAGCTTCATGCACGCGGGCGCGAGCGCCGTTGGTCGGTACAGTCCAGCTGATCATCGGGCCAAAGCCCCAGCGGTTGGTGGCAGGCGTGCCGAGGTTTTCCAGCAGGCCGACGGTGCCGACCGTGGCGCCGATGCTGATATCCGGGTACAACGCGCCGGTCGCCACGCCAATACGCGCCGTGGCGGCGGCCAGCTGGCGTTCGGCCTGGCGCACATCAGGGCGACGCTTGAGCAGCGTGGCGCCATCGCCTACCGGCAGCAGTTGAGCAATATGTGGCAGCTCGGCACAGGTGCCCGTGCCGGCTGGCAGTTGGTCGACAGGTTTGGCCAGCAACATCGACAGCCGGAACAGCGCCGCCTGACGCGAGGCTTCATAACGCGGTATGTCGGCACGCAGGGATTTGTATTGGGTTTGCGAACGTGTCACCTGGGTCTCATCGCCACGCCCGGCATCTCGCAAGCGCTGGGTCAGTTTGGTGCTCTGGGCTTGCAGGTCGAGGGACTCGTTGGCAATCGCCAGTTCTTCGTTGGCCGCGCACACCTGGGTATAGGAGCGCACCACATCGGCCACCAGGGTGATGCGGGCGATATCCGCCGCGGCCTGGGTGGCATCGGCGCTGGCCTGGGCGCTTTCGATGCCGCGCTGCAAGGTGCCGAAGAGGTCGAATTGATAGGACGTGGTAATCCCGACGCTACCGATATTGCCTACCGGGACTTTGTCCGGCAGCAAGAAGGCCTCGCCAGATTCCTGCAAACGCTGGGCCTCGGCCTTGACGCCGGCACTCCAGCCGCCAGCGGATTCGGCCTGCTGCACCTGATAACGCGAGCGCTGCAAGTTGGCGGCGGCCACGCGCAGGTCGGTGTTGGAGGCCATGGCCTGGCGCACCAGTTCGTCCAGGCGCGGGTCTTTGTACAGCTTCCACCAATCGGCCGGCACCGGTGCCGAGACGACGTTGCTGCCCTCGCCCATGATCGGCCCTTGCAGGTCGCCACGGTTGACGGCGGCCTGTTCCGGCAGTTTGTAATCGGGCCCCACCACTTGGCAGGCCGACAGCAACAACCCCAGGGAAGCGGTTGCCAGAAGCCGCTTCATGGTTTGTCCCCGTCTTTGACCTTGTCGTCGATGATCGACACCGTCGCGGTGCGCCCGGCGATCATGCGAAAGTCCGCCGGCACGTCATCGAAGGCGATACGCACCGGGATCCGCTGGGCCAGGCGCACCCAGCTGAACGCCGGGTTGACGTTGGGCAACAGGTTGGAGCCGCTGCTGCGGTCGCGGTCTTCGATACCGGCGACGATGCTCTGCACGTGGCCATGCAGGCGCGCGTTGTCGCCGATCACACGGATGTCCACGCCCATGCCGACGTGGATGCCGTCGAGCTTGGTCTCTTCGAAATAGCCGTCGATGTGGAAGGAGTTGCTGTCTACCACCGACAGCACCGGGCGGCCGGCGGTGACGAACTCCTGGGTACGCGGTGCGCGGTCGTTGACGTAGCCGTCCACAGGGCTGCGGATCACCGAGCGGTCGAGGTTGAGTTGGGCGGAGTCCACCGTCACTTGCGCTTCGGCCAGTGCCGATTGGGCGCGGGCGACGCGGGACTGGCTCTCTTCCAGTTGCTCGCTGGGCACCAGGTTGCCCAGGCCACGGTTACGCTTGTACTCGCGCTGGGCCTGGGCCAGGGTTTCCTGGCGGTCGGCCACGGCGGCCTGGGCTTGGCGCAGGGCCAGCTTGAAGCGGTCCTGGTCGACGGCGAAGAGCACCTGGCCCTTGGTCACCAACTGGTTGTCGCGCACGTCAACGCGCTGGATCAGCCCGGAAACGTCCGGGGCGATCTGCACGATGTCGGCACGGATGTGGCCGTCACGGGTCCAGGGCGCAAACATGTAGTACATGACCATGCGCCACACAACGACGACCGCGAAACTCACGATCAACAACGTCAGGACGACACGGCCGATAGTCAAAAAAGGTTTTTTCATGTCATCAAATATCGACTGAGTGAGTCCACCGCGCCCAGCAACAGCGCGTAGAGCCCCACATTGAACAATGCCCGGTGCCAGACCAGGCGATAGAAGTGCATGCGCGTCAACAGCCCGTGCACCACCAGAAACAACACATAAGTAATGCCCATCAGCACCAGCAGCGTGGGCAGGAACACCCCGCTGATATCCAGGTCACCGATCATAAAGGCGCTCCATCAGGTAACGGCGCTTGCATCTCTGTACCGCCAATGAACTCCACACCGGGCAACAGCGCCAGACGCAGGCCGGCCAAGGCGTGCAGCAGATGCAGGCGCGTGTCGTCTTCGTCTTGCAGGCCCTGGCCATTGAGGGCGCGACGCGTGCGGTCCAGGGTCATCAGCAGACCGCTGGGCGCGGGCAAGCGTTCACCCGCCTTGAGGCAGGCCTTGAAGTAACCGCCCACGCCTTCCACCACCTGGTTGAGCAACACCCGTGGCACACCGAGGATGCGTGGCGAGTAGGCCAGCAGGTCGAGCAGGTTCAGCGCCACGCGCAGGTCGCGCAGAGCGATGCCAGTGTCCTGGCCGGTGAGGGCCAGGCGCGGCAGGTGTTGCATCAGGCGGTCGAGCATTTGTACGGCCATGTGCCGGTGCTCGGCCAGGGTGGCGGGCTCGGTGAGGCTGACGATGTCGCGCCAGCTGAAACGGGTGAGGCGCTTGGCCGCCAATTCAGCGCCGAAGGGTCGGGCGATCAACGTCCACACGAACGCGAACAGCAGGCCAACGGGCCCGGCCAGGTTGACGTTGGCGAAGTTGAGAAAGTCCGCGTCATAGGCGCCCTGGATGCTGATGAACGACGATGTGTTCACCAGCGTCAGCAACATGCCCAGGTAGAAGCGTGGCTGAACCGTAAGGGTGCCGATGCAGATAAACGGCACGGCGAAGGCCAGCACCAGCATGGGGAAGTCATGCAGGTTGGGCAGCACCAGAAACAGATACAAGCTGGCGAACAGCACCGACATGGCGGTCCAGAAAAAGAACCGGTAGATCTGCGGTGCCGGATCGTCCATCGAGGCGAAAAAGCTGCAGGCGACGGCGGCAAGGATCACGGCGCTGCCGCCGTCGGTCCAGCCCAGCAAAATCCACAGCACCGAGGCGACAATGATCGCGGTCACGGTGGAGAACGCCGAGTAGAACATCAGCCCACGGTCGAGGAACGGCGTGAGCCGCCCCAGGCGCCAGTGGCGGTAGACGGCGCGCCAGGTGTCCTGGCTTTCACACTGGATGGCGGCTTGCAGGCTACGACAGTCTTGCCACAGGTCGACCCATTCGCCCAGGCGGTACAGGGCGTTGGAGAACAGCAACGTATGACGGTCATCCAGCGCTTCGCCCTGGGGTTGAGCGGCGTCGATCTTGTCGCGCAGCAGGCGCCAGCTTTCCAGTGGCGCGGCTTCGGTGGTGCTTTGCAGCCAGGCGCTGGCATCTTCCAGCAGCGGCGTGAGCTGATCGAGAAACTCTGGCGCACGGTGCTCAATGGCGTACACCGCATCGTCCAAAGCGTCGATCACTGGCAGCAGGTGAATCATGCGCCCGCGCAGTTCCTTGGTGTTGCGTACCGTCTGCGGGCGTGCGCCTTCGTGGGGCAGCTGGCCGATCATCAATTCAAGGGTGTTGAAGGTGGCGACCATGCCGCCGCGCAGGTTGCTGACTTCTTGCGGGTCGACCTTGCGGCTGAGAAAGCGCTGGCTATAGACCTGCGCGTCGCTGAACCACTTGGCCACCGAGCCATCGAACACCGGCATCAGCCGCCGAGGCCAGAACATCGCGCCCACCACCGCTGCGACTGCGATGCCGAGGAAGATTTCTTCGGTACGCGCCTCCGCCACATCCCAGACCGCCAAGGGGTTATCCACCACCGGCAAGGCAATCAGCGGCAAGGTGTAGCCGGCCAGCATCAGGGCGTAGTTATTGGCGGTGCGCAGGTGCATGGACAGAAACAGCAAAGTGCCGGTCCACAACGCAATCACCACCACCAGAATGTAGGGTGACTGAACGAACATCGGCACAAACAGCACCGCCGCCGCCGCGCCCATCAAGGTGCCGATGGCGCGGTACAGGGCTTTGGAACTGGTAGGGCCGACAAACGGGCTGGAGACGATATACACCGTGGCCATCGCCCAGTACGGACGCGGCATTTGCATGAGCATGGCGATGTACAGCGCGATCATCGACGCAGCGAAGGTACGCACCCCGTAGAACCAGTCGCGGGCGGGCGGGAAGCCAGTAAAAAATCCGTTCAAGGCGTCACAGCCTCGGCCGCTTCGAAGGCGCGCAATACACGCAGTGCCGCTCGCAGATCGTCGGGGGCGATATCGGCCAACACGTCCTTGCGCAGGCGCACCAGTTGCGCCTCCACCGCCTGCACCAGCTCACGGCCACGCTCGGTAAGGCTCAAGGCCTTGGCGCGGCGGTCGTGGATATCTTCGGTGCGGCAGACGTAGCCGTCACCGCACAGTCGGTCGAGCAGGCGCACCAGTGATGGGCTTTCCATACCGGAAGCCTGGGCTACTTTGACCTGGTGCACACCGTCGCCCAAGCGACCGATCATCAACAACGGCACGGCGCAGGCTTCGGAGATGCCATAGCTGACCAGCGTGGTCTGGCAGATTTTGCGCCAATTACGGGCGCCCACCACCATGCTGCTGCTGAGGCTCATCTGGAGTTGTTCGAGGGATTGAGGCACTGGATAGTTCGCATACAGTTAGTTTGCTAACTATCAATATGGTCGATGCATGAAGCATCGTCAAGTTTTGAAACAATTTCGCAGATGAGTGGTGGGATGTGGCTTGAGTAAAGCGGGTTTTAGGGTAGGCATCAGCAAATCGCTGATATTCACCATACGACAAACAAAATGTGGGAGCTGGCTTGCCTGCGAAAGCGGTGGTTCAGTTGAATATTCAGTGACTGACACGCCGCCTTCGCGGGCAAGCCCGCTCCCACATTAGGTCAGCGTCAGCATTTTTTGCTCCATCGCCACACGCTCCAGACTTTTAAAATCTCCGACGCACCGATCAATCCAGCCATTGCCAGTACGTTGTAATGCGGGAAAACTCGAGCGCCAATCAACAGGAGCGAAACGGACGGAATAATGTGCACAAGTCGTAAGGGGGTTTGAAAAAAGACAAGCCACCTGACTGATTTTTTCTGAAGAAAAAACATGGCACAGGATGCGAAAATTGAGGCCTGTAAAACCAACCAACGCCCCCATAAACATGACAATTTGCACATCACTGTGCTCTCGCAAAACATCTGAGGCGCTTATCACATCACTCAGATACGGAATTCCTTTTTTTCAGACGCCTCATCTGGCGTGACTGGATGACCTCTTACTCGCCCATCAACCTCAAGCTCTCCTCCTCAATAAACCCAAACACCTCTTCCGCCACACTGTACTGAAACTGCTTACGCCGATGCTTGGAAAGCTTCCCACCGTTATCCAGGCACATCATCACCAGCTTCGACAGATCGCTGCCGCGCACGTCGTAGCGTTGGTTCACCGCTTTGATCACTTGGTCATAACGGTCGAGGAATTCGGTTTCTTCGCGCAGTTCCACTTCCAGTGCGCGGCGGGCCATTTGCAGGGTGAATTCGACGCAGCGGGTCGCATCCCAGTAGCGATAGATCGAGGGGTGGCCGATGAAGTCGAACGCCATGTGGTCGGCGTCCAGCCAGGTGACGTTCCAGAATTCCCGAGTCGGCTGGGAGAAGGTCTTGAGTGCCTCCAGATAGGCTTGTTCCTCGTGCTTCATGGCGACAGAGACCGGTAGCAGCAAGCCATTTTCCAGTGCGCCGTAGTGGCAGAGCGTCTGGTGAATCAGGAAGCGAGACAGGCGCCCATTCCCGTCCATGAACGGGTGCAGGAAGACGAAACCAAAAGCGGTGACCGCGGCCGCCACTAAAGGATCGACGTCTCGCACGGGCTGGTTGGCGAAGGCCATCAGCTCTTCCATCAATTCCTGGCAAAGCGCGGGAGCTGGCGGCACGTAGCTCACACCGGCTGCGCCGCGTAGCCCGTTGTGCAGATGGTTCTGTTCGTGGCGAAACGCGACGGCTTTTTCAAACGGATTGGAGATGGTGCTGTTTTGCAGCTCGACCAAGTAGTCCTCGGTGAGCAACCGGCCTTCGTGGGCCTGGCGCAGGAGTTGGACGAAGCGGCGGGATTTTTCTTCGCTGGGTTGTTCTTTTTCGATGGCAAATGAATCGCGGGTTTCGTGCAGGTATGCCCACTGGATGGCGCGGTCCATCATTTCGGGAGGGAGGGTGGCCATAAAGGATTTGGCACGAGCCAATACATCAAGCGCCAACAACGCTTCCAGCTCAGGCGTTCGCTCTACGGTGGCGCAATAATGCAAAGAGCCCAAACCGTTGAAATCCACTCGCCAACGACTGTTGCGAATGCTCGGGCCGGTTACATAGCGCTGGGGATCGAACAAGGGAACAACGCGACCACGAACAGGAAGGGTGTGATCCAGCATTTTCCCGGTAAAGCCTTCCCACAGAAAACAGGCTTTTCGGATAAACGCACCGTTAGGCGAGTCGGCCAGCGCGTCCAAAAACGGTTCTGGGCCGAGCTGTTCAAACACCTGGGCAAGTATCGCCAGGTTCACGCCTTCATGCTTAAGCGCAAATAACACATGCTCAAACAGCGCATGTTGGGCGGGCGCCACCGAATGGGGAACTGCCAGGCAGTCGCCGATCAAGGTAATCCTGGTCACCGGCTTGATCATCGCAGTCCTCAAGGGTGCGATAACCTTTAGATCCAGCGCCTCACACAGATGAGCGTATCCGACTGTTGGCATGGCGAGCTTTCCAGAAAAAATTCACTTAGGCGATTAAAGCCCAGTTTTTTTTACCGCTCACCATTTTTTTTTACATACTCGTCCTTATTTGGATATTTTTTTACACCCCTCGTCCACCCCGCAACATCAGATTCAACTCATCCACCACCACCGCCCAATCCGCATCATCCAGAATCTCTTCACGCAAAAATGCCTTCTGGGCGTCGCTCCAAAAAAACGCGTCCGCCAGTTTCAACTCCGGCTTGAGCGGCGAATGAGAGGCGACAAATTGCTCGATACTGACCGGGTCGTGCGGCAAGCCAAGCTGTTTGAACAAAGCCGGTAGGCTGTGCACTGGCGATTCCATGGAGGGTTCCTCATAAGTAGGTTGAAGTGAGTCTAGCGGCAGCCTTCAGGTTGCGGCGCCGGTGCGTTGCATAGCACGAACAACCGCGCCCTGGCGCCACCGCCGTCCTGGCGACTGAGTTCGTGCCAACTGGTGGGCAGCGGCGCGAATTCATCCGGGGCTTCGTTGCTGCTGATCAACCATACCCGTCGCGTTTGAGCAGGCAGTGCTGAGAGGCGGTCCAGATAGATGCGGCCACCGTCCTGGTCCACCAGCGTGCCGAAACCATAGGCGTTCGGTCGCGTCGAGGTACCGTCGGGTTTGGGGGGTGTGTAGAGCTGAAGTTGCGCGTCGGTCTGGTCGTAATACACGTAGCTGAGGTACCACATCATGTCGCTGAGGACGATGCGGTCGCCTTCCCGGTAGTTGCGATTGACGAACTCCACCGGCACGTTGAACTGGTCGTGTTCATCCACCTCGAAGTTGTTTTTTAACCCCAGCAGTTCTACGCCAACAAACAGTGCGAACAACGCCACGCCCAGCCAGGACAAACGGGACGGCAAACGGTCGATGGCAAGCGCCAGGACTATCGGCAGGCCTAACGCATACACCGTGAGGTAGCGCTCGATAAACACGGGCGAGATAAAGGACACGCCATAGACCAGCAGCACCGGTAGCAGGCAAAACAGTGCCGGTAGGCGCGCCGCGTTATTGCGCCAGGCCGTCGATACAACCACCACGGCCAGCAGCAGGGGTAACAGCCAGAACAGCGGCGGCCACAGGCCGAGACCGTCATCCTGCAACAGGAACTGCCAGACCATCGACGGTAGCGACAGCAGATTGACCGGCTCTTCCCAACCAATGTCGCCGCCGACTTTGAGCTGTTCGACGTGCTGCACCAGGTCCAGCAGGTTGGGCAGCCAGGGTAGATACAGCAACACTATCGCCACGTTGGCGACCCACCAGGCAGGTCGCGTGATCAAGCGCTGACCCGGCGCCTGCAACCCCAGGTACGCCCAATGCACCAGCACGCACAGCGCAGTGAAGTAGTGGGTATAGAAGCCGGCGCTCATCAGCAGCACATACACAGCCAAATAGCGCGCGCGTTCGGGCTGCCTCACCCAGTACACCAGCGCCAGCGTGGCGCCCAGTAGCCACACGCCCAGCAGCGAATACATACGCACTTCCTGGCTGTAGCGCACCGCAGTGGGCAGTAGAACCAGCAGGATCCCCGCCAGCACGGCTGCGCGTCGGGTGGACAGTTGCCGTGTCAGCCAGATGCCCAGGCCCACGACGGCCACGCCGGGGATCGCACTCAGGCTGCGAATTGAGCCGATGCTGTCGCCGAACACCTCGATCCAACCGCGCAGCAGCAAGAAGTACAGCGGCGGGTGCACATCATGGGCCGCGTGAAACCACAGGTCGGCCAGGGCGTATTCGCTGAGCAACAGGCTGGAGCCTTCGTCGCCCCAGATCGCCGCCGAGGTGAGGTGGTAAAACCGCAGGGCCATGGCCAGCGCCAGGATCGGTACCCACCATAAACGGCTGAGCCAGCCGGCGCCCTCCCAGCTCAAGCGATGAAAGGCAGGCAATGCCTCGACTTTTTCGTGTTGCTCTACCACAGACCGACGCATATCGACTCCGCTACTACTGCCCCTCTTACAGGACAAACACTGCGCATGCGCAAACACCGCCACTCTAGGCCAAAAGCCCTGGCCTCGCTGCTGGAATCGGACAAATCAGCAATTTGTGTAGGCCTTCACCGAAGCACTCGCCGGATCAGGCTATTATCGCCCCTTCTCCAAGGACTCAGGATCAAGGAAACGTTATGCGTATCGGTTTGCTGTCACCTCTGGCCCTGGCCCTGCTGGCCGGTTTTTCCCTACCGGCCCAGGCCAGTTCTGACGACTCGTGCTACCCCGACTGGCGGGTATCGCGTGACAGCTACGAGCCGTGCAGCAACCAGCCGTTTCTCAGCCCTGGCAACGACAGCCGAGTGAACCTGCGCCTGTTGCTGGCCGACAAAAAAGCAGCACCCCTGGCCCCCAATGCCTTGGGCGAAGACGATTTGGCGCAAGGGTTCGGCCCGGTGCCGTTTCCGGTGTACCGCCTGGTGCCGGCTCCGGCCACGAATGAGGAGCCTGACAACAAGGCTGACGATTCACGCACAGCCGAACTCGATACTTTGCTCCAGCCCCTGGGTATCAAGCGCGAGGAGTACAAGACCGCAGGCCAGGCCTTCCTCAATGGCGAAGGCAGCCGTTGCCGCAGCAATGACGATGACAGCGCCACGGCGTTTATCAGCCAGGTGATCAAGGCCCAGATGCCGCCCGCCGAGCGCGATGTGTTGGTCAAAGCACGCCTGCAATTACTGAGCACCTGTGACTGGAGCCGCCAGGTGGTGGACGCGCAGCTGACCCCGTCGGCCAATGCTCAGTTGTTTCGTACCTACTTGCAGGCCGCCGGCGATTTCTACAGCGGGCGCTTCGATTACGCCGAGCGCGGGTTCGCCGCCGCCGCCACCAGCGATGTGCCGTGGCTGAAGGAAACGGCGCTGTACATGACTGCGCGTACGTCGCTGAATCAGGCCCAGGCCGAAGCCTTCGACGAATACGGCATGCCGCAACGCGAGCATGTGGATAAGTCGGCCCTGAGCGATGCCGAGCAAGGCTTTCTCGGTTACCTGAAAACTTACCCACAGGGCGATTACGTCGCCTCCGCCCGTGGGCTCTTGCGCCGTGTGCACTGGCTGGCGAACGACGACGCCAAGCTTGCCGAAGACTTCACCTGGCAATTCACCGAGGCCACCGACGCCCAGCGCAATGTGAGCGTGGACGAACTGGTGGAAGAGGCCGACCTCAAGTTACTGATGGTCGGCAACAAAGCCGCGAACAGCCCGATGCTGCAAGTGGTCAGCGACCTGATGGCGATGCGGGCCCACACCCCGCCGCTGTTGAGCCGCGAAGACCTGGATAAGCAAAAGAGCACCTTCGCCACTGAGCCCGCGCTGTTTGACTTCCTGCAAGCCAGCTATGCCCTGTACGTCGAACACCAACCCGACACGGCCTTGAAGCACCTGCCTGCGGATGTGCCATCGAGCCTGGATTACTTCGCCTTCAGCCAACAGACCCTGCGCGCCCTCGCCCTGGAGGCCAAGCAGGACTGGAAAGGCGCCGAAGCCCTGTGGCTGCAACTGCTGCCGCTGGCCAAGCAACCGCTGCAACGTGACCAGCTGGAGCTGGCATTGGCCATGAACTACGAGCGCAGCGGCCAACTGGCCAAGGTGTTCGCCGCCGACTCACCGATCAGCGCCAAGCAAGTGCGCTACATCCTGCTGCGCAACGTCGCCGGCCCCGACCTGCTACGCCAGCAGATCGCCAACGCCAGCGACCCGATCGAGCGTCAGAGCGCGCAATTCGTGCTCCTCTACAAAGACCTGCTGCGCGGCCAGTACGCCAACTTCGCCGATGACCTCAAGCAGGCCTCGCTCTCTGACGACAAACTCGGCACCAGCCTGGGCTACACCTATACCAGCGGCCAGACCTTGAAGCTGTTCCAATGGAACGGCGACAAGGCCGAATCTGGGTACGCGTGCCCAAGCATCGCGCAAACCGCGGCGACCCTGCAGAACGAGGCCAAAAACCCGCACGCGTTGAACTGCTTCGGTGAATTCATCCTGCGCAACGGCCTGGACGGCATGCCGTTGGAACAACCCCGCGCCGCCGGCAGCCTGGGCAGTACCGCCTCGGACTTCAAGGGTGAAACCTTCTCGCGCCTGGACGGCTACAAACAGGTGATCGCCAACGCCAAGGCGCCGAAAACCGACAAGGCCTATGCGTTGTTCCGCGCCATCAACTGCTACGCGCCGGCCGGCTACAACAGCTGCGGCGGCGAAGACGTTGCGCCGGCAGTGCGCAAAGCATGGTTCCGCCAACTCAAGAGCGGTTTTGCCGATACCCAGTGGGGCAAATCGCTGCAGTACTACTGGTGAAATCGCTGTGGCTAGGCTTGCTGTTGCTGGCAAGCCCGGTTTTTGGCGCCGTTGACGCAGGCGACTACGACGCCTTCTGGCTGTGGAGTGGCGTCACGCCCCAGCCGGTCATCAAGCAGGCAAAAACCCTGTACATCCTGCAAGGCCAGATCAACTCCACTCGTCGCGCGCCCCAGCGCGGCGTGCAATTGATCGCCCAGGGCATGAGCGTGCCGCGTATTACTCAAGGCCACGTCTGGGTGGTGTACCGCGCCCACACCTTGCGCTGGCCGGAACGGGTCTACACCCAGGTGCTGGGCCAGGTGCAACGCTGGCGTGACGCCGGCAACCCGGTGATCGGCATCCAGATCGACTTCGACGCCCGCACCCAATATCTGCACGAATACGCCGATTTTCTGCGCGACCTGCGCCAGCGCCTGCCTGCCGACCTGCGGTTGAGCATCACCGGCCTGATGGACTGGAGCAGCAACGCCGACCCGGCCGCTATCGCCCAACTCAAGGGCGTGGTGGATGAAGTGGTGGTGCAGACGTATCAAGGGCGTCACAGCATCCCTGACTATGCCGCGTATTTGCCGCGGATGAATCGGCTGGGCGTGCCGTTCAAGATTGGCTTGATTCAGGGCGGGGAGTGGCAAGAGCCGGGGTATCTGGGGGCCGATGAGTGGTTTCGGGGGTATGTGGTGTTTTTGCAAAACCTTTGATTCTTCCAACCCTGCAAAAAGCCGGCCTCGAGCCGGTTTTTTGCAGGTGGCCTTAGAGGCTTGGATGATATAAGTTACCTTTATTGATTTAAAGGATGATATATCATGCAAGAAACAGCGAAGCCCTACCCGCACAAAGGGTACATCTCTGAGAGAAGCGCTGAGCTGATGAGAGGTATCGGGAACGGTATCGAAATAGCCCGCATTCGTCGCCGGTTGAAAATTTCCACCATATGCAGCCGCGCGGGCATTACGCGGCAGACGTATCAGCGGCTGAGGCAGGGCGAGGCCGGCGTATCCCTCGGCGTGCTGATGAATGTGCTTAGCGCGATGGACTTGGAAGAAGGTATGGCGAGCATTGCGTCACCAGAACTTGACCAGGTTGGGATTACCATGAGCCTCGCCCGTGAGCCTAAGCGCATTCGCACTGAAGGAGAACACGATGTCCTGGAAGCCGATTGGTAATGCCTTTGTTTTTTCAGCTCACTTAGTCGGTGACCCGGTCCCTGTTGGCGAAGTGGCCATGCATGGGAATGGATTCGTTTTTCGCTACGCCAACAGTTGGCTCGCGCGGCCCGACGCATTTGCGATTGACCCGCGTCGACGCGGTTGAAAGTGCCGTTTCCTATTACAGGATCGCAGACGTTTTGAAGAAGGTCAGCGACGATGCAACGTTTGATATGCGTGAGCTTTACAAGCGCATGGCCTTCAATGTGCTCATCGGCAATAGCGACGACCACCTGAAACAAACCGGGCTGCTGCTGACCAGCGCCTCGGGCTATTCCCTTGCGCCAGTATTTGACGTGTTGCCCCACCCTACCCAACTAGGCTTGCAGGCGCTCATCATCGGCAATGAAGGCCGGGTATCGTCTGTCAGTAATTTGCTGAGTACGCCTGAACGCTTTGGGTTGGCGGCGGATGAAGCAAGGTCCATCGTCACGGATATGTATGCCGTCGTGCGAGAAGCCTCCGGCTTTTTCGAAGCGGCAGGCTGTAGCGGTGCCGAGGTACGCATGCTTTCCAATGTGTGTACACGATTTGCAGCGGACCTGGTGTAGGGCGGCAACAGAGCGCACCCTTGAAGGGTGCGCGCCGCAGCAAATATCACCTAAACGCTAAGTTACCAATCGTAGGTCAGGCTCGACACCACCGTGCGTCCTTCCCCGTAGTAGCAATCCAGATCACTGGTGCACTGCGAGACGTAGGTCTTGTTGCTGAGGTTCTGCACGTTCATCGCCAGCTTCACGCCCTTGAGCTTGAGCGGCGAGGCGCCCAGGTCGTAGCTTAGGCTTGCATCGTAGACACTGTAGGACGGCACGTTGAAGGCGCCTTCGTAGTAGTCGCCCAGGCTTTGACGGGCGTAACGCACGCCAAGCCCTGCACCCAGCCCCGCCAAGGGCGTGTCGCCGAGCACGGTGTAGTTGACCCACATCGAGGCGGTGAGTGGGGAGATGCCGGCCGGGTGGCGACCTTGGCGGCCATCGTTGTCCTTGGTGTATTTGACGTCATTGCGCGCAGCCGAGGCGACCACGTCCCAGGCATCACTCAAGACGGCCTTGGCTTCCAGTTCAACACCTCGCGAGCGCAGGGCGCCGCTTTGGGTGCTGAAGGTGGTGTCCACCGGGTTGGTGGTCAGCACGTTTTCCTGATCCAGTTGATAAACAGAGGCCTGGATGAAGCTCTTCTGGCCCGGCGGCTGGAACTTCACGCCGACTTCGTACTGTTTGCCGGTGGAGGGTTCGAAGGGTTTTCGGTTCGCATCAGTGCCGGCCAGCGGCAGGAAGGATTCCGAATAGCTGACGAAGGGCGACACGCCGTTATCGAACAGGTACACCAGGCCCGCACGGCCGGTGAATGCCTGGTCTTTGCTGGCAAAGCGGGTGTCCTGTATCGGCTCCTTGTTCACCACATTCGCCCAGTCATAGCGGCCACCGAGTACCAGCACCCATTTATCCAGCTTGATCTGGTCCTGCAGATACAGGCCGGTCTGGGTAATGGTGCGGTCCCAGCGGTACGGTTGGCCGAAGTTCAAGGGCTGGCCGTACACCGGTTTGAACAGGTCGATGATCGGCGGGTTGCGGTCGTACAGGCCATGGAACTGCGAGTTGGAATGGTAGTAGTCCAGGCCAACGATGAAGGTGTGGGACAGTGCGCCCGTGTCGAATTCAGCCTGGGCGATGCTGTCCACGCCGAACACTTTGTTGGTCTGCGACCAGTCCACGCCGAAGCGTTGCAGGTAGCGTTGGTCCTGCACGCCGGTGTTGGGGTTGGCGACAAAGCGGTAGCCGTGCAAGGGCGCGGTGTAGCGGTCGTCGACCTCGGCGTAACGGGCGTTTTGCTTAAGGGTCCAGATGTCGTTGAGGCGATGGGAAACTTCGTAACCCAGCACGTATTGCTCGCGGTTGTACTGGTTGACGCCCGGCTCGCCGATAAACACATCGCGCTTGATCTTGCCGTTGGGGTTGTCCCACAGCGTGCCGGACGCCGGCAGGCCTTGGGCTTCGGGCACGCCTTTGTCTTTCTGGTACTGGGCGAACAGGGTCAGGCTGGTGTCGTCGTTGGGGCGCCAGGTGAGGCTGGGGGCGATGAACTGGCGCTTGTTTTCGACGTAGTTGATTTCGTCTTGCGCGTCATTCGCCAGGCCGGTCAGGCGGTAGAGAAACTGCCCCTCCTCGTCCAACGGGCCGCTCAGGTCGATGGCCGCGCTTTTGTGTTCGTAGGTGCCGGCTTCCAGTACCACTTGATGTATCGGCGTTTCGCTGGGGCGCTTGCTGACCATATTGACGATACCGCCCGGCTGGTTCTGGCCGTAAAGCACGGACGCCGGGCCTTTGAGCACTTCGATGCGTTCCAAGGAATACGGTTCGATCTGCAACGCGCCCCCGGTGCTGCCACCGCCATAAGGCAGGTGCAGACCGTCCAGGTACAGCGGCGTGGGCGAGAAGCCGCGTGACGTCGGCTCGTCGAACAGTTTGACTCGGTCGGCAAAGCCGCCGGCCGTCATGCCGGGGGTATAGAGCAACGCCTGGGTGACACTCTGGGCGCCACGTGCCTTGATCTCGGCGGCGGTGATCACGTTGATCGTCTGGGGAATTTCCACCAGCGCCGAGTCGGTCTTGCTGCCCGAGGCGCTGCGCTTGGCGACAATACCGTCCACCGGGCCCCAGGCGCTTTCCTGCTCCTGCCGGCCACTTATCTGGGTCGCGCCCAACTGCAAGGCTCCGTCGCCGGAAAGGGCCTGCAACGACCAACCGCCCTGGGATTGCACCGCCGCCAAACCGCTGCCCGCCAGCAAGCGCTGCAACCCCGAACCTACGCCGTAACGCCCTTTCAAGCCGGCGCTGCGCTTGCCGTCGGTGAGCGATGCGTCAACCGACAGCAAGATGCCTGAGGCACTGGCGAAACGGTTCAACGCCTGGTCGAGGCTGCCCGCGGGAATGTCATAGCTGCGCAGCGCTTCGGTGCTTTCTTCGGCTTGAACCATGCTCGGCAGTACAGGCGCCGTTGCCAGCAGGCCGGCAAACAGGCCACGACGCAGCGCGCGGGCCAAAGGTTGGATTGGGTGGTGCGACATGGCAGGACTCCCCGTGAGAACGCTTCTTGATTGGCTTTCAAGAGGTATCCCGAACGGGCCGCAGAAACCGACAAGCCCTGTACAAAGTATTTTCAGACCCGCGCCTTGATCGTTACCCAGTAACGGGTCACCGCCTGCACGTGCACGGGCAATGAACGCTCCAAGGCCGCCAGGATCGCGTCGGTGTCGTTCAGCGGGAACACGCCGGTCAACAGCAGGTTCGACACCGCCTGATCACAGCGCAACAGGCCCGGGCGGTAGCGACTCAGTTGCGCCACGAACTCACCCAACGGCTGACGTTCGGCAACCAGACGATGCTCGGTCCAACTGCTGGCATTGGCGCTCACTGCCGGCAACGCGGTGCTTTGGCGTGCGTTGAACCACAGGCTGTCCCCTGCCTGCATATGCACCGGCGTGCCCTGCAACGGCGTGACCCGCAGGCGACCTTCGTACAAATCCACACGGCTGCCGTCGGGCAATTCACGTACCGCAAAGCGCGTGCCCAACGCCTGTACATCACCGGCAGGCGTTTCGACGATCAGCGGGCGCGAGGCATCGTGGCCGCTGGTCAGCAAGACCTCGCCACGGATCAGCCGAATACGTCGTTCGGTAGCGCTGAAACGCAGGTCTACGGCGCTGTCACTGTTAAGGTCCAGTTGCGTGCCGTCGCTCAAGGTCATATGGCGAATTTCGCCCGTGGCGGTACGCAGCTCTGCAAAGGCCGCCTGCCAGGGCTCGCTGCGTTGCACCAGATAGCCGCTGCCACCGGCCACCAACAACAGGCCGAGCAATTTGAGCGCGGCGCGGCGCTGGGTATCCGGGGTGTCGCGCAATACGGCGCGAGCGCTGTCGGCGGGTACGCCGCCAAGGGTGTGTTGCAGCTGCTGCAAGCGCTGCCAGGCGCGGCGGTGTTCCGGGTCAGCGGCCTGCCAGCGGGCGAACGCCTGGCGCTGCTCGCCCTTGAGCTCGCCGCCCCATTGCAGCATCAACCACTCGCTGGCTTGCTCGACAATCGCAGGGGCGATGGGCGCGTCGCGCTTCATTCTTCGTACACCACCTGGTAGCAGGCGACGATGGCCCGGGTCATGTACTTCTGCACCGAGCTGACGGTGACGCCCAGGCGCTCGGCGATTTGCGCATAGCTCAAGCCTTCGAACTGCGACAGCAAAAACGCACGGCGCACATTGTCGGGCATGCGATCGAGCATGGCGTCGATCTGCATCAGGGTTTCGAGGATCAGCGCGCGGGTTTCCAGGGACGGCGACTCGGGCTCGGGCAGGTGCGCGATGCTTTCCAGGTACGCACGCTCGATGCGCAGGCGGCGCCATTGGTCGATCACCAGGTTGCGGGCGATCTGCGCCAAGTAGCTGCGGCTTTCTTTGTCACCCGGGAAGCGCCCGGCCACCAGCAGGCGCAGGAAGGTGTCCTGAGCCACATCGGCGGCCTGTTCCCGGTCGCCCAGACGCTTGCGCAACCAGCCTTGCAGCCAGCCATGATGGTCGCGGTACAGGATGTGAAGCTGTTGCTGGCCGTCAGTCGCGATGCCCATGAAAAGCTCAGAAGTGTTATTGAGAGCAATTATCATTACATCTTATTTGGCGACTGACAAAAACTCTTTCTCGCTCAGCGCACAGCGGTCTGCAACGGGTACACCGACTCCCACCCTCCTCCCAGCGCTTTGTACAGCCCGACCATGGCCAACGACACGCCGGTGGAGCTTTCCACCCACTGCTCCTGCGTCGCCAGCAATGCGCTTTGCACGGTGAGTACGTTGACGAAATCCGCCACGCCTTCGACGTACTGATGTTGCGCAGTGGTCAGTGCGATCTGGTTCTGGCGCACCGCTTCGGCCAGGCTGTCGCGACGCAGTTGGCTGGCGTTGTAGCGGGACAGTTGATCATCGATTTCATGCCAGGCGCGTAGCACGGTTTGCTGGTAGGCCAGCGCCGCTTCCTGTTGCTGGGCTTCACGCAAATCGACCATGCCTTGCAGGCGCCCGCCGTTGAACAGCGGTAGGCTCAATTGCGGGCCGAAGGCAAAGGCACGGGAACCCCAGGAGCCGAAATCCGAGAGTTGCATGGCTTGGGAGCCCAGGCTGCCAGACAGGGTGATACGTGGGTAAAAGTCGCCCTTGGCCACGCCGATGCTGGCAGTGGCGGCGTGCAAGCGAGCCTCTGCCTGACGGATGTCTGGGCGGCGCTCGGCGAGTTCCGATGGCAGGCCGATCGCGACCTGGCGCTGTGTTTGCGGCACAGGGGCGTCTTTGGACAGCTGCGCGTACAGCGCCTGGGGTGGCTCGCCCATCAGCAGGCTCAGGGCGTTGATCAACTGGTCCTGACGCTGCTGCAGATCCGGCAGGCGCGCTTCGATAGCCGCGACCTGGGCGGCGGCTTCGGCCACGTCCAAGTCGGTCGCCACGCCGTCGGCCAACCGCAATTGCGAGAGCTTGAGGCTGTGGCGCGCAACGTCGAGGTTTTGCTCGGTGACAGCGCGGGTGTTTTGGACGCCGCGCAGTTGGATGTAGTCCTGGGCGGTCTCGGCCAGTACCGACAACAACACGGCGCGACGGTCGTTTTCGGCGACTTCCAGGGTGGCGTCGGCGGCTTCGGTTTCGCGCTTGACCCGGCCCCAGAAGTCCAGTTCCCAAGAAGCGGAGAAGCCCATGTCCCATTGGTTGAAGGCTGCGCGGCCATTCTCGCCGGAAGGGTCGTTCAAACCTTTGCCGCTGTTGCGCTTGCGCTGGTAACCGCCGCCCGCATCGACATTCGGGTAGCGCTCGGCGGTGGTTACCTGACGTACCGCGCGGCTCTGTTGCAGGCGGCTGCTGGCCAACTTCAGGTCGAGGTTATCGCTGAGGGCGCGGCGTGTCAGGGCTGAGAGCTGCGCGTCGTGGAACACGTCCCACCAGCGCTCCTGCAAGGGATCGCTGACGGCACGGCTGGCAGCTTGTCGGCCCTGAGGTTCGCTCCATTGATTGATCTGCGGGCTCTCGGGCCGCTGGAAGTCGGGACCGACCGTGCAGGCACTCAGGCTGATCAGGCTCAAGGTGAGCCAGGCGAGGTGTTTCATTGCTGGGCCACCTCACGCTGTTGCGCGACCGGCCGGGTGTCGACGCTGGCTTCCACCGACATGCCGACGCGCAAACGCTCGGTCAGTGGCTGGTTCGGTTCCAGGACGATCTTCACCGGAATACGCTGCACCACCTTGGTGAAGTTGCCGGTGGCGTTGTCGGGCTTGACCGAGGCGAAGGTCACCCCGGTGGCAGGCGCCAGGCTTTCCAGATGGCCTTTGAGCAGTTCGCCGTCAAGGCTGTCGACGCTGACTTGCACCGCTTGCCCCGCGTGCATATGCGACAGTTGGGTCTCTTGGAAATTGGCCACCACGTAGGCTTCGGCCAGTGGCACCACCGCGAGGATCTTGCTGCCCGGTGTCACATAGGCGCCGACCCGCACCGCACGCTCACCGACCATGCCATCCACCGGTGCGACAATGCGCGTGTAAGACAGCTGATAACTGGCCATTTCCAGCGCGGCCTGGGCGCGTTTGAGCCCACCTTCGGCGGCGTCGCGCTGGGCGGTGAGGATTTCCACCTGCTTGCGTTCGGCGGCCAGCACGGCGGTGGATTTGGCCAGGCGCGCGGTAGCCTGGTCGATGCGGGTCTTGGCTTGCTGGGCGTTCTGCACGGTGCCCGCACCAACGCCAGCGAGGTGGTTGTAGCGATTCAGTTCATGCTCGGCAAACGCCACTTCTGCGCGATCTGCTGCCACGGTGGCCTGGGCCTGGGCGATCACCGAGCTTTGGCGCTCCAGGGTCGCGCTGGCGTTTTTCAGCTGGGCCTGAGCGACCAGGGTGTCGGCATCGGCGGCCTGGGCGGCGGCGCGAAAATCGCGGTCGTCGATCAACGCCAACAGTTGGCCAGCCTTGACGCGCTGGTTGTCTTCTACCAGCACTTCCTTGATGAAGCCTGCCACCCGCGGCGCCACCAGAGTGAAGTCGGCGGCGACAAAGGCGTCGTTGGTGGTCTGGTGCTTGCTGCCCAGTACGCCCGGCGCAACCAGGTAAACCAACACGCCGACGGCAAATACAGCAATAACGGAGACGGCAATTTTGTCTTTGCGTTTCATGGAAAGTCCTTGAGGTCAGGCCGGAGCGCGAGGCGGATAGATCCGCGTGGGCATCCAGAAAATCAGCAGGATCAACGCCACCGCGACACCGGCCATGACGACGTAAAGATCCGAAGAGGTCAGCACCACGGTCTGCTCGTGCAAGCGGTGGGCGAGGCCCGGCGCGTCAGCGTCGGCCAGGGGCGAATTGCCCAGGCGGTCCACCAACATGGTTGAATGGAAATGCCCGCGCTGGGTGGTCAATGTATCCAGCACCGCAGTGGCGATCACAGCGGCCAGGCCCTTGACGGTATTGAACCAGGCCGAGGCAAACGGCCCTTCGATGGGCTGGATACTGCCGGTGGACAGCATCAGCAGCGGCAACACGGCCATCGGCTGACCGAAAATCTGCAGCAGGTACCAGCCGTAAAAGTCGTCACGAATCCACGCCGAAGTCAGGTGAGAACTGCCGATGCAGCACAGCACCAACATGCTCAGGCCAATGCCCAGCACCCAGCGGCAATCGACCCAGCGCAGGTTGCACAGCGCCGCCACCAGCGGCAGCGCAATCAACTGCGGCAGCGCCATCAGCAGCATCACCGGCGCAGTTTGCAGCGGCCGGTAACCCTGGACCTGGGCGAGGAAACTCGACGGGATGATGATCACCGAGGTCAGCACCATCAGCACGCCGGCCAGCACGATCAGGGCGAAGGCCAGGTTGCGCAGGCCGAGCATCTGCAGGTTGAAGAAGGGCAGCGGCTGTGACCATTCGTTGAGCATGAACAGCACCAGCAACAATGTGCCGCCACACAGCAGGAAGGTAATCAGGCCCGATTCGAACCAGTCCAGGCGATTGCCCTGCAACAAGCCGATCACCAGCATGCAAATCGCCGGGAAGCCCAACAGCAAGCCACGCCAGTTGAACTGCTTGAAGCGCTCCAGGCGCAGCGGGTCTTGTGGCAAACCGTAGGCCACGGCCGCCATGGCCAGCAGGCACGGCGCGACGATCTGCCAGAACGCCCACTGCCAGCCGACGTATTCGGTCCACAACGCCGCCAGCGGCGTGCCCAGGCTGGGCCCGAAGGTGGCGGTCAGTGCGTAACCGGCCAACCCGTACAACTTGACGTTGGCCGGCAAAAAACGCAGCGCCACGGTCATCAGCATCGGCGGCAGCGCGCCACCGGCCAGGCCTTGCACGGTACGCAGCAGCAGCAGGCTTTCGTAGTTCGGCGCAAACGGGCAAAGGATGCCCAGCACGGTGAACAAACCGATAGCGCACAGGGTGAAGCGACGCAGGGAAAACGTCACCGAACACCACGGCGCGAAGGCCATGGCTGCCACGGAGGTGGCGGTGTAGGCGGCGACCAGCCACGTGCCTTCATCAAAGCCGATGTACAGCGCGCCACGGATATCGGCGAGAGCAACCTTGGTGACCATCTCGTTGAGACCGGAAACCAGTACCGCCAGCAATACGCCGAGCAAGCCGATGATGATGCGCGGGCCGAATACGGGTGGGCTCAGAGCCGTAGGTTTGGCTGCGGCCTGGAGGACGGGGGCAGCGAGGGACGTCATGAACAGGTGACTCGGAATGAGAAATACCTGAGCAGTTTAATCGGGCACTCTCATGACAAAAAGTTACTTGTTGGCAGGTTATAAGTGCGTCAGACGCAACTTTGAACATCAACACTGAACCCTGTGGGAGCTGGCTTGCCTGCGATAGCGCCAGTTCAGTAACAGATTCAGTGACTGACACCCCGCCTTCGCAGGCAAGCCAGCTCCCACATTCATCCGCGTTCGCTTTATACCGGCTGGGCTTCTAGCCAGGTGGCATGACAGCTCTCGCGCATGGTTTCGCGCAGCCACTTATGGGCCGGGTCTTTGTCGAAGCGTGGGTGCCAGGATTGCGCCAGGACCAGGGTTTGCAGTGGAATCGGCAAGGCAAATGCGCGCAGTGGCAGGTTCAGACGCTTGGCGCTCAGGAGGGCTTCCTTGGGTACCGGCAACAGCAGGTCGGAATCGGGCAGCATGAACATCGCACCGTGAAAGCCTGGGGCGATCATGGCCACACGGCGCTCCAGGCCTTGGGCATTCAACGCGGTATCGATGGGCCCACGGGCGATGCCGCGCCGGGAGATGCTGATGTGGGAGTAGCTGGCAAAGCGTGCCGCCGTGATTTCTTCGTCGAACAGCGGGTGATCTTGTCGTGCCAGGCCGACAAAGGTGGTGGAGAACAGGTTCTGCACCTTCACTTCCGGGCTGGCAGGCATGGTGTTGCTCACCCGCAAGTCCAACCGCCCTTCCCGCAGGGCTTCATCGTCAGTGTCGCCTTCGGGCACAAAGCGCAGCTCACACAACGGCGCCACACGCTCCATGGTGTCGAACAGTCGCCCGCCATACACGCCGATGAAAAAGTCATTGGCGCGCACGCTGAAGCGGCGGCGCAAGGTGCTCAAATCGACTTGGTCCGCCGAACGGAACAGCAACGCAGCCTGCTCCACCACATTGCGCACCTGGCCTTGCAGCTCGAGCGCCTTGGGCGTCGGCACCAGGCCACGGCCGGCACGCACCAGGATCGGGTCACCGACCGCTTCACGGATACGCGTGAGGGTGCGGCTCATGGCGGCCGGGCTGAGGTTCATCCGCCGCGCGGCGCCCACCACACTGCCCTCGTCGAGCAACGCGTCGAGGGCGACCAGCAGGTTCATGTCCGGTAATTGCATGCCAAGCACTCGTGATCCGTTGGGAGTGAACTGGGCGCAATCCTAGCAGGCTTTATCGGGTTAGAAAGGCGCATCACCCTGAATCGTGGTGCGGTACAACTTGCGGCGCAGGTGGCTTGGGCAACCAGCGGCCAAGTGGATCAGCGAGCGGTTGTCCCAGAACACCAGGTCGTGGGGCTGCCACTGATGACGGTAGATATTTTCCGGCAGCACGCTGTAGGCATAGAGCTGGGCCAGCAGGTCACGGCTTTCGTCATCGGGCAAGCCGACGATACGGGTGGTGAAGCCCTCGCTGACGAACAGCGCCTTACGGCCGTTTTCCGGGTGGGTGCGCACAACGGGGTGCACCACTTCGGCAACCTGGGCGAGCTGTTCGGGGGTAAGGGTTGGGCGCCAGTTGCCTTCGAATTTGGTCTCGCTGTAGCGCGCCGTGTAGGAATGCGCGGCGCTGCGGCCTTCGACCGCGTTGCGCAGGTGACCTGGCAAGTGCTCCCAGGCTTTGTGCATATCGGCGAACAGAGTGTCGCCGCCTTCAGATGGCAGTTCCTGGGCATGCAGCATCGAACCCAGGCTGGGCAGTTCTTTGTATGACAGGTCCGAATGCCAGAACTTGCCTGCATCCCCCAGGCCGATGGATTGGCCGTTCTCGATGATGTTGGAAACGATCAGGATCTCGGGGTGGTTGGCCAACAGGAACTGCTTGAGCACATGGATCTGCAACACGCCGAAACGGCGGCTGAAGGCGATCTGTTGTTCGGGGGTGATGCGTTGGTCGCGGAACACGATGACGTGGTAGTCCAAGTGTGCGCGATGGATGCGGGCGAAGTCCTGGTCGTTGACTGGGCGGGATAAGTCCAGGCCGATGATCTCGGCGCCGACACTGCCGGGGAAGGGGTGGATGTCGAAGGTTTGGAGGGCGGTGGTGGCAGACATTTGATTCATTCCCGGCGGACAGGGGAGTGAATTTATAGGCATAAGGATGGAAGCTTAAATACCGTTAGCGCATATGGATATGGCGTTTGGTTTGAGCTGTAGCGTGATGCTGACGGCCTCACCGGGGCGAGCCCCCTCCCACATTCTGATTGGTGAATATATTCCAATGTGGGAGCTGGCTTGCCTGCGATAAGGTCGGACAGGCGCTGAAGTTCAACGCTCGTGCAACGCCTCGGCCCGCGCCTTGATGATCGGCTTGAGCAGGTAGCTGAGGATGCTTTTCTTGCCGGTGATGATATCCACCGAAGCAACCATGCCGGGGATGATCAGCAGCGGCTTCTCATCCGTACCCAAGTGGCTGCGGTCAGTGCGCAAAGTGATCATGTAGTAGGTGGTCTTCTTGTCTTCATCAGTGATGGTGTCGGCACCGATGCGTTCGAGCTTGGCCTTCAGGCCACCGTACACCGTGTAGTCGTAAGCGGTGAACTTGACCACCGCTTCCTGCCCTGGGTGCAGGAAGGCGATGTCTTGCGGGCGGATCTTGGCTTCTACCAGCAGGGTGTCGTCCAGCGGCACGATTTCGACCATGTCACTGCCCGGCTGGATCACACCGCCAACGGTGTTGACCAGCAACTGCTTGACGATCCCGCGCACGGGCGAGGTGACCAGGGTGCGGCTGACCCGGTCTTCCAGCGCGCGGCCGGTGGACTCGGCCTTGTTCAGTTCAGTACGGGCTTCGTTGAGTTGGGTCAGGGCTTCGCTGCGGAATTTGCCGCGGGTTTCATCGATCTTGCGTTGCACTTCCTTGATCGCCGATTCAGCACGCGGGATCGCCAGGGTGGTGGCGTCCAACTGCCCGCGGGTTTCCATTTCGGCGCGCTTGAGGCGCAGCACTTCTACCGGCGACACCGCGCCCTGGGCCACCAGCGGCTCGGACATGTTGATTTCCTGGCGTTGCAGGGACAACTGGCTGCGGTATTGGCCCTGCTTGGAGGTGAACTCGCGCAGTTCCTGTTGGCGTTGCACGAGTTGCTCCTGCAAGCCGCCGACTTCGTCTTTCAACTGCTGGCGGCGGCTTTCATACAAGGAGCGCTCGTTGGCGGCCTGGCTCGGCGCGGCCTTGAGCACCTCGTCAGGGATGTTCAGCGGGCGGTCATCCACCTGGGCGCTCAAACGCTCGACACGCAGTTGCATGGCCAGGCGCAGGGCTTCGGTTTCCCCGGCGTTGGAGACAAACCGCGTGTCGTCGAGACGAATCAACGGCGCGCCGGCCTCTACGATCTGGCCTTCCTTGACGTACAGCTCGGCGACGATGCCGCCTTCAAGGTTCTGGATTTTCTGCAGCTTGGACGACGGAATCGCCTTGCCGTCGCCACGGGTCACTTCGTCGATCTGGGAGAAACCGGCCCACACCACCAGAAATACAAAGAACGCGATGATTGCCCAGATGGTCAGGCGGATGACCCGTGGCGCATCTTCGATCAGCGCCTTGTTGACCTCGGGCAGCGGCTGGCCCTGCAGCGAATCGGAGCCTTTGAAGTAGCGGCCGACCGCACTCTTGATGGAATTAAGCAACACTGATCTGCCCCTTCTTCAACGCTTCCATGACCACGGCTTTCGGGCCGTCCGCGAGAATCTGCCCACGGTCGACCACCAGCAGACGATCAACCAGGGAGAGCAGTGAGGCTCGGTGCGTGACCAGCACCACGGTTTTGTTTTGCACCACGGCTTGTAGGCGTTGCTTCAAGCGTTCTTCACCGGTGTTGTCCATGGCGCTGGTGGGTTCGTCCAGCAGCAGCATGGGCGGGTTGAGCAGCAGCGCACGGGCCAGGGCGACGTTCTGACGCTGGCCGCCGGACAGGTTCTGCCCACGCTCGCCGACTTGCAGCTCGTAGCCTTGGGGATGCAGGCGGGCAAATTCGTGCACGCCAGCCAGTTCGGCAGCTTGCAAAACCATTTCATCCTCGACGTAGCGCGCACCGCTGACCAGGTTGTCGCGCAGGGTGCCGGCCAGCAATTGAATGTCTTGGGCGACATAGCCGATGTTGTGGCGCAGCTCGCTCACGTCGATCTGGCGCACGTCCACGCCGTCCACCAGCAAGGAGCCGGAGTCGGGTTGGTAAAGGCCGACGATCAACTTGGCCAGGGAGCTTTTGCCCGAGCCGCTGCGGCCGATGATGCCGATTTTTTCCCCTGGCTTGATCACCAGGTTGATGTTTTTCAGCGCCAGGTTCTGCTGGTTCGGGTAAGTGAAGTTCAGGCCGCGGCACTCGATGGCGCCTTGCAGGGTGCGCCGGCTCATGGGGCGCTCTTCGAAGTTGCGCTCCTGGGGCAGCTCCATCATCTGGTCCACCGAGGTCATGGTGACCTTGGCTTGCTGATAGCGCGTCAGCAGGCCCGACAGCGAGGCCAACGGGCTCAAGGCACGACCACTGAGCATGTAGCAGGCAATCAGGCCGCCCATGCTGAGGTTGCCGTCGATGATCTGGTACACGCCGAACACGATCATGATCACGCCGGCCAGTTGCTGGATCAGCAGGGTCATGTTCATCGACAGGCCCGACAGCAACTTCACCCGCAGCTCAAGCCGGCTCAGGGTACCGATGGTCTGTTCCCAGCCGTACTGACGCTCGCTCTCGGCATTGTTGACCTTGACCGCATCAAGCCCGGCGAGGGTTTCGATCAGGCTCGACTGGCGCTCGGCGGCCAGCGCCATGGTGCGTTCCATGGTCGCGACCAGGGGCTTTTGCAAGGCGTAGCCGATGCCCAGGGCCAGTGGGAACGCCAGCACCGGAATCCACACCAGGTGCCCGCCGAGAATGGCGATGACCAGGAAGATCAGCAGCGTAAACGGCAGGTCGATCAGGCTGGTGAGGGTCAGCGACGCGAGGAAGTCGCGCAAGCTTTGAAACTCATGGATGTTCTGCGCGAAGCTGCCGACCCGCGCCGGACGGTATTTCATGGACATGCCGACGATGCGCTCGAACAGCGTGGCCGAGATGATCAGGTCGGTCTTTTTACCGGCCAGGTCCAGGCACAGGCTGCGCAGGCTTTTGAGGATCAGGTCGAACAGGTAGGCACCGCAGATGCCCACGGCCAGCACCCACAGGGTGGCGGTGGCCTGGTTCGGCACAACGCGGTCGTACACGTTCATCACGAACAGCGGCGCGGCCATGGCGATGATGTTGATCAGGAAGCTGGCGGCGATGGCGTCGGTGTAGAGCCAGCGTGAACGCATGAGGGTGTCACGGAACCACGAGCGTGCCCGCGGAATCAGGCTGCCGTGGTTGACGTCGAACTTGTGCTGCGGCTGTGCAAAGAAGACTTTGCCGATGTAGTCGTCGGCCAGTGCTTCGCGCTTGATCAGCACTTCACCGCCGTCGCTTTCGCTGAGCAGGATCCGCGCTTCATCTTCGCCCTCCCAGCCCACCAGCACGGTACTGCGACCGTCCTTGAGCAACAGCAGCGCCGGCAGTGCAATGGTCGGGATCTGTTCCAACTTGCGTTGCAGCAGCCGGCCTTGCAACCCGGCCCGCGCAGCGGCACGCGGCAGCAGTTCGGCACTCAAGCGTTGCGAAGGCAGCGGCAGGCCGGTGGTGAGCATGGCCGCACTGGCCGGTTTTTGATGCAGGGCGCAGAGCGCCAACAACCCGTCGAGTAACGGGTCGTCGTGCAGTGCGCGTGGATCATGACTGAGATGAACTCGACTGACTTCAGGTTCCACGCGGGGCACTCTCGACTAACAGATGGGGCTATTGGGGTGGCTCAATTCATCCCAGGCAGTTGGACTTTAGGTTTCACGTCGTTCTGCACGACGGAGGCCATTGGTGCAACCACTCCCTGGCTCTTGAGCAATTCGCCCATGGTCGCCTTGATTCGGTACTGAGTAAATAACTGAATGTTCTTGATTTCTTCCAGGCGGCGGGAAGCGGTGAACAATTCATTTTCGCTGTCGAGCAAATCCAACAGCGTACGTTGACCAAGGCTGAACTGTTGCTGGTAGGACGTGCGTACGCGGGTGCTGTGATCCACGTACTGCTGGGCGACCGGCAATTGCGCATTGGCGTTGTTCAGGGCGTTCCAGGCCAAGCCTAGTTCTTCATTGAGTTGGCGCAAGGCATTGTTACGGATGTCCAGCGCCTGGTTGGCCTGGTAGGACTTCGATTGCAGGTCGGCCTTGTTGCTACCACCGGCGAACAGGTTGAAGCGCATGCGCACCATGGCTTCCCAACCATTGCTGTGGTTGGGATCACCGGAGACGTTGTTGTCGGCGTTGGTACCCAATTCAGCGTCAAAACGCGGATAGAAGTTGGACTTGGCGGCGTCGTACTGCTTCTCGGCGGCAGAGATATCCGACTCGGCCGAACGCAGGATCGGGCTGTTGTCGAGCATCTGGCGACGCGCTTCATTCAGGTCTGCCGGCAGCATGGCCATGAATGGGGCCGGACGCTCGAGTTCGTCGGGCATCTGGCCGACGGCGCTGAGGTAGTTGACCTGCGCATCGGCCAGGTTGGTCTGCTCGGTGATCAAGTTGTTACGGGCCTGGGCCAGGCGCGCTTCGGCCTGGTCCTGGTCGGCACCGTTGCCGACGCCGCGCTCGGTGCGCAACTTGATCTGGTCGTAGATGCGTTCGTGGTTGCGCAGGTTATCTTCGGCCAGGCGTACGAACTCACGACGGGTCAATACTTCCAGGTAAACCTGGGCAACGGTCAGCGCGGTGCGCTCGGAAGTCCCGAGCAAAGAGTAAGCGCGGGAATTAACGTTGGCTTGTTGACGCCCGACTTCGCTGGAGGTGGCGAAACCGTCAAAAATCATTTGCTGCAGGCGCAGGCTGGATTCACCGCGGTTGAGCGTGTCCCAGTGATTGCCGCCAGGATTGTTGGCGCGGGTGGTGGCGTTGTCGGTTCCTTGGCGGCCGTAACCGGCGTTCAGGTCGACACGCGGCAGGTAGCCGCCTTGTGCGGCGCGCAATTGGTAATCGGCAGCGATGCGGCTGTTAACACCTGCCTGGATTTCCGGGTGTACATCCAATGCCTGTTGCATGGCTTGGGGCAGTGTCTGGGCTTGTACGAAACTGGCGGCGAGAACGAACGGTATTGCCTTGAACAGGTGCAGACGCATTTAAAATTCCCTAGGACTTCTTGTCTCAAATCACAGCGATTGGCACCGCTGCGTCGGATAATGGCTACCGTAATGACCGTACGTCGGAAAGTTCAAAAAGCGGAACTGCTTCACACACATGTAGGACGGTTCGCCGCATAAATATCAATGTGACATTACGGGGCCGATTGTTTAGGATGGCGGCCCTAAGGTCAATAGTTTGGCACTAACTAGATAGCTAAAAAATCTAGCCAATTATTTGACGTCAATGCATATATAGACTACGCCCTCCCAATTGGCAGCCCTAATAGCGCGCTGCGAAATGGAATTTGTCGAAACGGATCGCCGGAGAAAATTTTAATGAGCAGTGTTGTTGCCATCGTCAAAAGCATTGTTGGTCAAGTTTTCGTTATTTCTCCGGAAGGTGCTCGGCGCGTCCTCGTTGAAGGTGATCGCTTGTTCGCGGGCGACCAGATCGACACCGGTATGTCGGGCGCCGTGAGCCTGGAGCTGGCCGACGGTCGCATTCTGGACCTGGGCCGTGACACCCAGTGGAGCGCCGACCTGCCGGACTCCAGCCTCGACCTCGCCGCTGCCAGCGAGCAAGCCGCGCCATCGGTTGCCGAGCTGCAACAAGCCATCGCCGCTGGCGCCGACCCGACCACCGACCTGGAAGCCACTGCCGCCGGCGCAAACGCTGCCGGTAACGGCGCAGCCGGGGGTGGCCACAGCTTCGTGGTGCTGGACGCGACCGCCGGCCGTGTCGATCCGACCATCGGCTTCCCCACCGGTACGCTTGGACAGGGTACTTCGGCTCTCAACGCGCTGACCGGTGCCCCAGGCTCCGCTGACGCGGGCAACCTGGTGCTGCAGCCTTCGACCCTGTCCCTGAGCGCAACCCCCACCATCACCGAAGCCGGTGGTGTGCTGACCTACACCGCGACCGTGACGCGGCCATCCAGCAGCGACCTTACCGTCACCTTGTCCAATGGCGCGGTGATTACTATCCCGTCAGGCCAACTGACCGGTACAGTCAACGTACCCCTGGCGCCCAACGACACCCCGTACAACGACCCTAGCCAGATCAGCGTGGGCGTTACGGGCACCACCGGTGGCGGCAACCTGGTATTGACCATCGACCCTAACCCGGCCGTGACGCAGATCACCGACACCATCGACACCACCACGGTCACTCTAACGGCTGGTTCGACCGTGACCGAAGGCGGCCAGATCACCTACACCGCCACCTTGACCAACCCGGCGCAGACGCCGGTGAATGTCACCTTGAGCAATGGCTCGGTGATCACGATCAAGGCCGGTGAGTCGACAGGCAGCGTTGTCGTAGATGCGCCAGCTAACGACGTCTACAACAACGGCTCGACGGTCAGCACCACGATCACGGGCGCAACGGGCGGTAACTTCGAGAACCTGGTACCGAATACCACGCCAGCGGTCACCACCATTACCGATTCGATCGACACCACCACGGTCACCCTGACCGCTGGTTCGACCGTGACCGAAGGCGGCCAGATCACCTACACCGCCACCCTGACCAACCCAGCGCAGACCCCGGTGAACGTCACCTTGAGCAATGGCTCGGTGATCACCATCAAGGCGGGCGAATCGACGGGTACCGTTGTGGTCGATACGCCGGCCAACGACGTTTACAACAATGGCTCTACCGTCAGCACCACCATCACGGGCGCAACGGGCGGTAACTTCGAGAACCTGGTACCGAATACCACGCCAGCGGTCACCACCATTACCGATTCGATCGACACCACCACGGTCACCCTGACCGCTGGTTCGACCGTGACCGAAGGCGGCCAGATCACCTACACCGCCACCCTGACCAACCCAGCGCAGACCCCGGTGAACGTCACCTTGAGCAATGGCTCGGTGATCACCATCAAGGCCGGTGAGTCGACAGGCAGCGTTGTCGTTGATACGCCAGCTAATGACGTCTACGTCAACGGCAGCACCGTCAGTACGACGATTACGGGCGCGACTGGCGGCAATTTCGAGAGCCTGGTGCCGAGCACCACGCCAGCGGTTACCACCATTACCGATTCGATCGACACCACCACTGTGACGCTGACAGCCCCAACCGAGGCGAACGAAGGTGGTCAGGTGACGTATACCGCCACGCTTTCCAATAAAGCGGGCACTGATGTCACGTTGAAGTTGGACAACGGCTCAAGCATCACCATCAAAGCTGGCGAAACCGTTGGCACCGTGACCGTGCCCGCCCCTACCGATGACGTGTTCATCGACAAGAGCACCCAAACGGTCAAGATCACCGAAACCACCGGCGGCAACTTCGAAAAACTGGAAGTTGCAGGCAGCGGCGCAACCACCACGATCAACGACACCACCGACAAAGTCGATGTGGTCCTGACCGCTACCACCACCGTTGGCGAAGGCGGCAATATCGTCTACACCGCTAGCCTTGTGGATAAGAACGGCGCGCCGGTGACTAACATCACTAACCCGTTGACCGTCACTTTGGATAACGGTCAGACCATTACTATCGGTGTTAACCAATCCAGCGGCACCGTTACCACCGTGGCGCCAGACGATATTTATAAAGGCGATCAGACCGTCACCGCTGCTATCAAGGGTGTGACCGGCGGCGAGCATTTTGAAAATCTGGTTCCAGGTACTACCCCAGTTAACACGACCGTTACCGATACACCGGGCACCGATAACACCACTACCGTGACACTGACGGCTCCGACCGAGGCGAATGAGGGTGGCGAGATCACTTACACCGCCACGCTTTCCAACAAAGCGGGCACTGACGTCACGCTGAAGTTGGATAACGGCTCAAGCATCACCATCAAAGCTGGCGAAACCGTTGGCACCGTGACCGTCCCTGCGCCTACCGATGACGTGTTCATCGACAAGAGCACGCAGACCGTTCAGATCACCGAGGCCACTGGCGGCAACTTCGAAAAACTCGAAGTGGCAGGCAACGGCGCGACCACCACGATCAACGACACCATCGACAAGGTCGATGTAGTTCTGACGGCCACTACCACTGTCGGCGAAGGCGGCAACATCGTCTACACCGCCAGCCTTGTGGATAAAAACGGCGCACCGGTGACTAACATCACTAACCCGCTGACCGTGACCTTGGATAACGGCAAGACAATCACCATCGGTGTGAACCAGTCGAGTGGCTCTGTCACCACTATCGCGCCGGATGACGTTTATAAAGGCGACCAGACCGTCACTACCGCTATCAAAGGCGTCACTGGTGGCGAGCACTTTGAAAACTTGGTCCCTGGCACGACGGCAGTGAACACCACTGTCACCGACACCCCCGATACCGACAACACAACGACTGTCATCCTGACTGCGCCAAATGCAGTTAACGAAGGTGGCCAGATCACCTACACCGCAACCTTGAGCAACAAGGCCGGCACCGACGTCACGCTGAAACTCGACAACGGCTCAAGCATCACCATCAAGGCTGGCGAAACCGTAGGCACCGTCACTGTCCCTGCGCCTACCGATGACGTGTTCATCGACAAGAGCACACAGACCGTCAAGATCACCGAGACCACTGGCGGCAACTTCGAGAAGTTAGAAGTCGCAGGCAACGGCGCGACCACCACGATCAACGACACCATCGACAAAGTCGACGTAGTCCTGACCGCCACCACCACCGTCGGTGAAGGCGGCAATATCGTCTACACCGCCAGCCTTGTGGATAAAAACGGCGCGCCGGTGACCAACATCACCAACCCGCTGACCGTTACCTTGGACAACGGTAAAACCATCACCATCGGCGTAAACCAATCGAGCGGTAGCGTTTCGGTTGTTGCTCCTGATGATGTGTACAAGGGCGACCAAACCGTCACCACCGCCATCAAAGGCGTGACCGGCGGCGAGCACTTCGAAAATCTGGTTCCAGGTACTACCCCGGTTAACACCACCGTTACTGATACACCGGGCACCGATAACACCACTACCGTAACGCTGACAGCTCCGACCGAGGCGAATGAGGGTGGCCAGATCACTTATACCGCCACGCTTTCCAACAAAGCGGGCACTGACGTCACGCTGAAGTTGGACAACGGCTCGTCGATCACCATCAAGGCTGGCGAAACTGTTGGGACCGTCACCGTGCCCGCCCCTACCGATGACGTGTTCATCGACAAGAGCACGCAGACCGTCAAGATAACCGAGACCACTGGCGGCAACTTCGAGAAGTTAGAAGTCGCAGGCAACGGCGCAACCACCACGATCAACGACACCATCGACAAGGTCGATGTAGTTCTGACGGCCACTACCACTGTCGGCGAAGGCGGCAACATCGTCTACACCGCCAGCCTTGTGGATAAAAACGGCGCGCCGGTGACCAACATCAACAATCCGCTGACTGTGACTTTGGATAACGGCCAGACCATCACTATTGGCGTAAACCAATCGAGCGGTAGCGTTTCGGTTCTAGCTCCTGATGATGTGTACAAAGGCGACCAGACCGTTACCACTGCTATCAAAGGCGTCACTGGCGGCGAGCACTTTGAAAATCTGGCTCCAGGTACTACCCCGGTTAACACCACCGTTACTGATACACCAGGTACAGACAACATCACTACTGTGACGCTGACAGCGCCTAACGCTGTTAACGAAGGTGGACAGATTACGTACACCGCCACGCTGTCCAACAAGGCGGGGACCGACGTCACGCTGAAACTCGACAACGGCTCGTCGATCACCATCAAGGCTGGCGAAACCGTTGGTACTGTGACCGTCCCTGCGCCTACCGATGACGTGTTCATCGACAAGAGCACTCAGACCGTCAAGATCACCGACGCTTCCGGCGGCAACTTCGAAAAACTGGAAGTTGCAGGCAGCGGCGCAACGACCACGATCAACGACACCATCGACAAGGTCGATGTGGTCCTGACGGCCACCACCACCGTTGGTGAAGGCGGCAACATCGTCTACACCGCCAGCCTTGTGGATAAAAACGGCGCACCGGTGACTAACATCACTAACCCGCTGACCGTCACCTTGGATAACGGCAAAACCATCACCATCGGCGTAAACCAATCGAGCGGTAGCGTTTCGGTTATTGCTCCTGATGATGTGTATAAGGGCGACCAAACCGTCACCACGGCTATCAAAGGCGTGACTGGCGGCGAGCATTTTGAAAACCTGGTCCCAGGTACAGATAACGTCACTACAACTGTGACTGATACACCGGGTACCGACAACACCACTACCGTGACGCTGACGGCTCCGACCGAGGCGAGCGAAGGTGGTCAGATTACCTATACCGCGACCTTGAGCAACAAGGCTGGCACTGACGTCACCCTGAAGCTGGATAACGGCTCGTCGATCATGATCAAGGCTGGCGACACTGTTGGCACCGTGACTGTCCCTGCGCCTACCGATGACGTGTTCATCGACAAGAGCACGCAGACGGTCAAGATCACCGAAACCACCGGCGGCAATTTCGAAAAACTCGAAGTGGCAGGCGACGGCGCAACCACCACCATCAATGACACCATCGACAAGGTAGATGTGGTCCTGACCGCTACTACCACCGTCGGCGAAGGCGGCAATATCGTCTACACCGCCAGCCTTGTGGATAAAAACGGCGCACCGGTGACCAACATCACCAATCCGCTGACCGTGACCCTGGATAACGGCAAGACCATCACTATTGGCGTAAACCAGTCGAGCGGTTCTATCACCACCATCGCGCCGGATGACGTGTACAAAGGCGACCAGACCGTCACTACCGCCATCAAAGGCGTGACCGGCGGCGAGCACTTTGAAAATCTGGTTCCAGGTACTACCCCGGTTAACACCACCGTTACTGATACACCGGGCACCGATAACACCACTACCGTAACGCTGACAGCTCCGACCGAAGCGAATGAGGGTGGCCAGATCACCTATACCGCGACCTTGAGCAATAAGGCCGGTACCGACGTCACGCTGAAGTTGGATAACGGCTCTTCGATCACCATCAAGGCTGGCGACACGGTTGGCACCGTGACTGTCCCTGCGCCTACCGATGACGTGTTCATCGACAAGAGCACGCAGACGGTCAAGATCACCGAAACCACCGGCGGCAACTTCGAAAAACTGGAAGTTGCAGGCAGCGGCGCAACGACCACGATCAACGACACCATCGACAAGGTCGATGTGGTCCTGACGGCCACCACCACCGTTGGTGAAGGCGGCAACATCGTCTACACCGCCAGCCTTGTGGATAAAAACGGCGCACCGGTGACTAACATCACCAATCCGCTGACCGTCACCCTCGATAACGGCAAGACCATTACCATTGGTGTGAATCAGTCGAGTGGCTCTATCACCACCATCGCGCCGGATGATGTGTACAAAGGCGACCAAACTGTCACTACCGCCATCAAAAGCGTGACCGGCGGCGAGCACTTCGAAAACCTGGTCCCTGGCACGACGGCAGTGAACACTACTGTCACCGATAACCCTGGCACCGATAACACCACCACCGTTACGTTGACGGCTCCGGCTGAGGCAAACGAAGGTGGTCAGATTACGTACACCGCGACCTTGAGCAACAAGGCCGGTACTGACGTCATCTTGAAGCTGGATAACGGCTCTTCGATCACCATCAAGGCTGGCGACACGGTTGGCACCGTAACCGTGCCCGCGCCGACCGATGACGTGTTCATCGATAAGAGCACTCAGACCGTCAAGATCACCGACGCTTCCGGCGGCAACTTCGAAAAACTGGAAGTTGCAGGTAACGGCGCGACCACCACGATCAACGACACCATCGACAAAGTTGATGTGGTCCTGACGGCCACCACCACCGTTGGTGAAGGCGGCAACATCGTCTACACCGCTAGCCTTGTGGATAAAAACGGTGCGCCGGTGACTAACATCACCAATCCGTTGACCGTCACCTTGGATAATGGCCAGACCATCACCATCGGCGTAAACCAATCGAGCGGTAGCGTTTCGGTTATTGCTCCTGATGATGTGTATAAGGGCGACCAAACCGTCACCACGGCTATCAAAAGCGTGACTGGCGGCGAGCACTTCGAAAACCTGGTCCCTGGCACTACGGCAGTGAACACCACTGTCACCGATACCCCCGGTACCGACAACACAACGACTGTCACCCTGACTGCGCCAAGTGCGGTTAACGAAGGTGGTCAGATTACCTACACCGCGACCTTGAGCAATAAGGCTGGCACTGACGTCACCCTGAAGCTGGATAACGGCTCGTCGATCACGATCAAGGCTGGCGACACTGTTGGCACCGTCACTGTCCCTGCGCCTACCGATGACATGTTCATCGACAAGAGCACGCAGACGGTCAAGATCACCGAAACCACCGGCGGCAACTTCGAAAAACTCGAAGTGGCAGGCAACGGCGCAACGACCACGATCAACGACACCATCGACAAAGTTGATGTGGTCCTGACGGCCACCACCACCGTTGGCGAAGGCGGCAACATCGTCTACACCGCCAGCCTTGTGGATAAAAACGGTGCGCCGGTGACTAACATCACCAACCCGTTGACCGTCACCTTGGATAATGGCCAGACCATCACCATCGGCGTAAACCAGACTAGCGGTAGCGTTTCGGTTCTTGCTCCTGATGATGTCTATAAAGGCGATCAAACCGTCACCACCGCTATCAAGGGTGTTACCGGCGGCGAGCACTTCGAAAATCTGGTTCCAGGTACTACCCCGGTTAACACCACCGTTACTGATACACCGGGCACCGATAACACCACTACCGTAACGCTGACAGCTCCGACCGAAGCGAATGAGGGTGGCCAGATCACCTATACCGCGACCTTGAGCAATAAGGCCGGTACCGACGTCACGCTGAAGTTGGATAACGGCTCTTCGATCACCATCAAGGCTGGCGACACGGTTGGCACTGTGACCGTGCCCGCTCCTAGCGATGACGTGTTCATCGATAAGAGCACTCAGACCGTCAAGATCACCGACGCTTCCGGCGGCAACTTCGAAAAACTGGAAGTTGCAGGCAGCGGCGCAACGACCACGATCAACGACACCATCGACAAGGTCGATGTGGTCCTGACGGCCACCACCACCGTTGGTGAAGGCGGCAACATCGTCTACACCGCCAGCCTTGTGGATAAAAACGGCGCACCGGTGACTAACATCACCAATCCGCTGACCGTCACCCTCGATAACGGCAAGACCATTACCATTGGTGTGAATCAGTCGAGTGGCTCTATCACCACCATCGCGCCGGATGATGTGTACAAAGGCGACCAAACTGTCACTACCGCCATCAAAAGCGTGACCGGCGGCGAGCACTTCGAAAACCTGGTCCCTGGCACGACGGCAGTGAACACTACTGTCACCGATAACCCTGGCACCGATAACACCACCACCGTTACGTTGACGGCTCCGGCTGAGGCAAACGAAGGTGGGCAGATTACGTACACCGCCACGCTGTCCAACAAAGCGGGCACTGACGTAACACTGAAGCTCGACAACGGTTCAAGCATCACCATCAAGGCTGGCGACACCGTTGGCACCGTAACCGTGCCTGCGCCTACCGATGACGTGTTCATCGACAAGAGCACGCAGACCGTTCAGATCACCGAGACCACTGGTGGCAACTTCGAAAAACTGGAAGTCGCAGGGAATGGCGCAACCACCACAATCAACGACACCATCGACAAGGTTGATGTAGTCCTGACCGCGACCACCACCGTTGGCGAAGGCGGCAATATCGTCTACACCGCCAGCCTTGTGGATAAAAACGGCGCACCGGTGACCAACATCACCAATCCGCTCACCGTGACTCTGGACAACGGCAAGACCATCACCATCGGCGTAAACCAATCGAGCGGTAGCGTTTCGGTTCTTGCTCCTGATGATGTCTATAAAGGCGATCAAACCGTCACCACCGCTATCAAGGGTGTTACCGGCGGCGAGCACTTCGAAAATCTGGTTCCAGGTACTACCCCGGTTAACACCACCGTTACTGATACACCGGGCACCGATAACACCACTACCGTAACGCTGACAGCTCCGACCGAAGCGAATGAGGGTGGCCAGATCACCTATACCGCGACCTTGAGCAATAAGGCCGGTACCGACGTCACGCTGAAGTTGGATAACGGCTCTTCGATCACCATCAAGGCTGGCGACACGGTTGGCACTGTGACCGTGCCCGCTCCTAGCGATGACGTGTTCATCGATAAGAGCACTCAGACCGTCAAGATCACCGACGCTTCCGGCGGCAACTTCGAAAAACTGGAAGTTGCAGGCAGCGGCGCAACGACCACGATCAACGACACCATCGACAAGGTCGATGTGGTCCTGACGGCCACCACCACCGTTGGTGAAGGCGGCAACATCGTCTACACCGCCAGCCTTGTGGATAAAAACGGCGCACCGGTGACCAACATCACCAATCCGCTCACCGTGACTCTGGACAACGGCAAGACCATCACCATCGGCGTAAACCAATCGAGCGGTAGCGTTTCGGTTCTTGCTCCTGATGATGTCTATAAAGGCGATCAAACCGTCACCACCGCTATCAAGGGTGTGACCGGCGGCGAGCATTTCGAGAATCTGGTCCCTGGCACTACCGCGGTGAACACCACCGTTACTGATACACCGGGCACCGATAACACCACTACCGTAACGCTGACAGCTCCGACCGAAGCGAATGAGGGTGGCCAGATCACCTATACCGCGACCTTGAGCAATAAGGCCGGTACCGACGTCACGCTGAAGTTGGATAACGGCTCTTCGATCACCATCAAGGCTGGCGACACGGTTGGCACCGTGACTGTCCCTGCGCCTACCGATGACGTGTTCATCGACAAGAGCACGCAGACGGTCAAGATCACCGAAACCACCGGCGGCAACTTCGAAAAACTGGAAGTTGCAGGCAGCGGCGCAACGACCACGATCAACGACACCATCGACAAGGTCGATGTGGTCCTGACGGCCACCACCACCGTTGGTGAAGGCGGCAACATCGTCTACACCGCTAGCCTTGTGGATAAAAACGGTGCGCCGGTGACTAACATCACCAATCCGTTGACCGTCACCTTGGATAATGGCCAGACCATCACCATCGGCGTAAACCAGACTAGCGGTAGCGTTTCGGTTCTTGCTCCTGATGATGTCTATAAAGGCGATCAAACCGTCACCACCGCTATCAAAGGCGTAACCGGCGGCGAGCATTTCGAGAACCTGGTGCCGGGCACTACCGCGGTGAACACCACCGTTACGGACACACCGGGTACCGACAACACCACTACTGTGACGCTGACAGCGCCAAGTGCCGTTAACGAAGGTGGTCAGATCACCTACACCGCGACCTTGAGCAATAAGGCCGGCACCGACGTCACGCTGAAACTCGACAATGGTTCAAGCATCACCATTAAGGCTGGCGACACTGTTGGCACCGTCACTGTCCCTGCGCCTACCGATGACGTGTTTATCGATAAAAGCACCCAGACCGTTAAGATCGCCGAGACCACCGGCGGCAATTTCGAAAAACTCGAAGTGGCAGGCGACGGCGCAACCACCACCATCAATGACACCATCGACAAGGTAGATGTGGTCCTGACCGCTACTACCACCGTCGGCGAAGGCGGCAATATCGTCTACACCGCCAGCCTTGTGGATAAAAACGGCGCAGCGGTGACCAACATCACCAACCCGTTGACCGTTACCTTGGACAACGGCAAGACCATCACCATCGGCGTAAACCAATCAAGCGGTAGCGTTTCGGTTGTTGCTCCTGATGACGTGTACAAGGGCGACCAGACCGTCACCACTGCTATCAAAGGCGTGACCGGCGGCGAGCATTTCGAGAATCTGGTCCCTGGCACTACCGCGGTGAACACCACCGTTACGGACACTCCGGGTACCGACAACACCACTACTGTGACGCTGACAGCGCCTAACGCTGTTAACGAAGGTGGACAGATTACGTACACCGCCACGCTGTCCAACAAGGCGGGGACCGACGTCACGCTGAAACTCGACAACGGCTCGTCGATCACCATCAAGGCTGGCGAAACCGTTGGTACTGTGACCGTCCCTGCGCCTACCGATGACGTGTTCATCGACAAGAGCACTCAGACCGTCAAGATCACCGACGCTTCCGGCGGCAACTTCGAAAAACTCGAAGTCGCAGGTAACGGCGCAACCACCACGATCAACGACACCATCGACAAGGTGGATGTAGTTCTAACTGCTACAACTACCGTCGGCGAAGGCGGCAATATCGTCTACACCGCCAGCCTTGTGGATAAAAACGGCGCACCGGTGACTAACATCACTAACCCGCTGACCGTCACCTTGGATAACGGCAAAACCATCACCATCGGCGTAAACCAATCGAGCGGTAGCGTTTCGGTTATTGCTCCTGATGACGTGTATAAGGGCGATCAAACCGTCACCACTGCTATCAAAGGCGTCACTGGTGGCGAGCACTTTGAAAACCTGGTGCCGGGTACTACAGCGGTGAACACCACCGTTACGGACACACCGGGTACCGACAACACCACTACTGTGACGCTGACAGCGCCTAACGCTGTTAACGAAGGTGGACAGATTACGTACACCGCCACGCTGTCCAACAAGGCGGGCACTGACGTAACGCTGAAACTCGACAACGGTTCTTCGATCACCATCAAGGCTGGCGACACTGTTGGCACTGTGACCGTGCCCGCTCCTAGCGATGACGTGTTCATCGACAAGAGCAGCCAGACCGTCAAGATTACTGACGCTTCCGGCGGCAACTTCGAAAAACTCGAAGTCGCAGGTAACGGCGCAACCACCACGATCAACGACACCATCGACAAGGTGGATGTAGTTCTAACTGCTACAACTACCGTCGGCGAAGGCGGCAATATCGTCTACACCGCCAGCCTTGTGGATAAAAACGGCGCACCGGTGACTAACATCACTAACCCGCTGACCGTCACCTTGGATAACGGCAAAACCATCACCATCGGCGTAAACCAATCGAGCGGTAGCGTTTCGGTTATTGCTCCTGATGACGTGTATAAGGGCGATCAAACCGTCACCACTGCTATCAAAGGCGTCACTGGTGGCGAGCACTTTGAAAACCTGGTGCCGGGTACTACAGCGGTGAACACCACCGTTACGGACACACCGGGTACCGATAACACCACCACGGTGACGCTGACCGCTCCATCCGAAGCAAACGAAGGTGGTCAGATCACCTATACCGCGACCTTGAGCAACAAGGCCGGTACCGACGTCACCCTCAAGCTCGATAACGGTTCGTCGATCACGATCAAGGCTGGCGACACTGTTGGCACCGTAACCGTGCCCGCGCCGACCGATGACGTGTTCATCGATAAGAGCACTCAGACCGTCAAGATTACTGACGCTTCCGGCGGCAACTTCGAAAAACTCGAAGTCGCAGGTAACGGCGCAACCACCACGATCAACGACACCATCGACAAGGTGGATGTAGTTCTAACTGCTACAACTACCGTCGGCGAAGGCGGCAATATCGTCTACACCGCCAGCCTTGTGGATAAAAACGGCGCACCGGTGACTAACATCACTAACCCGCTGACCGTCACCTTGGATAACGGCAAAACCATCACCATCGGCGTAAACCAATCGAGCGGTAGCGTTTCGGTTGTTGCTCCTGATGACGTGTACAAAGGCGACCAAACTGTCACTACCGCCATCAAAGGCGTAACCGGTGGCGAGCACTTTGAAAATTTAGTGCCTGGCACGACGGCGGTGAATACCACCGTCACGGACACACCGGGTACCGACAACACCACTACTGTGACGCTGACAGCGCCTAACGCTGTTAACGAAGGTGGACAGATTACGTACACCGCCACGCTGTCCAACAAGGCGGGGACCGACGTCACGCTGAAACTCGACAACGGCTCGTCGATCACCATCAAGGCTGGCGAAACCGTTGGTACTGTGACCGTCCCTGCGCCTACCGATGACGTGTTCATCGACAAGAGCACTCAGACCGTCAAGATCACCGACGCTTCCGGCGGCAACTTCGAAAAACTGGAAGTTGCAGGTAACGGCGCGACCACCACGATCAACGACACCATCGACAAAGTTGATGTGGTCCTGACGGCCACCACCACCGTTGGCGAAGGCGGCAACATCGTCTACACCGCCAGCCTTGTGGATAAAAACGGCGCAGCGGTGACCAACATCACCAATCCGCTGACCGTCACCTTGGACAATGGCAAAACCATCACCATCGGTGTGAATCAGTCGAGCGGTTCCATCACCACCGTAGCGCCAAACGACGTCTACAAAGGCGACCAAACCGTCACCACCGCCATCAAAGGCGTGACCGGTGGCGAGCATTTCGAGAACCTCGTGCCGGGCACGACGGCGGTGAACACCACCGTCACCGACACACCAGGCTCCACCGACCTGACCACCGTCACCTTGACTGCCCCGACCGCGGTCAACGAAGGCGGCCAGATCACCTACACCGCCACCTTGAGCAACAAGGCCGGCAGCGACATGCTGGTCCAGCTCGACAACGGTTCGAGCATCACCATCAAGCAAGGTGAGACCATGGGCACGGTGACCGTCCCGGCGCCTACCGATGACGTGTTCATCGACAAGAGCACCCAGACCGTCAAGATCACCGGCACCACCGGCGGCAATTTCGAGGGGGTGACCATCACACCTGCGGGCGCCACGACCACCATCAACGACACCATCGACGACGTGACCGTGGTACTCAAGGCCACCGGTTCGGTCAGCGAAGGCGGGCAGATCGTCTACACCGCGTCCCTGGTCGACAAGAACGGCGCGGCCGTGAACAACGTGGGCTCCGACTTGGTGGTAAGGCTGGATAACGGCTCGACCATCACCATCGGCAGTGGCAAGTCCACCAGCTTCACGACAGCTACCGCACCGAACGATGCCTATGTCGGCGCCAATGATGTCAGCGCCAAGATCACCGGCGTGGTCAGCGGTGGCGACAAGTACGAGCATCTGATTGTTGACGCCAGCCCCGCGGTCACCAAGGTCACGGATGTAGTGACGGATACCAAAATCAGCATAACGGGCGATGGCTCGGTCACTGAAGGTGGCACAGCCCACTACACCCTGACCTTGACCAACCCGCCGCAAACCGACGTAACCGTGACGCTCAAATACAGCGGCACCGCCACTGACGGTTCGGACTTCACCGGCGTGTACACCGTGAAGATCCCGGCAGGCTCCAGCAGCGTGCCGTTTGATATCCGCACGCTCGACGACAAGATCACCGAGCCTACGGAACAGATCGTTATCACCATCGACAAGGTCACCGGAGGCAACTTCGAGAACCTGGTGATCGACAAAGGCACCGTCACCACCAACATCCTCGACAACGATGCGCCGCCGGTGATCGACCTGGATGCCAACAACTCCAGCGGCGCCACGGGTGCCGATTACAAGACGACATTTACCGAGGGTACCGCCGGGCCGGGCGTGTCGATCGCCGATACGGATATCAAGATCACTGACCCAGACAGCACACTGCTGACGGGCGCGACGGTCACGCTGACCAACGCACAGGCCGGTGATGCCCTGAACCTGGGCAATAGCGTGAATGGCATCAGCGTCAGCACTAACAACCAGACGGGCACTATTACCCTGACGTTGTCCGGCAGCGCAACGCTGGCTGACTACATGCAACGTATCCAGAACATCACGTTCACCAACAACAGCCACGACCCGAGCACCACACCGCGCACCATCACCGTGACGGTGACCGATGGCGGCAACTACTCCAACGTGGCCACCACCACCGTCAACGTGGTAGCGGTCAACGATGCACCAGTGGCCACTGGCGGTGCTGTGACCGGTACGGAAGACACGGCGCTGGCCCTGACCTGGGCCAACTTCGGCGTGAGCGATGTGGACTCGCCACAAGCCAGCCTCGGGGTGAAAATCACCGACCTGCCAGTAGCCGGCAAGCTGCAATACCTTGCGGCGGACGGCAGCACCTGGACCAACGTGACCAGCGGCCAGACCTTTACCAAGGCCCAGATCGATGGCGGCCAACTGCGCTTTATGCCGAACGCCAACGAGTCCGGCGCCGACGGTTACGGCGGCACTGGCGTGGGTAACAAGCAGGCGGATTACGCGCAGTTCAAGTTCCAGCCAACCGATGGCAAGGACCTGGGCACCAGCGCTACGGTGAAAGTCGATATCACCCCAGTGGCCGACGCACCGACCCTGAGCGTGGCCGACAACAACGTTGCCTCGACCGGCCTGGTCAAACAGGGCTGGAACAGCATCGCCGGCCTCGGCAACAACGGCAACGGTGCTGCACCGGACGTGCTGAAAAAAGCCATCGATAACGCGGGCACACCCAACAGCACCTCTGTGGTGACCAACGTCGAGTCCGTCGACAACGTGGCCGCTGGCTCTGGTTCCAAGATCTCCGGTCTGATCTACATGGAAGCGGGCAAGAGCTACACCTTCAGCGGTATCGCGGATGACAGCGTGGTGGTCAACGTTGGCGGTAAAGACGTTGCGAGCGGTTTGTGGGGTACCAACAGCGGCAAGTTCAGCGGCTCGTTCACGCCAACGACCACTGGTTACTACAGCCTTGAGATCTACCAGGCCAACCAAGCGGGGCCTGGCAGCTTTGACGTCAACCTGTCGGTCAACGGCGGGGCGGTGCAGAACCTGAGCACCAGCACCGTGCCGCTGTACACCGGCCTTACCGACCTGACCAACGCCGGCGTCACCGTATCCGACCTGCATGGCAGCAACGGTGACGGTTACTACGTGGGCTACAAGCTCAACGAAGGCCAGGAAAACGGCACGGTCAAATTGTCCAAGGTCACCACCGCGCTGACCGACACCGACGGCTCCGAAACCCTGAGCGTGAAGATCAGCGGCATTCCGGCAGGCTCGGTGCTCACTGACGCGTCGGGGCACACCTTTACTGCGGGTAAAACCGTGGGCGAAGTGAATGTCACGGGCTGGGACCTGAACACCCTGACCATCAAGCCGCCGACCTACTACAGCGGTCAGTTCAACCTGACGGTCACTTCGACGTCCACCGAGAGCATCGGCGGTTCAGCGACCACCACCGCGCAATTGCCCGTCACGGTGCACCCAGCGACCTACAATTCGGTCACCGGCACCTCGGGCAGCGACACCATCAATGGCAGCGATGGCAACGACATTGTCGTGGCCGACGTCGCCGGCTTGAACGTGGTGCAGGGCAAGAACTACAACATCGCGTTCATGATCGATACATCGGGCAGTATGGGTGCGGACTCGATAGCAGCGGCAAAAACCTCGCTGACCACCACGTTCAACTCGCTGAAAAACAGTATCGGCGCCAGCACTTCTGGCACTGTGAATATCTTCCTGGCGGATTTCAGCGACCAGGTCAATCGCACGGTGACAGTCAACCTGAAAGACCCAGGTGCATTGGACTCGCTGCAGAAAGTCCTGGATTCCATGGTGTCTACCGGCGGGACCAACTACGAAGACGTGTTCAAGGCCGCGGCCAACTTCTTCAAGAGTGCCCAGGCGACTGGCAACACTGGCGCTATCAATACAACGTACTTCATCACCGATGGTCAGCCGACGTTTTACCAAGCGTCCGAGCAGACCAACCCATACTTGTACGGCAACGTCAGGCTCGATGATGTCGTCACCATGAACAACTACACCATAGGTACCGCCACCCGGATCAACATCGATTCGAATAACTACCTTGATATCAACTCTGCCGGCAAGGTAACCCTCTGGTCTTACGGCTGGGGGTACAACAAGGGAATCATCCACGCCCAAGGGGATGGCACCTATGAAATATCGGTGCAAGGCGGCCTCGGCTACGATACCGACTACTCCACCACCCTCAACTCCAACAGCGCGTTCGCACTGCTTAAAGGTCTGTCCACAGGTGGCGTAGAAGCCATCGGCCTCAACAGTGGGGTCAGCCTGAATCAGTTGGCACCGTACGACAGCGATGGCAAGCCACAGGCCAACATCGATCCGAAGGACCTGGCCAACGCTATCCTCGGCCACACAGAGGCGACGTTGCCGGGCGCGGACACCGTCAGCGGTGGCGACGGCAACGACATCCTCTTCGGCGACCTGGTGAGCTTCAGCGGGATCAATGGCGAGGGTTACAACGCGCTGCAGGCCTTTGTCGCACAGAAGACCGGCGTGGCTGTCTCGGCAGTGACTGCCTCTAACGTTCACCAGTACGTCACCGAGCACTATGTGGACTTCGACGTCTCCGGCGCCAAAGATGCCGGCGATACACTGTTGGGCGGGGCTGGCGATGACATCCTGTTCGGCCAGGGCGGCAACGACCTTCTGGACGGCGGCAAAGGCAATGACATCCTGCTGGGTGGCACGGGTAACGACACGTTGATTGGCGGCCAGGGCAACGACATCCTGATCGGTGGCTCGGGGGCCGACACCTTCGTGTGGAAGGCGGGCGACATCGGCAACGATGTGATCAAGGACTTCAAGGCGTCCGAAGGCGACCGCATTGACCTGCGCGATTTGTTGAAAGGTGAAACCGACAGCACCATCGACAATTACCTCAAGATCACCACGGTAGAAGGTGTGTCGACCCTGCAAGTGAGCAGTGAAGGCAAGCTCAACGCCGCCGGTGGCCTGGCCAATGCTGATGTGACGATCAAACTGGAAGGCAACGATTGGTCCCACACCAGCATCAACTCGCTGATCAGTGGTGCCGACCCGACCATCAAGATCGATCACACCTAAGACGCGATTGATCGGCCGCCCTTCCAGGCGGCCGATTTTTTGGCCTACGGGTCGCTGGCCCTGGCGGACGGCGCATCGCATACTCACGCCCATACACGCAGCGTTGACCTATGCTGTTGAACGCCTGTGGCGCATTTTCGAGGGGTTGTTATGTTTTACGTGCAACGTGATGCACAGGGCGCGCTGGTTCGCGTAGAGGCCGCTGCCTTTACCGAATCCACTGAAACCCTGCCGGCCGATCACCATGAGATACAGGCCTGGTACGCCAACGAAGTGGTGGAAACCAGCCTGGCCCAGCTCAAGCAGAGCGACTTTGAGATGATCCGGGTGCTGGATGACTTGATCCAGGTGCTGACCCGCAAGGGGGTGATCAGCGTGACCGACCTGCCGCCGGCAGCCCAGGCCAAGTTGATGGACCGTAACCAGGCGAGGGAAGCGTTGGGTGGGTTGAGCCAGTTGATCGATGATGACGAGAAAGGATTGATTTAATCCAACCGCTCCTACCCCTGTAGGAGCGAGCTTGCTCGCGAAAAACTGAAATCGCCACGGGGCATCAGGTTTTGCGCGTTATTGTTGGCGATCTTCGCGAGCAAGCTCGCTCCTACAGGTGAATTATTTCCAGGGCGCGGGCTCGCCAAACAGTTGGCCCTGCACGCCGAAAATCCCCATCTCACGAATCACCTTCAGTTCGCCCTCGGTCTCTACACGTTCGGCAATCAACGGCAGGTCGATGCTATGGGCCGCTCGCTGGATGGCCTCGATAAACAGGCGCTTGTCGCTTTCCTGGTCGATGGCGCGAATGTAGCTGCCGTCGATCTTCAGGTACGCCAGGCCCAGGCGCGCCAGGTTGCCGATCATGCTGAACCGCCCACCGAAACGTTGCAGGCTGAGGGAGAAGCCCAGTTCGCGCAGGCGCTGGGTCATCTGTTCCAGCACGGGCTGCTCAGGCAGTTGCTCCTCACCAATCTCCAGGGTGAGGCGCGGGCCCAGGTTGCTGTGCTGGCGTAGCAGGTCATAAACGCGGTTCAGGGCCTGGGTATCTTGCAAGGTCGCGGCCGAAAGATTCAGCGCCAGGTTCTCGGTGTGGCTGGCCATCTGCTTGAGCACCTGCTCCAGCATCAGGCGGTCCAGGCGGGCTGACCAACCAAAGCGCTCAAGCCACGGCAGGAAGCGCCCGGCCGGTATGGTGTGGCCGTCTTCGTCCTGCAAGCGCGACAGTACTTTGTAATGCAAGACCAATTGCGGGTCCTGGCTGGCGACAACCGGCTGGAAGTACAGCTGGAAGCGCTGCTGGGTCAGGGCCTGGTCCAACAAGGTGTGCCAGGCATGGTGATCGTCTCCCACGCTGGCGGCGGCGCTGCGGTCCAGGCACACCCAACTGGTGTCGCCCTGCGCTTGGGCCTGGGCCAGGGCCTGATCGGCCAGGGTCAGCAGGGCTTGGGGCGCGTCGCCATGGCTGAACGGCGCCAGGCCGATATAGGCGACCGGCGTAACGTCACTGGCGCCGGTCGCTTGCAGGCTGAGCAAAGTGCTTTCCAGGTTTTGCGCCAGCTGCATCGCTTCTCCACGCATCAACCCCGGCGCCAGCACGGCGAACTCACCGCCACGAATACGGGTGACGAGGTTATGGGTTTCCGGGTACGGCGCGCACTGGCGCAGTAGTTGTTCGCCAACCGCTTGCAGTAACTGGTCGGTGCGCTGGCCACCCAGGCGCTGGTTGAGGCCGGCCAGGTCCTTGACCCGCAGCAGCAGAAGGTAGCCGGAGTTGGTCTCTTCCGGGTTACTGACGCGGGCGTTGAGCTGCATCTCGAAATAACGGCGGTTGGCGAGGCCGGTGAGGTTGTCCTGATAGGATTCGGTGCGCAGTTTTTCGCTACGCTCGGCCTGTTCCTGGAACAGCGCCTTGAGCTTTTCCACCATCTGGTTCATGGCCTGCACCACCCGCCGCAGTTCAGGCGTGCGGGGCAAGTCAGGCAGGCTGAGGAACTCGCGGCGGGCAATGGCGTGGGACTGTTTGACCATATAGTCCAACGGCTTCAATTGCCGGCGCAGCAGCAGCCCACCGAGCACCACGCTGACCGCACCGCACAAGAGCAACCAGCCCAGGCTACCCAGGGCGCTTTGCCAGAGCTTGGCCAGGGCGAACATCGGATGGCTGACCACTTCTACCCGTGCGGCCTGTTCCCAGCCACGGCTGACCAGGGCATCACCGCCCGCCGGCTCCAGTCCGATCAGCTTGACGAACCAGTTGGGCACGCCGTTGTTGTCGGGAATACCGCTGCGCTCGACGATGGTTTTGTCGGTGGCCAGGTCCACGACGCGGATGCTGGCATAGTAACCGCTGTCGAAGATCGAGCTGACCAACAGCTCCACCATGGCTGGGTCATCGATATTCGGGGTGAGCGACAGCGCCAATGCCGTCGCGGCATCCTGGGCGTGGGAGCGCAATTGGTTGACGTATTGGGTGCGCGAGCTTTCCAGGCTGACCATGAAGCTGCCGCTGAAGGCGACCACCAGGAACAGACAGATTGCGATCAATAGCTGTTTGAACAGAGACATCCGATCAGTTACTCCTAGTTGGCAGGCTCGGCTGGGAAGCCTTCCGCACGCATTTTTCTCAACACATCCTGCCAGCGCGACAAGCGTTTGGTATCACCGACTTTTTTGTTGCCTTTGGCACCAGGCAAGTACAACCCCTCGGCGTTGAATGAGTACACCGGGACCAGGTCGGTGCGACGGGTAGCCGGCAGGATCTCATCCATCAGGCTGTCGAGCACCAGTGGGACGGCGTCGGGGCTCGAATAATAAGTCAGGACCATGTGCGCCCGATTCTGCCGCAGGGCCTTGACGTAGGTAATGCGCAACTTGTCGCTGGACACGCCCAGGTGACGCAAACTGAAATATTTTGCGATGGCGTAGTCTTCACAGTCACCAGCACCTTTCCAGAGTGCCTCGACGGGCGTCTCCCAGTAATCCACAACGTGCCAGAGATCGATGTCTTCCACGTAGGTCATTTGCTTGTTGAAGAACAAATTGACGACCTTGAGCTGCTCCTGCTCGCTGACCTGTTTTTCGCTCACCAATAACCGCTGCCAGGCGTCGATACGCTGCTGGCCTTGACCCAAAGGCCCGTAGACGGCGGTAGCCTTGCGGCTGATTTGCGAGAAATCCCAATCGGCACGCAGCCCGCCGAGCATCAGGCCGGCCAGTAAAGTTGCTGATAAAAGCCAGCAAAGCAGTCGATAGGGATTAAAACTTACCGCCAAAATGTTCAGTCCGTGAAAGAGACGGAATTTCCAGGGATGGTGAAGCCTGGCCCTACAAAAAACAATGGCACAGTGCAATCATCGCAGGAGGCGGCGTTTTTATAACCGCCCTTGTGAGAGACACAAAGTATGCTGTGTAAGCACTTACAAACGGAAACTTTGGCTATTTGACAAGCACCTGGCCCATCTTTAGTGTTCTTTGGATCCAATTAGCCAGACTATTATTCAAGAAAGGAGGATAGCGCAACCGTGACGCAGAAGCCGAACCCATTAAGCAGCATCAAAATCAGCGGGCCTATTCCCGCCCATCTTGCGCGCTCCGTTATCGAAGAAACGTTGCGTAATGCCATCCTTGATGGGCGATTGCCCTGTGGCACCGCCATGCGCCAGCAAGAACTGGCCAGCCTGTTCGGCGTCAGTCGCATGCCGGTACGCGAAGCGTTGCGCCAGCTGGAGGCGCAATCCTTGTTGCATGTGGTGACTCACAAGGGTGCCGTCGTTGCTCCCTTGATCGAGGACAATTCGGCCGAGACCTATGCCCTGCGCATGTTGCTGGAGTCCGAGGCCCTGCGCCTGTCGATTCCGTTGCTCACCGACGCGGACCTTGCTCAAGCTGAGGCCTGTATCAACGCACTGGAAAGCGAGAAAGACTACACCGAGATTGGTCGGCTCAATCGCCTGTTTCACATGGTGTTGTACGGCAAGGCGCCCAACCAGCGGCTGCTCACTTTGGTCGAGCACGGATTGAATGAGGAGGAGCGCTTCCTGCGCTTCAACCTTGAGGCGATGGGGCTGGGGGAGACTTCCCAGGAGGATCACCGCGAACTGCTGAGCCTGGTAGCGCAGAGGAAGGTCGAGGAGAGCATCCTGACGCTGCGTAACCACTTGATGCGAGGCATGGAGGTGATCGCGACCTACCTCAGCGGCCTTGAGAGCGCCGAAAAAAACCCCACTCAGTAGGTTTTTTCGCTTTTGCCCTTGATCCTTAGGTGATGTAGCAACTTTCTTATCAGGGATTGTTGCTCCATCAGAAAAAACAAAGAACCAAATCATAATTAGAGCCGACTCAGCGCGCAGCAAAATCCCACGTATAGCTGGGGAATCACCACACACATAAATATCGGGAAAAACATCTAATACATTTGTATACCGGTTCAAACATTCAACCAGCTTATTATCTTTTCCCAGCAAGACACACCTTTCCATCCACTGCGTCTGCCTAGTGCAAGGGCCTCGCCGTGCGCGTGGGCGCGCTCAAGTTACTCTCGCACTCACAACTATAATATTTCAACACTGCTTTTAGAGCACTCGCAACAACTCATAGGCGTCAACCATGTACCCACATTCACTCGCGCAAAAAAAACGACAACTTTTTGATCATCCGTTATTTATAGAAATAACCAGCCTCGGCAAGTTACAACACTTCATGAAACACCATGTATTTGCTGTCTGGGATTTCATGAGCCTGACCAAACGCCTGCAACAGGACCTCACTTGCATGCAGTTGCCCTGGCTCCCCTCCACTGACCCGCACGCTGCCCGCCTGATTAACGAAATCGTGCTGGCGGAAGAGTCGGACGAGCACCCGACGCGGGGCTATTGCAGCCACTTCGAGCTGTACTTGGACGCAATGACGGAAGTGGGCGCCAGCACGGTCGCAATCACTCGCTTTATCGACCTGCAAAGCCAGGGAGTGGAGGTAAGCGCAGCCTTGCAGATGATCGATGCGCCCCAGGGCGTAGTCCGCTTCGTCGACAGCACCTTACAAATTGCCCTGAGCGCTCCGACCCACTGTGTGGCGGCGGCGTTCCTGCATGGCCGAGAGTGTGTGATTCCGTCAATGTTCGAAAGGCTTTTGCATAGCCATGCTTTCATAGGTCGGCAGGCCCCTACGCTATGTCACTACCTCAGCCGCCATATCGAAATAGACAGCGATGATCACGAGCCCGCGGCGCAACAGTTGCTACAGCGCCTGGTCGACGCAGACCCCAGTCGCCAGCAACAGGCCGATAACGCCGCCCTGGGCGCCGTGCAGAGTCGTATTACCTTCTGGGACGACGTACTGGCCTCGATGCAAGAGGTACGTCCGTGAACGCCGCTCATTACCAATCCTTTGCCGACGACTGGGAGCGTCGCGCAACCATCCGCACACGCCCCCGGCGGATGTTGGAAGACGACGACAAACTCATCTTCCCCCTGTGCCGTCAGCCTCTGGTGCTGAGTGCAACCTTTCTCAAGCACTGCCCGCAATGGCGCGACTTCGTGCTGGTGCAAAGCTTCTATAAATTCATCAATGACGTGGTGATTTTCGAAACCGAGATCGTCGACAAAACCGCGCGCAGCATCGCTAAAAATCGCTTCTCCCTGCCCTTCCCGCTCGCCTGCCGCTACGATGCGATGACGGTCGTTGTCGACGAGGATTACCACGCGCTGGTCGCGCTGGATTTCCTGCAGCAAGCCGTGCAGATGACCGGAATCCAACCGCTCGATCTACCCGGGCAAATTGAATTGGGCCGCGCGCTGCCGGCAGCCCAGGCACAGGTACCGGCATACTTGCACGATGCCGTAGAGTTGATCGGCGTCGCCATCGCTGAGAACACCGTCACCCATGACGTCGCAGCGTTTTCCAAAGATGGCAGCGTCAAATCCTCTGTCCGCGGCCTGATGGCCGATCATCTGTTTGATGAAGGGCGGCATGCGCGGTTCTGGACACAGTTGGTGCGCCTCTACTGGCAATCGGCAAGCTCTGAAGATCGCGACCACATTGCTCAAGCCCTGCCCGTGTTCCTGACGCACTACCTGACCAACGACCTACAGAAAGACTTCGATCTGCAACTGATCGAACACTTGGCTATCAGTGCCGATACGCGCCGAGCACTGCGCGACGAAATCCAGGCGCTGGACTTTCCCATCACCCCCCAACATCCGCTGCTGGCCAATATCATGGGCCTCCTGCACCACAGCGGCGTACTGCAAACCCCCAGCGTGGCACGAGCCCTGCGCGACTACCTGCCCGTATCGAGGAGGTTGGCATGAGGCGCTTGCAGATCGAGTGGCGTGGTACCGGTAACGCTCTGGCGGCGCTCAGGCAGGAGCTGGAGCAATATGGGCATGTGGCAGGAACGGGGTCTGTGGATCTGGTTATTGAAGACGGGAGTCAGCCGCTGCCGCCCTCGCCCGCCAGTGCGCCATGGTTAAGCTTGCGCGTGGGTATCGGCCCGCTCTGCGAACACGGGCTGCCCTCATTACAGTTACGCTGCTACGACCGGGAGCGGCGCCTGCTGACGGTGCACGACGTTGCCCGGGAGCCCAGCGGTAATGGGCAGCGGTTGCGTCAGCAGGCAACGAATGCAGTGGTGGAGTGGGCTGCTTTGTTGGTCTGCGGTTTTTCAAGAGACCCCGCTTATTTCTCGGCAACGGCCGCTGCTAACGCCTGGCCTGAACAGGGCCTGCAAGAGCTGGATGCCTTGGCTTTCATGCACCGGTTCAACCACACGGCGGCCCCTGCCTTACTGCACGCGGCCCGAACGCCCATGATCGAACGGCTGCAGGCCAGCCTCAATACCTTCGCGCATCGAACAGTGCTGAACATCGCCGGTCATGCGCTGACTTATCGGCAGCTCCAGCAACAAGCCATGGCTATTCAACAACGCCTGCTTCCCTTGCTGGAGGATGCCGAGGCTCCACAAGTGGTCGGCGTATGCCTGGAGAAATCTGCCGAGTTGTACGCCAGTATTCTCGCGGTGCTTGGCTGTGGCGCCGTGTATTTGCCGCTGGTGCCTGACCACCCGGAGCAACGCCAGCACTGCATGCTGACCAGCCTCAAGGCCTGTGTGCTGCTGGAGAATGGCCAGCACCCATTGCGAGAGCGTTTCGTTTCACTTGATGTGAGCCAGGTGGCCGCGCACAGCGCCGACATGACGCAACCGCTGATGCACCGTCACCCCCGTGCCGACGAGCCGTGCGTGGCACTGTTCACCTCGGGTACGACGGGCCAGCCCAAGGGGGTACTGCTGAGCCAATACAACCTGGCGCATTTCACGGCCTGGCTCGTCAGTTGCGTGGCGTTGGATCAACACAGTCGCGTCCTGCAATTTTCGCCACTGGGCTTCGATTCTTCACTGATCGATATTTTCCCTGCATTGATCGCCGGCGCCGAGTTGATTGTGCCCAGCCCAGACCAGCGTCACGACCCTCAGCAACTGGTAGAACTGATTCGCAAGCAACGCGTCACTCATGGGTTTGTGCCACCGGCACTGCTCAGCATCCTGCCGCTGGATCAGCCGTTGGGCATGACTCATTTACTGACCGGAGGTGATTTCTGCGAGCCCTGCGTGATCGAACAACTGGCCGGTCAATGCCAGTTGCATAACCTCTTTGGGCCGACCGAGGCCACTGTGTTGGCGACCCATCGGGTATTCCAACGAGGTGACAGCCATCGCAATATCGGCCTCCCCATCGCTAACAGCCAGGTGCTGATTCTCGACGAGAACCTGCAGCCCGTGGATGAACAGGTAATGGGCGACTTGTACATTGTCGGTCCCGGAGTAAGCCTGGGTTATTCGAATACACTCTCGCGGGCCGACAATCCGTTCGTGGCGCTGACACTGCCAAATGGCCAAGTGCTACAGGCTTATCGCAGCGGCGACTTGGCAAAATGGACGCAAGAGGGCATCGAACTGGGCGGCCGCAGGGATGAGCAAGTCAAGATCCGCGGGTTTCGAGTTCAGCCTCAGGATATTGAACAGTGCTTGCGCGATAGTCGCTTGTTTCGCCAAGTGGCAGTGGTGATCGATACGGCACACAGAGTCATCGGCTTTGCCGCCCAGCCGGAATCTGGCGCTACGCTGGCAAGCCTGAAGGAACATGCTCGACAGTGGTTGCCGGTGCATATGCAGCCCAGCGCTTGGAGCGAACTGGCATGCATGCCCCGTTCGAATAACGGCAAGATCGATCGCAAGGCCTTGCTGGCCATGCCAATACCCATACCCATCGGGATGGATCGCTGTCGCATACAAGACCCTTTGCAGGCACAACTGGCTGACGTGTGGGGTGAGCTGCTGGGATTACCCGCAGGCGAACTCTCGATTGATGAGAGTTTTTTCAACCTCGGTGGCCACTCCATCCTGTTGTCGACCCTGTTGCTACGCCTGCGCGAGCAGTTTGGCCGCAGCTTCTGCCTGAGCCCCTTTTTTGAGACGCCGACCATCCGCACATTGGCCGCACTCATGGATGGCAGTGCACTGCCGGATACACCATCCAACCAGATGGAACAAGATGCGACGCGAGCACTGGAGGTCGAGATGCTGCCCGAGACCCTTGCGGGAGACTCGCGCAAAGCCATCGTCACCGGCGCGAACAGCTTTGTCGGGGTTCATATTGTCCAGGCACTGCTGACTGGCGGGGCGCAGGACGTGGCGTGCCTGGTGCGCGAGTTGCCCGGCCATTCGGCAGCGACAAGGTTCGCCCAGGCATTGCGTGAATACCGCTTGGAACATCTGGACCTGAGCCGAGTACAGGTATACGCCGCCGATATTCGTAAACCTCGCCTGGGCTTGGCCGACGACGTGTACGAGCACCTCGCCCGTCATTACGGCGTGGTGGTGCATAACGCCGCGCAGGTCAATCATGTGATGGATTACGCCTCACTGGCCAAGGACAACGTCGAGCCGGTGCTGGAATGCCTGCGCCTTTGCGAGACCCATTGCAAGAAGGTCCTCAATTTCATCTCGACGCTGTCAGCCTGCAGCAGCGTGGACGTCGACGGGTCCGTGCTTGAAGCGCCTGCCCGACGCGCACTGCCGCTCTATGTGAAAAATGGCTACAACCTCTCCAAGTGGGTAGCCGAGCGGCTATTAGGACGGGCAGTCGAGCAAGGGGCCTGGGTCAATATTCATCGGCCGGGAAATATCAGCTTCAACAGCCAGAACGGCGTTTGCCAGCCACAGAAAAACCGCTTGATGTTGATGCTCAAGGGGTCTCTGCAATTAGGGATGGTCCCGCGACTGGACGTCAATTTCGATCTGATGCCGGTGGACTTCCTGGCGCGTTTCATCGCCTACCACAGCGTGCGCTTTGACCCTGGGCGAAACGTGTTCAACCTGCACAACCCACTGCCCTTGAGTTGGGACCAGTATCTCGACGCCTTCAGCGAGGCTGGGCACGCTTTTGACCGAGTAAGCATTGAACACTGGCAACGGGCGCTGCGCAAAGTGAGCCGCAATAACGCGTTGTTCGGAGTGCTGGGCTTTTACCTGGACGGACTGGGCGAGGACATCGGTGACACATCGATGATCCGTTACGACAATGCCCGGTGGGGCGTGGAAAAAATGGGCATGTGCTATCCACCCAAGAGCCAGGCGCTGTTACGCAAAGGCTGCGACTATCTGAGCGCTATCAGTTTCCTCTGAATAGCACCCTGGACGTGAGACCAAGCGATCGGAGCGAGAGGCCTCGCTCCGATGCGGTCAGGATCAGATCTTGAAGCTATCGACCAATTGCTTCAGTCGGCTGGCCTGCTGGGACAGCGCATCGCAGTCCTTGAGCGTCTCGTTGAGGTTGGCCACACCCTGCTGGTTCAGCAAGTTGATCTGGTTGATATCGACGTTGAGGGTTTCAACCACGGCGGTCTGCTCTTCAGTGGCGGCCGCGACGGATTGGTTCATGCCATCGATCTCAACGATACGTTGCGTCACGCTGACCAGACGCTCACCTGCCTGGTTGGCGACTTCGACGCTTTCTTCGCTGGAAGCCTGGCTGGCGTTCATGGTGGTCACGGCTTCGCGCGAACCCACTTGCAGCGAAGTGATCATCTTGTGGATTTCTTCTGCCGACTCCTGGGTACGGTGCGCCAAATTGCGCACTTCATCCGCCACGACGGCAAAACCACGCCCTGCTTCGCCAGCACGGGCCGCTTCGATCGCCGCGTTTAGGGCGAGCAAGTTGGTTTGCTGGGAAATGCCTTTGATCACATCCAGGATGTGTCCGATGTTATCGGTACTGGCATTAAGGGTTTCGATCTGAGTGCAGGACAGGCTGATCTTTTGCGAAAGCTCCGACATCGCCTGAATGGTTTGCTCCACCACTTTACGACCATCGTCAGCTTGTTCGCTGGCACCACTGGCATGCTGGGACGCGTCAGCAGCGTTGCGCGCGATTTCCTGGGTGGCGGCCCCTAGCTCGTTGATGGCTGCGGCCACGCTGTTGGTACGCGCGCTCTGTTCGTCAGAACCGATGATCGACGCATTGGATGAAGCCATCACACGCTGGGACAAATCGTGCACCTGGCGCGTTGCCGAAGACACCTCGGAAATCGACGCGTGAATTCGCTCGACGAACTGGTTGAATGCGCTGCCGACCTCGCCGAACTCGTCTTTGCTGGTCACGTCGAGACGTCGGGTCAAATCACCTTCGCCTTGGGCAATGTCCTGCATGGCCACGCCCATGGTGGTCAACGGGCGCAACAGTACTTGAATCAACAGGCTCAGGAGCACCGCAATAGCCACAACGGCAATCAACATCGCAATCAAGGCCGAAGTACGGAATTTGCCCAGCGGGGCATAGGCTTTTTCTTTGTCGATCGAAAGGCCGATGTACCAGTCAGCGCCAGGCAAGCCGCTGATAGGCGTGAAGGAAAGGATGCGATCCTGACCGTTGAGGACAACGTCCTGATTGAGCTTCTCAATGCGCACGTTGGTGCCGGGATAGATGTCCTTGAGATTCTTCATCACTTGGTCCTGGTCCGGACTGACGATGACCTGGCCATCACCGCTGACCAGGAACGCATGGCCGATACCACCGAAGTCTACCGAGTTGATGATCTTCACCAGTGTCTGCAGGCTCAGGTCACCACCGACAACACCCAACAACTCGCCATTCTTTTTCACCGGCATGGCAATTGTCACGATCTGACCGCCCACAGCCGCCATATAAGGCGGAGTAAGCATGGTTTTGTCCGCCACTACTGCTTGCTTGTACCAAGGGCGCTGACGGGGGTCGTAGTCGTCAGGCATCTTCGCGTCAGGGCGCTGTGTGAATACCCCATTGGTTTGACCTACATAGGTGAACTGGAAATTGGTGGTGAATGCTGGCTGATCGACCAAACCTGGGAGGTCGGCGGCGCTGCCCTGGTGGGCAACGTTCTGCGCCAGGTTCTCGAGGACCAGGATGCGACCACTGAGCCAGTTCTGCACACTGCTGGCGGTGAGCTCGCCGGATTGCTGGATGGACGACGTAAGGTTTTGCCTGATGGTGCTGCGCTGCAGGTAGTCGTTGTAGAGGGTAAATAACGCGAAGGCTAAAACCACGACGCCTGACGCGGCCAACAGAATTTTATGACTGAACTTGAGATTCATTTCATCGACTTCTTTTGCCAAAGGGGGGTGAGCGTGCCGAGTGGAACATTCCATGTATCGGGATAGGCGGACTCTGCGGTCGCTCTATTTCGGTGCACGCATGGCTCGTCAGGCTTTCGGCCAAACTTCGACAAATCTTAGGAATTTGTGAGAAGCATCTTCTTTTAACGTAGGAAACCGACAGGCGGTAGCCGTAAGGCAGATTTGCTGCGGTGGGCCGCCCTAAACGACAAAACCCCTGTCTGCGTTAGCAGACAGGGGTTTCGGAATTCAATCTTGACGATGACCTACTCTCACATGGGGAAACCCCACACTACCATCGGCGA